>Ga0335075_10006085_pt1 | contig 18648 bp, 14 predicted proteins | sample Lox_Sample_24_FD_206723 | JGI IMG/M metagenome (GOLD analysis project Ga0335075, IMG submission 206723) | Soil microbial communities from Loxahatchee National Wildlife Refuge, Florida, United States - Lox_Sample_2.4 | ecosystem: Environmental > Terrestrial > Soil > Wetlands | place: USA... | reverse complement strand
TCGATCCAGCAATAGCGCTGCGGTCGTCCGGTGCGCAGCGCCTGGACAACCAGCACGGCGGTCTCACGAACAAAGGGATGCAGCTCATTAGAGCTATCCGCAGACTGACCGCGGCTCCGGCGGTCACGCCCGGCCACATCGAGCCAGTGCTGGACGATCGCCTCGGCACTGGCGCCACGCCGGTCGTCGGCCTGCCTCGGTCCCTCGGACAGGCTCAGCAGGCACAACGCGTGGAACAGGGTCAGCTGCGAGAACCAGTAGCGCGCGCCTTTGAGCATCTCGAGTGCCTGCTCGGCCAGGTACAGCCGCGCCTCGCGCAGAGTGTCCGGATACGACGGCCGACGGTTCGCTGCATGCTTGAACCCCTGCGCCAGGGCAATTTCCAATGAGATGGCCAAGTCCTGCTCGCCGGCCTGCCGATCGTCCTGGCTCACGTGCCGAAGCCACTGCGCGAGGTCTGCCTGGGCATGCTGCGCCAGGATCTTGTCGGCCGGCGATGCATCTCCGCCGCCGATGGAGCCGACCAGCATTGGTGCGAGCCACGCGCTGACGATGGATGCCCGCGCGGGATCAGTGCCGGTCTGCGACCTGGGACCTGCCTGATCTGGCTTCGCGACCGAGCGGGCGGCTCGCTCTGCCGCGCACCCGGCGCACGGCGCCGCCAGCAACCCCTGGAGTTCTGCGTACGCCGAAGTGCCGCCGACGCCGATCTCCTGCGCCGCTGCCTGCTGAACCTGGTACGACCGATCGGCGCAGGCGATGCCATACAGCTGCGGGTAGGCCGGCCTGGCGGTGAAGGCGTCGGTCTGCCGCCGCCGCTCCTCGATGGTCCGCGCCGCCTCGGCTAGGCGGTGCACGACGCTGAGCTTGCTCTCCTCCAGCGTCCTGGGATCCTGGGTGTGGATCTGCGCCCACCTGTCGGTGATCTCGGCTGTGATGACGGCATGCATCGGCTCGTCTGCGACGCTGTCGATTTCCAGTGCGGCCGCGTAGACATCAAGAACCTTGGTGTCTTCCCTCGTGGCCATCGCCTTAAGCAGCGGCCCAACCGACTCGGGCCGGTCTGCCTTTGCCGCCTTGCCGCGGCCGTCAGAACGCTTCGGGCCCGGCGCGGCCGCACCGCGCTGGGACGTCGACCGCGAGCCCCCTGTCCCGTTGGCAGCCCGCGAGCGCAGCACGAGTGCGATCAGGAATTCGCGGCCTGGCTTGGGGTGCCGCAAGGCTTCGCGCAGGAACTCGGGATCACGCAACGCCACGCCGAGCATCCTCGAACCGAGGTAAGCCTGCATCAGGCTGTGCGGGAACCGGACGCTGTTCCCGCGCAGTTCGACGAGGTCGAGCTGCGCTCCCCAGGCCGCCGCGAGCCGGACGTCGACGCTGCGCACGCCGGGCGTCTGCCCCGACTGTTTGTCGATCTCGGCCAGCCGTCCTCTGACCTCCTCCAGGATTCCCTCGCCCTGCAAGTCGTCGAACTCGACCTCCAGGCGGTCAAGCTTCAGGCCCACGCAGGCAAGTGCCGACAACTGCTCGATAGCGGCGTGGCGCTCGGAGCGGTTCAGCGGGATCTCCTCGCGGAGGTGTCCGGCGATGAGCGCTCGCTCCCACGTCTCCAGCAGGCTTAGCCGCAGCTTCGACCGGTCGACACCCCTGGTGTCGACGACGCCGTGCTGGCCGGCCGAGGTGGGTTCGAGCAGGCCCTTGACCTTAAGCTCACGGGTGATCTGCAGATAGATCGGCGCTTCGACTACCTCGGCAGTCTCGATGATCCAGGCGAGCCGGCGTTCGTCTTCTCCTGCTCGCTCGCCAACGATGTACGCCAGCGCCGCCTCGTAGCTAAGCGGTTCAAGAGCCAAGACGGCAGCATCTGTGGCGCGGAGCGGACCGTGCGGCCGCGAGGCGATGACCAGGGGCAGGTGCTGCTGATGTGCTCGCCGGATGGCCGTCCGGATGATGTTGTCCCGTTCCGGCTCCGCGGCCAAGGCCTCTTCCAGGCCGTCGGCCAGAACGATTATCTTGCCGTCACGGAGCAGACGCCGCCAGATTGTCTCGCCCTCCGCGAACGAGAACAGCCGGGAATTCACCTCGTTGAGGAACCGGTCGCGGGCCAGCGTCTCGAAGTCAAAGTCGTTCCCGGCGTCGCGCAACCGAATCGGGACCGGGATCGCGTTTTTCTCGGCGAGTAATTCGGTGAGCCTGACCAGGACAGCCGTCTTACCGGTGCCGACGCCGCCGGCGATCACGTGCGGACGGCTGCCGCGGTCATGCAGGTCGGCCATCACTGCCTTGCACAGGTCGTCACGCCCCACGACCTTGTCGATGATCGCGCCTGCCGTTGGCACTAGCTCGCGGGATTCTTCCCGTGCCCTCACCCGATACTGCCGCTGCAGCCCGAAGAGACGCCACAGCACGAAGGAAAAGGCCAGCGCCACCAGCACACCCGACGCCAGTACGTTCGTGACGATCCCGCAGGAAAATCCGAGCGAGGAGCACCGCCGGTCGGGATCGAGGGAGAGACCCGACGGTCCGCCGCGCACGACGAAGAGGTAGGCCACCCAGGCAAGCCACAAGACAAAGACGAGAACTGCAAAAGCAGTAAGAACCGTTAGCAGCCGGAGCGCGCGTCGAGATCGCCATTTGGCAGGCTCATCGACCCCGGCTCGGCTACTGGGGCCTGACGCCAGATTGCTGCGCAGTCGCCAGCGCCCCGGTGCGATACGGCTTCGTGGTCGGGTCAGGCGGCTTCCGGCACCGGCCATGCCTCTCCTCCCGCTAGCGCAGCGTATGCCGCATCAAGCCATTCTTTCACCTATGTCACTTCTGCATAGGGATTGATTCAGCCGTGGCGGGGCTTAGGAGAGGCATTGTCACCGTTTCTCAGAACGGGCACCATGGGCGATTAATGGAGGGAACGGCTGATGCGGAGGGTGACCGGGTGCTTGTGCCTGTCGAGCCAGTTGCTGCGGGCCGAGCTAATGCTGCACCTGGGTGGCTGACGGCACCAGCCGATGCTGGCTTCGTCGTGACGCTCGAAGTGCCGGTAGCGTCACTCGGTTGCGCTATCGCCAGTCGGATCTGGGCACCAAGGGGCACGCCTGACGATGCGCCGCTTCCGCTGCTGGTCGTGCATGACGGGCCGGACTATGACTCGCTGGCAAGCCTGACTCACTATCTGGGTGCCGGGATCGCCGCCGGATGGCTGCCACGGCTGCGCGCCGCGCTGCTCAGCGCCGGAGACCGCAACAGCTGGTACTCGGCCAACGTCAGGTACGCCCGCGCGCTGACCGAACAGGTGATTCCGGCCCTGACCGGCCTCGTTGCCACCACGGCCCGAGTTGGCATGGGCACGAGCCTCGGCGCGCTGGCCATGCTGCACGCTCACTGCCGCCGCCCCGGCACGTTCGGCGGCCTGTTCTTGCAATCCGCCAGCTTCTTCGTACCGCGGCTGGATCCGCAGGAACGGCGCTTCCGCTACTACCGCCGGATCACCGCTTTCACCGCGGCCCTGGAAGCCGACGGTGTGCCAGGCGTGCCCGTTCCCGTCAGTCTGACCTGCGGCTCGATCGAGGAGAACATCGCGAACAACCGCCTCATGCTGTCGCTGCTGCGATCGGCGGGTTACCCGGCGATGCTGCATGAGGTCAGGGCTGCGCACAACTTCACCGCGTGGCGCGACGCGCTCCATCCCTGGCTGACCGAATTGCTGCAGCAGGTATGCGGAAAAGGAAGGGAGGAAGCCGATGACATCTGAGAGGCACCTGATCGGGCTGCTGCTCGGCACCGAGGAGGACTGGCCGCGCGCGTTCGAGGAGGTCGTACGGCGGCTCGGACCGGTTGCTGGCCCAGGCGGTTCGCGGCACACGTTCGACTGCGAGCGGATCACCATCGAGCCTTTCGGGCTGCGCGACAAGCCCCGCTATCAGCTGGTCATCGACCGGCTCGCCTACTGGTACTACGTGCCGCGCGAGTGGCTGAAGAAGGTCGCGCTGATGGACAGCGTGTACCTGCTGAACAGCCCGTTTACCTTCCAGTCGATGGAGAAGCACGCGGCGTACTGCGCGATGATGCGACTCGGGCTCAACGTGCCGGAAACCGTCCTGGTGCCGTACAAGAACCCGGTCGACAACGCCCGGTACGCCTATACCGCGGCGAAGTACAACCGGCCATTCGACCTCGACGCGATCGCTGCGGAGATCGGCTACCCGCTGTTCATGAAGCCGTACGACGGCGGCGCCTGGCGCGGCGTCTCGCGCATCAGGAATCCCGCCGAGTTGCACGCCGCCTACGACGCCAGCGGCGAGATGCTCATGCACCTGCAGAAGGCCATCGACTACGACGTCTTCGCCCGGTCGCTGACGATCGGGGCCGAGACCATGGTGATGAAGTTCCAGCCGGACGAGCCGATGCACCTGCGATATGCGGTGGACCACGCGTTTCTCGCGCCGCAGGCGGGCGCAGAGGTCGTGACGATCGCGCGGCTGGTGAACGCGTTCTTCCGGTGGGAGTTCAACTCGTGCGAGACGCTGGTGGCCGACGGCCAGGTCTACCCGATCGACTATGCCAACGCCTGCCCCGACGTAGCGCTGACCAGCCTGCATTACTACTTCCCCTGGGCCATCAAAGCGCTGGTCAAGTGGTGCGTATTCGCGCTGGTTACCGGCCGGCACCCGCGGCTGGACCTGGCCACTGACCGTTACTTCGAGATCGCCGATGATGCCGCGAAGTCCTATACGGCGAAGCTGGCGGGCTACCGTGACCTCGCGGACAGCTACTTCGATACCGCCCGGTACGACGACTTCTGCGCCACCAGCCTGGCTGACATTGACGAGATCGTGCTGGACTGGGTCGCCGGCCCAGACTTCGACAAGCTGCTGATCGACACGGTGCGCTCGACGTACCCCGACCACGAGCACGAGCAGTTCGTCGAGCACCTGCGCGGCCTGCTCAGCCTCTGGGTGCGGGACGAGAGCATCCGGCTGCAGGCCGCTTAGCCAAGATCGTGCTGGTCAGCGGGCCTTAGATCGTGCGAACCTGTAACCAAGGTGCCGGATGGGGTACGTGGTCTGCTAGTCACTCAGGCGAGGCCAGATGGGTCGCGAAATCCAGGCCATGAAGATTACCGGCGAGGACCGGGTGACCTACCGGGCCAAGCTGGCGCGATCGCTTGACGTGTTCGCGCGGATGCTGCACGAGCAGATGTTCCAGGGTGATCCGGCGCTCGTCGGCCAGGAGATCGAGCTCAACCTCGTCGACGATTCGGCCGCGCCCTCGATGCACAACGCCGACGTCCTGGCAGCGATCGCTGACCCAGCCTGGGCGACCGAGGTCGGGCAGTTCAACCTCGAGATCAACGTGCCGCCACGGGAGCTGACCGGGGACGCGCTTGCCGGGCTTGAGGACGAGATCCGCGGCAGCCTGAACGCCGGAGACGCCAAGGCGCGGAGCATCGGCAGCCACCTGGTGATGATCGGCATCCTGCCCACGCTGTCCAAGACGGACGTCCATGCGGGCGCGCTGTCGGCAAGCGAGCGGTACCGGGCCCTGAATGAGCAAATCTTCGCTGCGCGCGGTGAGGACATGCGGATCGAGATCGACGGGGCTGAGCAGATCCTTACGCACGCCGACAGCATCACGCCGGAAGCCGCGTGCACGAGCGTTCAGCTTCATGTGCAGGTCAGCCCGGATGCGTTCGCCAGCTACTGGAACGCCGCGCAGGCGATCGCGGGCGTCCAGGTTGCGCTGGCCGCCAACTCGCCGTTCCTGTTCTGGCGGCAGCTATGGCATGAGACTCGCATCACCCTGTTCGAGCAGGCAACCGACACGCGGCCGGACGAGCTGAAGCGGCAGGGCGTGCGGCCGAGGGTGTGGTTCGGTGAGCGCTGGATCACCTCGGTGTTTGACCTGTTCGAAGAGAACATCCAGTACTTCCCGGCGCTGCTGCCGATCGTCGAGGCCGAGGACCCGGTTGCCGCGCTCGACCGCGGCCGATGCCCGCAGCTGGCGGAGATGAGCCTTCACAACGGCACCATCTACCGGTGGAACCGGCCGGTATACGCCGTTACGGATGGCAAGCCGCATCTGCGCGTCGAGAACCGGGTGCTTCCGGCCGGGCCGACGGTCGTCGACGTGATCGCGAACGCCGCCTTCTACTATGGCCTGGTGCGCGTTCTGGCCGAGTCGGAGCGACCGATCTGGACCCAGCTGTCCTTCACCACTGCAGCCGAGAACCTGCACGAAGCGGCGCGGCATGGCATGGGCGCGAGGCTGTACTGGCCAGGGCTGGGCGAGGCGCAGGTAGCCGAGCTCGTACTCCGCCGACTGCTGCCGATGGCCCATGAGGGCCTGGTTCGCTGGGGCGTCGGTTCTGCGCACGCCGACCGGCTGCTTGGCATCATCGAGCAGCGTTGCCTGACCGGCCAGACCGGCGCCGCGTGGCAGATCGCGACGGTTGGCTCCATAAGCGAGAGGAACGGAGCCGACCGGCCTGATGCGCTTCGTCAGATGACGCAGCGTTATATCGAGCACATGCACAGCAATCAGCCGGTGCACGAGTGGCCGCAGTAGACACCGGCGGCCAGCCGGGCGCTGGCGTGGCACCGGCCGTGCCCTACGCCGGACTCGGGCTGGACCGGGCCACCGATCGGCGGGAGGATCCCGCCTGGGCGGCCGCGCTGGCGGCTGAGCCGCGGGCGCGGGTCAGGCCGCTGTGGCGCGATCAGTGCCTGATCGCGGGGGATCCGCCAGTTCCGCTGGTGCTCAAGGTCGCGGATTTGGACGAGGCGGACCCGCAGCGGCTTGTGCTGCTCGGTCTCGATGACGGGGCCCCGGAGTTCGCCGTCGATCTCTCCGATCTCAGTCTCGCTGATGCCCTCGCCGCCACTGGCGCGGACGCCGTCGCCGACATCCGCTCGCTGTTCGCGAACCTGTCGGCAATGGAAGCCGGAATCCTGGCCTACGCTCGCGGCCTGCTGTACTGGAGCCGGAATCAGCGCTACTGCGGCCGGTGCGGTTCCCTAGCCATGTCTCGCAACGCCGGTCTTGTGCGGGCCTGCACGAATGGTGATTGCGAAAACCTGCTGTTCCCGCGCATCGCGCCCGCGGTCATCACGCTCGTCGAGACGATCCCCTCGCCGGGCAGGTGCCTGCTTGCGCGGCACCGCGCCTCGAAGGTCGGCGGCTACTCGCTGCTGGCCGGATTCGTGGAGATCGGCGAGTCGCTGGAGGACGCCGTGCGCCGCGAGATCCTCGAAGAGGCCGGAGTCAGGCTGCGTGACGTCAGCTACGTGGGCTCACAGCCATGGCCGTTCCCGGCCGGACTCATGGTCGCCTTCCGTGCGACTACCGCGGATGAGTCCGTGTCCGTCGATGGCAACGAGATACTCGAAGCGCACTGGTTCACCCGGGGCGAGCTGCGGGACTACGGCCAGAGCAGGGGCGGCCTTGGCCGGATCGACTCGATCGACCGGCTCATGCTCAGCGGCTGGCTTGCGGAGGGCGAGAGCTGACGCGGCAGCGGCCGCCAGCCCGGAGGCTGGCGGCCGCGTGCGGCCAGTCGTGCTTACTCGTTACCGAAGGACTGAATCTCGGCCAGCTCGGTCTCGGACAGCTCACGCGGCTGCTCGCCCTTAGCGACCTTCGCGCGCTGTACGTGCTGACGGATGCCGTCGACCACCTCGGCGTTCGCGAGTGTCGTGACATCGCCGACGTCGGCGAAGTTCGACACCGAGGCGATGACCCGGCGCATGATCTTGCCGGATCTGGTCTTGGGCATGTCCGGCACGATCCAGACGTTCTTCGGCCGGGCGATCTTGCCGATCTCAGTCTCGATCGCCGTGACGACCTTGGCCTCCATCCCGTCCGGGTCGACGCCGGGCTTGAGCGAGATGTACATCTCCACCATGCGGCCGCGGATGTCGTCGATGACCGGGACTGCGGCCGCCTCCGCAACCTCGGGAACGGTCAGCGCGGCCGACTCCAGCTCCTTGGTGCCGAGGCGGTGCCCGGCCACGTTGATGACGTCGTCGATCCGGCCCAGGATCCGGAAATAGCCGTCCTCGGCCTGCACCGCGCCGTCACCGCAGAAGTACGGCCAGTCGTGCCAGTCCTTGCTATCCGGGTCGGTGTTGTACTTGCGGTAGTACACATCGAGGAACCGCTCGGGCTGGCCCCAGACCGTCTGCATGATGCCTGGCCACGGATTGCGGATGCAAATATTGCCGGCCTTGCCGCTGCCCTTGGGGATCTCGTTGCGGTCCTCGTCGTAGATGACGGGGAAGATGCCGAGCGCGCCGGGGCCGCAACTGCCGGGCTTCATCGGCTCCAGGCCAGGCAGCGTGCTGCCGAGGAAGCCGCCGGTCTCGGTCTGCCACCACGTGTCGACGATCGCGGCCTGGCCCTTGCCGACGAAGTTGTAGTACCACCGCCAGACCTCGGGCTCGATCGGCTCGCCGACCGTGGTCATGTGCTTGAAGTGGTAGTTGTACTTGAACGGCTCGTCGGGCCCGACCTTGCGCAGCATGCGGATAGAGGTCGGCGAGGTGTGGAAGATGTTCACTCCCAGCTTCTCGGCGATGCGCCATGGCCGCCCGCCGTCGGGGTAGTTGGGCACGCCCTCGTAGATGACGGTGGTGGTACCGAGCGCCAGGGGGCCGTACACGATGTAGGAGTGGCCGGTGATCCAGCCGATGTCGGCCAGGCACCAGTACACGTCGTCAGGGTGGATGTCCTGGTAGTACTTCGACGTCCCGGCCACATAGGACATGTAACCGCCGACGCTGTGCTGGGCGCCCTTCGGCCGTCCGGTCGTGCCACTTGTGTACATGAGGAACAGCGAGTCAGTCGCGTTCAGCGAAACGGGCGCGACCTCCTGGCCCGCGTACTTGCCGATGATGTCGTTGACGAAGAAGTCGCGGCCGTCAACCATCGGCGACTTGGACTGGTACTCGCCCGCCTTGCGGCGCCAGACCAGCACCTTGTCGACTTCCTGGCCCTGCCGCGCCGCTTCCGCAACCGCCTCGTCGGCCTTGAACTTGTGATCGCCCATCGACCCGGCACGGTAGTAGCCGTCCATCGTGATGAGCACGCGGCTGCCGGAGTCCGCGATCCGGGTGCCGCATGCGTTGCCGGAGAACCCGCCGAACACCTGCGAGTGAATGACGCCAAGCCGGGCGCACGCCAGCATCGTGACGACGGCCTCGGGGACCATCGGCATGTGCAAGGTGACCCGGTCACCAGTCTTCAGCTCAGCGAAGTCGCTGAGCAGTGCGGCAAATTCATTCACCCGGCGCAGCAGCTCGCCATAGCTGATGTGCAGGGTCTCGTCATCCTCCAGTTCGGGCACCCAGATGACGGCCGTCTTGTCGGGGTTAGCCGCGGCGTGTCTGTCAACGCAGTTGTAAGAGGCATTCAGCTTGCCGCCGACAAACCATTTCCAGAATGGCGCGTTGCTCGTGTCGAGTACGGTGTCCCACGGCTTGTCCCAGGTCAGGAGGTCTGCATACTCGGTGAAGCAGTCCGGGAACTTGTCCTCAGTGAACCGCTCCAAAATAGCCGGATCATTGGCGTTAGCCTGCGCGACGAACTTCTCGGGCGGCGGGTAATACTCTTCCTCCCGCCAGTGCACGGCGATCTGGGACTCAGAGACCTCGGGTGTCTCCGAATTTTCTGTCATTCCTGTCCTCCAGGCCGAAGGCGAGTGCGCGCGCAGCGATGCGCGGGCGGTCCAACATGAGCGGTCTCACCACGAAACGGGTCGGGCGCGTGTCTGGTGCAGACAAACGGCAGGAACTCGGGCCGGCTGCCTGTCACAGACAACCTCGTCATAGGCGCCCTCACACGTTACGGGTGCCCCAATCGTAACGCCGGGGGATAACAGCGAACAGGCCCGGCGGACCGCGGCCATGAGGTCGGCTAACGGGTAACAGTCCTGGCCTGACCAGTTGACAACGTCGCGATCAACGGTATGTTGCTACGCAGTCCAGCACCGGGCCAACAGGTCAGGGAAGTTAGCCGGGCCCGCTTGCGCAGCGTGATGTGGCCGCTGCAAAGGGCGAAGGCCCGACCCCTGGCTCGGCGGGGGGTTGGAACCGGGAGGGGCCTGGGCACCCAGTAGACAACGGAGGGCGAGTCCGCTGCCGACGGGACGCGCTCCGGTCCGAAGGGTTTCCCAGGCCCTCTTCCCTGGTCGTTAATCGCAAGGCAGGAAATTGCGGGGGAGACCCCGGCTGTGATGTGCTATCGGTTTCAGGATCGGGCACGGAAGGCGATGGTGCTGGCAACGATGACAGGGCTGGCAAGGATGACAGGGCTGGCAACGCTGACAGGTATGGCGGGAGTCGGACGGTGACAACCAGCGGTGTCGCAGTCATCATCCCGACCTATAACGAGCGGGACAACCTTGACAGCATCGTCGCGCGGACGCGGCAGGCAGTGCCAGCGGCGGACATCCTTGTCGTCGACGACAACAGCCCAGACGGCACCGGCGACATGGCCGAGAAGCTGGCACTCACCGACCGCCAGGTGCACGTGCTGCACCGGACACAGAAAGGTGGCCTCGGCGCGGCCTACCTGGCTGGCTTCGACTGGGCGCTTGGCCGCGGCTACGACGTCCTAGTGGAGATGGACGCCGACGGCTCGCACGATCCAGCCGAGCTGCCAGACCTCCTAGCCGCGCTCGAGAACGCCGATCTGGTCATCGGCTCGCGCTGGGTGCGCGGCGGAACCGTCCGCAACTGGCCGCGGTCTCGAGAGATCCTGTCGCGCGGCGGCAACACCTACGCGCGTATCATGCTCGGCCTGTCAGTGCACGACGCAACCGGCGGTTACCGTGCGTACCGGGCGGCGACACTGCGCAAGATAGGCCTGGAGGATGTCAAGTCGCAGGGCTACTGCTTCCAGATCGACCTGACGCTGCGGACCGTCCGGGCCGGCCTGTCCGTCGCCGAGGTGCCCATCACGTTCACCGAACGCGCGCTGGGAACGAGCAAAATGAACCGCGCCATCGTGATCGAGGCGCTATGGCGAGTCACGCAGTGGTCGGTAACTCGCCGGTCTGCTCCGCGAGCTTAAGCGCTCTTGCGGTGCCGGGTCCGAGGCTCGGGCGCCTCGGGCTCCCGCTGGCCCCGGATGACCGCCAGCCGCTCGGCCAGGACCTCCTCGAGGTCAGCCATGCTGCGACGTTCCATCAGCATGTCCCAGTGGCTGCGCGGCGGCTTTGCCTTCTTCGGCGTGGGCTGGTCGCCCGTCGCGGTGTGGGCCAGTGCGCCACAAACCCGGCATTCCCAGTTAATCGGCAATTCCGCCTCGGCTGAGAACGGCACCGTGAAGCGATGCCCCTTCGGGCAGTCGAAGGCCACCTCCTGGCGTGGCGCCAGGTCGGTGTTACGGTCGTTCTCGTAGCTTGTTGCTCCGAGACGCGTGCCGCGAAGTGCTCGCTCGGCCATCTGTTACTGCCTCCCCAGGCGCTCAGCCGTACTACTTCACCAACGGTGAGGTCCCGGACAAGATTCCCGGCTGGAGGCCATTCCAACCGCGGCAACGGCCGCTGATCTGACGAAAAGCGGCGCTACCCACCGAACCTGGGCTGCCACTGGCCGCGGGCGGTCAGCACATCGCGCAGCGTTTCGGTCTGGTCGGTCATGATCCCGTCGATACCCAGATCCAGCAGGCTGGTCATCACACTGGCCTCGTTGACGGTCCAGGCGTGCACCTGAAGCCCGACGGCGTGGGCATGCGCAATGAACCGGGGCGTGGCCATGGAGAACGGGATCTGGGCACAGCGGACCGAAAGGGCCGCAAAGCGGGCGGCCAGCGTCCGTGCCGGCAGCCCGGCGCGGATCGCACCGATGCCCGCCGGAGTGGTGGCGGTGCAGACCGGGCGGGGCAGTAGCCGCCGGGCGGCGCCGAGCCGGCGGCCGGAGAACGAAGTCAGGCAGACTCGATCCCAGCAGTCGGTCGCGCGCAGGACTTCGACCAGCGGGCCGATGGCCGGCTCGTCCTTGATGTCGATGTTGAACCGTATGTCCGGCCAGGCCATGATCAGGTCGGCGAGCAGGGGGATGGGCTCGGTGCCGTCGATGCGGGCGGCTGCTACCTGGGCTGACGTCAGCTCGGCGATCCGGCCGGTGCCGTCCGTCACCCGGTCGAGCGTCTTGTCGTGGAACGCCACCACGGTGCCGTCTGCCGTGGCGTGCGCGTCGGTCTCGAGGTACGCATAGCCGAGCTTGACGGCGTGCTCGAACGCCTTCCACGAGTTCTCCGGGAAGTGGCCGGCGCCGCCCCGATGTGCGAACGCGAGCGGGCGGGGGTGATCAAGGAAGCCGGAAGGCACGCCCCAAGTTTGCCAGCGTCAGAAACCAGGCGACGATCAGGGCGGGAACGGCGGCGTCAGGCGCTAGTCAGGTTCGCTCGCCCACTCCCGGCGGCGGGCCTCGGCCAGCGCGATTGCGGCTGCGGATGCCACGTTCAGCGAGCCGACCTTCCCCGGCTGTGGGATGTAGGTGATGACGTCGGCAGCGGCCAGCAACGCGGCCGAGCAGCCGTGGTCCTCGTTCCCTACTGCCAGGCAGATGTCGCCCGCGAGCGGCGCCTCATGCAGCGGGACCGCCTCCCCGGTCAGCTCGACCGCAATCACCCGGTAACCGGCGGCCCTGGCCGCCGCCGCGCCGGCTGCAGCCGAGCTGGCCTGCCGGAAGGACAGCAGGCGGTCGGTGCCGAGCGCGGTCTTGCGGGCAGAGGGATGACTCGGCGCGGCGGTGTCGCCGCACAGCCAGACCTCCTCCACGGCGAACGCGGCCGCCGACCTGATGATCGAGCCGACGTTGAACGGCTGGCCGACCGCGTCCAGCAGCAGGCTGAGCCTGGCTTGCGTGCGCCGCCGCCAGTCGCGGTTGAGCCGCTTCACCTCAGTAGCGCCGAGCTGCCGCGCGGTCACCTCCGTACCTCCAGCACCCGGTAGCCCGCGCGGGCGGCAAACCGGGACGCGTCCCAGCCGTTCTCATCGAGCCAGCGCTGCAGCGAATCCGAGCCGAGGTTGCGCTGGACCACCAGGTAGGCGGCCGCGCCCGGCGCCAGATGGCTCAGCCAGCGGGTCAGCATGGCGTGTAGCGCCTGCTTGCCGATCCGGATCGGCGGGTTCGACCAGATCAGCTGGTAGGTGGCCGGAAGGTCGTCCTCGCCTGTGTCGACGGTCCCCGGCGCGACGCAGCGGACGTTGACCAGCCCGTTTGCTGCCGCGTTCCCGGCACAAAGGTCAAGCGCCCGCTGGTTCACGTCGACTGCCCATACCCGTGCCGCTGGCGACCGCCTGGCCAGGACGAGCGCCAGCGGCCCATAGCCGCAGCCCAGATCGAGCAAGTCACCGTCAGTCGGCGGTGGTGGTGCCACGTCGAGCAGCAGCCGGGTGCCCGGATCCAGGCGACCGGGAGAGAAGACGCCAGCATCGGTTGCCAGCGTGAGATGAATATCCGGCAGCACGACCTGCACCGTGCCCGGGCGGTGCGCTGCGGCCGGCTGTTCAGCGAAGTACTGGCTGTTGCTCACTGGGAGCGGTGCTGGCCAGCACGGGGTCGATGTAGGTCCTGGTGACCCAGCGCTCCACGATGAACGTGAGGATGGGGATCGTCCCGGCCGCGAGCACGATGATTGTGCCGGGGCTGGCTACCTTCATGCGCACCACTCGGGTCATCGCGAAGGCGACCACGATGTAGATGATGTACAGGATCCCGTGCAGCGTGCCGACGATGTCGACCGGCACATCGTTGTGGGCCCAGACCTGCAGCGGGATGCAGATGAAGACCAGAATGCACAGCATGGTGCCGGTCACGTAGGCCATAGTGCGGTAGGCGCGCACCACGACGCGGAGCAATTGCGGGCTTACTTGCACGTCCTCTTCCTCTTCCGGGCCACGTCAGCGAGCGCCTGACCGGTTATTCAGCTTCGCCAGGTACGAGTTGTAGGCGGCGAGCTCGGGATCGTTGTCGGCTTCGTCATCATGTTGAGCGGGGGTGTGCGCGGCTGCCGGTAGGGCCATCGACTCCACCTGCGCCACCGCTGCATCGGCATCGGACTTGGCCGTTTGCTCTGGCGAGCGGTACTTGTCGATGATCGTCTTAGCCCAGAAGACAACGCCGAAGAGCGTGAATATCGGCCATTCGAAGGTGTACGCCCAGCTCAGGGCGTTGCCGCCTTCGGCGCGGTGAAACTGCCAGTCGCCGAGCCACAGCATGCCCCAGGCGGCGAAGACGGCGAACGCGTGCCACGCCAGCCACCGTGGCGTGATCAGGAAGAACCACCGTGGACGTGGTCTCGCGCTGGACATGCTATGAGGGTAGCGCTACTACAAAACGTAGAGGAATCGCGGCCGCACGTCAGGGGCCAATCCACCTGGCACCAGGCCTGCTTGGCGCACTTCCGCTCGCACACCGGATGTCCAGGAATCTCCGGTCGGCCGGACGAGCCGGCTATAAGATCACCGCGAGATGGATAAGCAACGAAGATTCCTTTGCCATACCTTTGTTGCTGCCGGCACGGGGCCTGTCCCGGCTGATTGCGAACCTCGCGGCACGTTCCGTGTGACCAGCGGGAAGATCCGGACGGAGGCCAGGTGAGCCAGAGCGACGTCAGCGATGCGGGCGAGCCGGCCACCGGGCCGCTCAACACCGAGACCACGGCCCGGCCAGCCTGGAACTTCGCGATGACGGTACCTGCCCAGGCCGTCCCTGAGTCCGCGCCAGGGGCTAAGCCCGGTGGTCTCGATGGCGAGCAGCCGAAGCGCCAGGGCCTGCCGCGGTGGGCGGTGGGCACGATCGTGTTCGCGGCCTTCATCGCCGGCAGCATCGCGGCGACCTGGCCGCGGGCGACGTACCTGACCGGCAAGCTGCCGCTGGACGGCGACCAGATGCAGTACGTCTGGGACTTCTGGTGGGTCGCCAGGCAGGTCACGCACCTGGGCAATCCCTGGTTCACCAGCTACATGGCGGCGCCGGCCGGAGTCCAGCTGGGCAATGACACGCTGATGCCGCTGCCGGGCCTTCTCATGACGCCGGTCACCTTGCTGTTCGGGCCGTCGGCGAGCTACAACCTGATGGCGATCCTCGCGCCTGGCCTGGCCGCTTACGCGATGTACCGGGTCGCCCGGCTCTGGCTGCCCAGTCGTACGGGCGCGATTGCCGCCGGGGCCTTCTACGGCTACTCCTCGATGCTGACCTCCCAGGCCTGGCTGCACCTGCACACAGCGCTGGGCTGCGTCTTCCTGCCGCTGACGCTGGAGGCGGCGGTCCGGCTGCGGCGGCGTCCGCGCTCGGTCAGCGGCATCGGGCTCGGCGTCGTAGTCGGCTGCGCGGTCCTGGTCGACCAGGAGCTGGCAGTTCTGGCCCTCATCGTCGCGGCGCTGGCGCTGGTGCCATGGCTGCTGCGGAACCTTGAACCCCGCACCTTGTGGGCGGCCGGGGTGGCCGCGCTGTCCGCGGTTGTGGTCGCCAGCCCCCAGCTTGTTGCCATGGCGCGGGCCGGGCGACAAGGCCAGCTCGCGGCGGATGCCACCAGCTACGGCCTTTACTCGGCCACGCTCCCGGATCTGTTCACACCGTCCCCGCACGTGGCCAGCTACGGGCTCAGCGGGCTGGCCTCCTTCTACGACGAGCACTTGTCAAGGGCGAGATACGCGTCCGATGCGCACGAGCTGGCCGCCACTTTCGGTGTCGTGCTGACCATCACTGCGCTGGCGGGGCTGGTCGTCGGGTGGCGCAGGCGAGGTACCGGGGAGCTCGCCCTGCTCTGGCTTGGCGGCATCATCCTGGCACTCGGGCCGACCCTTTACGTTGCCGGGCGTGAGTACGTGCCCCTCGCCAATAACTGGAACGGCATCCGGGTGTCCCTGCTGATGCCCTACACCTGGCTGATCCGGCTGCCCGTGCTGTCATCCTTCCGCGAGGCCGACCGGCTGGCCCTGGTCGGGCTCGTCGGCGCGGCGCTGCTGGCCGGGGCGGCCGTGGACTGGCTGCGGTGGAATGGCTGGCCGGTCATCATCGTCGTGGCGCTGCTGGCGGTGCCTGAGGCCGGCTGGAGCGGGATCTACGGGGACACGACTGTACCCACGGCGCTTCCCGCCCTGGATCGTCCGATTGCGGCTGACCACTCGGGATCGGTCGTCGTGGACGTGCCCTTTGTCATCCGCGGCCCGGCCAAGTACGGTACCCATCTCGCACCGTATGCGCTGAACCTGGCAACTGCTGACGGCCACCCGCGGGCAATCTCATTCAGCAGCGGAGTGCCGGAGCGGACCATCAATGCGATCAAGGCTCACGCGTTCTACGCCGGCCTGGATACCGCAGAGCTGAACCACACGCCGCCGCCGGCGCAGGTGGCCGCGGCACGACGGGACTTGCGGAAGCTGGACATCGGTTGGGTCCTCATCTGGCTGCCGAACTGGGTGCCCAGCTTCCCGATCATCCGGCCCAAGCAGGACCAGCCAGACGGGGCCGACCGGCACGTCATGCGCTACCTGGTTGCGACCGGCTTCAAGTTCGACTACCGGGCAGACGGCGTTCTGGTTTACCGCCCAGCCCGGTAGATGATCACGCCGCCGACTGGCCGTCCGCTGTGAAGCGGCCGGAGGCCGGCCCTACGGAGCTTCCATGACCATTTCGGCGCCGAGTCCGCGTCCACGAGGATGGCGCTGATCCTGGCGCTGGTCAGGTACCGGCGGAAGCTGCTGACCGAGGCCGGGGTGACCGGACCCTTCGCCAGGTCATCGACGCCCGCCGGAAGGTCGGTATGCCCGTTGAAGGCGGAGTTGATGAAGCCCCCGGCCACCCGGAAGTAAAAGTCAGCCTCGGCCTGCCAGCGCAGGCCAAGGTTGCCGGTGGCCGATGCCACCACCACGGTGGCGCCCGGCTTGAGGTAGGTGCGGTACTGCGCGGCGGCTATGAACGCCGGAGTGCCGGAAGGGTTGATCGCGAGCGTCGGCACGTCCGCGGCGACAGCCGCGATTGCCAGCAGGGCCAGCGCCCATCGACCCAGCTGTGCCGACGAGCTGCGCGCCGGGCCGGCCAGCCACAATGCCATCATCACGGCCAGGATCAGGAACGCGAACACCATCAGCCGGGATGCGAACGCTCCGCGCACGACCGGCAGCTGGAAGAGCGCGGCCCACGGCAGCTTGGTCACCAGCTGGCGATCCACATACAACGCGGGCCCGAGCGCACCGACCACTACCACGACCAGCATTACTGCTAGGAACCTGGTAATCCGCCGCGACCAGCACAGGACGGTAAAGGCAAGCGCCAGCACCAGCAGCGGGATGCCCACGTAGCCGTCGAAACTCGCGGCGTGCAGCCTGTCGGCAACTGCGCTCAGTGAGCTCAGGCCGAAGTCTTGGCCGCGCCTCGGCACCACGAGGCCCGCCAGGTCAATCGAGGTCGCGCCGCGGCGCCGGTGGAATGATGCCGGGACGTTGGCCAGCGCGGCTGCCAGGAACGGGGCAGCCAGCACGATGGATCCCAGCCAGGCAATGCCTGCCAGGCCGGCCAGCCGGGTGACGATCGGCCGGGTGGCCGGGCCGACGAGCGCCCATGCGGCCAGCAGCGCCAGCGCTCCGATCGCCGTCACGAACGCAAAGGTCTCCAGGAAAAGGTAAAACTGCGCTGCTAGAGCCAGCGCAAGCAGCACCACGAAGATCGGAGCGCGGATGGCGCCATCCCGCCAGGCCACCACCAGGTAGGCCATCAGCGGCAGCAGCACGCTGAACGCCAGGTCCAGCTGCCCGGCCACTATGTGGTTCATCTCGTAGGCCGAGAACCCGTACACGAACCCGGCGGCCAGCGCCGGCCAGAACCGTCCGGTCAGCCGACGGCACATGACAAAGGCCGCCCACCCCGAGACCGGGATCGAGAGCGCCACCAGCACGCTGAACGCCGCTATCGGGCCGATCGCCGCAGTCAGCGGCCAGGCCAGCAACGCCAGCGGCGGCACCGTGGTGTCCCAGGCGAGGTTATAGCCCGCCGGGGCACCTATCTGAGCGGTATGCAGCGGGCTCAGGCCGTGCGTCAGCGCGTACGGCCACCAGCGCAGGCTCCAGATGAAGATGCTCGGGTCCATGCTGGACGGATCCAGCTGCGCCTGCGAAGGGTGGGCCAGCAGCGGCTCCGTCCGCCACAAGATCCACACAGCCAGGTACGCCACCAGCGCCACCAGGCCCTGCACCGCAGGGGACGTGAGGTGCAGCCGCGCAGCCAACTGCGCAGCGCGCCCGGTCCATGAGCCGTCGCCGCTATGGTCCTGGCTCGCAACCGCAGACTCCGTCGGGGCTGCCATCTCAGCGCCCACGACGAGGCGACAGATTCAAGCCGACGCCTTCCCGTTTGTCGAGCGGAAGCGCTCGATGCCCTATCCCAGGCCCAGGCGGTCAGCTACGGCTTGGCCCGCCTCGGGCTGTCTTGTCCGCCTGAAGGCCGTTTGCCCGTCGGTGCCTTCGCCAGAGCGTATCGGGCCTGGGAACTATCTCGCCACCGTCCCGTGATACCGGGGCCGGTGAATCCGGGTGTAAGCGGCTGCATCCCCGCGAACCGGCCTGAGCGTGTATATGCAGGTCAGGGCATATCCGGTGCGTGCCGGTGCGTGCCCGCGGCCCCCTGCCCCTGTGATAATCGGAGC
>Ga0335075_10006084_pt1 | contig 18649 bp, 15 predicted proteins | sample Lox_Sample_24_FD_206723 | JGI IMG/M metagenome (GOLD analysis project Ga0335075, IMG submission 206723) | Soil microbial communities from Loxahatchee National Wildlife Refuge, Florida, United States - Lox_Sample_2.4 | ecosystem: Environmental > Terrestrial > Soil > Wetlands | place: USA... | reverse complement strand
CCAGCCGGGCCAGGGAATGGCGCTGTGGCTGCACGCCCCCGACACGCAGGACATCCACGACGCCCTCGCCGCCGCCGGCACCACGATCGTCTCAGCGCCCGTCGACGGTCCGTTCGGGCGCACTTTTACCTTCGCCGACCCCGACGGCTACCACGTGACCCTCCACGACCGCGGCTGAGCCGCGGGTGTGAGAGCTTCCATCGGGGCCCCGGGTGAGTCAGCGTGCCGAAAGGACCTCGGCGATCTTGGCCGCGGCGGCGGGCGGGTCACTGGCGTCGTGCAGGAGTTCCCCCCAGGACCAGCGGTAGTACCAGTGCAGGCGGCCGTCGTCGTCGGTGCCCGGTACGCAGTCAATGCTCTCGGCAAGCATCGAGGCACCCGGCATGAAGACGTGCAGCGCGGCAGGGTACGACGTCTTTACCGTCGCGTGGAAGCCCTCGGTGTCGAGCGCCGTAGCGAGCTTGTGCAGATGATAACTACGCGCGTGGTCTCTGGCACCGGGCTGCATGTCACCTGCTTAGGGGGTCGGCACATTGTGGGCGCTGACCGCGGGGTGTTGTCAAGCCCGGCGTCAATAAGCATACGGTCGGCAAGCGCAACCTCACCGAGCGCAGCGCTAAGCGGGCTGCTGTCTGTCGCCCGCCCCGGCTAACGCGCGGCACCGCCGTAACCGGGGTATGCCTCGTGTCCATCCTGGCCGTAGGCCGCGTCAGGCCGGTGATGGCCACGCTGATCGTACGGGCCAGGGTGACCAGGCTGCCCGTATCCTCCGGCCGGCAGCGCGGGCTGCCCGCCCTGGTACAGCGGGGCCTGGTAGCCGGCGCCGTAGTCGGCCGGCGAGTACCCGTGGCCGTTCCCGGCGCCGTTGCCTGGCGCGGGCAGGTAGCCGTCGGCTGCCTGGCCGCCGTCAGTGCTGCCGCCGTACCAGTTGGCCGCGGCGACTGCCTGCTGGCCGGCCGCGTAGCCGGTGCCGTAGGCGGCAGCGTCCAGGTGCGTCCCCGCAGGCTCGGGATAACTCGGCTGCGGGGCGCTCACGTAGCTGCCGTACGGGTTGGCCGCCGGCGCGGCCGGCTGCGCCGGTACGTGCCCGGCCGCCGGCGGGGCGGGCTGGACGAGGTATCCGTTGGGAGCGCTCGTATGACTCGGATAGTCGGGAAGCTGACGGGCCGGCTCGCCGTAGCTGTCACTGCCGCGACTGCCGCGTCCGTTGCGGCTGCCGTTGCTCGAGGGCTGGGAACTCGACGACCCGGAGCGCGAGCGCGTGCGATACGACCTGCTGTCCGATGTGTTGACGGCCGGGAACGACGGGCTCGTGAGCGGGTCGTCGTCCATCGGCAGCGGCGGCCTGGCTTGCCCGCCCGAGTGCGGTGAGTGTGCAGCCGGAGACTGCGGCTGAGCCGGTGGCAACGCCCGAGGTCCGGCGCCCCTGGCGGTCCCGCCCGGCCGCGGGCCGGTGGCGGGCCGCTGGCCGGTCCCTGGGCGCTGGCCGGTCCCTGGCCGCTGGCCGGTCCCTGGGCGCTGGCCGTTAGCCGGGATGGCCGGCTGTGGCGAGCCCTGTGCCCTGGCGAGCCGAGACGGTGATCCATTGCGTGATGGCAAGGCGCGCTGCTGAGAGGGCGGCTGATCGCCCAGGCGGGCCAGCGCGGCCAGGTTCTGGGTAGCAGCCTCGGCGCCGTAGGCAGCCGGGCCGGGCCGGGACTGCGACCGCTGCCTCGCCGGCAGCTGAGCCGGGTCAGCGCGTCCGGCGGACAGGTCAGCAGCACGTGGCGCGTCGGCCTTGGGCTCGATGGCACGCCGTCCCCGCTTTGCCGGAGCCGCCGTCGCCTCGGCGGGCGTGAGCGGCTTATCGGAGGCCACTTCGGCCCAGTAATCGACGTCAGAAAGGGACTCCCAGCCGGTTGCCGGGTCTTGGCCAGCCGAGCGGGCAGAACCAGCTTGCCGGGCGCCAACCGGGACCGGACGCTGACTGCTGGCGCCGGGATTGGCGTATCCGGGCTGCCGTGCACCGCGGGCATCGGCGGGTCGGCGCTCGCCGACCGGCTCAGGCCGGCGCGCCCGGCGCTCGGCCGGCCGGGGCTCCTCGGACGGATGAGAGTCGGCTGGGTGCCGCCGTGTCTTGCGCGGCTCCTCAGGCATGTCGTCGAAGGTGTCGGAGTCGTCGGCCCGCAGGAAATGCAGGGCAGCAACGGCGATAATCACGATCAGCACGACCACAGCCACGAGGACTTCCAAGATCGTAGTGATCATCACACCATCCCACTGACGTGGCCTCGGGGCGGCGCTAGCCAGACCCGCGCGGCCATCTACGCGGATCTCCCCCTGATGTGCAAGCACCCTCGATTAATTGCAAAGCCTGACCTGCCTGAACAGCGATTGTGGCGGACGCTATACGCCTTGTCACGCAATTCGGAAACTTTACCCGCGTGTGTCGACGGCCCGGAGTCGCGCGATTACTTCATGTACTTGATGACAGCGGTCGTACCAGGCCGATCGCCGGGCAGCGCATGCGCGGTGTAAGTGCCGCGCGCGATGACGTGCTGAGCGATCATCGTCCAGGCGCTCAGCAATTGCGAGCCGGCCGGGAGCGACGAACCGAAGAACGTGTTAAGCGCGTACACAGTGAAGCGGTAACCATGCTGCGAGTTGCCAGGGCACGGCGACTCGTACTGGGTTTTGCCGGCGCTATTCTGGGCGACCCTGGCGTGCGGCGGAGCCTTCCCGAGTGCCAGGTCTGTGGTGCTGGCGTTGATGTCGTAAGCGATCCAGTACACCCGCGGCGAGATCGGCGCGGCCGCGTCGTCGACCACCAGGGCAATGGACTTGGTGCCCCGCGGGGCGCCTGACCAGAAGATCGACGGGCCGGTCTGGCCGGCGCTCTGACATGTGAACGAGGGCGGAATGACGTTGCCGGCGAAGTCCGGACTGGTAACCGACATTGTCAGCGGGGCGGTAGCGGTCAGCGCGTGCGGCTTGCCAAGCAGCCCGCATCCGCCGAGCAGCACGCTGGCGGCCGCCAGCATTGCCAGCGACGCAGCTGACCTGCAGTAGCGGTCGCCGCCCTGGCCTGCGCACCAGCGCACGCTGCCTCACCTTGTCCCGAGCCTGAATGTGTGTCCCGAGTCTGAACCACGCTCGGCACATGGTAGCCGCCCCGCGGGTGCGGGCAGGCTCAACCGGGAGCGTGCCTAGTCCTGCTGCCGTGACGTGCCGAACATGATCTCGTCCCAGGACGGCACTGAGGCACGCCTGCCCTTGCCGCCCTTCTTTGCCGGAGCGGGGGCGCTGGCCTGGTTCGTCCCGCCCGCCGCAGCTGCCTGCCCTGGCTGGTGACTGTCATCGCCGCCCGCGGGTGCAGCCGGAGCGGGCACTGGTTCCGGTTCAGTTGCGACGGCTAGTCCGGGCTCGCGTATCTCCCGTGCGCGAGGCACCGGCGGCGCGGCGCGCCGCTCTTGCTCGCGGCCGGAATCTGTGAACGGGCCATGCTGCCGCGAGCCGATCGGCGTCACCGTCGCGGTAGCCCGCGCGCGCTCGGCAAAGGTAATCGCAGCCCATTCGTCCTGCGGCAGGCACAGCCTGACGGCCTGGTCGTCGTCGGGGATCACGTGCCGCCGCCGCGGGTCGTAGATCCACTCGGCGGTGCCGGCCCGGCCGCCGATGACAAACTGCAGCTGGACCTGCCAGTTCCCGTCCGGCCGCTTGCGCGAGTCCCACTCGGCTGCCTCCGCGCTGGCGCCCGCAGCCGTCAGCCGGTCAGTCACGACGTCGCCCAGTCGCGGCCCGGGTCCTGAGTCGCCCCGGCCACGGATAGTCGCCCGCTGCGCTTGCTGCGCCTGATACTGGCGCTCGGCGAGGATAGGCCCTTCAAACCGGCGGATCTTGTCCGGTGGTATGCCTGCCGCGTCTGCGATCTGATCTGCCGTCTCGCCAGCCCGGATGCGCTCCTGGATCTCCTTGGGTCGCAACGGATTCTCCACTTCGATCTCGTACTGGGCGAGGCGCGAGAACTGACCCTTGGCCACCGTCCTCAGCCGCTCGTCGATGGGCAGCAGGAACCGGCCACTTCGCCCCGGCACCGCGAGGATGGCGTAACTGCCGTCCTCGCTGACTGCGACGAGGCGCAGTTCCTGCATCGGTGTCCCTCCTGGCGGCTGCCCGGCCGCGCAGAGGCGGGGCACGGACATGCCCTAGACGAGTCTGCCGGCATTACCGCTGACAGACCAGCACCGCGCCCGGCATGTCCGGAGACATTCCGGCATGGTACGCCGTGACGGGTCAGCATCGGCCCCCTTACGCGTGCTGCTGACCAGCACCGACGGCTGAGTATTCACGATACGGCTGGACGGCGCGCGACCTGACGATAATCGCGTTGCTGCCGCCTCGCATCATCGCCAGCGACCGGCTAATATCTGTTACAGAAATGTTCGGTTACAGAAGCAATCTGCTGGACGGGTTGCGGACCGAGGCGCCGCGTCCTCCAGCCGTTCGGGGCAACCCGCATGCACCGTGGCTGGCGGTCGGGGTCGTCTGCTTCGGCGCATTCATGGGCCAGCTGGACGCAAGTATCGTCACGCTGACGTTCCGGCCGATGGAGCACGATTTCTCCGAGCCGCTCGCCGCGGTTCAGTGGGTGTCCCTCGCCTACCTGCTGCTTCTCGTGGCGCTCGTCACGCCGGCGGGCCGCCTCGCCGACAGTGCCGGCCGCAAGCTCATCTACGGCTACGGGTTCGTCGTCTTCACGATCGGGTCGGCAGCCTGCGGGCTGGCGCCTTCGCTTGGCATCCTGATCGGCTCCCGGCTCTTCCAGGCCGCGGGCGCCGCAATGCTGCAGTCCAACAGCGTCGCTCTGGTTACCACCAGCGTGCCGCGCGAGCGGATGCGGCTCGCGCTGAGTGTCCAGGCGGCCGCCCAGTCCCTCGGCCTCGGCCTCGGGCCGACTCTCGGCGGCCTGCTGACCCAGACGGTGGGCTGGCGCGCGGTCTACTGGATCAACGTGCCGGTCGGCATCCTGGCCGTCGTCGCCGGGCGCTACCTGCTGCCGCGCACCCGCCAGCGCAGCCGCTTTGAGTACTTCGACTGGCCAGGCGCGACCCTGCTCGGGATCGCGACAACGGCGCTGCTGGTCGCCCTGTCGGTGATCGGAGGATTGCCTGCGCCGGGCTGGTTCGCGCTGGTGATGGTGGTGGTCGCTGGCGCCGCCGGGCTGGCGTTCGCGGTCCGGCAGCTCCGTGCCCGGTTCCCGCTGATCCCGTCCGCCTTGCTGCGTTCGGCCCGGCTGGTACTCGGCCTGGCCGGCGCGTTCCTCGGCTACCTTGCCCTGTTCGGCCCGCTCGTGCTGGTGCCGCAACTTCTTGACGGGCACGGGAACGTGGCAAGAACCGGGCTGATCTTGTCCGCGCTGCCGGTCGGTTTCGGGGTGGCCGCGCTGACCGCTGAGTGGGTGTTCCCGGCCAGCCTGCCAAACCGGGTCAGGGGCAGCGTCGGCGCCGCAGTCTCCGCAGTTGCCCTGGTCATGCTCATTTTCACGGCTGGTTCGACGGCAGGACTTGTCATGCTGCTCGGCCTTGCCGGTCTCGGCCTTGGCGTATTCGTACCCGCCAACAACGCGGTGATCATGCGCAGTGCCGCGGCCAGCTCTGCTGCCGTCCTGGGCGGGCTGGTCAACATGGCACGCGGCATCGGCACGACCTTCGGCATCGCGCTGGTCACGCTTGCGCTGCACCTCACTGCCCAGGGCGGCGGCACGCACCCGGACGGGACCGTCGCCTTCGCGGTCCTGGCCGTCGCGGCCGGCTGCGCTGCCGTCATCGCGTTCAGCATCCGCCCGCTCGGCTTCACGGCCGTGGGCTGAACAGCGAACTCAGGCGCCTCTCCGACACCGAGCCCGCGACTCTACAGGCCCGAGACTCGCCGGCGATTTGCCGCTTTTACGCAGCCCGCCCGCCAACACTTCATGGAAGTGTGCACGTTTCGCCGCTGTTTTGTCATGATATGTTGAGCAGGGTTGCATGAAGTGTTGCTGCCGCGCGCGTCTGACGACTATCACGACTACTCCGACCGAGCCGCTCCCGGCGGCTCCGGCAGCAGCGCGGGGGTGGCGTAGCGGGCGTTCCCGCCGGTCTGGCCCTCGCCGATGACGTGCAGCAGGACGGCAGGCAAAGCGCAGGTGAAGCGACCGGCTGAAGTCGCTGAACCCGAGCAGGTCGGGGGCTAGCCAGGACCCTAGGTCACGTAGTATCGCTGCTCATGCGCGTCGATGTGATCTACGGGGCGATCGGCCGGTTTAGCGTACGTTTTCGCTGGCTAGTACTGCTGATCTGGATAGCTGGGGCAATAGCCGCGTCAACTCAGCTGCCGTCGCTGTCAAGCGTCACCCAGAGCAGCAATCAGGCGTTCCTCCCGGCCAACGCGCCGAGCTCGCAGGCCGCCACCCTGGCCAAGCCGTTCGGCACTGCCAACCAGCAGCCGATCCCGGTCGTGGTCGCGACTACGGCGGGGAAGCTGACCTCGGCGGACGTGGCGGCCATCAGCGGCCTCCAGGCCAGGATCGGCAACGTCTCCGGCATTACGAAGGTGGTCAGCGCTGGCCGGTCGACTGACGGCGAGGCCGAGCAGCTAGTCGCGCTCGCTAGCGCGGCGGGCGGCGGGAACCTTGACTATGCCAAGAATCTCGTCGACGGAATACGGGCCCAGATCACCGACGCGCGCCTGCCGGCCGGCTTGCAGGCGCATACCGCGGGCGACCTGGCCACCCAGGTGGACCAGCAAAAAGCCTCCGGCAGCACCGGAAACAAGGTGCAGAGCCTGTCGGTGCTGTTCGTGATCGTGCTGCTGGTGCTCATCTTCCGGTCGTTCACGCTGGCGATCACTACGGTGCTGCCAGCCGCGCTGTCGGTGTCGATCGCCGGGCCGCTGGTCGGTGAGGCGGCCAAGCACGGGCTTCAGGTGTCCCCGATCGCGCAGTTGCTGCTGATCGTGCTGGTCATCGGGGCCGGTACCGACTACGGGCTGTTCCTGGTCTTCCGCGTCCGGGAAGAGCTGCGAGCGGTTAACCACGACACTGGCGGCGAGAACTTCCCTGGCCGGTCGAACGCGGGTCGCAGCATGCTGTCGGACCTGGCGCATCCCAGGCCGGGAGCCAGGGAGGCCATCGTCCGCTCGGTGACCAGAGTGGGGGAGTCGATCAGCGCGTCGGCGCTCACGGTGATCGCGGCCGTGCTGACCCTGCTGCTGGCTAGCTTCCCCTTCTACTCGGATCTGGCCTGGCCGTTCGCCATCGCGGTCGGTGTCATCCTGCTGGCGGGGCTGACGCTGCTGCCAGCGCTGCTGTCCATCCGGCTGTCACTGCTGGCGGTCAAGCGGACGCTGTTCCGGTCCTGGTTCGGCAGGCCGAAGCTGATCCCGTGGAGCATCCAGGGCTCCGGCAAGACCGGCGTCTGGGGCCGGGTGGCGGGCCGGATCGTGCAGCGCCCTGCCGCGGTGCTGGCGGTGGGCGTGGTCTTCTTCGGCGGCCTGTCGGTCGCGGTCATTGGCTACTCGGCCGCGGGATTCGGCGGTAACACCAGCCCGCCGGCCGGCAGTGACTCGGCCGCCGGGACCGCATTGCTGGCCAAGCACTTCCCGCAGTCGGCGGCGAACCCGACCAACCCGATCTTCAAGTTCGCCAAGCCGGTGTGCGCGGATCCAGCCCCGCTGGCGAAGGCGACCAGCGAGTTGCAGGCGAGCAAGCTGTTCAACCAGGTCACCGGTCCGCTCAACCCGGTCGGCGGAGTCACGCTCACGTCTTCGCAGTACGCCGGGCTGTGCGGCGCGCTCGGCCCGGCCAGCAAGCTGCCGGTCACGCCCACGAAAGCCGCACTTGATCACGGCCGGATTCCGGCACAGGCTTACCAGCTGTACCGGGCGACGGCGAACTTCGTCAGTCCGGATGGCAAGACCGTGCAGTTCTCAACCGGGCTGAAGGCTGGCGACCCAGGCAGCACGGCGGCGATGAACGCTGTGCCGGCGATCCGGGCGACGACGACAGCGATTCAGAAGTCCGTCGGCGCGGAAGCGTCCGGCGTCGGTGGTGAGGCGCCGGCCCTTTACGACATCAGCCATGTCTCGGTCAGCGACCTGCAGCGCATCATCCCGGTCGCGATCGTCGTGATCGGGCTCCTGCTGGCGCTCGTGCTGCGCAGCTTGGTCGCGCCGCTGTACCTGATCGCCTCGGTGGGCGTCTCGTACCTAGCCGCGCTCGGCTTGTCCGTGCTTATCTTCATCAAGCTCGGCCACAGCGACGGCCTGGAGTTTTTCATGCCGTTCCTGATGTTCATCTTCTTGCTGGCGCTCGGCGAGGATTACAACATCCTGGTGATGACCCGAATACGGGAGGAGGCGCACCACCTGCCGTTGCGGCAGGCGGTCGCTAAAGCCGTCGGGGTCACCGGGACGACCGTCACATCGGCGGGCCTGGTGCTGGCAGGCTCGTTCATCGTGCTGACGATCGCGGCCGGCAGCGGGGCGCAAGCGAGCCAGGTCCGCGACATCGGCCTCGGCCTGGCGCTGGGCATCTTGATGGACACGTTCCTCGTCCGCACCCTGCTGGTGCCGTCCACCGTCGTGCTGCTCGGCAGGTGGAACTGGTGGCCGTCCACGCTGCATATCGACGAACCGCCGGCCGGCGATCGACCGGCCGGTGAGGTCGCCCCGGTTACCGGTGACGTGCGGTGAGCACCCCCGGGGCGCCGGGAATCTCGGTCATCGTGCCCGTCTACCGGGTGGCCGAGTTCCTGCCCGCGTGCCTTGACTCGATCCTGAGCGGCGACTTCGATATCGAGGTCATCGCAGTCGACGATGCCTCTCCCGACACGAGTGGTGCGATCCTTGATCAGCGCGCCGCGGCCGATCCTCGGCTGCGGGCGGTGCACCTGGACCACAACGGCGGTCAGGGACACGCTCGCAACCTGGCACTCGAGCAGGCTGCGGGTGACTATGTGTGGTTCGTCGACGGCGACGACATGGTGGCTGATGGCGGGCTGGCCGCGATCACCGCGTCCCTCGCCGTGGGCAAGCCTGACGTGTTGCTGATCAACTGGGAGAGCCTTTACCCGGGTGGCAGGACCGAGCCCAATCCGTACGCCAGCCTGCTGCCGGCGGTGCCCGCGGACGGCTGCACGCTGGAGGAGCAGCCGCAACTGATCAACCTGACGATGACGTCGTGGAGCAAGCTGTTCCGGCGGGACTTCCTGTCCGGCCTCGGTGTCAGTTTCGCTGGCGGCATTCACGAGGACATCCAGGTGACCTGCGCCGCGATGCTCGGCGCCGACGTGATCGGCGCGGTCGAGGCCGTCTGCTACCGCTACCGCCGGGAGCGCAAGGGCTCCGCGATGGCGACGACCAGCCTTGGCCAGGTCGCGGTATTCGACGCCTACCACCGGATCTTCGAGCTGCTGGCCAGCCGCGACGCCGCTGGCCAGCCGGTCAGCGACGGCTTGCGGGCGGCGATATTCGAGCGAGCGATCTGGCACTACACGACGGTCCTGCAGACGACAGGCATCGGCGTCGGCCCGGTCGGCCTGCCGGGTCTGGTGCCGCGGGCGGAGCGGCACCGGTTCTTCCGGCGGATGCACGAGGACTTCCAGAAGCACCGGCCTGCCAGTTACCAGCATCCGGGCGGAGCCAGGGGAGCGAAGCTCCGACTGGTCGAAGGTGGTGCGTACTGGACGTACTCCCTGCTCGAGCCGATTAACCAGGCGCGGGTCGCGGTGCGTAAGCTCGTCCGCTAGCCCGCCGTCGGCGTGTCGTCGCACAATCGGTCCGGCGCGCACAATGACCAAGGCCGAGGAATGTCCAAGGGCCGACGCGGTGTGCCGGTGTTAGCTAGCCACGGCGCGGAGCAAATCCAGCGCGTTCGTGCCGAGGACCTTGTCGATCTCGGCGTCGCTCATGCCGCGGGCGGTGAGTAGCCGCGGAAGCGCCGCGAAATCGGCGTAGCTGCGCATCACCGGCCTGAAGTTCGCGTCCATGTCGCTTCCGACGGCGACATGATCGATGCCAATGAGATCGACCAGGCGCATAACCTCGTCAGCGAAGTCGCTGAGGCTGCTGCTCGTGACACCGGACGGCCACGCTCCGACCAGGCCGCCACATGCGGCGACCGCCTGCGCATGCTCGGCGCTGAGCAGCCGCGGATGATGCCGTTCGGTATGGTCCAGGTGGCTGTGCGACACCATGACCGGATCATTCGAGTGCGCTAGCACGTCGACGGTCGTCTCGAATGTCGCGTGGGCGCAGTCGATGACGATGCCGAGGGCGTTGCATTCGGCGACGACGTCACGCCCGAACCGGCTCAGCCCGCAATGCGCCGGTTGCTCCGTCTGCACATCGCCGATGCTGTTCACCCGGTAATGGACGAGTGTCAGCGAGGAGACACCTGCAGCCCGTGCCTCGCCGAGCCGGCCTAGCTTGCCCTCGAGAAAGTCGCCGCCCTCGCAGCTGACCAGGACTGCCGTCCGTCCGGTTTGATGCGCGCTGTCGATATCGGCGGCGGTAACCGCGACCTGGATCCCGGCCGCCTCGAGTAGCCGGCCGATCCCGTCGAGCTGGCGCTTGTGATCGTCGTACGCCTCGCCGGGCAGGAACGGGCGGGTAGCGCGAAGCCCGCGGTCGGGATCGGGGGAAAGGACGCGCAGATCGGCGACCGTTGAGACGGTCACTGCGGCCATCCCGGCTGCCTGCGCCGCGGACAACGCCGCGATCAGATCGTGATCGCCGAGCTGGCCAGCTAGCGGATCAGCCCTGCCCAGATCAGCCAGGAAACACCGGCCCGGGTGAGCGTGCAGGTCGAGCCACGGAGCCTGGGTCGCCATGTTAACTGACTATAGAAGGCGGCTGTTTGCAGCAAGCAACCCGCCGGTGACCTGGCCGCATACAACGTGCGCCGTCAGGGCCTGCCCCGGCTCCTTGCTGCCAGGATGATCTGCGTGGCCAGGTGCCTGCTGACGCCGAGCTTCGCTGCTATCTCGTCCGGCTTGAGTCCTTGCTCGTTGTACAGCTTCGCGAGCCTCTCCTGCGACGGCGTCCATTGCCGGGGCTGCGGCCGGACCCGGCGCGTCGCGGGCGTCCGCGGCCTGGCTGGCCGGGCTGGCCGGGGTTTGCCCGTAGCCGCGGGCGCGATCGGCCCGAAGGTGCCTCGCCGTTGATCGCGGTACTTGCCGCTTGCCAGGTCCTCGCGAGTCTGCTCGTCGAGTACGAGGTATTCCTCCGCCGCCTTGTTCATGCCTATCGCCACCATGGTCAGGCCCTTGGCGTTCTTCTCCTGACACTCCGGCGACATGCAGTAGTCGTACTTGCGCGCCCGTTCGGGATGTAGTTCAGTTCCGCACGTGACACACCGTGCCATAAGCCATCTTTCACTCGAAAAAACAACTGCAACCGTTACAACGCCGTAACTGGAACAGCTGTTCCAATGACGGGAACGCCAGGTTAGGCAAGGCTCTGCTCGCGAACGTACGCGGCCAGGTGCTCCAACTGGTCCGCGTAGATGCCGCGCATGACTTTCGGCGCGAAAATGCGCTCGAGCAACCCGCCAAGCCCGGTTGCGCTATCCCAGGTGGTGGAGATCCGCACCGTGCACGAGGAATCATCCTGCGGGGTCACGGTGGTCGTGGTGACAAGGGTCGACTCGTCGTCGGACTCGGTCAGGATCCTGCCTGGTTCCGGCTCGGCGACTGTCATGTGGCACTGCCTGGTGCGGCCGCCTGCTTCAAGCTTGAACTTGGTGACTGTGCCTGCGCCCACTCCGCCCGACTCGACCTGGAAGTCCAGGAACTCGAGCGGCAGGAAATGCGGGTGGTGAACACGCATGTCCGCGATGTACTGGTACACCTCAGCTGCAGGTGCGGCCATGGTGCGCTGGGCGGAGACACTGATCGGCGCCATGTCAGTTGTGTACCCGGCTGCACCCGGCCAGAGCCTAAGGCCGTCCGCTGAAACTGGGCAGCCGGCGCTTTCGCCGCTATCGATAACGTGTTTGAATTCTCTGGTGTCCCAGAGCAAATCAGCGATCTGGTCGAGCATTCCTGCCGAGTGCAGGCTGCGCCACCCGTGGCGGCCCGGCACCGTCATCATCAGCTGGGAAGCCTGCGAGTGCGGGCTCGCACAGCGCGCCCGCGGCGGCCACATCAAGGTTGCCTGCGCGGCTGCAGGCTGCACGGAGGTCTGGCTATCGCCCCTGCACCGGCCGATCGGCATCATCGGTCATCACCGTCCCGGCTACCGCTGAGCGGCCCGAGGCGTGACGCCGCGAGATGGCGGCCTTCCCGGTCCGTGCGACGGGAAGGCCGCCAATGAGCGGGCCCTGCGGGACCCGGGGGGTTAGCGTGCGGCCGCGAACTGCTCGGCCTCGGTCGACCCGGCCAGCGCAGTCGTTGACGCATCCGGGTTGATCGCCGAGGTCACCTGGTCGAAGTAGCCGGTGCCGACTTCGCGCTGGTGCCTGGTCGCGGTGTAGCCCTCGGCCTCGGCGGCGAACTCGGCGTCTTGCAGTTCCACGTATGCCGACATGCCGCGCTCGGCGTAGCCGCGCGCCAGCGTGAACATCGACTCGTTCAGCGCGTGGAAGCCAGCCAGGGTGATGAACTGGAACTTGTACCCCATTGCGCCGAGTTCGCGCTGGAACCGGGCGATGGTGTCAGTGTCCAGGTGCGCGCGCCAGTTGAACGACGGCGAGCAGTTGTAGGCAAGCATCTGGTCGGGGTAGGTGCCCTTGATTGCCTCGGCGAACTTGCGGGCAATTGTCAGGTCCGGGGTGGATGTCTCCATCCAGAGCAGCTCGGCGTGCGGCGCGTAGGCAAGGCCGCGTGCGATGCAGGCCTCAAGGCCGTTGCGGACCCGGTAGAAGCCCTCGGCGGTCCGCTCGCCGGTGACGAAGCTCTTGTCACGCTCGTCGACGTCGCTGGTGATGAGCGTCGCTGCCTGCGCGTCCGTGCGAGCCACGATCAGCGACGGCACTCCGCATACGTCGGCGGCCAGTCGCGCTGCGTTCAGCGTCTTGATGTGCTGGCCGGTCGGGATCAGCACCTTGCCGCCAAGGTGGCCGCACTTCTTCTCGGACGCGAGCTGGTCCTCCCAGTGCACGCCCGCGGCGCCCGCGGCGATCATCGACTTCATCAGCTCAAAAGCGTTCAGTGCGCCGCCAAAACCGGCCTCCGCGTCCGCGACTATCGGCGCCAGCCAGTACGGTGCCCCGGTGTTCTGCGACTCAGCCCAGGTGATCTGGTCAGCGCGGAGCAGAGCGTTGTTAATCCGGCGCACAACGGCGGGAACCGAGTTAGCCGGGTAAAGGCTCTGGTCCGGATAAGTCTGGCCGGCCAGGTTCGCGTCTGCGGCGACCTGCCAGCCGGACAGGTAAATCGCGCGAAGCCCGGCCTTCACCTGCTGGACGGCCTGGTTACCGGTAAGCGCGCCGAGAGCATTGACGTACCCGTCCTCGGCCAGCATGGACCACAGCCGTTCGGCGCCAAGACGCGCCAGTGTGTGCTCCTCCTGCACAGAGCCGCGAAGCTTGACTACGTCAGCCGCGCTGTAGCTGCGCTCGATGCCAGACCAGCGAGGATCTGTCGCCCACTCACGGTGCAACGCTGCTGTCTGGCTGTCAATCTTGGTGGCTCCCAAGTGCCCGTTGGCCTGGTTAGGAACTGAGCCGTCAAACTGGGCCTCGAGGCGACGATCGGTCACGGGTTCCTCCTGGTGTGTCGTCCCCGGGTGAAGTAACGATGTTGTTAACAGCCTGCCTGCGCACGACACGTAATGGCTAGGACTAGACGGCGTGAAACTCGCCTAGTATTCAGCTATAGTGAAGAAGTGAGAAACTTCACAGCCGAAGAATCACCATCTTTGCCGGTAAGCGGCCTAGATCTCGATCTGTTCGGGCAACGGCTTCGATATTTCAGGCGCTCACGCGGCCTGACGCTGGCTGAGCTCGGGGAGCGCGTCGGACGTGCCCCGTCCGCCCTGTCGCTGCTGGAGAACGGCCGCCGCGAGCCGAAGCTGTCACTCATCGAGGCGCTCGCCGCCGCACTCTCGGTGCCAGCCGACGAGCTGATGCGCAAGCAGCCGCCGAGCCACCGCGCCCAGCTTGAGATCGCGCTGGCGGAGGCTCAGCGGGATCCGGTCCTGGCCGATCTCGGCCTTCCGCCGCTTCGGGTCGGCGCGAAGGTGCCGAACGACGTGCTTGAGCACATGCTCGCGCTGCACACCGAGCTGCGCAGGCAGCGAGCCAAGCCGACCGCGACGCCGGAGGAAGCGCGGGCCGCCAACGCGGACCTGCGCCTGATGATGAGCGAGCGCGGCAACTACTTCGCCGAGATCGAGGCGGCCGCGGACAAGGCACTGGCTCCCGTTGGCTACTCAGGCGGCGCGCTGTCGCAGGGCATGCTGCTCTCGGTGGTCAGCCATCACGGCTTCAGCGTCAGGTACGTGCAGGATCTGCCGCGATCCGCCCGGTCCGTGACTGACCTGCGCAACCGGCGGATATACCTGAAGCAGGAGCCGCTCGGAGTCCATACGCCGCGCGCCGTGCTGCTGCAGACGCTCGGTCACTTCGTGCTCGGTCATTCCGCGCCAGCTGACTTCGGCGAGTTCCTGCGGCAGCGGATCGAGGCGAACTACTTCGCCGCGGCGGTGCTGGTGCCCGAGCAGGCCGCAGCCAAGTTCCTGCGGGAGGCCAAGGTCGCCAGGGACCTGTCGGTCGAGGACCTGCGGGACGTGTTCTCGGTGTCATACGAGATGGCGGCGCACCGGTTCACCAATCTCGCCACGCACCACCTCGGCGTTCCTTGCCACTTCGTCAAGAACGACGAAGGCGGCACTATATATAAGGCATACGAGAACGACGGCGTGGTCTTTCCCGCCGACCCGGCTGGCGCGATCGAGGGCCAGCGGATGTGCCGGCAGTGGTCAGGCCGCCAGGTGTTCATGGCGGCGGACAGGTTCAGCCCTTTTTACCAGTACTCCGACACGCCATCGGGCACGTACTGGTGCCAGGCTCTCGTCGATTCAGGGCGGGAACGCGGGTTTGCCATCACCCTCGGCGCCCCGTACGAGCACAGCCGCTGGTTCCGCGGGCGGGACACCACGATCCGGATGCAGTCGCACTGCCCGGACCCGGCGTGCTGTCAGCGCCCGCCCGCTGCGCTCGCGGCCCGCTGGGAGGGCATGGCATGGCCGTCCGCACGGGCGCACTCGCACATCCTGCTCGCGCTGCCGTCCGGCAGCTTCCCCGGCGTGGACGAGGCCGACGTGTTCGAGTTCCTGGACCGGCACGCGTCAGGGTAAGGCCGGCTCTATGGCGAGCCGGTCGTGTAGACCGGAGTAATTTTCTGGCCCTGGTCGACGACGCCTAGGGCAACGCAGGCGGCTGGCGCCGGGCACTGGATGTTGCCGATGCTCATGAATGAGTCGCTCGCCATTCCGGCCGGGATCTTGGCCGGGCGGGCGAACGTGACCAGGGACCACGTGCGGCCTGCGTCGTGCGTTGCGTACAGAGCCGCGGTGATCCGGCCCGGAATCGTTCTCGGCACCTCCGCTGCGGCATAGCAGGTGGCCGCCGTCGGGCAGGTCACGGTGCTGAACTCCGGGAAACTCTGGTTCGGCGGCAGCCGGCGGCTCGTCCACGTGGCCCCGCCGTCGGACGACACCACGACCTGGGTGTGGTTCGGCGAATTGGAGCCGGCGTCCGTGCCTACCGAGTCAATGAGCCAGCAGTGGCTCGCGTCAGGGCACGTGATGTCGGGGAACGGGCCGGCACCCGCGTCACGGGGGAACGTTCCCGGCTGCCAGGAGACGCCGGCATTTCGAGTAGTCAGCACGATGCCCTGCATGTCTGGCCGGTCAAAATTCCAGGTACGGCCATGGTCATAAACAGGGCCGGATGCGTCGAAGACGCCGACTGCCGCGCAACTGGTTACCGTCGGGCAGCTCAGGCTCTCGATCGACTCGCCGCGGGGGAACGCCGTTACCGAGAAGTGCCTGCCGCTGTCGTCCGTGCCGATGAACTGCATGTCCGTCTGCAACGGGAAGTTTGCCGCCAGTAGCTGCCCGGTGCTCCACTCAAGGCCACGGCAAACCAGTGCGGTGGGGCAGTCGAGCTGGACGATCTGGCCGGTGCCGCCGGGCAGGGGAGTGATGGTCCAGGAGTGGCCGTCCCTGCTGGTCAGGAAGACGGGTTGCCTTCCGTGGTAGAGGCCGCCGGCCGCACACCATGCCGCGCTCGCGCATGTTAGCGGCGATGACAACGTGACTCCGTCCGGCACCGGCAGTGCGCTCCAGGACTGTCCGCCGTCCGCCGAAATATAAAAGGTGTCCATGTCCGCCGGGCCGCTAGACGAGGCGGAATTGTCGCCTGAATGCGGCCTCAAACTCCGCCGCGGTATCAATCGGCCCGTCACAGTCGACGGCGGTCAGGTTCCCGTCCACAACGAGGTATTGACGCGGCGCGCGGATGCGTTCCCGGCACCTGGCTTAGCCGAACTGCGGTGGCCGCTTTTCCCGCAGGGAGGCGAGCCCTTCCTTGATGTCCTCACCCATGAAGGTGAGCATCTCGTAGGCAGCTGACTGATCGAAGATCGGTCCGGCGTTGCGCACCCAGCCGTTCAGCGCCCGCTTGGTGAGCCGGATGGCAAGCTGCGGCCCGCTCGCCAGCTGGGTCGCTACCCGCATGGCCTCGGGAAGCACCTCCGCGGTCGGCAGCGCCTTGGACACCAGGCCGATCCGCTCCGCCTCGTCGCCGGTCACCATCTCTCCGGTCAGCAGGTAGTACTTCGCCTTCGCCAGGCCGCACAGCAGCGGCCAGATGATGGCAGCGTGATCACCGGCGGCCACGCCGAGCCGCACATGACCGTCGCCAAGGCGCGCGTCGCTTGCGCAGATGCTGATGTCCGCCATCAGCGCCACAACCAGCCCGGCGCCCACAGCCACGCCGTTGATCGCCGAGACGATGGGCTTCTCGCAGTTGGCCATGTTGTACACCAGGTCGCTCATCTCTTTGAGCATGCTGGTGACCAGGTCGTAATTGCCGATCTGGCGCTCGACCATGCCGAGGTCGCCGCCAGCCGAGAAGGCACGGCCGGCGCCGGTGACCACGACGACCCTGGTCTCGTCGTCCCGGCCGAGGTCCGCCCAGATGGTCGCCAGCTCGGAGTGCATCGCCTCGTGCGCGGCATTGAGCACCTCCGGCCGGTTGAGCGTGATGAGCATGACGTTGCCGGGCTTGCGCTCGAGCTTCAGGTGCTGGTAACTGGCAAGGTCCATGCGGGGCGGCTTCCTCTCGGGACCGGGCTGGAGTCAGATCATCATCGCAGGCATCACCGGAAGCCGTGTGCCAGTGGCGCGGCAGCTTCACGCAGCATAAGGTTGTATTACTAGGGAGTAACTTAGGGAACCAGGGAGCGACATGAGCAGTCCCGACCAGGCCGCGACCGGGTTCTCCCTCGCGTTGCCTGATGACGTCAGGCAGACCAGGGACTGGCTGCACGAGTTCGCGCGTGACGTGATCAGGCCTGCCGCTGCTGAGTGGGACGAACGGGAGGAGACGCCCTGGCCGGTCATCGAGGAGGCAGCCAAGATCGGCCTGTACTCGCTCGACTTCTTCGCCACCCAGTGGATGGATCCGAGTGGCCTTGGAATGGTCGTCTCGTTCGAGGAGCTGTTCTGGGGCGACGCCGGGATCGGGCTGTCGCTGGCGGGCTCGGGCCTGGCTGCCGTCGCCGTCGCAAGCAACGGCACCAACGAGCAGATCGGGGAGTGGCTGCCGCAGATGTTCGGCAGCCCTGGCGACGTGAAGCTGGGCGCGTTTTGCTCCTCAGAACCAGACGCGGGCAGCGACGTCGGCGCCATTCGCACTCGCGCGGTCTACGACCAGGCCACCGACGAGTGGGTGCTCAACGGGACTAAGACCTGGGCGACCAACGGCGGCATCGCCGACGTCCATGTGGTGGTGGCGTCGGTCGACCCGGCCCTTGGCAGCCGCGGCCAGGCCAGCTTCATCGTTCCGCCTGGAACTCGGGGGCTCTCGCAGGGACAGAAGTTCCGCAAGCATGGCATCCGGGCCTCGCACACCGCGGAAGTCATCCTGGACGACGTCCGGGTGCCCGGCCGGTGCCTGGTAGGCGGTAAGGAGCGGCTCGACGCCCGGCTGGCCAGGATCGCCAGCGGTGGCAGCAGTGGCGAGCAGGCGGCGATGAAGACCTTCGAGCGGTCGAGGCCGAGCGTCGCGGCGATGGCAGTCGGTGTCGCGAGGGCAGCGCTTGAGTACGCGACCGAGTACTCGGCGCAGCGGGTCCAGTTCGGCCGTCCGATCGGCCAGAACCAGGCGGTCGCGTTCATGCTCGCGGACATGCAGGCGTCGGTGGACGCGGCGCGGCTGCTGACCTGGCGCGCGGCCTGGATGGCACGCAACGGGCTGCCGTTCGAGAAGGCGGAAGGCTCGATCTCCAAGCTGGTGGCGGCGGAGACCGCGGTGCGGGTGACGGAGCAGGCGATCCAGATCCTGGGCGGGAACGGCTACACGCGTGAGTTCCCGGTCGAGCGCTGGCACCGGGACGCGAAGATCTTCACGATTTTCGAGGGCACGTCGGAGATCCAGCGCATGATCATCGGTAGGGCCGTCACC
>Ga0335075_10006083_pt1 | contig 18649 bp, 12 predicted proteins | sample Lox_Sample_24_FD_206723 | JGI IMG/M metagenome (GOLD analysis project Ga0335075, IMG submission 206723) | Soil microbial communities from Loxahatchee National Wildlife Refuge, Florida, United States - Lox_Sample_2.4 | ecosystem: Environmental > Terrestrial > Soil > Wetlands | place: USA... | reverse complement strand
CCTGCGCGCTGCCGATTTTGATCCTCTATCTGCTGCTGGGCCGCAGTCTGACCGGGGGCCGGAAGATGGAGAAGAGAATTTACAGGTTTGCCGAATGAGCCGGGACCGCGGTTGGACCGGAAAATATAGATCGCCATCGACGACATGACTCTGCCTTTTCTTATCCTCGCCCTCGTGACCCTTGCCGGAGCGACCGCGGCCATGACGCTGCGCAAGCTGGTGCACTGCGCGCTGGCGCTGTCGGTCGCCTTTGTGGGACTGGCGGGGCTGTATCTTGCGCTGGGCGCGCAGTTCGTGGGGCTGGTGCAGGTGATGGTGTACGTCGGGGCGGTGGTGATCCTGATCGTCTTTGCGATCCTGCTGACGCGGAGCGACGAGCCGGGCTTGCCGCGGGCGCTGCGCGGAGAGAAGCGGGCGCGGCTGGCGGGCCTGGCGGTGGCCGCCGGAGTATTCGCGGTGCTGGCCTGGGCGCTGGCGGCCGGGGGCGCGGAGGCGGGGATTGCAGGGGCGCGGCCGGAAGCGACGATCGATGCGATCGGCAGTGCGCTGATGCAGCGCTTCGTGCTGCCGTTCGAGGCGGTGGGTCTTCTGCTCACGGCGGCGCTGATCGGCGCTGTCGTCATTGCCATGGAGGAGAAGCAGAGCCCGAAATGAATCCGCTGACGGCGTGTCTCCTGGTTTCTTCCCTTCTGTTTTCCATCGGGCTCGGCGGCGCGCTGATGCGGCGCAGCGCGATCCTGATCCTGATCGGCATCGAGCTGATGCTGAATGCGGCGAACCTGAACTTCATCGCCTTCTGGCGCTATGGGCCGCATCCCGAGGCGCTGACCGGAATCCTGTTTGTCGTTTTCTCGATTGCAATTGCGGCCGCGGAGGCGGCGGTGGGGTTGGCCCTCATCGTGGCCGTGTACCGGCACGCTAAAACCGCCGAGGTGGACAGCCTGGACTCGATGAAGGGATAGACGCGCAAGCATGGTGTGGATGGTTCGCAACCTGTGGCTGATTCCGGTGCTCCCGGCCTTCGCAGCGGCGCTGATCGCCTTTGCGAAGCAGCGGCGGCGCGGGCTGGCGGCGGGGCTGGCAATCGGATCGATGAGTCTCTCCTTTTTGCTGTCGCTGCTGGCGCTGGCGCATACGCTGACTGAGCCGGCGGTTGAGTTCATCAATTTTCCCTGGCTGCAGCTGGGCTCGGATTGGCTGAAGTTCGGCTGGATGCTCGATCCCCTGACGGCGGTGATGCTGGTGATGGTCACCTTCGTGAGCCTGCTGATTTTCATTTACAGCGTGGGCTACATGGCGCACGACGACAACTTCACCCGCTTCTTCTGCTTTCTGGCGCTCTTTGCCGGGGCCATGCTGGGCGTGGTGATCGCCAACAGCCTGCTGCTGCTGTTCATGTGCTGGGAGATTGTCGGCCTGACGTCGTATCTGCTGATCGGCTTCTGGTACCAGCGTCCTTCGGCTGCAGCGGCGGCGAAGAAGGCCTTCATCGTGACGCGCGTCGGCGACCTCGGATTGTTCCTGGGGATGATCTGGCTCTACAGCCAGAGCGGCACGCTGGTCTTCTACGATCACGGCGCGGGCTGCCTCGAGCATTCGGCGCTGGCGGCGATGGCGGCCCACGTCACGAGTATCGGCCTGGCCGCGTCAAGCGGCATCGGGCTGCTGATCTTCTGCGGCGCGGCCGGAAAGTCCGGCCAGTTTCCCCTGCACGTGTGGCTGCCGGATGCGATGGAGGGCCCGACGCCGGTGAGCGCGCTGATCCACGCCGCCACCATGGTTGCGGCCGGGGTGTTTCTTGTGGCTCGCGTGTATCCGCTGATGACAGCGCAGGCGCTCGAGGCGGTGACTTGGATCGGCGCCTTCACGGCGCTCTTTGCAGCCTGCATCGCCGTGGCGCAGGACGACATCAAGCGAATCCTGGCCTACTCCACGGTGTCGCAGCTGGGCTACATGATGATGGGGCTGGGGGTGGGCGGCGTGGCGGTGGGGATGTTCCACCTGATCACGCATGCCTTCTTCAAGGCGCTGCTCTTTCTGGGCGCGGGCTCGGTGATCCACGGCTGCGCGGGCGAGCAGGATATCCGCAGAATGGGCGGCCTGCGAAGGCTGATGCCGATCACCTTTGCGACCTACGCCGCGGGCATGCTGGCGCTGTGCGGTGTTCCGCTGTTCTCGGGTTTCTGGAGCAAGGATGAGATTCTGCACGCCGCGCATCTGTGGAGCGTGTCGTCAGCGCCGTTCTACATGGGCGCCGCGGGCGCGCTGCTGACCGCGCTGTATATGACGCGGCAGGTGTACTACGTGTTTTTCGGGCAGCCGCGCGAACCGCTGCGGCGGGAAGCTGCGGCGGCGCATGGGCATGAGCACGTGGAAAGCGCGGCGGCCGCGCATGAGAGCCCGGCGGTGATGACCGCGCCGCTGGCGATCCTGGCCGTCTTCGCAGCGCTGCTTGGATTTATCGGAACGCCGGCGTGGCCGTGGTTCCAGGGGTTCCTCGACGGCAAGCCGGTGGCCTTCGCCTTCGGACAGTTTATGGGCAACGGTATTCTGCCGCTGATGGTCAGCTCGTCTCTCATTGTCTTCGCGGGGCTCGGGATGGGCTGGTGGTTCTACGGGCGAAAGCCGATCGAGGCGGGGCAGGCGGATGCGCTGGAGGGACTGCAGCCCGGCATTTATCATGCGCTCGCGAAGCGGCTGTATGTGGATGAGTTCTACGATCTGACCGTGATTCGCGCAGCGCGGTGGAGCGCGGGCCTGAGCGACTGGATGGATCGCTGGGTGTGGAATGGCGCGGTGCACCTGGTCTCATGGCTGGTGACCGGGTTTGCGTGGATGGACTCGCTTCTTGATACCTATGTTGTGAACGCCGGATTCGACGAGGGGTGCAGGGAGTTTATGCGCGGCGGGCGCATGATGTCGCGCCTGCAGAGCGGCCGCGTGCAGAGCTATCTGCGCATCCTCGGCGTCGCGCTCGTGGTCTTCGCGGTATTTCTCTTCTGGGGCGGCAAGGGATGAACGGATTTCCCTGGATCACCCTTCTGACCCTGGTGCCGCTGTCGGGTGCGCTGCTCATTCTTCTCGTGGCGGGGAAGAACAGGAACGCGGCGCGCGCGCTGGCCGCGGCCACGGGTGCGGCTGCGCTGGCGGTGACGATTTTGCTGTGGCACGGCTTCGATGCGGCTACCGGCGCGCTCCAGTTCCAGGAGCGGTACGCGTGGATTCCCGCGCTGGGCGTGGATTATCACGTGGCGATCGACGGCCTGGGGCTGCTGGCGCTGCTGCTCTCGGCCATCGTTGCGCTGATGTCAATCGCCGCTTCGTGGGATACGCGCGAGCATGGGCGGCTTTACTTCGCGCTGGTGTTATTCCTCGAGGCGGGGCTGTTCGGAACCTTTACCGCGCTCAATTTCATCCATTGGTTTTTCTTCTGGGAGCTGAGCCTGATCCCGGCGTTTTTTCTCATCCGCCTCTGGGGAGGCTCGCAACGGGCGCGCGCCGCAAACCAGTTTTTTGTCTACACCATGGTGGGAAGCGTTGCGCTGCTGCTGGCCTTCCTCGCGCTTTACCTCGCCACGGGAAAGTTCGATTTTATCGACCTTGCGCAGATGGCGCGAAGCGGACAGCTGATTCCGGAGCTGGCGCGGAACCTGAGCTGGCATCACCGGACAGGCGAACAGACCGCGTGGTGGCTCTTCTGGCTGGCGTTTCTGGGATTCGCGGTGAAGATCCCGATCATTCCGTTTCATACCTGGCTGCCGTCGACCTATGCGGAAGCGCCTTCGTCCACGACCATGCTGCTGACCGGCGCGATGTCGAAGATGGGCCTGTACGGGCTGCTCCGCATCCTGCTCCCCATCTTTCCGGCGCAGATGCAGCGGGCGCTGACGCTGCTGCTGTGGCTGGCGGTGGCCAGCGTGGTGCTGTCGGCGCTGGCGGCGTGGGCGCAGACGGATATGAAGCGCATGTTCGCCTACTCGTCGATCAATCACCTCGGCTATTGCGTGCTGGGCATCTTTGCCGCGGCCAGGTGGACGGGCGGCTCGCTGGCCACGGAAAAGGCGGCGGCGCTCGACGGCGTGTATCTGCAGATCTTCAACCATGCGGTGATGGCGGCGGCGATCTTCTGGTTCGTCGCCCTGCTCGAGAAGCGCAGCGGAGGCCTGCGCGGACTGAACGACTTTGGCGGACTGCGCAAGATCGCTCCCGTTTTCTGCGGGCTGATGGGCATCGCTGTTTTTTCCGCGCTTGGCCTGCCCGGCCTCAACGGCTTTCCCGGAGAATTCCTGATCTTCAAGGGCGCGTTCCCGCTGGCGACGTGGGCCGCGGTGCTCTCCGGGATCGGCCTGCTGGTTACGGCGATCTTTCTGCTCCAACTGCTGGAGCGCGTGTTCTTCGGCCCGGTGAATGAACGGTGGAGGACGATGCCGGATCTCAGCCTGGGAGAGCGGCTGGCGGTGTTCCCGGCGATTGCCCTGATGCTTGTGCTCGGCTTCTATCCCCAGATCATTGTGGGGACGGTGAACAGCACCGTGGTCCAACTTGTCACGCAACTGAAGCCGCTGCCTCCGGGGTTTTAGCCGATGCTCGCGTGGACTATCTACATCTCGTTCCTCGGCGCGCTGGTGCTGGTGCTGATACCGAAGGCCAATGCCGGCGCGGCGCGCGTGGTCGCGCTGCTGACGGCAATTGCGGGCTTCGCGATCGCGGTGGCCGGCGCGTGCCGTTATACGCCGGGAGCGCTGATCACGGTGGTGCGCGTGGCGTGGATCCCGTCGCTGGGCATCGAATATCACCTGGCCGCCGACGGCATCAGCCTGACCCTGCTGCTGCTGACGGGGGTGGTGGCGATTGCCGGGGTGCTGTTCTCGTGGAACGTGGAGCGGCGCAGCGCCGAGTTCTTCGAGCTGTACCTGGTGCTGATCGGCGCGGTTTACGGCGTCTTTCTCAGCTTCGATCTGTTTCTGCTCTTCGTCTTCTATGAGCTGGCGATCATTCCGAAATATTTTCTGATCGCGATCTGGGGCTCGACGCGGCGGGAATACGCGGCGATGAAGCTGGCGCTCTACTCCTTCGCCGGCAGCGCGATGGTGCTGATCGGCGTGATCGCCGCGTTTGTCGAGGCGGGCGGCAGGACGATGAATCTCGTGGAGCTGGCGCGCTATCCATTTCCCGCGCACTTTCAGATGTGGGCATTCCCGCTGGTCTTTGTAGGGTTCGCCATCCTGGCGGGCCTGTGGCCTTTCCACACCTGGGCGCCGACGGGCCACGTGGCCGCGCCCACGGCGGCTTCGATGCTGCTGGCGGGGGTGGTGATGAAGCTGGGCGCATACGGCTGCCTGCGGGTGGCCATGATGCTGTTTCCGCGCGGGCTCGATCCGTGGGGATTGCATGTGCTTGGATTCGGCTCGTGGCGTGATCTCTTCGCGGTGCTGGCGCTGACCGGAATCGTTTATGGCGCGAGCGTCGCGCTGGTGCAGCGGGACTTCAAGTTTGTGATCGGCTACTCGAGCGTAAGCCACATGGGGTTTGTGCTGCTGGGATTGATGACGCTGAGCCAGATCGGCGTGTCCGGCGCGGTGCTGCAGATGTTCTCGCACGGCGTGATCGCGGGACTGCTGTTCGCGGTGGCCGGGCGCATGGTCTACGACCGCACGCATACCCGCGACCTGCGCGAGCTGGGGCCGATGCGGCTGGCCAAGGTGATTCCTTTCGCGGCGGTGACGTTCGTGATCGCCGCTATGGCTTCGGTCGGCCTGCCCGGCTTCAGCGGCTTTGTGGCCGAATTCGAAATTCTCGTCGGCGCGTGGCGGGCATTTCCGACGCTTGCGATACTGGCCGGCGTCGGCATTCTGATCGGCATCGCATTTGCGTGGCGGGCGATGGATAAGGTGTTCTTCGGCGATGCGCCGGTTGCCGCGGCGCGGCTGGATTGTCCGCGAATTTCGCTTGCCGAGCGGCTGGGCGCGGCGATTCTTATCGGCGCGACGCTGGCGGTGGGCGTGTATCCGCGGCTGCTGCTCGACCTGATCATCCCGGCGCTCAACTCGCCGCTCTTTGACGGCCTGCGCAAAGGAGCCTGGCGATGAGCGCGGTGAGCTATCTCGACCTGCTGCGGCTCACGCTGCCGGAGATCGTGATTGTGCTTGGCGCGCTGGCGGCGCTGAGTCTCGACCTGCTGGCGATGCGGCAGTCGCGGCTCGCGGTGCGATGGAGAGCGGGCGCCGCGGTGGCATGCATCAGCTGCGTGGGCGCGATCGTTCTCCTGCTGGTTCGCCCGGAGCAGGCCAGTCTTTCCGACGGCATGCTGGTGGTGACTCCGCTGACGCAGCTGGTGCAGGCGGTGCTGATTGTTTTCACCATTCTTACCGTGCTGCTCTCGGTCTGCTCGACCTTCACCCATCATGTGGGCGAGTATCTGGCCGTGATTCTCTTTGCGACCGCGGCGATGATGCTGCTGGTGAGCACGCAGAACCTGCTGATGGTCTTTGCGGCACTGGAGCTGCTGAGCCTGTCGCTCTATATCCTGACGGCGTTCAACAAGCGCAGCCGGCAATCGGCGGAAGCGGCGCTGAAGTATTTTCTCTTTGGCGGGATGTCGGCGGCGTTCCTGTTGTTCGGCATCAGCCTGCTCTACGGGTTTTCCGGATCCATCAATCTGGTGGAGATTGCGGCGGCGATTCAGGCGCAGCCTGCGACTCCGATGCTTGCCATTGCCATGGTGATGACGGTGACCGGCTTCGGATTCAAAGTGGCGGCAGCGCCTTTTCATCTGTGGGCTCCGGACGCCTATCAAGGCGCGCCTACGCCCAGCGCGGCGTTCATCGCGTCGAGCTCCAAGGTATCGAGCTTTTTCGTCTTCGCCGTGGTGATGGTGACGGGGCTCGCGGCGGGAGTGGGGAGCGGCGGCTGGCATGGCCACGGAGCGGGCTGGGTTCCGGTGCTCACGATGGTGGCCGCGTTGTCGATGCTGCTGGGAAATCTCGCCGCGCTGGTGCAGAGCAGCGTGCGGCGGCTGCTCGCCTATTCGGCGATTGGCCACGCGGGCTACATGCTGCTGGGCATTCTGCCGCACAACGCGCCGAGCCTGCGCGCGCTGCTCTATTACGTCATCACGTATGCGCTGGCGGCGATCGGGGCATTCGGCGTTCTGGCGGCGCTCGAGGACGAAGGAGTGGACCGGCTGGAGGACTTCGCCGGTCTTTACCGCCGCGCTCCGCTGCTCTCCTGCTGCATGCTGATCTTTCTGCTTTCGCTGGCGGGCATTCCGCCGCTGGCGGGATTCTTCGCCAAGTTTTCCATCTTCTCGTCGGCCCTTGCCGTTCGCTCGGAGGATCCCGGCCTGCTGTGGCTGGTGGTTCTGGCTATCGCGATGAGCGCGGTCTCGCTCTACTACTACCTCAAGGTGCTCAAGCAGATTTACGTGTGCGAACCTTCTGCCGAGGTCGGCGCGATTCGAAGTCGCGGGGCCGCGCGGGCTGCGGTCGGCGTGATTGCGCTGCTGGTTGTTCTGCTGGGATGCTTTCCCAATCTGCTGCTGGGCTGGATCGATGGCGCGATGCGGGCGATGCCGCATTAGGCGGCTGCGTTTTCAATTGCCGCCCCGGTTACTATACTCAGCCTGTATCCAATGCAATGTTTCTGCGAGCTGTGAATGAAGAGCGTGCTTCTTTTCTGCTGTGTTCTGGCAACTTCGATTTCTCCTGCGGGCGCGCAGGCTGGGCCGGGTGCGCGTTTGCCCCTTCGGTCATCGACGCAGGTGATTGTGGTGACCACGCCTGGGTGGAGCGCCGTGGATGGGCGGCTGCAGCTCTACCAGCGCTCCGCGCCCGGCGCTGCATGGAGTGCGGTCGGCGATCCGATTGCTGTGGTGGTGGGGAGAAACGGTATGGGATGGGGCGCCGGGGTGATGCAGATTTCCTCCCCACGCAGCGCCGATGATCCGGTGAAGCGGGAGGGCGACGGCAAGGCGCCCGCGGGAATCTTTCGCCTGGGCACCGCATTCGGCTATGCGCCGCAGAAGCCGGAGGAATGGAAGATGCCATACCTGGCGCTGACGCCGGGCATCGACTGCGTGGACGATTCGCATTCGCGCTTTTACAACCGGGTGATCGATCGCGCGACGGTTGCTGTGGACTGGAAGAGCGCCGAGCACATGCGCTCCGTGGGAGAAGCGTACCGCTGGGGCGTGGTGATCGATCACAACGCCGGCACGCCCCGGCCGCTGGGCGGCTCATGCGTCTTTATGCATATCTGGGCCGGGCCGGGATTGGGCACCGCGGGCTGCACGGCGATGCCGGAGCCGCGGATCAAGTTCATCCTGGGCTGGCTCGATCCCGCGGCTGATCCGCTGCTGGTGCAGCTGCCGGTTAAGCAATACCGGCAGCTCGAAAAAACGCTGCGCCTGCCGCCGCCCCCTGAGGCTCCTCACCCGTGAGGCGGCGGCTTGTGGTTAGAACTCCACGCGCGCGGCAAACTGCGCGAGCCGGTAGTTGGTGAGCAGCGCCGTGGCCTGGCCGAAGGACTGCGGATTGTCGAGCGTGGCGCTGATCGACTGGGGATCGAAGCGCACGCTGTTGGTGATGTTGAACATGTCCCAGCGCAGGATGAGCTTGGCGCGGTCTCCGAGGCCGAAGGTCTTGTTGACGCCCTGATCCCAGTCGAAATAGCCGTCGCCGCGCAGGGGATTGCGCGTGCCGGACTGGCCGGGCAGCGCGTGCTGGAAGCTGGCGAAGACGGCCGACGGATTGGCGAACCGCTGCGTGAGGGTTCCCCGCGCCCCCGCGTGGGAGGGAATCTTTGAGGTGAGCTCGGCGTAACCCTGGATATCCCAGTTGGTCGGGTAGTATGCGCCGTTGTTCATGAGGAAGGGGAAACCGCTGGTCCAGCGGACGATGCCGGTGGTCTCCCATCCGCCGACGAGCTCGTTGGTCAGGCGGCTGGCGCCGGCGAAAAATCTTTTGCCGCGGCCGACGGGAATATCCCACACGAAGTTTGTATTGATCTGGTGGCGCACATCGTAGTCCGACGGGCCGTAGAGCTGGTTGGGCTGCCAGCTATTCATGATCTGCGCGTAGTTGGTGCCGGCCGAGGTGCCGAGGCGTTCCGCCTGCGAGGTGATGTCGAGCGATTTTGAATAGGTGTAGTTGAAGTCGGCCTGCAGTCCGGCGCCAAAGCGCTGACGGTACACGGCCTCGAGCGCATTGAAGTTGGAATACCCAACCGAGCGCCATGCGTAAAGCGCCGAATACTGGTCGTGGTAGTAGCGGAAGGCGGGATAGTTGACGCCGGCTCCGATGTTGCTGTTGGGCAGCGAGCCGGGTGTATCGAGCTGGTAGAGCGCGTAGGTTTCGTTATAGAGATTGGCCAGAAAGAGCGCGTAGACATTTTGCGTGGCCGACAGCGGGCCGTATCCCAGGCCGATGTCCTGACCGTCGAGGCCGCCGAAGACCTGCTCCCAGTAGGGATCTTTGCCGACGGATGTAACCGGGATGTTGGCTCTGGCCATCTTGGAAAGCTGCGCCGCGGGGCCGAAGTACGCTGTGCCGCCGGCCTGCAGATTGATGGGCATGGCTACGTCTTCCTGCGCCAGCTGGCGGTGTGCGTAGCGGCCGACGTACGAGACTTCGAGCGACGATCCGTTGCGCAGCTCGCGGGCGATGGAGAAATCGACGAGGTGGGAGTAGGGAGTCTTGATGGCCGAATCGAGTCCCCAGCTGATGGCGAAGCTTCCATTGCCGCTGGCCGCGGGGACCGCGGGAAATCCGCCGACGGGAGCCGACGGCAGCAGGGACTGGGGCACGGCGCTGATGGTGGTGAAGCGCGGCGCGTCTTCGATGGGCACCGAGCCGGGGGCGTTCGAGAGATGCGAGGACAGCCCATAGGAGCCGCTGGTGTCGAAGGTGTTTACGGTAGCGGCTCCGAAGTGATCGAAGACCAGCGAGTAACCGGCGCGGATGCTGCTCTTCTGATTGCCGAAGAGCTTGTTCCAGAAGCCGTCTGAAGGCGTTGGCGAATAGGCGAGCGCGAGGCGTGGTCCGATATCGTTTTTATCCGGAGTCCAGAAGTCGGGCGCGTGGTTGTAGCGGCCGTTGAGGTTGAAGGCCAATTCGCCGACGTTGTTGGCCGCGCCGCCCGAGGCCGCCTGTGCCGCGCTGCCGTTGATGTATTGGGAGAGCGAATAGGGCTGGCAGACGGCGCCCGAGAACTGGCAGGTGCCTACCTGTGTGCCGCTGGTTTCCGCGGGGGCCTGCAGATACGAGTAGCGCAGGCCGTAGGTAAGGGTGAGGTTGCTGAGCACCTTCCAGGTGTCCTGCGCGTAGATTTCGTACTCGTTCCAGCGGTAGTCGCGTTTCAGCGGTGCGCCGACGGCGAGGGTGCTGCCGTCTTTGTTGTAGTTGTAGACGGCATCGCCCTCGGTGATGGTGCCTACCAGGTTCATCAGCGCATCGTTATATTCGTTGCCGTAGTTTGAGAAGTCGACCGCCGGATAGCCATACACCTCGGGATCGAAGGGGCCCTGGCTGTTGGCGATGGTGGAGCTCCGCGTGAGCCAGCCTTGGTTCATCTGGCCGTCAGGAAACGACTGCGCGTTGCTGACCCGTTGATCGTCGATGAAGCGGATGTTTCCGCCGAAGGCGAAGTTGTGATTGTGCTTGGTCCATGACACATCGTCGACCAGGTTCTGCACCGGGATGATGAAGGATGTCGAGCGCTGGGTGGAGACGGGCTGCGCCACCTCAGAGAAATAGATGACCGGCTGATTGGAGACTCCGGCATCGTCCACGCCTTGCCTGGTGAGGCCGTAGCGCACATCGTTCACCAGATTTTTTGTGACCACGAAGGTGTATCCGACGGCGAAGCCCTTGCTGTTGGTGAGGACTGTTGTTTGCGGAGCCTGCCCGGGAAAGGCCGGAGGGCTGGGCTCGTTATCGTTCTGCAGATTGCCGCGCCAGAAGAGCGAATGTCTTCCGTCCGAGGTGACGTTCCAGTCGATGCGTCCGATGTAGGTGTCGTACTTGCGGTGGATGGTGTATGGAAACCGGTAGCCGATGCTGTTGAGGCCATCGCCCTGCGTGGGGTCATTGCCTTGCGGATAGGCGTTGAGCACCTGCATGAGCGCGGCGCTGTTGCCGATGCCCTGGGGGTCCATGTTCTGGATGTCGGCGGGAGTGAGGGTGTAGGTGGTGTCGTTGCCGGCCTGGTTCAGATATTCGTAGTTGAGATATCCGGCGCGATAGTTGGAGGTCGGGACGGTTCCGGCATTGACGCTGGTGCCTTGCGAGTCGCGCCGGCCTTCGTAGTTGAGGAAGTAGAAGAGATGGTCTTTGATGACCGGACCGCCCACCGCCGCGCCGTAGATATTTCTTACCAGGCTCTCGGGGCGGTTGGGCAATCCCGCGGCAAGCTGCTGCTGCTTGTTGAAGAAGTCATTGGCTTCGAGCAGATTGGAGCGGTTGTATTCATAGACGGCGCCGTGAAGGGTGTTCGAGCCGCTGCGCGTGACCAGGGCCACCTGCGCGCCGGAGGAGCGGCCTTCCTCGGCATTGGGGTTGCTGGTGGTGACGCGGAACTCGGCCACCGAATCCTGCGTGGTGCGCAGCACGCTGGTGAATGCGTAACCGTTGTTGATGTCATTTACATCGACGCCGTCGAGGGTGATGTTGGACTGGTCGCTGCGGCCGCCGTTGACCGAGCCGGCGCGGGAGTCGGTGGGATTGTTGCCCACGCCCTGGGTGCCGGTGACATCGTCGGAGCGGCCGAGAAATGTGACGCCGGGCTGCAGGCTGAGCAGGTCGGGCACGTTGCGCTGATCGAGCGGCAGGGAGGCCACCTGGTTGCCGTCGAAGGCATTGCCCAGGGTTGCGTCCGTGGTGTTGAGCACCGGCTGCACGTTCGATGTGACCGTCACCTGCTGCTGCAGAGAAGCGACGGTAAGAACCACGTTGACCGTGGCCGGCTGGCTCACCAGGAGATCCATGTTGGTTTTTTCCGCGGCCGCGAAGCCGGCGGCATTCACCGTGAGCGTGTAGCGCCCCGGGGTCAGCTGCGAGAACTGATATTCGCCGCTGTTGTCGGTGGTATTGATGCGTGTCGCGCCGGTGGTGGTGAGGGTGAGCTTCACGGTAGCGCCAGGAATGATGGCACCGCTGCTATCGGTTACGCGTCCACCGAGCGATGTGGTGGCCTGCGCCAGCACCATGCTGACCTGACAGAAGGAGAAAAGGCTGAGAAGAAGGAAGCTCAGAAGAGATTTGAAACGCATCACGGCTCGGCTCCAAAATACCGCCGTTTCACCGGCAGCCCGGCAGCCTCGGGATACTGTTCGAGCCCTGCATTGGCGCCGGCCTCGTCTGTAACCTCGCATCACTCCGGAGCTTGTGAAACAAGCGGTAGTGCAAATCCACTTCACTGGAGCTCGTTATGAAAGTCTTCTTCGTCGGTAATCCGTGTCCTGATGGCTGCGGGCAGCATATGGTTTGCCGTGGAACGCGCCGAACTCGCCGTAAAAGTGGTTCCGCGAAGTTTACCACAAGGGCGATGCTGCTTTGAGGCGAAGCTTAGATGCGCGGCGGCGATCTTTTCGCCGCAAGACGATGGGATGTCCCGCCCAGCGAGACTGCATCGCGGGTTTGCTTGTTCGATATTCGCTCTCTTCCTTATAGTTCTGCGTAGAAGACCTACGCCATTTTTATCGAAGGGAATTGATGACTCCGATGCCTGCGGACGAGTTTGCGAAGAAGATCGGAGCGGGGCTGCTCTCGTTCCCGGTCACCCATTTCACCGGCGGTTATGAATTCGACGAGGGCCCGTATCGCGAGCACATCGAGTGGCTGCTGATGCATCAGCCGGCGGGGCTGTTCGCGGCGGGCGGAACTGGGGAGTTCTTCTCGCTCACACTGGAGGAGTTTTCGCGCGTCGTGTCGGCGGCGGTGCAGCAGACCGGCGGGCGTGTACCGGTAGTGGCGGGATGCGGATACGGGACCGCGATCGCGAAGCAGTTTGCGCGGGCCGCGGAGACCGCGGGCGCCGATGGCATTCTGCTGCTGCCGCCGTATTTGCTGAACAGCGAGCCGGCCGGCATTGTGGCGCATGTGGAGGCGGTGTGCGCATCGACGGGGCTGGGAGTGATTTTCTACAACCGCGACAATGCCATCCTCAATGAGGATGCGCTGGAGCGGCTGTGCGCGCGCTGCCCGAACCTGGTCGGCTTTAAAGACGGATACGGCGACATCGAGCTGATGACGCGCATTTACGCGCGGCTGGGCGACCGGCTGACTTATGTTGGAGGGCTGCCGACGGCGGAGACATTTGCGTTGCCTTATCTCGAGATGGGAGTAACCACGTACTCTTCGGCGATCTTCAATTTTCTTCCCCAGTTTGCGCAGAACTTTTATGCCGCAGTGCGCAGGCGCGATCACGACGAGGTGTTCAAACAGCTGCGGGAGTTCGTTCTGCCCTACATTGCGATTCGCAACCGGCGCAAGGGCTACGCGGTATCGATCGTGAAGGCGGGCATGCGCGCCATCGGCAGGCCGGCGGGGCCGGTGCGCACGCCGCTCGTCGATCTCGACGAGAGCGAAACGGATGCTTTGACCAAGCTGATTGCGGGCCGTTCGTGATCTGGCCGGAAAATTGATGACTGCCGACAAGCGGACGCACATCCGGTACCTGATCGTTGCAATTTTGTTCATCGCCAGCTGCTTCAGCTACGGGGACAGGGTTGCGCTGTCGATTGCCGGCACCGCGATGCAGAAGGAGTTCGGGCTGGGGCCGGTGAAGCTGGGCTTTCTGCTCTCCGGCTTCAGCTGGGCTTATGTCCTTGGGCAGCTGCCTTCGGGCGGGCTGCTCGACCGCTTCGGATCGAAGCGCGTCTACGGCATCAGCATTCTCTGCTGGACGATTTGCGCATTCCTGGTGGGGCTGGCCGGATACCTGGCTACCGCATGGGTCTTCAGCGTGATCTTTTTTATCCGCCTGCTCTCGGGCCTGGCGCAGTCTCCGGTCTTTCCCGGCAACGGGCGCATCGTGGCGGCGTGGTTTCCGACTGCGGAGCGCGGCGGCGCGTCGGCAATCTTCAACGCTTCGCAGTATTTCGCGCTGGTGGTTTTCGCTCCCCTGTTCGGCTGGCTCACGCACACCTACGGCTGGCGGAGCTGCTTCTGGTTTATGGGCGTGTTCGGCTTCGTGCTGGCCTTCGTCTGGTGGAAGCTGGTGTACAACGTCAAAGATCATCCGCTGATTTCGCAATCCGAGATCGAAGTGATTGAAAAGGGCGGCGGGCTGGTGAACATCGATCGAGCCGCGGGGGCAAAGCCGGGCGGTACTCCGCTTACCTGGGCCGGCGTGAGGCAGTTGCTGGAGCAGCGGATGCTGGTGGGAATCTACATTGGGCAGTTCTGCATCACCACGCTGACCTACTTCTTCATCACATGGTTCCCGGTGTACCTGGTGCAGGCGCGGCACCTGTCGCTTTTGCGCGGGGGCCTGGCCGCGGCGCTGCCCGCGTTGTGCGGCTCGATCGGCGGAGTCCTGGGCGGCGTCTGCTCCGACACGCTGCTGCGCCGGGGGCACTCGCTCACCTTTGCGCGCAAGGCGCCTATCATCGCAGGGATGCTGCTTTCCGTCACTATGATCGCGTGCAACTACACCAACGTGCAGGCGGTGGTGATGTTCCTGATGTCGCTGGCATTTTTCGGCAAGGGATTCGGCGCGCTGGGCTGGACGGTGATCGCGGACACATCGCCGAAAGAGCTGATCGGCTTGAATGGGGGACTCTTCAACCTCTTCGGCAACACCGCCGGCATCACGACGCCCATCGTGATCGGGTACCTGGTGAAGAAGACGGGCTCATTCAACGATGCGCTGATCTTCGTCGGGCTGACCGCGCTGCTGGCGATCTTCAGCTACGTGGTGATCGTCGGAGAGATCAAGCGGCTCGAGCTTGATCCCGCACAGCGCGCCGGGGCGGTGTGATGCGAAGCGGCCGAGGAGGAAATGAATGATCGCACCGACCGAGCCGACGCCTTTGGTCACGGGCATGCGGGTGATCCCGGTAGCGGGGCAGGACAGCATGCTGCTCAATCTGAGCGGCGCGCACGGGCCGTTCTTCACGCGCAACGTTGTTCTGCTGACCGACAATGCGGGGCGCACCGGCGCGGGCGAAGTTCCCGGCGGAGAAAAAATTCGCCGCGTGCTTGAAGAAGCGGAGCCGCTGGTGGTGGGAAGGCCGCTCGCCGCGGTCAACGAAACTCTCGACGCGGTGCGGAGGCGCTTTGCGGATCGCGACCGCGAAGGCCGCGGCATGCAGACCTTCGATCTGCGCACCACCGTGCATGTGCTGACGGCGATCGAGTCGGCGCTGCTCGATCTGCTGGGCCAGTTTGTGGGGCTGCCGGTTGCGGCGCTTTTAGGCGAAGGGCGCCAGCGTTCGCGCGTGGAGGTGCTCGGCTATCTGTTTTTTATCGGCGACCGGAAGAAGACGAACCTGCCTTATCGCAGCGATGCGAGCGCGAACGACGAATGGCTGCGGCTGCGCGATGAGGAGGCATTGACCACCGAAGCGGTTCTGCGCCTGGCGGAGGCTGCGCACGCGCGTTATGGCTTTGGCGATTACAAGCTCAAAGGCGGAGTGCTGGCGGGCGCGCAGGAGATGGAGACGGTCACGGCGCTGGCGGAGCGCTTTCCGGGTGCGCGCATCACGCTGGACCCGAACGGAGCCTGGCCGCTCGAGGAGGCGGTGCGGCTTTGCAGCGGCAAGCAGGGGGTGCTGGCCTATGCGGAGGATCCGTGCGGAGCCGAGCAGGGTTTTTCCGGACGCGAGATTCTGGCGGAGTTTCGCCGCGCTACGGGCGTGCCTACGGCGACCAACATGGTGGCCACCGACTGGCGGGAGCTGAAGCACGCGGTTCAACTGAACGCCATCGATATTCCGCTTGCCGATCCGCACTTCTGGACGATGCAGGGATCGGTGCGCGTGGCGCAGTTTTGCCGCGAGTGGAACCTGACCTGGGGATCGCACTCGAACAATCATTTCGACATCTCGCTGGCCATGTTTACGCATGTTGCCGCGGCCGCGCCGGGAAAAGTCACTGCCATTGATACACATTGGATCTGGCAGGACGGGCAGCGGCTCACCCGGGAGCCGCTTGCAATCAGAAACGGCGGACTGGAGGCGCCCGAGGCTCCGGGTCTCGGCATCGAAGTGGACATGGAGCAGATCGAGCGCGCGCATGCGCTCTACAATACGATGGAGCTGGGCGCGCGGGACGATGCCAGGGCCATGCAGTTCCTGATGCCGGGCTGGAAGTTCAACCCCAAGCGGCCATGCCTGGTTTCGTGAGCGCGGCCGGGCCGATGCCAGCGAGGAATGAGGTATGCTGCGTCCTCTTTATGTGCAGGTAGATCCGCGAGACACGGTGGCGATCATCGTGAATGAGGGCGGACTGCGGGTGGGCACGCGTTTCGATTCCGGGCTGACCCTGATCGAGGATATCCCCGAGGCACACAAGGTGGCGCTGGCCGATATCGAAGCCGGCGCGCCGATTGTGCGCTACGGATCGGTGATCGGCTATGCGGAGCGCGCGATTGCGAAGGGAAGCTGGGTGCATGAGGAGCGGATGCGTTTGCCGCTGCCTCCATCGCTCGATCATCTGCCCCTTGCGACCGGAGCTCCGCCGCGTCCGGCTCCGCTCGAGGGCTACAGCTTCGAGGGTTTTCTCAACGAAGACGGATCCGCAGGCACGAAGAATATTCTCGGCATCACCACGACCGTGCAGTGCGTTGCCGCGACGGTGGACTTCGCGGTGAGGCGCATCAAGGCGGAAATACTTCCGCGATATCCCAACGTCGACGATGTCATTGCGCTGACGCATAACTACGGATGCGGGATCGCGATCGATGCGCCGGACGCGGAGATTCCGCTGCGGACACTGCGCAATCTGAGCCTGAACCCCAACCTTGGCGGCGCGCCGATGGTGGTCAGCCTGGGCTGCGAGAAGCTGCAGCCGGCGAGGCTGATGCCGTCGAGCACGCTGCCCATTCTGGGCGCGGCTCCGTATGTTGTCCGCATGCAAGACGAGGAGCACCGCAGCTTCGGCGACATGGTGGCGGCGATCATGGAGCTGGCGGAGAAGCGGCTGGCGAAGCTCGATCAACGCCGGCGCACGGTGCGTCCCGCGTCGGACCTTGTCGTGGGCCTGCAGTGCGGCGGCAGCGATGCTTTCTCCGGGGTGACTGCGAATCCCGCGGTCGGCTACGCGTCGGACCTGCTGGTGCGCGCGGGCGCAACGGTGATGTTTTCCGAGGTGACGGAGGTGCGCGACGCCATCCACCTGCTGACTGCGCGCGCAGTGGACGAGCAGGTGGCCCGCGACCTGATCCGGGAGATGGCGTGGTACGACGCTTATCTCGATCGCGGTGGAGTGGACCGCAGCGCCAACCCGACTCCGGGAAATAAGACCGGAGGACTGACCAACATCGTGGAGAAAGCGCTTGGCTCAACGGCGAAGGCCGGGAGCAGCGCCATCTCCGGGGTCTTCGGGCCGGGCGAGAGGGTTACGAAAAAAGGCCTCATCTTCGCGGCCACGCCGGCCAGCGATTTTATCTGCGGAACTTTGCAGCTGGCCGCATCGATGAACATGCACGTCTTTACGACGGGGCGCGGCACGCCCTATGGACTGGCCATGGCTCCGGTGATCAAGGTGGCGTCGCGGTCGGGGCTGGCGGAGCGATGGTCGGATCTCATCGATGTCGATGCCGGCCGTATCGCGACCGGGGACGCGACCATCGAGCAGGTCGGGACAGAACTCTTCGCGCTGATTCTCGACGTGGCGAGTGGGCGAAAGCGGACATGGTCCGATCGCTGGGGGCTGCACAATGACCTTGCGCTCTTCAATCCCTCGCCGGTAACTTAGCGAGCTCATCACGGAAGCGTTTCTATCTCGGCATCGACATGGGCCGCATCTGCTGCGGCTCATAGTGGCGATCGACAGCGGGCGGGCAGGTGAGGCGAACGGCCTGGCGAAACGGCCGCCGGTCTAACCACTCGGGCGATGACGGCACCTCATGCGGCGACCGGAAGCGATGGACGGCGCGGGCTGCGGCGTCGTCTTAACTGGTTTTGCCGGATTATCCAAACAAGTCTCCCAGTTTGCCCTTGACAGTTCTATGGTCCCTTCATGAAACTGTTCCCGCTTTCGATAGTGGTCAGACCTCGTCGCGCATCTGTCGGCCACCCTCAGGAAGCGACACGGGACAAGGGATAGCACGCGTGGAATGAAGGGGATCGATCACCGCCCGACAAGAGCGGCACATCACCGCCCGAAAAAAGCGGCACCCGGAACGGCAAGAGCGAACTTTGGAGGCTTGAAATGCAAACAGATACTTGGACAAAGATCTGGCGAGGCGGTTCTCGCCTGGCCGGGGTGTTGACGGCGGCGGCGGTGTTCTTTGCCGCAGCGGCGGGCGCGCAGACCGCGGGCACGGGGAGCATACAGGGCACGATCTCCGATCCGACCGGAGCCGTGGTTCAAAACGCCGCCATCACGCTGACCGACACGGCGACCGGTGTGCAGCACAAGGCAACCAGCGGGGGCGATGGCCTCTACAGCTTTCCCAATATGCCGATTGGCGACTACACGCTGGATGT
>Ga0335075_10006082_pt1 | contig 18650 bp, 15 predicted proteins | sample Lox_Sample_24_FD_206723 | JGI IMG/M metagenome (GOLD analysis project Ga0335075, IMG submission 206723) | Soil microbial communities from Loxahatchee National Wildlife Refuge, Florida, United States - Lox_Sample_2.4 | ecosystem: Environmental > Terrestrial > Soil > Wetlands | place: USA... | reverse complement strand
GTGCGCTTGGGCAAGTTTCTGGCCGGCTGCCACGTCGATCCGGTCGGGCTCGAGACCGCCAAGGCCGCGGGAATCCTCTGCGGACGGGCCGGGACCTCCGACGTGGTCGACGCGACCGTGGTGGTAATGGCCGCGGTGACCGGCGCGGTCATCTGGACATCCGACCCGGAGGACATCAAGGCGCTGGCCGGCGAATCGGGCGCGAAACCGGCGCTGGTCATCCGCGCGATGTGACCGCTACTTCGTGCGTGTGTCCCACAACCGCCGCTGCTAATCAAATAGACAACCGTGAGCCCTGCGGACCCAATGGCGCAATGGAACCCAGCCGGATGTCAGCGGCCTCGTAAATTGGTGATGCAGCGGCGGCGCCCGGTGAGCATGTCCTGGCTATAGCAGCATCCCCGGCGCTGAACAGCCTCAACGCATTGACCACGTTAACCTGGTCACATGGCTTCGAGGAAAAGACTGCCACGTGGCTGGTCCCATCCACTGAAGCCCACGCTGAGGAGGCCCCGGAAACCTGGCGGGACGCTGCATGGAACTGGCCGATCCGGAACGCAGTACAAGACAACGGCAGGCGTTCCTGACCGGGCACCGTTCGGTGAACGATACGGTCCGCGGGTCCTGGAAGCCGGGCGATCTGTCCCGGCCGCCGTAACGAAAGAGCGTTGCCGTTGATCATCAATCCGTGGCCAGATTAATAGTTCGGTAATTACGATCTATCTAATTATCTGGCGCGAAGTAGTTACGTTTATAAGAGTTAGATCCGTTCCCGCGATTTCCTCTTATGTCCGCATGTCTTCTGTTGATTACGTATTGCCCGCGCCGCGCAGCCTCGCCGGGAAACCTCATTTAAAATAAGGCGAATTGAGGATGACGGGACGTATGTGAGAGAGATAGATATGAGCAGGAATGAGGGGGGCCCGACAGCGGGGGAGGCGGCCGCCCGCCTCGACCGGTTGCTGGAGCGCATCACGCAGGACGTCGGCGCCCACATCGGGCTTACGTACCTCCTGGTCCCTGATCGGCAGGTGCTGCAGATGACTGCAGTGATCGGGGCGCCCAGAAGGCTGGCCTGGCCGTGGGCCCGGCTGGCGCTGGCGGCACCGGCGCCCGTGCCCGAGGCCGTGCGCTCGCGGTGCCCAGTGTGGCTTTCCGACCAGCAGGCGTTCGCCCTCCGCTTTCCCCGTCCTGCTCTCGCCTTTCCGTACTCCGTCGCCCATTACGCCATCGCGCTAGTGGCCGACGGAGCCTGTTGGGGGGCGCTGAATCTGCTGTGGCCGGGTAGCCGCCCCGAGCTGTCCGCCGACGAGCAGGCGCGAATAAGTGAGGCCGCCGACGAGATGGCCGAGGTGCTGCGGGATGCCGCCGCCCGGCATCAGCCGGTGAGCCCGAGGGACGAGCCGCTCGTCCTCGAGCCGCTTCCGGCCCTTCACCACGCCGAGCCCGCTGCCCTCGCGGAGCGCTTCACCGACGGCTTCGTCGCGCTCGACCGGGGGGGCCGGGTGACCTTCCTCACCGACCGGGCTGCTCAGCTGCTCGGCTGCGACCGCGCCAGGCTGCTGGACACCGAACCTTGGGACGTGTTGCCGTGGCTGAATGACCCGGCCTACGAGAACGCTTTCGTTGCCACGCTCTTCAGCCGTCAGCCCACCGGTTTCGCCGCCCGCCGGCCGGACGGCGTGTGGCTGTCGTTTCTGCTCTACCCGGACGTCACTGGCATCAGTATGCGCATCAGGCCGGAGGATGCCCCCGGCAGCGAGCACAAACCAGCCGAGGACACCATGCCCGCAGCGCCAGCCCGCGCGGGCACCCTGTTCCACCTTCTGCACTTGGCCGCCGCTCTCACCGAGGCGGCGGGGGTCAACGAGGTGGCCGAGTCGATCATGGACCAGATGCGACCCGTCCTCGGCGCCCAGGGGCTGGCACTGCTGTTCGCTGAGGAAGGCCGGATGCGGGTGGTGGGTGCACGCGGCTTCCCGCCGGGGATAGCGGCGTACTTCGACGGCCGGCCGATGACAACCCGGAGCGAGGGCGCAAGGGCCATGGAGACCGGTGTCCCGGGTTTCCACCCCTCCAGTGAGGAGTTGGTGCGCGCTTTTCCCCAGCACCCGCACTACCGGGATATGGCCGCTTTCGCCTATCTGCCCTTGACGGTCTCCGGCGGCACCTTCGGCTGCCTCGTGCTGGGGTACGACAAATCGCGGCCGTTCACCCCAGAGGAACGCGCGGAGCTCACCTCGCTGGCCGGGATGATCGCACAGGCCATGGAGCGTGCCCGGCTCTATGACGCCAACGCGCAGGTGGCGCGAGGCCTTCAGGACGGGCTGTTGCCGCGGCATCTTCCGCGGGTGCCCGGCCTTGAGGTCGCGGCACGCTACCGGCCGGCGACGCACGCTCTGGAGGTGGGCGGCGATTTCTATGACCTGATCGACTTCGGTGCCCACGGCGGAGCCGCGGTGATCGGCGATGTGCAGGGGCACAGTGTCCAGGCCGCCGCCCTGATGGGCCAGGTCCGCATTGCCATGCACAGCTACGCCAGGACGGGTGCGCCGCCCGAGGAGATCCTCGCCCGCACCAACCAGCTGCTGCTGGAGCTCAACAGCGAATTGTTCTGCAGTTGTCTCTACGCGCACATCGACGTGGCTGGGCAGCGCGTCCTGCTGGCCTCTGCAGGCCACCCGCCGGCGATCGTGAGACACCACGCTCACCACGCGCAGGTGCTCGACCTGCCGCCTGGACTGCTGCTGGGCGTGGATGAGGAGGCCTGCTTCCAGGCCGCCGAGCTACCCCTGCCGCCCGGTGCCCTGCTGGCCCTCTACACAGACGGCCTCGTGGAACGGCCCGGCACCGATCTGAGGCGGTCCATCGACGGACTAGCCAGCCAGCTCGCCGAGGCGGAAGACGAGCCGCTGGACATGCTCGCCGACCGGATCATTAACCGTGCCGAGGAAACGACGATCCCGCGGAACAGCGACGACGTAGCGCTGCTACTGGTCAGGCCCGACAAAGCGGACAGTGTTTAAGGTAGGTCACCGTGACGGCGGGACCAGGCCGGCTTCATAGGCGGCGATCACCAGCTGGACCCGGTCGCGGGCGCCGAGCTTGGCCAGCAGCCGCGCCACGTGCGCTTTGGCGGTGCCCGCGCTGATGAACAAGCTGGCCGCGATCTCGGGGTTGGACAGGCCGCGCCCGACCAGGGTCAGCACCTCTCGTTCGCGTTCGGTGATGCCGTCGATCTCCCGCCGTGGCCGGGACGTCTGGGGCCGGCCGGCGAACTGGGCGATGAGGCGGCGGGTGACGCTCGGCGCGATCAGCGCGTCGCCGGCCGCGACGACGCGGATGGCGGCCAGGATGTCCTGCAGCGCCATGTCCTTGACCAGGAACCCGCTCGCCCCGGCGCGCAGCGCGGCGTAGACGTAGTCGTCGTCGTCAAACGTGGTGAGCACCAGGACCCGGGCCGCGTTATCCGCGGTGATCATCCCGGTGGCCTCGATGCCGTCCATGCCGGGCATGCGGATGTCCATCACCACCACATCCGGCCGCAGGTCGCGGGCCAGCTGGACCGCCTGCGCGCCGGTTGCGGCTTCCCCGGCGACGTCGAGATCAGGGGTGTCGGCGATGACGACCCGCAGCCCGGCCCGGACCAGTGGCTGGTCGTCGGCCAGCACAACGCGAACCGTCATCCGGTTGCTGCGGGTACGGGCAGCGGCAGCCGGGCCGCCACACGGAAGCCGCCGCCGGGCCGCGGGCCGGCGGTGAGCTGGCCACCGAGCAGGCCGGCCCGCTCGCGCATCCCGGCGATGCCGTATCCGGTGCCCTCAGCCGCATGGCCGGGCCCGTCGTCGGTGACCTCGATGGCCACCTCGTCGTCGTGCTGGTCGATGATGACCCGGCAGGAGTCGGCGTTGGCGTGGCGGATCACGTTGGTGACCGCCTCCTGGATGATGCGGTAGGCGGACTGGTCGATGCCGGTGGGCAGTGGGCGCTGCTGCCCGCGCCGGCGCACGTCGACGCGGACCCCGGCGTCCATCGCGGTGGCGGCCAGCTGGCCGATGCCGGCCAGGCTCGGTGCGGGGTCCAGCGGCGACCGAGCCACATCGGGGCCTGGCCCGGTCCCGCGGGGTGCGGCGAGGGTGCGAGTCAGCCCGGCCAGCGCCTGGCGGCTGGTGGCCTCGATCGCGGCCAGCGCGTTGCGGGCCTCGGCGGGCTGGGTGTCGATGACCTGGCTGCCCGCCCCGGCCTGGATCGCGATGACGCCGATGCTGTGCGCGATCATGTCGTGCAGCTCACGGGCGATCCGCAGCCGTTCGGCGGTGACCGCCTCGGCCTGGGCCTGGGTGCGCAGCGTCTGGGCGTGCAGCTGGTTCTGCCGGATCGACTGGCCGATCAGCCAGGCGATGACGGTGGCCACGGCGACGGCCAGCACCGGAGAGCTCCTCGGGGGAAACCCCGCCGCGGGCATCGCCGCGCCGGCGTAGCGGGCCTGCACGCCGAGCGCGATGACAGCGGCCGTGATCGAGACCGGGCGCGGGCGGGTGGCCGCGATGTAGCCGACGGCGACGCCGGCCGGCGGGATCAGGGAAAACGCGGGCGGCTGCAGCGCCAGCTGGTAAATATTCGGGTTGATCGGCTCCGGCATCATCGCCGCGGCGATGATGCCGGACAGCAGCAGGGCCAGGGCCGGCAGCGGCCAGCGGCGCAGCAAGACGGCGGACAGCCCCACGACGCCCGCCGTGGCCAGCGCGACGACAGGCCAGCCGACCATATCCGAGGGTGCCAGGCGTGGCCCCCGCGTGGTCAGCACCCAAGAGTGCCCTCGCCTCTGCAGCATCACGGCGCTGATGACATACGCGGTAACCGCGCACCAGGAGATGGTCATCCACACGCCGGGCGGCACGCGCCTGCGGGGCGGGGGAGGTGGCAGGGCGCCCGTCCGCTCCGGGCCCGGCGGCGCATGGCCCCGTTCGGCCTGGCGCAGCGCGCCGAGCGCCCGCCGCACGCCTGCTAGCGTCTCCCGGCTGGTGGCCTCGATGGCGATCAGTGCGTTGCGGGCCTCGGCGGGCTGGGTGCCGATGACCCGGCTGCCCGCCCCGGCCTGGATCGTGATCACGCCAATGGCGCGCGCGACCATGTCGTGCAGGTCACCGGCGATCCGCAGCCGTTCGGCCGTGACCGCCGCGGTTTCGGCCTGGGCGCTTTCCGTATCGGCGTGCAGGCGATGCTGGCGGATCGACTGGCCGATCAGCCACGCGATGACGATGGCCGCCGGCCAGCATTCGGCGGTAAGCCCCATACCGTGCCAGTTCGTCCCGTAGCGGGCCAGCACGACAAGCGCGATGACCGCGGCCGTGGCCGAGACCCGGCGCGAAGCGGTGGCCGCGATGAAGCCGACGGCGGCACCGGCCGGAGCGATCAGAAAAGACGCGGTCGCTTGCGCCGTCTGCGGCGCACTGGCGGCGGCTATCGCCGCAGCCAGCAGCAGGCCCAGGGCCGGCAGCGGCCAGCGGCGCAGCAGCACGGCGGACAGCGCCACGACCAGCCCAGCCCAGATGACATTCGGCACGCCGAGCAGGACCTGTTGCCACAGCGGTCGGCCCGGCCCGAACAGCATCCCAGGGCCGCCGATATATGCGGTGACCGCGCACCAGGAGATGGTCATCCACCCGCCCGGCGGCACGCGCTTGAGCAGCGGCGGGCGTGGCGCAGCGTCCATGCGCCGAGCGTAACCGCCCGGCGGCGTCCGCGCATTGGCCCGCGGGCGTATGCCCCCGGGCCAATGGTGCCCCGCCGAATGTGGCCTGCGGGGCGATGCGGCGCAGGCGCGGCCTGCGGCACCGTTGGTCGGGACTGCAAGCCAGCGACCGCCCGGTCCATCGTGGTTTTGGCCCGGCCGTTGCGAGGAGGGAAGAACGACATGAGCGACGGCGGGCCGCCCACCGAGAGCGGCAAGGGTGGGAGGGGCGGGGGCAGATGGAGGGGCGGGGATGAAAGGAGTGGCGGGGGCGAAGGCGGCAGACGCCGGCCGGCGGCGGGGGGATCGCGGCTGGCCCGGCGGCGGCGGGTGCTGCTGGGGGTGGGCATCGGGGCGGGGTTGCTGGCGGTTGGGGGGCTGATCGGCGCGTCGTTTGTGAAGTCGCCGCAGCAGCTGGCCGCGGATACCGCGGCGCCGCCGGCGACCGTGGTCACGGCCGCGGTGGTTTCCCAGGTGCTGACCTCGTCGGTGCAGATGCGCGGGGTGGTGTACCCATCGGTGCAGGACGACGTGGACGTCAGCGCCCCGTCGGATTCGTCGCCGGGGTCGGCTGCGGGCAGCTCGCCGAGCGCGGCGGCGGCGGTGTATATCTCGAAGCTGGAGGTCGCCGCTGGTGACACGGTCCGCAACGGCGAGCAGCTGGCCGAGATCGACGGGGAGCCACTGTTCGCGCTGGCTGGGCCGGTGCCGGCGTGGCGGGACCTGACGCCGGGTGAGAGCGGCCCGGATGTGGCCGAGTTGCAGAACGCGCTGGCGGCGCTGGGATATTACGACGGCGGGGACACCGCCGGGTATTTCGGCGCGGCGACCCAGGACGCGGTGGCGGCGTATTACGGGCATCTTGGCTACGCCGCGCCGTCGTCAGGTGGGGTGCCGGCGGCGGATGTGGTGTTCTTGCCGTCGCTGCCGGCCAGTGTGATCGCGGTGAACGGGGCGGCCGGGCAGCAGCCCGGGCAGCCGTTCCTGGAACTCGCGCCCCGGGGGTCGCTGGCGCTGACCGGGCAGCTGTCCCCGGGCGATGCCGGGCAGGTGAAGCCGGGCCTGAAGGTCAGCATCTACGACGAGGTGACCGGCATCCGCGCTACCGGGACGGTGGCGAGCCTGGGCACGGCGACCATCACGGTGCCGGCCGGGACGGTGGTGGACATCGGCAGCGGGGCAGGCTCGGCGGCTTCTTCGGAGCCGGCCGGGACTGTGTCCACCGGATCGGCCAGCCCGGGCAGCTCGGGTTCGGGTGGTTCGGGTGGTTCGGGTGCGACGGCCTTCATCCCGCTGGCCGTGCGCCCGTCGGCGCCGCTGCCGGCCGCGCTGAACGGGGAGAACGTGCTGGTCACCGTGCAGACTGGGCAGACCGAGGGCAGGGTGCTCACGGTCCCGGTGGCCGCGATCGTCACCACCGCGTCCGGCACGAGCTACGTCACCGTGGTGAGCCCGCACGGCAAGCAGACCGACGTACCGGTGACACCCGGCCTTTCGGAGAACGGTTACGTCCAGGCGACCCCGGTGCACTCCGCGGCGCTGGCGGCCGGTGACCGCGTGGTGGTGAGCGGCTGATGGGCGCGCCGGTGATCGAACTCGATGGCCTGGCCCGCACCTACCCCGGCCCGCCGCCGGTGCCCGCGCTGCGCCCGGCCAGCCTGGTCATCGAGGAAGGCGACTACGTCGCGGTGACTGGGCCGTCAGGGTCGGGCAAGTCGACGCTGCTGCACCTGCTCGGCCTGCTCGACACCCCGACCGGCGGCAGCTACCGGCTGGACGGCCACGACACCTCCGCGCTGGGTGACCGGGACCGGTCGGCGCTGCGCGGCCGGCGGATCGGGATCGTGTTCCAGGCGTTTCACCTGCTGCCCTACCGCACTGCGGTGGAGAACGTGCTGCTGGCGCAGCTGTACAACAACACCCCCCGCGGCGGGCGGGCGGCGGCGGCGGCCGGGGCACTGGACGCGGTGGGGCTAGGCCGCCGGATGGACGCGCTGCCCACCACGCTGTCGGGCGGGGAGTGCCAGCGGGTCGCGATCGCCCGGGCGCTGGTAAACTCGCCGGCCCTGCTGTTGTGCGACGAGCCGACCGGGAACCTGGACTCGGCCAACGCCGCCGCGGTGATGGGCCTGCTCGACCAGCTCAACGCGGCCGGGTACACGATCGTGGTGATCACCCACGACCCGCACGTCGCCGCCCACGCCCGCCGGGCCGTCACGATCAGCGACGGGGTGCTGTCCGAACCGATCGAGGCCGGTCATGCCTAGCTCAGCCACCGGCCTGCCCTCACCCCGCCTCGCCGCCCGCGACGCGGCCGCCGAGGCGGTCGCCGGGATCGTGCAGCGCCCGGGCCGGGCGGTGCTGACCATGCTGGGCACGGTGCTGGGCGTGGGCGCGTTCGTGGCCGTGCTGGGCCTGACCGCCACCGGCGCCGGGCAGATCTCCAAACAGTTCACCGCCCTGCAAGACACCACCGTCACCGTGGAAGACAACGGCCCGGCCAACGACATCGCGCCGCCGGGCACCAACCCGGCCATGGCCTTCCCCGCCGACGCCGACGCCATCGCCAGCCACCTCAACGGCGTCACCGCAGCCGGGGTCTGGTGGCCGGTCTCGGGCCTGCAGACGGGGACCTTCAGCGGGTCCCTGGCGCTGTCGGGGGCCGCGTCGCAGACGGTCAACATGGTGGCTGCCTCGCCGGGCGCCGTCCGGGCGATGGGGCTGAGGATGGTCGCGGGCTCGCCGCTGAGCACGTACGAGAACGACGCCGCCCAGCACGTCGCCATGCTCGACACCACCGCTGCGGCCGCGCTCGGCATCTCGCCCGCGCGGCTGGGCAGCGATCCGGCCGTGTTCGTCGACGGCGTCGCCTACACCGTGACCGGCGTCTACAGCTCCGCGCTGCGCGTGGTCACCGGCCAGAGCGCGATGCTGATCCCGGAGAACACCGCCCTGGCCGACTACGGCAACCCGCAGCCGGGGATCGGCACCCAGGGAGAAGCCCAGATGGTCATCGCCACCCGGATCGGCGCCGCCGGGCAGGTGGCCAAGCAGATCGCCGCGGCCGAACTGCCCACCGACCCCAGCCGGCTGGTGGTGACCGCCCCGCCCGGCCCGCAGGCCCTGCAAAGCGAGATCAGCGGCGACCTGGCCGGCCTGTTTTTGATCCTGGCGCTGATCAGCCTGCTGATCGGCGCGGTCGGGATCGCCAACACCACCCTGGTCGCCGTGCTCGAACGCACCGGTGAGATCGGGCTGCGCCGCGCGGTCGGCGCCCGGCCCCGCCACATCGCCGCCCAGTTCCTGGCCGAGTCCACCACCCTGGGCACGCTGGGCGGCCTGATCGGCACCTGCACCGGCGTCGCCGCTGTGGTGATCTTCGCCGCCAGCAAGGACTGGACCGCCATCTTGAACCCGGTCTACACGCTGCCCGCCCCGCTGATCGGCAGCGTCGTCGGCCTGCTGGCCGGCGCCTATCCCGCGCTCCGCGCGGCGCGGACCAGCCCGCTGGCCGCGCTACGCCACTCGTGAAAGCCCACCCGAAAGGAAGCCGCTGACATGCGCATCCGCACTGGCCTGTGCCTCCTGGCCTGCTCCGCGACCCTGGCCGGCTGCGGCGCCGCGGCCAAGGGACCGGACGCCGCCGTCACGACGCCCGCCGTCGGCCGGCCACCAGCGCCCGCCTCGGCCCAGGCCGCAGCGTCGAGCGAGGCGTTCACCCCCTACGCCGCTCTCGGCGAATCAGCCAAGGACGAGCTGGCGCCCGGCGAGGCGCTGTTCACCTTCGCCGCGGAGTGCCTGACCGCCGCGGGCTACCCGAACGCCGCCTACAGCACTAGCTTCGTGCAAGGCAACGTAGGCGTGCCAATCACGATCGACCCGACCCCGGGGCCCTCGGGTGCCTGGGGATACCTCGACGCCGCCGACGCACGGCTCTACGGCTTCCAGCTCTCGCTCGGCACGTCCAGCTTCAGCGCCCTGGGCATCGATGCCACGCCGGACCCGGCTAGCGTCTCCCCGGCCGAACAGACCGCGGCCAGCAACTGCACCAGCACCCAGCAAGATCTGTCCAACCCGATCATAGACGGGCCGCTGGCCGTTATTGGGACGGTGAGCAACGACATCTCCGCCGACGTGGCGCAAGACCCGGCGGTGAAGGCCGCCACCCAGGCCTGGCTGGCCTGCATGGCCAAGAACGGGTACAGCTTCCCGGATCCGAAGGACGTGGCCAGCCTCGAGCAGCGCGCCATGTACGCGGGCCTGTCTCCGAGGGAGATACACACCGAAACTCTGCCCCCGCTCAGCGCTTCCGCCAACCAGGCCCAGCTCACGGTGGCCGTCACCGACGCCGGCTGCACCCAGTCCAGCGACCTGGCCGGCATCTACTTCGCTGTCCAGGCCAGCTACGAGCAGCAACTCGTCACCGCCAACCAGCAGGCCCTGAACACCGCGGTCAGCCAGTACCGCGCCGCCTACAAGAAAGGGCAGGCCAAGCTCGCGGCCCAGCTGCACACGGCGAAAGGCTAGCCGTTCCCCCAGACCAAGCCGCCCGCACCCCGCGCCACCAGCGCGGGCTGACGGGGAAGGCGGCTCGCTCGGCAAACTCGGCAGGGCGTTCAGGCGACCGCGGCCAGTATCGAGTCGAGCGTCGCCTCCGCACCGGGGAAACCGGCGATCTCGTCGCCCAGGTTCCGTGCGGCCTCGCGGAATGCCGGGTCGCCCAGCACCCGTGTCACAGCGGCGGGGACCTCATCCGGTCCGGACACACCGACCGCGTACCCCAGCTCCGCTGCGCGGGCAGCGTTCCAGTGCTGATCGGCGATCTGAGGCATGATCACCATCGGGACTCGGTGGCGGAGCGTCGACAGGATTGTGCCGAGGCCACCCGCAGCGACCACGATATCGGCCCCCCGGGTGAGCAGCTCCAGCGAAACGAACCCGACGTGGTGGACAGCGTGGTTGTCCGCGAAGCCGGCCGGCACCCCGCCAGGACCATGGACGATCGTTGCGACGGCTTCGGCCTGTTCCAGCGCCGTCACCATGCCCTCGATCAGCTCCGGGCTGCTGGCCGCCGTGCCCAACGTCACGAGCACCCGGCCTTTGGGCGCCGGCACTGCGGGCGACAGCGGTGGCCAGCCGACCATTTCCCCGCCCAGGGCCGGGCACTCGGTCCGGACCTGGATCCGGTCGGCCGCCGCGGCGAAGCCGGGTGGTTGCATGCGGCCGGGGACCGGGTCGACCAGCATGAACCGGTCGGGCATGGAGCCGCCCCGGGGTGGGTACCGGCGCGATGCGGCGGCGACCATGGCCCGCTGCATGGGCTCGGGAAGCTGGGTCGTCACCGCAACCTGCGCCCACGGCACCCCGCACACGGAGGCGACGAGCGGGCCAACGAAGTCCACTGACTCGCTGACCACCAACTCCGGCGCGAATTCCTTTGCGGCTGACAGTGCTTGATCGGCGGCCATATCGACGCGTGCGCCGGCGAACTGCTCCGCGGCAAGCTCGGGAGTCGGGTCCGTTCTCGCGCTGCCGCCGCCGGTGCGCCGGGCCACCTCGTCCGCCAGCTCGCGCCTGCCGGGCGGGATCTCAAGCAGCCGCGCCGGCCCGACCACGCTTGCGACCTCCCCGCCGCTGAGCACGGCGACGTCGTGGCCTTTCCCGGCTGCGGCACGAACGAGGGGCACGAGCGGCAGCACGTGGCCGTAGAGCGGATTCGAGGAGAAAAGGATGCGCATCGGTTGGCTCTCGTATCGGGAGACGGGGCGCGCGGCGGGCAACCCGGGTCGCGGGCCCAGCGGCGACTGGCGGTCGCAGTACTTTAACGAGGAACAGCGGCTCGCGGAGCGGCTCAAGGTAGTAGAAACAGGCCGAGGCTGCGAATAGTAATCGCACCACCCCGATGGGTGATCAGCGGCACGCCGCTGACAAGCCGGCGTTTCCGCGAGGCAGGACCGGGCTGACCGCGGGGAGCACCGCGCCGGCTCGCGTAGCGCCGGGCGGTGACGCCAGATGGCGCTCGGCGCTGAACAGGTGAAGGAAGGCGCGGGCCGCGGTGGATGCCGTCGGGTTGCGTTGGCAGAAGACGCCGAGAGTGAGGTAGCTGTCCGGCTCTGCGAGGCGCAGGGCGCTGATGCCGTCTGGCGGACTGGGCTGGCCTTGGGTGTCTTCGGTGAAGGCTCTGGGCACGATCGCCACTGCGGCGCCGGTCGCGGCCATGCGGACCATTTCGGTGATGGTGGCGAGTTGGCACATGACGCGACGTTCGGCGCCGGCGGCGCTGGCCATGGCCTGGATCTTGTTCTGCAGGGCCGTGCGTGGCTGGAAATCGATGAAGCGGCTGGCCGCCGCCAGCTCGCGGAGCTGGGCGGATGTGCGTCTGGCGAGCGGGTGATCACAGGACACCACGGCGACCAGCGGCTCACGGCGGCCGAACGGGATGAAGCGCACGTCTGGCGGCAGTGCGGTGCCGTCCAGCGCGGCCAGGGCAATGTCGAGTTCCGCGGACCGCAGGCCGCTGATCAGCTCGGATCCCGGCCGCGAGGCGACGGAGACCTCGACGTGTGGATATTTCTGGTCGTAGTCGACCAGGATCTGGGGGAGGTTCAGCACGCGTGCGGCGGTCTGTGACGTCCCTATCCGCAGCGGTCCGCGGGCGACGGGGTCGATGGCGCGCAGCTCGCTGCGGATGCTGGCCATTTCGCCCAGGACCCGTCGGGCGGCGGGAAGCAGCGACTGGCCGGCCTCGGTGAGCCGCACCGAACGGCTGGACCGCTGGAACAACTGCGCTTTGAGCTGGCGCTCCAGGCTGGAAATCTGGTGGCTCAGCGCCGACTGGGCAACGTGGCAGCGCTCGGCAGCCGCGGTGAAGGTCCCGGTCTCAGCGATCGCGACGACATACTCAAGCTGGCGCTCGGTGAGCATCGTGCACTCCTTATCTAGTGTGCGCGGCGGCCAGGGCGCTGATCGGGCTATGCAGAGCTATCGAGACCGCCGCCGCACGACAAGGGCAACGTAGGCAAGGGCCGTCGACAACGTGTCGATGCTGCCGCGGCGCCGGTCAGGTCAGACGCGGCCCGCCGGCACAGGTGGAAGCCATCGCGACCGGCAGCCACCCCCGGTCGGCCGTTGCCGTCGTCGATTGGGCGTCGACAGTGGCGTGCTGACCTGTTCCTGCTGATGTACCGCCGCTGGCCTTCCCAGGGCCGCGTGCCGCAGCTCAAACTGAGGAGGCCGAGTGTTCCATGACGTCCCGGTGTCGGTCCTGGACACGGCCCTGGTGCTATCCGGAAGGCCGGCGAGCGAGGCTCTGTCGCATACCGTCACCGTGGCCCGTCAGGCCGAGGCCCTCGGGTTCCGCCGGTACTGGGTAGCGGAGCATCACGGTTCGCCGGCTTTCGCCAGCGTGGCGCCGGCTGCGCTCGTCGCCTGGCTGGCCGCCGAGACTGAGTCCATCCGAGTCGGTTCGGGCGGCGTCATGCTTCCCAATCATCTTCCCCTCATCGTCGCCGAGCAGTTCGGTTCGATCGGCGCGCTGGGCGGTGGGCGCATCGACTTGGGCATCGGTAAAGGGACCGGCGCCGCTAACACCACGGTCGCGGGCATACTGCGTCGCGGCGCGCCAGCTCCGTCCGACGAGGCCTACGCCGGTGACGTCCGCCAGCTTCTCGGGTACTTCACGCCGGGCGGATCTTCCGGCGTCGGGGCTCCGTTGCCGGAGAGCTACCGGCCGCAGGTGTGGCTGCTCGCATCCGGTGAGTCCAGTGCGAGGCTGGTGGCGGAGCTGGGCTTGCCGATGGCGGTGGCGCACCATATCCGGCCAGGCAGTAGCCAATCGGCGCTCGAGGTCTACCGCCGCCAGTTCAAGCCGTCCCGGTCACTTGCAGCACCTCCACTGGTTCGCGGCCGGTGAGGAACTGCCGGGCCTGCTGGAATATCTCGTCCGGGACGCGGGGGCGCTGCACGACCTCGGCCGTCAGGCAGATCAGAGCGCGGTCGGCGGGGACTGTCCAGTTGCCGGTCGCGGATGAGCTGCCGGGTACGTTCCCCGACCCCGGCCGCCGCTGCCATCGGGTCATGCTGGGCCGCGACGAATGTGCTGGCGTCCGGGCCGGCGAGGCGGGGCATGTCGTGCTCCTGTATCGCGGGGTTTCAGTGTGCGGCCGGGTCGAGGTCGAATCCGGTCTCGCTCAGATGGCGGAAGCGGCCGTCCGCGGCGAAGGTGCCGAAGATCGCGACTTCACGGTCCTGGGTGGCACCGTTGTTCAGCGTGATGTGGAAGACGTGCCGCTCGGCATACGCGGAGCCGTCGCGGAGCTCGTCGAGTACGGTCACCGAGCCCTCCGCCACCTCGCTCCGGACGCGAGCGACCATCCCGGCGAACTCGTCGCGGTCCAGTGTCTTCCCTCATGAGTGAGGAATTCCTTGCCTGTGGGAGCACAGACGCTTAGGCGTCAGGCAACCACGGCCGGGCCCGCCCGGCCAACACATAGCCTTCATAGGAGCAATCGAAATCCGCGATACGTTCTCGTTATTAGATATTCGGTCGCTGTCATGAATAAATTGTCTTGGACGGCATTCTGTGCGTAGTGATTCACTCGGGCACTGACCCGCCAGCGAGAGCTGGCCGCAGCCAGACGGAGAAACGCAAGATGCCAGAATCACTCCAGCCCACGGTCGTGCTCGTGCACGGCGCGTTCGCCGACGCCTCCGGGTTCGGCGGCATCATCAGGGAGCTGAGCACCTCGGGCCACCGGGTGCTCGCCCCACCCAACCCGCTGCGCGGCCTGGCCGCCGACGCCGCCACGGTCAGCGCGGTGGTCGGCGCGATCGAGGGGCCAGTCGTGCTCATCGGCCACTCCTACGGCGGCGCGGTGATAACCCGGGCCTCGGCACAGGTCAGCAACGTCGTCGGCCTGGTCTACCTGGCGGCATTCAGCCTCGACGTGGGCGAGAGCTGCGCCAGCGTCCAGGCCCCCTTCCCGGCCCCGATGCTCGCGGCGACCGTCGTGCCCACTCCCTACGACGCGCCCGGCGCAATCGGGGGCCCTGACCTGTACATCAGCGAAGACGGCTTCCGCGAGACCTTCTGCGCCGACTCTCCCGCCGATCTGGCGCAGGTCATGTACGCCACGCAGCGGCCGCTGGCGGCCGCCGCCCTCACCGAAAACGCCACGGCCGCGGGCTGGAAGACCATTCCTTCCTGGTACCAGCTGTCCCGGCACGACAACGCCATCCCGCCCGAGGCCCAGGATTTCATGGCCGGGCGGATGAACGCGGTTACCGAGGAGATTGACGGTTCGCACACCGCCTTCATCGCGCAGCCACAACGCACCGCGGCCTTCATCAACAAAGCCCTCGCCCAGTCCTGAACCCCCGCACGGCCAGGCGCTGGCTGGGCCGTACCACTCACCGCAGAATCCGGAGGAATCCATGAAACGCATCCCTCGTCTCGCCGGGCTCGTCACCGCGGCGGCCGCTGCCGCGGCGGTATCCGCGGCCGTGCTGGCCCCGAGCGCCAGCGCGCGCACCGCCGGCCCGGCGGCGGCGGGCACCGGCCCGAAGCCCACCATCGTCCTCGTGCACGGCGCGTGGGCCGACGCCTCAAGCTGGACGCCGGTCATCGAGCGGCTGCAGAGGGCCGGGTACCAGGTGGACGCGCCGCCCAACCCGCTCCAGGGCCTCACCTACGACTCCGCGTATATCGCCAGCTACCTGGCGCAGATCAAGGGCCCGGTCATCCTGGTGGGCCATTCCTACGGCGGGGCGGTCATCACCGACGCGGCGACCGGTGACGCCAGCGTCAAGGCCCTCGTCTACATCGCGGGCTGGGCGCCGGCCAAGGGCGAAACCCTGGAAAGCCTCATCGACTCCAAGCTCGGCGAGCAGATCCCGGCCCTGCCGGTCGTCCCCACCACTTATCCCGAGCAGGGCGGCGGCACCGGCACCGACCTGACCATCAACCCCGCCGACTACCCGCGCGTGTTCGTCGACAACGAACTGCCCGCTGACCAGGCCGACGCGCTCGCCGCCGAGCAGCGGCCGCTCAGCCTGAACGCGCTGACCGAGGCCTCAACCACGCCGGCCTGGCAGACGATCCCTTCCTGGTACATGGTCGCCAACCAGGACCGCGCGATCGCCCCGAACCTGGAGCGCTTCATGGCCGCCCGGATGCACGCGCACACCGTCGACGTGAACGGGCCGCACCTGCTCATGCTCACCGACCCCGGCGCGGTGACCCGTCTGATCGAACAAGCGGCGACCGCCACAACCGGCAGCTAGCCCGCCGGCGGCCCCGGCCTGGTATCCCAGGCCGGGGCCATCTGGTAGCTCGATCGCTGCCATGAAGGATGTGTCTTGGACGTGGCTGGGCAGCGCGTGGTTGCCTGGTAGAGCCACCACTTACAGCGGCTGCCAGCGGGACGGAGCGAGAGTTAAGTTGACGAATCACACGGTCGAGTCCACGCCAGAAACGATTCGTTCCGGGTTTCTTGACCCCAAGGCAGCCCCGGTCGCCAGCGTGGCCAGCGGCGACATCGTCCGGTATCCCCACACCTGGACTCACTGGGGCAACGAGGCCGTCTACGGCATGACCTTCGCCGACCGTGAGCCACTGCGCCACCGCTACCCGTACGGCCCTTACTCGGTGATAGGCCCGGTCGAGGTCCGCGGCGCGGAACCCGGCGACACCATCGAGTGCAGTCTGCTGGCGCTCAGGACCATCGACTGGGGCTGGAACTCTTTCCCGCTCGGTGTCGGCGCACTGCCCGCCGACTTCAAGGAGCCGTACCTGCATTACTTCCGCTTCAACGCCGAGCGCACCGCCACCGAGTTCGTCGACGGCATCCAGCTGCCCATGGCGCCGTTCCTCGGCGTCATGGCCGCCGAGCCGGCCGGCGACGACCCGGTCAGCGCGATCCTGACCGGGCCGAATGGCGGCAACCTCGTCCTGCGCGAGCTCACCGTCGGATCCTCCCTGCACCTCCCCGTGGCCAAGCCCGGCGGACGGATCTGGATCGACGACGTGCACGCCCTCCAGGGCGACGGTGTCGTTGACCAGACGGCAATCGAGACAGCCGCGGAGGAGATCCAGATCCGGTACGACCTCCACAAGGCCGTGCCACTCACCGGTCCGCTGGGAGAAACGCCCGACTACTGGATCGGGCTCGGCATCGCCGGCAACCTCGATGACGCGCTCGTTGCCTGCCTGCGCTCCCTCATCAGCTGGCTGCACAATGCCTCTGGCATCTCCGAGCCAGAGGCCTATGCCCTGTGCAGCTTGGCGGTCAGCTTCCGGGTCACGCAGTACTCTCACCAGACCGCCTCGGCCTACAGCGCCACTCCGCCGAAAATCGTGCACGGGATGGTCCCCAAGCGCGTGTTCCCGGACGCCCTCCAGCGCCGGATCGGTGCGTGGCTCCGGCCGGAGGTCAGCCCGACTGACTGAGGCTCGCGGCCAGAGGGGCGAGCAGGCCCAGGTCACGGGCACGCTCGACCGCTTCCGCGCGGTGATGCGCGCCGAGCTTGGCGTACAGGTTGCGCACGTGGGTCTGCACGGTGTCGCGCGAGACGAACAGCCCGGCCGCGATCTCCGGCACGGTCAGGCTGGTCGGCAGGTAGCGCAGCACGCGCAGTTCACCCTCGCTCATCGGCTCGGTCAGCCCGGCGGGCGCGTTCGGAGACGCGATCCCGCCGTACTTCTCCGCGGTCTTGATCTCGATCTCGCTGATCAGGCCAGCGTGAGCGGTGCCCGTTCTCGTCAGGCGCTCGAGCAGCTCCGACACCGGGTGGAGCAGGAACCACAGCAGCGCGCCGCCAGATTCGGCCAGGTCCAGCGCACGCTCCAGGGTGGTCTCGGCGCCTTCTGGATCACCGAGGGCGCCCCGGGCGATCGCCGCCAGCAGGAAGGCCTCGACCAGCCAGGTTTGCCAGCCCACCCGGACGGAGTCGTCCAGCACCGGGCCGAGCACTTCGAGGGCGGCGTCCGGGTCATCTTGGGCGAGCCGCAAGGCCGCGGTGGCGATGCGCATCCCGCCGCTCTCGCGTTCTCGTTCATCGAGCCCGGCCAGGAACTTCTCGGCGCGCTCGGTCTCACCCAGGCGTGCCATGGCGGACACGAGCCAGGCACGCGCCGGCCTGGCGAACGGATGCGGTGCGGCCAGCCGCCCGGCGAGCCGCTCGGCCGCCTCGAACGTGGCCAGCGCGTCGGCGGCCTTGCCGCGCGCCAGCAAGAGCTGACCGCGGATGTACTGGCCTGCCAGCGCGGCCACGGCCTCGGCCTCGGGTTTAATGGCGAGATCGGCACGGTGCAACCAGGTCGCTGCCTCGTCCAGCCGCCCCTGCCAGGCCAGCGCGCCGCCGAGCGCGGTGTAGGCGACGCCGGCCGCGGTCTCGTCGCTCCAGCCATGGCGCTCGGCCAGTTCGATCGCCTGCCTGCAGTGGTCCTCTGCATCGGGCAGTGACCGGGAGGCCTCGATCGCGGACTGGTAGGCCAGGCCCGTGAACTCGAGATACGGGCGCCCGGTCCGGCGCGCCAGCATGATGCCCTGCTCCAGGTGCCCGGTCGGGTCGGACTGAGCGGTCCAGCCCTCGGCATAGCCCAGGCTGATCAGGGCCAGCGCGCGCAGTTCCTCGCCCAGTGCGGGCACGGCTGCCTCACCTGCCCCGGCCATGGAGCGCAGTCGCTGTGCCTCCTGCGCCTCCGCGTGCAGGTTCCCGCGCTGGCGCGCGACCAGCAGCCGGACGATCCCGAGCAGCAACTGCGCCTGGGCCCGCCGGGCTTCTGGCACCGCCGCCGCCGCGCGTTCGGCCAGGCCCAGATGCCTTTCAGCCCCGTCCAGGTTCCCGAAGGCCAGTTCGTCGGCCGCGAGCAGCGCCCCGAGCTCAGCATCGGCCGCCTTAATACGGGCCGGGAAGC
>Ga0335075_10006081_pt1 | contig 18652 bp, 16 predicted proteins | sample Lox_Sample_24_FD_206723 | JGI IMG/M metagenome (GOLD analysis project Ga0335075, IMG submission 206723) | Soil microbial communities from Loxahatchee National Wildlife Refuge, Florida, United States - Lox_Sample_2.4 | ecosystem: Environmental > Terrestrial > Soil > Wetlands | place: USA... | reverse complement strand
AACCGGAAATGCTGACCGTCACGTCGTTGTTATCTTTCTGCGATTCGAGCGTTATCAACCGCGCTGCTGTCGGCCTGGTACGCCAGCCATCATCGGTGGCCGGCCGCCTCGCGATCCTGTGCTGCCGGGGGCAGGAGCGGAGGCGGGTGCTGACAGGATAGGGGCGCTGACCTGCTGGAAGAACAGCGGTCGTGCGGTGGTGTTCCGCAACTCCGCACGTGCCCGAAAGAGACGGGAGATGAGTTTAATGGCTTCTTACACCGAGGGAACGGTCCTCACCTGCTCTCATGAAGACTGTAATTGTCGGGTGGTCATCCAGGCGGAGTGCCACTGTCCAGACGCGGCAGGACCGTCGACCTACCGTTGCGCGTGCGGCGCCGAAATGGTCCCGGTCACCGAAACCTGAGGGCCCGACGCGGCCCGCCAGCCAACCACGCGCTGCTCCGCGTTTGACGCCGGAGCGCCACGGGCACCACCTCGGCGGAGTGCGCGCAAGCGCGGACTGCAAGCCAACGGGGGGATTTGATGCCTAATCAGTTCGCCGTAGACATCACCAAGATCCGAGACCAGGCCCGGCAGCATCTCAAGCAAGGGCCGGTCACGCCGTCCAACACGACGGACGTCGACCGCGTCATTACGGTGCTGAACCAGGTCCTTGCCAGCGAGATGGTGTGCTACCTGCGCTACACGCAGAACGCGATTGTCGCGCAGGGCATCGACCGTGAGCAGGTGTCCGGCATGTTCCGCGATCACGCTGCCGAGGAACTCGGCCACTTCCAGCGCGTATCGGAGCGGATCAACCAGCTCGGCGGGGCGCCGGACATGAACCCCGCTACGATCACGAAGCGGTCAAACACGGAATATGTCACGCCAGACGACACCGACCTGCAGGCCATGATCCGGGAAAACCTCGTGGCCGAGCGGATCGTCATCGGCGCCTACGCGGAGATCATCCGCTGGCTCGCAGACGCGGACGTCACTAGCCGGAGGATGATGGAGGAGATCCTCAAGGAGGAAGAGGACCACGCGGACGAGCTCAACGACCTGTTCGTCGGCTAAACGCGCACCGCGCGGCCCGTCCGCCCTGGTCGGTCAGTCGCGGCCTTCCGCCTCCTCCCGCTCACGGCGACGGGTCGCCGCAGCCTTCTTCGCTGCTTCCTCGGCGATGCCGAGCCGTTCCCGCGTCGCCGCGCCCTTGCGCGCCGCTTCCTCGGCTTCTCCCGTGCGCATGCGCGTCTCCGCGCCCTTTCTCGCGCTCTCTTCGCGGTTCGGCTGCGGGTGAACGCCGAGCTGCTCCCAGTCGCTCTCGGACAGGTTGAGGTTGTAGTAGCGCGCAGCCTTCTCGATGTTGGCGAACGCCAGGGACCGATCGGCGTCGGAGACGCCGGTGACCTGATCGAATCGGGCGACCGCATTCCGCACATGCGTGGCGTCGGTCAGCGGCTCTTTCCGCTGCTTGGGAAACGCGAAGACCGTGTCCGGCAGGTCGCTTCGCGTTGTGAGGTTGCCGTGTTCTTCGTGAGGCTGCCAGGTCGCTTTTGCGGTTGCCATCGTGGTACCTCCGTCTGCAGATCGGGTCCCGGGCTGGGCGTTTCGGCGCTATTGATCGCGAACGCCGCCTTCGCCCAGGGAACCGCGCCGCTCCCGCTCCGTCTCTCTCACATACTGCCCCGTTTGCATCGGCTCCTCGCCTGTCGTGTGTGGCCGGCCAACGAGGGCCCTGTCTCCAGAGGACCTCCCCGCATCGCCAGCGCGCAAGCCCAAGCACCCGCTTGTCGGGGGAGCCGGGTCGCGGCTGCGAGCGCCAGGCAGCCATCGGCCACAATCGGTGCATGGTCTCTGAGATCTTCGAACCCGACCGGTGGCGCCCCGTCGGCGGATTCGCCTTCACCGATATCACCTACCACCGCGCGGTCGACTCGGGCACTGTCCGCGTGGCGTTCAACCGGCCCGAGGTCCGCAACGCGTTCCGGCCGCATACCGTCGATGAGCTGTACCGCGCGCTGGATCATGCCCGGATGTCGAGCGACGTCGGATGCGTGCTGCTCACCGGCAACGGCCCCTCGCCCAAGGACGGGGGCTGGGCGTTCTGCGCCGGAGGTGACCAGCGGATCCGCGGCCGTGATGGATACCGGTACGCGGAGGGCGAGACGGCCGCGGCCATCGACCCCGCGCGCAGCGGGCGGCTGCACATCATGGAGGTGCACCGGCTTATCCGGTTCATGCCCAAAGTTGTCATCTGCGTGGTGCCCGGCTGGGCCGCGGGAGGCGGCCACAGCCTGCACGTCGTCTGCGATCTCACCCTGGCCAGCCGCGAGCACGCGCGCTTCAAGCAGACGGACGCCGACGTCGGCAGCTTTGACGGCGGCTTCGGCTCGGCCTACCTGGCCAGGCAGGTGGGCCAGAAGTTCGCGCGGGAGATCTTCTTCCTCGGCGAGACCTACAACGCCGAGGCGGCGCACCGGATGGGCATGGTCAACGCGGTGGTGCCGCACGCTGAGCTGGAGCGTACCGCGCTGGACTGGGCGGCAAAGATCAACGCCAAGAGCCCGACGTCGCAGCGGATGCTCAAGTTCGCGTTCAATCTCATCGACGACGGGCTGGTCGGTCAGCAGGTGTTCTCGACCGAGGCCACCAGGCTCGCCTACATGACCGACGAAGCCATCGAGGGACGGGACGCGTTCCTTGAGAAGCGCCCTCCGGACTGGCACCGGTTCCCCTATTACTACTGAGAGGCGTGATGACCGCCGTCTTCCCGGGCCTGGCCTTCGGCCTGCCCTTCGCGCTCACCGCCGAGGGCACCCCGCCCTGCGCCGTCGGATTCGACAGCGGATCGGTGGTGCTCACCAGCGGCCCCAGGTCGGACCTTTTTGTCGACCCGGCGGGCGACGGAACCGGGCCGGATGCCGGGCGCTTCGTCGGCGAACCGCCGGCCGGGGACTTCACCCTGCGCGCCCGCGTTGACGTCCGCTTCCGGAGCACCTTCGACGCGGGAGTCCTCCTCGTGTACGCCAGCGCATCCGTCTGGGCGAAACTGTGCTTCGAATTCTCGCCGCAGGGACGTCCCACGGTGGTCACTGTGGTCACCCGCGGAACCTCCGACGACTCGAACTCCTTCGAGGTCAACGCCACATCCATCTGGCTCCGGATCACGCGGTCGGGCCGCACCTGGGCGTTCCACGCCTCCACGAGCGGTATCCGCTGGCGCCTGGTCCGCTACTTCGCCCTGGGTGAGCTCGGGCCCGGCCAGACCGCGCGCGTGGGGTTCCTCGCGCAGTCGCCTCAGGGCCAAAGTTGCCGCGCGGTATTCGACAAGATCGCGTTCTGGCCGGAGGCCCCGGCCGATCTGCGCGACGGGAGCTGAACGCCGTTGCTGGAGCTAGGCATTGGCCCGGCGGAGGCGTTCGGCTGCCTGTGCGCGGAGCGCATCGCGGCGCAGCCCGGCCGCCAGCATCCGCCGCCGAGTCCGCTCTGCCGTGTCAACGACGTACGCGGGCACGACACTCTGGTCTCGGTTATCGAGGCAGTCCATCGCCGGCCACACCCCCGGGTCGGTATGGTCCCACCGCACCCATGGCGGGTTCGGCAGCGGCGGCGCGACGGTCACGCCCGCCAGTTCGGCCATCAGCCGGGCGAACACCTCCGCGTTGCGCACGGCCACGTCCGGCGAGTCCCCGTGCAACACCTCGCCGCCGGGCCGGAACTCCTCCGCGTGCACAGCCAGCGAACCGACGCCGGTCACCGCGAGCGCGGCACCCCGCCGCAGCACGACCTTCCGGGTCAGCGGCCGTTCGCGGCCCGGCATCTGTTCCTGGCCCGACATGCCCCTTATCTATCAGACCGGGTAGGGCTCGGGGGTGGAGGTGAACTGCCGCTTGCTGGGCGTGGTCCAGATCAGGATGCCGGGTTCGGGCTGCTCGAGTTGCCATCCGGGGGCTTGCTTGGTCTGGTGGTGTCGTCGGCACAGCGGGTGCAGGTTGCATTCACATGTCTTCCCGCCCTTGTGGTACGGGACGGTGTGGTCGTCGTCGCAGCGGGTGGCGGCACGACGGCAGCCGGGGAATCCGCACCGCCGACTGCGGATCTTGATCACGTGCCGAAGGGCGGGTGCGGGCTGGTAGCCAGCGGATTCGCGACGGTGGTCACAGACCCGGCCCGCGATCGGCGTGAATTTGATGCCCGCGAGCCAGGCGGCGGGATCGCCGGCCCGGCCAGGCGGGCCCGGCCCGGCCCGGGCGCAGCCGTGGGCCACCGCCCGGCCCTGGCCGTCGACGACGGTGAGGCACCAGCGGGTGGCCGGGTTGGCGGCGAGCGCGGCGGCCAGATCGCGGCAGGTTCCCGCGTCGGCCGGGCCGCCCGCGCGGGTGCCGGTGATCTCGCCGGGCGCGTCGGAGCGCCCGAGCCAGGTCATGGCGGGCATGGTCAGGTTCACCGAGCCGCCGCCGAGCCCGTTGGTCCAGGCGGGTCCACTGCCGCTGCCTGGGGGAACGAGGGCTTCCAAGGGACAGCCGGTGAGGCGGGCCGTGTACGCGGCGGCGCGCAGCTGGTCGTGGCTGCCGGGGACGCCCTGGGCCCTCAGCCAGGCGGCGTCGGCATCCAGGGTCTTGTCCGCGGCGATCACGGCTGCCGGATCCAGATCCCGCCCGGCCAGGGCGCCGGTCCCGGCCGCTTCCGTCCAGCACTCCACCCGGGCGTCCTTCTGGGCCCGTTCGCGGCGGCGGATCGCGGCTTGCGGATCGCACGCCCGCACCGCCCGCTGGCACGCGGCGGCCAGCTCGCCGGTGGTCATGCCCGCCGCCTTGGGCAGCACCGCGTCCTGCACCGCCGCCGCGTGCTCCTCCGAGAGCAGCGCGGTATGGTCGGCGATCACCGCGGCGCGGCGGGCGTCGATCAGCCCCGCCGCCAGCATCGCGCGAGTAGCTGGCAGCCGCTCCAGCCGCCACACGAGCTCGAGCAACGATGCTGCGGACCGGCCGGTCAGCCTCAGCACGGCAGCGACTTCCTCGGCCACGTGCTCACCCTCGCGGCCACCGGAGCCCGCGCGGCGCTGGTCCAGCGCGGCCACCGCGGCCAGCTTCAGCTCTACCGCCCATGACTCCAGCCGGGCCGCCGCGCCAGCCAGCCCGCACAGCTCATCATCCGAGAGCGCGTCAAGCCCGCGCCGCCGCACGGCGGAGACGTGCCAGGCCAGCTCTTCGCCGGGCAGCATCACATTCAGCGGCCCGCCCGCGGCGAACCCGGTCCCGGTGCCGCCGAGCCCGTGGGTGAACCCCGCCTCCGGCGCCTCGGCCACCGGGGGATCCTCGTCATCCCGCGCCTCGGGCACCGTCTCCCAGTCATCGGGCGGGCTGTTATCCGGATCGAACATCGCCCCGGACAGCTCCTCGTCCCACGGCGGCGCCCACCGGTCAGCCCAGGCCGCCAGTTCCTTCTCATCGCCGTACCACTCCGCGAGAGCAAGATCACCAGGTTGGACCGGGATGGTGGGGCCAGGAGTAGGGGGGATGGTGGGGCCAGGAGTAGGGGGGATGGTGGGGCCGAGGGTGGGGGGGATGGTGGGGCCGAGGGTGGGGGGGATGGTGGGGCCGGGCGCGGGGGCGCGGGGATTGAGAGGCTTGGGAGCGCCGGAAGCGGAATCCTCCGGGCCGGGCTGCTGGCTTCCGCTGCTACCGGTCATGGCACCCTCCTCCCGACGCGCGTCGCTGTCTCGCTGTTGTGTTCGATAATATCATGATAAGCCCGGCCTTCAATCTGATTTATGAGCGACCGCGGCGCACCGGCAGGATGATGGCCGAGGGGTGCTCGGCATCGCGGTAGACGGCCTGGTTCGCGACGAGCAGCGTAGCCGCGGCGGCATGCGGCTCTCCGGTGCCGGTGTTCCGCGCGAAGCGCGGGAAGGCGCCGCTGGAGACCTGGACCCTGATCCGGTGACCGGCCCTGAATCGGTGTGCGGTCGGCCACAGCCGGACCCGGGCACAGGTGAGCTCGCTGGCCCCAGCGAGGCTGATGAGCCCGTCGCAGACGTTCCACGACCGGCCGCTGGGGTCCACATCGCACAGCCGCACGAACACGTCGGCGCAGGCGAGGCTCGAACGGAACCAGATCTCGGCACTGACCTCGCCGACGACCTCGACGTCGGAATCGAGCACGACGGTGGTGTAGGTGAGGACGTCCGGCCGCGCCTCCAGGGCCGTGTTGTCGACCCGGCCGGCGGAACGGCCGCGGGCCATGCGCACCCCGCCGAAGGCGGGCGTCGGCTCCGCCGGGTCATAGCGATAACGGTCAGGGCCCGCGTTCCAGGCCTGATCCCCGCCGGCCGCGTGGCCCGGCTCTGCCTGTCCGGCCGACAGCACCCCGCCAGCCTGGAGGCGGAACCGCTGTGGCTCGTAGCCGCGGGGCGGCCAGGAGTCGAAGTCGCGCCACGCGTTCTCGCCCATGACGAAGAGGCGCACGGGCGCGCGAGGCGGTGGCTGCTGCCCGGAGGCGCAGGCGAGACCGAACTCGATGGCTTCGCGCAGCGGCGTCCCGTCCACGGAGATGTGCGTCCACGGCCCTACCGTCAGCCGCGGCCGGCGCCCCGCCTCCTGCAGGGCGCGGAAATCCCGCAGCTGGCCCGGCAGGAAGATGTCATACCATCCGCCGATCGAGCTGACCGGGACGCTGACCTGAGCCACCCGGGCGGAATGATCGATCCCTGCCCAGCGCGGATCGTCCGCGTCACAGGCCAGGATGTCCTGAACGTAGTCCGAGTGGCGGCCGATGACGGCGACGTCGGCCTGGCTCAGCGGGAGCGTGCGCAGCCCCTGGCGGACTCGCCTGGCCAGGGTGAGCTGGCGCAGCAGCGCGCCCGGTTCCTCCTGGCGCGCGGTCATCACGCCCCAGGCGAACGGGGTCTCCAGGGAAAGCCCGTCCTTGCGCAGGAACTCCAGCGTCAGGGCCGAATCGGTTACCTGCGGGATCATCGCCTTGACCTCGGACGGCAGGCTGTCCGCCACCGCCCACTGGACATAGCCCAGGTAGCTGCCGCCGACGAGCACGATCGACTCGCCGAACCACGGCTGCTTCACCACCCACTCCAGGGTCGCCAGGCCGTCGTCGCGCTCCCGTCGCATCGGATCGAACTCGCCGCCGGACCCAAACGTGCCCCTGGTGCTCTGCATCAGCACCTGGAACCCGCGCTCAGCGAGCGGTCTGGCCATGCCGGCGGCGATCGGGCCGCGCCTGCCGTACGGGCTGCGGAGCAGCGCGAGCGGGAGTCCGTCCGGAGCGGCCCGCGGCGCGTACCGGTCCGCCAGCAGCACGACACCGTCGGGCATGGGCGCCCGCAGGTCCCGCTGGACCGCCAGATCCCTGGTCTGCGGCGGATCCAGGTGCAGCATCCGCTGCAGCAGATGACTAGTCAGGTTCACCAAAGCAGTGTCTCCCGGTCGGCAGCACGAAGGACAGAGTCCCTGAACGCCTCGCCACGCCCGATCTGGTGCGGTGGCCACGGTGACGACGCCGGGCATACTCGACGCGTGACAGCCGCGGTGTCTGACGCAGCTCCCGGCGCGCTGCTCGTGACCTTCGGCCACGGCACCGCGTCGGCGGAGCAGATCACCCAGCTGCTGCGTTCGGCGCAGGTGACCGGGGTCATCGACGTGCGTACTGCGCCGGGCAGCCGTCGCCACCCGCACGTGGCCCGGGCCGAACTGGAACGCTGGCTGCCGGAGAGCGGCATCTCCTACCGCTGGGACAAACGCCTGGGCGGCTTCCGCAGGCCGAGCCCTGACGCGCCGGACGTGGTGTGGCGGGAGGACGCCTTTCGCGGCTACGCGGAGCACATGCGAACCGCGCCCTTCCGCGCCGCCGCCGCGGAGGTGGTTGCCGAGGCCATGAGCCGGCGAGTCGCGGTGATGTGCTCGGAAAGCGTCTGGTGGCGGTGCCACCGCCGCCTGCTGGCGGATTTTGTCTCGGTGGCGTGCGGCATGCCTGTCCGGCACCTGATGCACGACGGAAGGCTGACCGAGCACCGCTCATCGCCGGGGCTCCGGCTCCGTGACGACGGCCTGCTGGTGTATGACGGAGGGCAGCCCCCGCTGTTCGCATAGCCCGGCCCGCAGCCATTGAAAAGGCTCCGCATTAGCCGTTCATTACGCGCATTTTCTGAAGCCATTATCAGGCCGCTTCGTTTACCTCCCGCAGGCCGCGGGAATGGCCGCTGACACGCGATACAGTCCGCCCGGAACTGTATTCCTGAACTGAGAGGAGCTTCCATCTATGGGACTGCCAACCCCTCCTGGGACCGCCATCACCGGAGGTTACAGCACAGTTCCCTCGCCGTTCTCAATGGACGACATGACCTTTCGCGACCTGGGCCACCGGCTCGTGGACACACTGGCCGTCTACCTGGACAAACTTGCGCAAGAGCCAGTTTACCGGCCCTTGCCGGAGGAAGTTCGGCGAGAGCTTGAAAACATGAGCATTCCCGGCGGGGGATCCGCACCCGATGAGGTCGTCGACGCCTTTATCCGGCTGGTCCTGCCATACGGACGCGGGCAGAATCATCCGTGTTTCGCCGCGTTCGTCGATCCCGCGGCATCCAAGCTGAGCATGCTCGCAGCATTTGCATCGGCCGTCACCAACACGAGCGGGGCCGGCGGCAATTACGCGGCCATATACGTGGAGCAAGCGGTCATTCGCTGGCTAATGGAGATCATTGGCTTCCCGGCAGACACCGGCGACGGCGTTCTGCTCGGCGGCGGGTCCGACGCGAACCGGCATTGCCTGGAGGTCGCACGGTACTGGGGCGCGCAGGCCAATGGCTGGGACGTCCGGGCCGAGGGACTGCACGGCCGTCCCAGGCTGACCATGTACATGTCGGGCGAGGGCCATTCCTGCCTGGAGAAGGGCGCGTTCACGCTCGGGCTCGGCGCGCCGCGCAAGGTGGCGGTCGACGCGGACTTCCGCATGGACCTCGCCGGCCTGCGGGCGGCGGTCGCGGCCGACCGCCGGGCGGGCCACCGTCCGTTCCTGGTCGCGGCGAACGCCGGGAGCGTGAAGACCGGCGCCATCGACCCGCTGGCCGACCTGGCCGACTTCTGCCGGAAGGAAGACCTCTGGCTGCACGTGGACGGTGCCTACGGCGGCTTCGGGGTGCTGGACCCGCGCCTGGCGGACTGGTATGCGGGCCTGGAGCGGGCCGACTCGGTCGCCCTCGACCCGCACAAGTGGCTGGCGGTGGCGATCGGCTGCAGTTGCGCGATCGTGCGGCAGGGCTCGCTGCTGCAGGAGACCTACAAGCTCATCCCCTCCTACCTCAGCCTTCCTGCCGGGAAGGGGTTCGCCGGCGATGTCTGGTACTCCCACCGCAGCGCCGAGCAGACCCGGGACTCCGGACGGGCGCTCAAGACCTTCTGGAACATCCAGCAGGCCGGGAAGGCGGGGCTGACCGACCACGTACGGCGGCACATAGACCTCGCTCGCTACCTGGAGCAGGTCATCCAGGCCAGCCCAGACCTGGAACTGCTGGCATCCGGGCCGCTGACGGCGGTGTGCTTCCGCTACGTGCCAGACGGCGCGGGCGGTGACGAGGCGGCCCTGAACCGGCTGAACGAGGCGATCATGGGCGACCTGCAGGTCGGCGGGCGGGCGTTCCTGGCCGGCACCGACATCCACGGCCGCTTCGCCCTGCGTTCCTGCGCGCTGCACTACGCCCTCGACGAAGGGCACGTGCACGCGATCGTGGACGCCGTCAGGGATGCCGGGCGCTGCCGCGCCCGGGCGCCGATGCCCCGCTCCGCAGAGGAAAGCGAGGACCCGACATGCGCGCCGTAATCAGCCGTCCGCCTGGCAGGCACGGTCCGGCCAGGCCGGGCACCCCGGCTCAGGCACGCCTGGTGCTCGCGCTGGCCGGCGGCAAGGCCGCCGGGACCGCGTGCCGCGTGCTGCGGGTCGGCGGCGGCACGAGCTTCCCCGGCATGGTCGCCCGCAGGATCGATCCCCAGGTGCTGCACAAGGCCACGGCGGCGAGCGATGCCCGCAAGCTGGTCGTCACGGGGAGCAACGGGAAGACGACGACCTGCCGCATGCTTGCCGCCCTGGCCGAATCCGGCGACCTCCGGGTGATCCAGAACCGGTCCGGCTCCAACCTGCTGCAAGGAGTGATCACGGCTGCCGTGCGCGGCACGGACCTGCGGGGCCGGATGGACGCCCAGCTGTTCCTGCTGGAGGTCGACGAGGCCACCGTGCGCCGGGTAACCCCGGAACTGGAGCCGGACACGTTGCTCGTCACGAACATCTTCCGGGACCAGCTGGACCGGTTCGGGGAGCTGTACGCGATGGCCAGAGGGCTGGAAGCCGTCATCGAGGGGCTGCCCGCGTCGGCCACCGTGGTGCTCAACGGCGACGATCCCCTGGTGGCCAGCCTGGCGCCCGCGGCACACGCCCGCCGCCTCTACTACGGCATCGACGCCGGCAGCGACGGCACCGGGGTGCCCGAGCACGCCGCGGACACCATCCGCTGCGTGCGCTGCCAGCACCCGCTCAGCTACCACGCCGTGCACCTCTCCCACCTGGGCGACTACGAGTGCCCGGCGTGCGGGAACGCGCGGCCGCGGCTCGACGTCGCGGTGACAGCGGTCCGGCCCTCGCCGGAAGGGGGCTCCGAGATCGCCGTGCAGACCCCTGCCGGAACCTTTGCGCTGCAGGTGCCCCTGCCCGGGATGCACAACGTCTACAACGCGGCCGCGGCGCTCGCCGGCGCGACCGCGCTGTCCCTCCCCCGGCCGCTGGAACCGGCCAGGGCGCGCCGCGCCATGGGGGGCCTGCGCCCGGCGTTCGGCCGCCTGGAGGAGATCCAGGCGGGTGACCGGAACGTGGTGCTCGCGTTCGTCAAGAACCCCACGGCCTACAACGCCACGCTCCGCGAGGTGCTGCAGCGGCCCGGCCGCAAGCACGTCCTGGCCGCGCACAGCAACACCGTGGTCGACGGCGAGGACTTCGCCTGGCTCTGGGACGTCGACCTGGAGCGGCTCGTGCCGCAGCTGGCCACCCTGGTGGTCAGCGGGACCCGGGCGGAGGAGGTCGCGCTGCGGTTCAAGTACGCCGGCGCCCGCCCGGATGCCGTGCGGGTGCTGCCCGGCCGGGCGGCTGCGCTGGACGAGGCGCTGGCCCGGACGCCTGCAGGCGAATCTCTGTACATCTTCGCTGGCTACACCCCCATGCGCGAGCTGCGCGGCACCATGCAGCGGCGCGGGTGGGTGCGGCCGTCCTGGGAGGAGTGACGACATGACACTGGCCCCGATAACGGTCCGCATCTGCCACCTCTACCCACGCCTGCTCAGCGTGGCCGGGGACAGGGGGAACCTGTTCGCGCTCACCCAGCGCTGTGCCTGGCGGGGGATCCGCTACAGCATCACCGAGGCCGATGTTGGCGTGGTCCCAGACTTCAGCCAGGCCGACCTGATCCTGATGCACGGCGGCCAGGACCGGGAGATGACCGTGGCAGCGGCCGATCTCGCCGCCAAGGGCGCCCCGCTCCGGGAGGCGATCGAGGGCGGCGCCGTCGTCCTCGCCGTGTGCGCCGGCTACCAGCTGCTGGGCCACAGCTACGCCCCCGCGGCCGGGCCGCAGATAACCGGGCTCGGCTTGCTGGACGTGGTCACGCAGGCGGGCCCGACGCGCTTCATCGGGCACGTGGCGGCCCAGTGCGACCTGGGGTCCGGCCGGCTGCACCAGCTCACCGGGTTCGAGAACCACAGCGGGCGCACCTACCTGGGCAGCGGTGCCAAGCCACTGGGGCGGGTGCTGGGCGGCGGCGGCAACAACGGCGAGGACGGCACGGAGGGCGCCCGCTACCGGGAGGTGTACGCCACCTACCTGCACGGGCCCGTGCTGCCGAAGAACGCGTGGCTGACCGACCACCTGCTCGCCCGGGCGCTGGCGCACCGCTATCCCGGTTTCGGGCCGCTGTCCCCGCTCACGGATCAGGCCGAGGCGCAGGCGCACGCCGCCGCGCTCCGCCTCGCCCGGCGCCCGGCCTCCAGATGGCGGGCGGCGACCGCTGCCAGGTCCCGCAAGGCAACGACCCCGCGGAGGGAGACACGATGGATTTCGGACTGAGCGAGGAGCAGCGCGAGCTGACGGAGGCGGCGCTCGCCTTCGCCCGGCGCGAGCTGAACCATGATCTGGCCAAGCGGGAGGACGCCGGCGAGTTTCCCCGGGACGCGTGGCGGGCCTGCGCCTCATTCGGGGTCCAGGGACTGCCGATCCCGGCGGAATTCGGCGGCACGGGCAGCGACCCGCTCACGACGGCGCTGGTCATGGAGGCGCTGGGGTACGGGTGCGAGGACAACGGCCTGCTGTTCTCGCTCAACGCGCAGATGTGGAGCGTCCAGCTGCCGCTGGTGATCTTCGGGACCCCACGGCAGCAGCAGGCCTACCTGCCGGGGATGGTGTCCGGGGACGTCATCGGCGGGCACGCGATGACCGAGCCGGACTCTGGCTCGGACGCGCTGCGCATGCGCACCCGCGCCCAGCGGCAAGGGGACCACTACCTGCTGAACGGGACCAAGCACTACATCACCAACGCCCCGGTCGCCGACGTGTTTCTCGTCTACGCCGCGATCCAGGGCCGCCCGGGGCTGGCCGGCCTCTCCGCGTTCCTCGTCGACGCCGCCACGCCCGGCCTCAGGGTGGGCGGCAGCGTCGAGAAGATGGGCCTGCGCACCTCGCCCATGGGGGAGGTGGTGCTGACCGATTGCCTCGTTCCCGCCGAGAGCCGGCTCGGGCCGGAGGGAGCGGGGATGGCCGTCTTCAACTCGTCCATGGAATGGGAACGGAGCTGCCTGTTCGCCAGCGCCGTCGGCGCGATGCGGCGGCAGCTGGACGCGTGCGTGCGGTACGCGCGGACGCGTGAGCAGTTCGGCCAGCCCATCGGGAGATTCCAGGGCGTCGCCGGCAAGCTGGCCGACATGTACGTGCGGCTGGAGGCGGCGAGACTGCTCATCTACCGGGTCGCCTGGCTTAAGCAGCAGGGCAGGTCCGCCCCGGCGGAGGCGGCGGCCGCGAAGCTGTTCACCAGCGAGGCGTGGGTCCGCTCCAGCCAGGAGGCGATCCAGACGCACGGGGGCCTTGGCTACATGAAGGAAGCCGGGATCGAGCGCGACCTGCGGGACGCGGTCGCGAGCACGATCTACTCCGGCACGTCGGAAATACAGCGGGTGCTGCTCGCCCGGATGCTCGGGCTCTGAGCGGGGGGAAGGAAACGTGATGGGGTATCTGCTGCAGCATCTGCTGGCCGCGGCCGCCGCGCGGCAGCCGGCGGGGCCGGCGGTGGCGTCGGGCGGCTGCCGGCTCAGCTACCAGGAGCTGGATCAGCTCAGCAACAAGGTGGCCCGGAGCCTGCTGGGCCTTGGCGTGGCGCGCGGCGACCGGGTCGCGGTGCTCGCCCCCAAGTCCGCCGCATCGGTGACCGCGGTGTACGGCGCGCTGAAGGCCGGGGCATGCTACGTGCCGCTCGACCCGAAGGCGCCCGCCGACCGGCTGGGCTACGTGGTGCGCGATAGCGGTGCCGCGGTGATCGTGGCCGACGAGGGAACGGCCCGCCAGGCGGCCGCCGTGGCGGCCGGCGTGCCCGGGCTGCGCGGGGTGCTGGTGGTTGACCGCTCGTGGGCCGCGGTGGCCGCGGAGTCGACCGAGCCGCTGGACGAGGAGCGGGCCATCGAGACCGACCTGGCGTACATCCTGTACACGTCGGGATCGACCGGCACCCCGAAGGGGGTGATGATCTCGCACCGCAACTCGCTCACGTTCGTCGAATGGGCGGCGGCGGCCGCCGGGCTGACCGAGCGGGACCGCGTCTGCAGCCCGGCGCCGCTGCACTTCGACCTGTCGGTGTTCGACGTGTTCGCCACCTGCCGGGCCGCGGCCTGCATGGCGGTGCTGCCCGACGGCGCGGCCACCTTCCCGGTGTCGATCGCGGAGTGGCTGGGCCGGGAGCGCATCTCGGTCTGGTACTCGGTGCCCTCGGTGCTCACGCTGCTCGCCTGCTACGGCGGCCTGCGGCGGTTCGACCTGTCCGGGCTCCGGGTGGTGATCTTCGCCGGCGAGGTGTTCCCGCCCAAGTACCTCGGCCGGCTGATGGAGGAGCTGCCGCGCCCCCGGTACCTCAACTGGTACGGGCCGACCGAGACCAACGTGTGCACGGCGTTCGAGGTGCCAGCTGGCGGGGCCGACGCCGGGCCGGTCCCCATCGGGAGGGCCTGCGCGAACACCGAGGTGTTCGCTGTCACCGCCGATGGCCGCCGGGTGTCCGGTCCCGGCGAGGAGGGTGAGCTGTACGTCCGCGGCCCGTCGCTGATGCGCGGGTACTGGCGACAGCCGGCCAGGACCGGTGAGGTGCTGGTCCGGCACCCGTTCGCCGCAGAGTCGGACGAGCTCGTGTACCGGACCGGTGACCTGGTGACCCTCGAGCCGGACGGGAACTACGCGTACGTCGGCCGCCGGGACAGCATGGTGAAGATCCGCGGCTACCGGGTGGAGCTGGGAGAGGTGGAATCCGCGCTGTACCGGCACCCGGCGGTCGGGGAGGCGGCGGTGCTGCCGGTGGCTGACGAACTGCTCGGCAGCCGCCTGCGCGCGGTCATCGCCCCCGCTGGCGCCGCCGGTCTCAGCCGCGAGGACGTGCTGGACCACTGCCGGAAGTGGCTGCCGGGCTACATGGTGCCGGACGTGGTCGAGTTCCGCGACGAGCTGCCCAGAACCTCGACCGGCAAGGTCGACAGGGCCGGCCTCGCCGGGGAGCAGCAAGAGCCGGAGCCGGCCGGAGCCGGTCGGAGCTGGCCGGCACAGCTGAAGTGAAAACCGACACTCACGAAAGGAAGTCGCTCAGATGGAGACGGTCATCAATGACTACATCAGCCGGGAGCTGGTCCAGGACCCGGCGCTGCTGCCGCTGGCGGACGAGGAGTCGCTGCTGGAGACCGGCATCCTCGATTCGCTGAGCCTGCTGCGGCTGGTGGTCTACGTGGAGGAGCGGTTCGGGATCGCGGTAGGCGACAGCGACCTGCTGCCGGAGAACTTCGCCAGCGTGGACGCCATCTGCACCTACATCCGCGCCCGTCAGCCAGGCAGGCAGGAGGTCACGCATGGGTGACGGCCGCGCAGCACGGCTGCTGCGACACCTAGAGGGGGTGGCCTATTGGGCGGCGGCCGCGCCGGTCCTTGCGCGCCTGCCGGCCGTTCTCGGCTACCGGATGGCCTGCTGGCGGGGCGACTGGCTCTGCCGGCAGCACACGCTGAAGCGCGCCGACCTGGAACGCAGCCTGCGGCGGGTGCTCGGCGGCGAGCTCAGCCGGGCGGCGGTGCGCCAGGCGACCAGGGACTGGTTCCGGTTCGCCTCCTGCGAGGCGGTCGACGTCATGCGGCTGCGCCACCGGGCGCGGCCGCTCCGGCGCCTGGTCACGATCCGCGGGCGGGAGCACCTGGAGGAGGCGCTGGCCGCCGGCAAGGGAGCGATCCTCTGCAGTGCGCACTTCGGCGCCTACGACAGCAGCTTCTCGGTGCTGCACACCAGCGGGTTCCCGGTCACCACGATCGGGCGGTGGCAGTACAAGTACACACCCGGCCTCTCCAGCGCGGAGCGGCGGTTCTGGAACTGGGCGCTGGCCCGGCGGCTGCGCCGGCACCGGCAGCGGCCGAACATCGAGCCCTGGCCGGGCCGGTTCCAGGTCGCGGCGCTGGCAGCCTCGGCGCTTCGCGCGGGCGAGGTGGTAACGATCTGCGTCGACGCGCCGCCGCTGGATAGCGACAAGGCGCGCGCCATCGGCGTTCCCTTCCTCGGGAACGAGGCCCGGCTCGTGCCAGGGGTGGTAACCCTCGCCCAGCTCACGGGCGCCCCGGTGCTTCCCTGCTTCCTCTACCGCTCGGCCGACTACCGGCACCAGGTGCTGGAGATCTCCGCCCCGGTGCCGATGGAAGGCGACACGACGACCGCGTTCGCACGGTGCGCCGCCGAGGTGAGCGCTGCCATCCGCAGGAGCCCGGCCAGCTGGGTCTACTGGCCGAGCCCGGTCGACCTCGGCAACCTCGGGCTGATCCCGTCGGAGCGGGAAGCCTCCCCCGTTCCGGAGCTCGCCGTGCATGCCCGATAAGGGATTTGTACGATTTTGGCGTCCCAGCTGACGGCGGTGCCTGGTAGCCTACGCGATTGCGGGTGGCCCCAGGCATGGCGGTGAGTAGCCGGCCGACGGTGGGGGTGGGGCAGCGGTCACGCCCCGGGAAGGCGGGCGCATCGGTCATGGAGCCGCTGACGAGGGACGATCCCGTTCAGGTCGCCGGGTACCGGCTGCAGGCGCGGCTGGGTGCCGGCGGGATGGGCCTGGTCTACCTGGGTTTCACCCCAGGAGGCCGCGCCGTCGCGGTCAAGGTAATGCGACCGGAACTCGGCGATGACCGTGACTTCAGGGACCGTTTCCGGCAGGAGATCGAGGCGGCCCGGCGGGTGCACGGCCTGTACACCGCGCAGGTGATCGACGCTGACCCGACGGCGGTGCCGCCGTGGCTGGTGACGGCCTACGTGCCCGGGCCGTCGTTGCAGCAGGCGGTCGCGGATCACGGCCCGATGCCGGTTCAGACCGTGTACCGGATCATGGCAGGGGTGGCCGAAGCCTTGCAGGCCATCCACGCGGCGGGCGTGATACATCGCGATCTCAAGCCGTCTAACGTGCTGCTGGCGCCCGACGGGCCGCGCGTGATCGATTTCGGGATTGCCCGCGCCGCGGAAGCGGCCGCGCTGACCCGCACGGGCCTTCGGGTCGGTTCCCCGCAGTTCATGGCGCCGGAGCAGGTCGCGGGCCAGCCAACGACCCCGGCGGCCGACATCTTCGCCCTGGGCTCGCTTGCCGCCTACGCCGTGCTAGGCCGGGCGCCGTTCGGTGATGGCGGGGGCGAGGCGGTGCTGTACCGGGTCCTGCACCAGGATCCTGACCTGGCGGGCTGTCCCATGCCGCTGCGCGCCGTGATCGAGCGGTGCCTGGCGAAAGACGCGACTTACCGGCCCCAGCCGACCGAGATCATCTCGTTCTGCCGGGCCCAGCAGCTCGATCACGCGACGGAGCTTGCCCAGTCCTGGCTGCCGCCCGGCGTTGCAGCCGACCTGGCTTACCGCAGCACGCTGGCGCTGGGCCTGCCCGGCCAGGCCGCGCCAGCCGGGGGGCCGGCGCCCATCCCGACCGCGGTCGCGACCCCGGTTACCGCGGGTCCACCGCAGCCGGCTCCCCAGGCCCGGAGGCCGGGAATTTACCCGCCGTCGTCTGTCGCTGCGGCCGTCCGGCTCATGTACGCCGGCGCGGCCAGTGCCGTGCTCAACGCGATCGTCGGCTCCGCTGCCGTCTACAGCGTGGCCTACACCAAGTTCGAAATGCTGCCCAACGTGACCCAGAACGAGGTCAATGTGTCGACCGCGTTCTACGTGACGGTGACGATCTTCCTCGGACTGGCCGGGACTGGCCTGTGGCTGTGGATGGCGTACGCCAACGAAAACGGCCGGTCGTGGGCCCGGATCCTGTCCACGGTCCTGTTCGTCCTGCTCACACTCGATCTGCCGTTGAGCTTCATCGAAGTTCCGGTCATAGCGTCGAGGGTTACCGAGCTTACCCAATGGGCTTTGGCTGTCGCGGCTCTGGTGCTGCTCTGGGTCGGGTCATCCAATGCCTACTTCGCCGCAATGCGCCGGCCTGCCAATCCTTACCCGCCTCCTTACCCGCCGTGGGCGGAACACGGCCCGCCGCAGCAGGGCAGCGCAGCCGACCGGCACGGCCCAGGCCCTTTTGGGCAGCTTCGCCAGCCGGGCAAGTGGTGACCGTTAAGCGGCTCTAACCTATCTGGCGGGCCCCGCGCATGATCAGGCCTTGGCATCCGGGCCAGCGCATCAACCGGCCGACGGCAAGTTACAGACGTCCAGCCGCCGTGTTACAGATGTACGGCCGATGTGCTTTACGGATGCCCGCTCTATCGGTCCTTTTCAGCATTTTCTTGACCAGATCGGGCGAGCTAGCGTATAACGTGCGTGGGGGCCGTTGATACGACGTGATAATCTCGCGCACTCACGGGGGCACTCCTGATGGCTGATAGCAACGCGCCCGCCGAAGGCACCGGACGTGGCCGGAGGGCTGCGTCGCCGCGTCGCCGGGAATCCGCGGCAGAGCGCAGGCAAAGAGAGCTCCGAGAGCGCGAAGAGGCAGAACGCCTGGCGCGCGAAGTCGGGTTGGAGCGCGACGCCGAGCGTGAGCTGGGAGCCGAGCTGACTGCGGAACAGCGCCGCGAACGCGAACTCGCCTCTGGGCTCACCGCAGAGCAGCGCCGCGAACGCGACCTCGCCGGCCAGCTCACCGAGGACGAACGCCAGGAACGCGGGCTCGCCGACCAGCTCACCGCAGAGCAGCGCCGCGAACGCGAGCTCGGCGCACGGCTCACCGCAGAGCAGCGCCGCGAACGCGACCTCGCCGCACGGCTCACCGCAGAGCAGCGCCGCGAACGCGACCTCGCCGCAGGCCTCACCGCAGAGGAAATCCGGGAACGCGACCTCGCCGCAGGCCTCACCGCAGAGGAACGCCGCGAACGCGACCTCGCCGCAGGCCTCACCGCAGAGGAACGCCGCGAACGCGACCTC
>Ga0335075_10006080_pt1 | contig 18654 bp, 13 predicted proteins | sample Lox_Sample_24_FD_206723 | JGI IMG/M metagenome (GOLD analysis project Ga0335075, IMG submission 206723) | Soil microbial communities from Loxahatchee National Wildlife Refuge, Florida, United States - Lox_Sample_2.4 | ecosystem: Environmental > Terrestrial > Soil > Wetlands | place: USA... | reverse complement strand
TCGACGTATGGTTACTACCTGGCCATCGACGGCGACTCGTTGCTGACCGGCGCCAGGCGTTACACCAGCACCGATGGCACGCAGGTCGAGGGTGTCTACCTTTTCCAGCGCAATGCCGGCGGCACCTGGACTTACGTGAAGCCGCTGATGGAGGGCCAGACCGGCTACCCGCTGGTCAACGGCGATCTCGCGGCAATCCAGGTCGCCAACGGCGTGGTCCTGGTGTTCGAACGCGGCGCGCAGGGATGGACGCAGACCGCGACCATCACGTTGACCGTGCCCAACAGCCTCGCGTTCCGAATCGACGACGGCGCGATCTACGTGGAGCCGCGCAACGCGTGGAACGATCCGTCCTGCGCCCCGCCCTATCAACAGTGGCGCAAGGTGAGCGGCACGTGGCAGCAGGTTGCTTCCATCGGCCAGCCGCGCTGCAACGGCAGCAACAGTCCAATCATCGCCGACGTCAACGACGCGCGTGCGTTGTACCTGCGAGTTCCCACGGCCTCGGATACGCAGTCACCGGCCGCCGACATCTACGCGGAGAACACGCCGGCCTGGTCCATCGTCGGGACCCTGCCAGCGACGCGGGTCGGCTCGGTGTGGGTCAATGGGCTCGGACCGCGCGGCGGTTTGAGCGGCAACCTCGCCTACCTCGATCCCGGCTTCGTTTTCCGCAAGTCGAGCGGCGATCAATGGACCGCGTCCGGTCGGTTGTACGAGCCGGAATCCGAGCTGGACATCCAGTCTTTGTATGGGACGGTGCGCGGCTCATCGATATTCGTGCGCGGCGGCGAAGCGGACTACGAGATCCCCAACCACGACGAGGACTACCCGAGCAATTGGGCGACACTGCGCGTCTATCGGCCACGCGCCGACGGCACCCTCGAGTACTACGCGAAGCTGAATTCGGACTTCGACGTATTGGGCTGGGCGTTCAGCGAAGACGGCGCCCGTGCAGCGACGATCTCAGGTCCTGACAACTACGGCATCTCCGAGCCGACGCTGCTCTACGTGTTCGAGATCCCGCAGACCGCTGCCTTCGCAGGCACGCAGCAGGACGATTTCGAGCAGGGCAACCTGGCGAAATGGACGGCGACGCTCGGCCAGTTCTCGGTGGCGCAGACCTCGGCTTCGACCGTGATGCGGCAGTCGGGCACAGCGGGTGACGCGAAGGCGTACGTCACCGGCATCGACTGGACCGACCAGGCGATCGAAGCGGACCTGCGGCCCACCGCGTTCAACGGCGCGGATCGCTGGTTCGGACTGGCGGTGCGACGAATCGACGATCAGAACTACTACTACGCGACGTTCCGGCAGAACGGCAGGATCTCGTTGCGGCGATATCGGAATGGCGTGGTCACCGAGCTGGCGTATGAACTGGCGGGCGCGCCGTTCGTGCCGGGGCACAGCTACCGCGTGCGCCTCGAAGCCGTCGGCGATCAGCTCGCCGTGTTCCTGAACGGATTCCCGGTGACCCACGCGAAGGACTCGACGTTCACGCACGGCCATCCCGGCGTGGTGAGTTATCGCGCGAGCTTCGACGCCGACAACGTCATCGTGAGCAGCGGCACGCGCCTGCTGGTGCGGTTCGATTCGTACAAGCGGCGCTGGAATGGCGGCTGGTACGGGTTGACGCCCGGCAACTGGCAGCTGGTCACGGAGCCCAGCGAGGACGTCAACGAGCACGGCGAATACCAGAGCTACGTGCTGCGGCAGGGCGACACGTCCGGCGACGCGAAGTGGTTCTCGAAGGTCGCGATCGGCAACCAGGTCGTCAGCGCGCGCGTGCGCTCGATGGCATACGGCACGACGACCGGCACGAACGACGCGTGGTTCGGCATCGCGGCGCACGTGATCGACGACCGGAACTATTACTACGTGACGCTGCGGCGGCGGAACGAGCTGTCGCTGCGCCGGATGGTGAACGGACAGGTGCAGGTGATCGCGACGGTGCCGCAGGGTGTGACGCCGAACAACTGGTACGACCTGCGACTGGAGATCATCGGCAAGGACATCCGCGCGTACGTCGATGGCGAACTGCGGATCTCGACGAAGGACCCGACGATGACGGGCGGCGGGCGCAGTGGTTTGCTCATGTACAAGACGGCCGCCGATTGGTACCACTTCATTTCCTACCAGCCGTAATGGGGACAGTCCCCGTTTCCTAGGAAACGGGGACTGTCCCCATTAACATCGCGAAATGCCGGAGCTCGCGCGCGTTCGCGCCGAAATCGACAACGTCTACCGCAAGGACTCGCGCAAGATCTTTGCGACGCTGATCCGGCTGCTCGGTGACTTCGATCGCGCCGAAGAAGCGCTCGCCGACGCGTTCCGCGCCGCGGTCGAGAAATGGCCGACCGAAGGCATCCCGCAGAATCCCGCGTCGTGGCTGGTATCTGCCGGCCGCTTCAAGTCCATCGACAAGCAGCGCCGCGAGAAACGCTTCGACCATCTCGAGGACCGGCCCGACGTCAGCGAAGCGCTCGCCGACGAATCCGCACGCCCCGATCTCCTGCCCGAGCTGCTCGAGGACGACCGCCTGCGGCTCGTCTTCACCTGCTGCCATCCGGCGATCGCGCCCGACGCGCAGGTGGCGCTGACGCTGCGTGAAGTCTGCGGTCTCACCACCGAGGAGATCGCCGCCGCGTTCCTCACACCCGCGCCGACGATGGCGCAACGCATCGTGCGGGCGAAGGGCAAGATCCGCGACGCGAACATCCCGTACCAGGTGCCGTCGCGCGAGGAACTGCCGCAGCGCCTCGACAGCGTCCTGCGCTGCGTCTACCTCGTGTTCAACGAGGGCTACTCCGCCAGCCGCGGCGACAGCGCGACGCGCGCCGATCTCTCCAGTGAAGCGATCCGGCTCGGCCGCCTGGTGCTCGAGCTGCTGCCCGAGCCCGAGGTGCGCGGCCTGCTGGCGCTGATGCTGCTGCACGAGTCGCGTCGCGAGGCGCGCGCGACGGCCGACGGCGAGCTGATCCTGCTCGACGACCAGGACCGCCAGCTCTGGAACCGCGAGCTCATCGCCGAGGGATCCGCCCTCGTGCGCGCCGCGCTGACGACGCGGTCCGTCGGACCTTACGCCCTGCAGGCCGCCATCGCCGCGCTGCATGCCGAGGCGCCGACTCCCGCGGATACGGACTGGAGCGAGATCATCGGGTTCTACGACATCCTCATGCGCCTCACCCCCTCGCCCATCATCGCGCTGAACCGCACCGTCGCCGTCGCCCAGCTGCACGGGCCGGCGCTCGCGCTCGAGCACCTCGACGGCCTGCTGGCCGACGGCGCGCTCGACAACTACCAGCTCGCCCACGCCGCGCGCGCCGACTTCCTGCGCCGCCTCGACCGCCACGCCGAGGCCCGCGACGCCTATACCCGCGCCATCGCCTTGACCGCCCAGGGCCCCGCCCGGCGCTTCCTCGAAAAACGCCTGGCCGCCCTGCCGGATCGATGACGAACCGATGTCGAATCCGGACCCGGCCGTTCGACCAGTGATCAGGAGACCCCCATGAAATACCTCTGCCTCGTCTATCTCGCGCCCGATGTCTGGAACGCCTGCCCGGATTCCGTCTGCGCCGACTACGGGCAGACGCTGAAGACCAACGGCAAGCTGATCGACGGCCAGCCGCTGCATCCGACCAGCACCGCGACCACCGTCCGCGTCCGCAACGGCCAGCTCGCCATCACCGACGGCCCCTTCGCCGAGACCAAGGAAGCGCTGGCCGGCTTCTACCTGATCGACGCGCGCGACCTGAATGAGGCGATCCAGATCGCCGCGAAGATCCCGCCGGCCAAGTTCGGCAGCATCGAGGTGCGCCCGACGCGCGAGCTCGTGGTCGATGAAATGCCGCGCGCCACGCCTGACAACGTCTCGCGCGCCGCCGCCGCCGCCGGGCCGTAAACCCTTGATTCCGTGACGCGCGGCAGCACCCCGGCAAGGGCTTGCCGCGGTGCTTCAAGACGCTCAAGCGGCGGCCGTTAACGGAACCGGGTCTTCCGGTCCGTGACGGTGCCATGAACGCTTCTGCGCAAAAAAACGAAGAGCTCGACCGCGTGTTGCACGCGGCCATGTCCGACGACTCCCTCGAGTTGCCGCCGCCGCCCGAAGTGGCCAACGAGGTCATGCGCCTCACTCGCGGCGATGCCGCCGCCGATGGCGCGGGTGAGGCCAGCTCGCAGCAGCTCGCCGCGCTGATCCAGCGCGATGTCGCCCTCGCCGGCCAGGTCATGCGCGTGGCGAACTCGGCGTTGTATGCGCGCCGGACGCCCGTCGTCACGCTGTCGCAGGCCATCGCGTGGCTGGGCATCCGCGAGATTCGCAACATCGCATTCGCGGTCGCCGTGCAGGGCCAGGTGTTCACGTCGAGCTACTTCCGGCGCGAGATGTCGGAGCTGTGGCGCGAATCGGTGATCACCGCGCTGTTCTCGCAGGAGATCGCGCGCCTCAAGCGCCGCAACGTCGAGTCCGCCTATCTATGCGGGCTCCTGCATCGCGCCGGCATGGCCGTGATCCTGAATCGCGTCGGCGCGGCAGTCGTCAAGCACAAGATCACGCCGGATCCGCTGGTCGTCGCGACCGCGGCGCAGCGGCACGAATCCCGCGTCGGCACGTTGCTGGCGATCGCCTGGCAGCTGCCGCCGGCCGTGTCCGCGGCGATCGCGCACTGGCGCGATCCGCACGGCGCGGATCTCGCGAAGACCGAGGTCATGGAAGTCGCGCTGGCGCGGCAGATCTCCGACGAGCTGCGCACGCCCGGCGTCGGTGGCGAGTTGCCCGACTCAATGCTCGGCCCGGTCTCGACGTGGATGGACGAGCTGTCCATCTACCCCGACGAACTGTTCTCGCTGATGGCGCAACGCGCCGCGATCTACGCGACCGCGGAGAGCTTCGCGTGAGCGCGACGCCCGCGCCCGGCACCGCGTACGACGTCGTCGTCATCGGCTCCGGCCCCGCCGGACAGAAGGCCGCGATCCAGTCCGCGAAGGCCGGCCGCAAGGTCGCGGTGATCGAGCGCGACCGCCAGGTCGGCGGCTCGTGCGTGCACACCGGGACCATCCCCAGCAAATCGCTGCGCGAACACGCGTTGCGCCAGCGCGTACGCCAGGTCGACCTGATGAGCGAGCCGATCCAGTCGCTGCTCGACGGCGTCGGCGAGACGATCGCCGCGCACGACGCGTACATGGCGGCGCAGCTCGAGCGCAACGGCATCGCGTTGATCCGCGGCAAGGCGCGGTTCGTCGCCCCGCACGAATTGAGCGTCGGCAGGATCGACGGCGGCGAGCATCGGGTGAAGGCGGACATCGTCATCATCGCCACCGGCTCCCGGCCGCGCGCGCCGTCCCATCTCGCGATCGACCACGAACACGTGCTCGACAGCGACTCGATCCTCTCCCTGGCCTATCTACCGCGCTCGCTGCTGGTGCTCGGCGGCGGCGTCATCGCCAGCGAATACGCGGCGACGTTCGCCGCGCTCGGCGTCAAGGTGACGCAGGCGGACCAGCTCGACCGGCCGCTCGCGTTCCTCGATCCCGAGCTCACCGCGTTCTACCTCGACGAACTGCGCCGCAACGGCGGCGAGTACATCCCGGGCGCCGAGGCGATGGCGACGACCTGGGACGGCATCTCCGAGGTGCGCACCGAGTTCCGCGACGGCCGCGTCGTCTCCGCGGAGAAGGTGCTGGTGGCGCTGGGCCGCATCGCGAACATCGACAAGCTCGACGTGGCCGCCGCCGGCATCGCGCTGACGAATCGCGGCCACGTGCAGGTCAACGACTGCCTCGAGACCACGACGCCCGGCGTCTTCGCCGCCGGCGACGTCATCGGCCCGCCGGCGCTGGCATCCGTGTCGATGGAACAGGGACGGCGCGCCGCGTGCCACGCGCTCGGGCTGCTGGTGCCGCAGGATCCCGTGTCGCGACTGCCCGCCGGCGTGTACACGATTCCCGAGATCGCCACCGTCGGCCTCGACGAGGTCGGCGCGCGCCGGCACTTCGGCGGTGCCATCGTCGGCCGCGCGCGCTTCGAGGAGATCGCGCGCGGGCAGATCAACGGCAGCCAGCGCGGGCTGCTGAAGCTCGTCGCGGATCCGGGCGGCCGGCGCGTCGTCGGCGTGCAGATCGCCGGCGATTCGGCCACCGAACTGGTGCACATCGGCCAGCTCGGCCTCGCCGCCGAGCTCGACGTCGATGCGTACGTCGACAACGTGTTCAATTTCCCGACGATGGCCGAGGCGTATCGCATCGCCGCGCTCGACATCGTGAAGCAACGCGGCCGCTCGACCACCAGCGACGCCGTCGCCGACGCGGTCTCCGCCGTTCTGTAAAGTCGCCCGCGCGAGTAGTTAGGCGATGCGGGCTCGCCCGTACCGCGCGGTTCGAACCGGTGGGATGCGTCTGACAGACAAACGGGAACGATTCTGGGCAGACTGCGTCAGACTGACGTGAATGCCACCGATCGCGTGATCCAGACGCCCGGCTGCGCTCGCGCAGGCTCGCCGGCCGCGACGAATCGTCATGGAGTTGACAAAACCTCCGTGGAAACTCGCCGCCCGGTCGATCGACCGGACCACATTACGAAGAATTAATAAATGTCCACGCCCCTCGTTTCCGTCATCGTGCCGACGTTCAACCGCGGCTACTGCCTGAACCGCGCCGTCGACAGCGTGCTCGCGCAGACGCACGCGAACTGCGAAGTCATCATCGTCGACGACGGCTCCGAGGACGACACCGCCGAGCGCGTGCAGAACTGGTACGGCGGCCGCAAGAACGTCCACTACCTGTGGCAGGAGAACCAGGGCGTCTCCGCCGCGCGCAACACCGGACTCAAAGCCGCGGGCGGCGACTTCATCGCGCTGCTCGACTCCGACGATCTGTGGCTGGGCTGGAAGATCGAAGCGCAGCTCGCCGTGCTCGCCGCGCTGCCCGAGACGGGCATGTGCTGGACGGACATGGAAGCGGTCGATCCCGCCGGCATGCGCCTGCACGAGCGCTACCTGCGCATCATGTACAACGCGTATTCGTATTTCGGCGACGGCGAGCTGTTCCAGAACGGCGCGCCGCTGTCGCAGCTCGCGCCGAACCTCGCGGCGCCCTCGCCCGACGTGCGCGTGAGCTGGGGCGACATCTTCTCGCAGATGGTCATGGGCAACCTCGTGCACACCTCCACCGTGCTGCTGCGCCGTGAGCGCTTCGACAAAGTGAAGGGCTTCGACGAGGCGCTCAAGGTCACCGGCGAGGACTACGACTTCCACCTGCGCACCTGCCGCGAAGGCCCGGTCGCGTTCCTCGATGCACCGTCGATCCTCTACCAGATCGGCGGCGCCGATCAGCTCACGCACCCGAAGCACATGCTGAAGATGGCGCAGAACTTCGTGCAGACGATCGAGCCGGTGATCGCGCGCGACCGCGCCCGCATCAACCTGCCCGACAGCATGCTGCGCAAGGTGCTGGCCGGCGGCCATGCCTGGGTCGGCCGCGAGTCGCTGAAGATGGGACTGCGCTCGCAGGCGCGGCGCGAGCTCGCGAAGAGCCTGCGCACCGAGCCGTGGCACGTGAAGCTGTGGCTGATGCTGGTCGCGGCGAGCCTGCCGGGGCCGGTCACCAGCACCCTGCAAGAGGTCTATCGCTGGATCTCGGCCGGCGGCGAGTGACGCCGACCGGGACCCGCGCGGTCAGAACTTCTGGTTGAACTTGAGCCCGATGGTGCGCGGCCGGTTCACGATCGAATACACGATACCCGTATCCGGATTCGCGCAGGTACCGGTGCTGCACTCGGTATAGCGATACAGGTTCGCGCGTTCGTCGAAGGCGTTCTTCACGAACAGCTCCAGCTCCCACTTTTCCTTCTCGACGCCGAACGCGAAGTCCGCGATGGTGTACGACGGCTGGTCGCCGAGCAGGTCGCCTTCCGACGGAAGCAGCGCCGGGCGTGAATCGCCGTTGTACTGCAACGAACCCTGCACGTGCGCTTCGAGCCCCGCGATCGGGAATTCGTATCGACCGGTCAAACTACCCTTGAGCTTCGCCGTGATCGGCAGCCGCGTGCCTTCCGGCGCGAAATCCGCGGCGTCGCACTCGCCGGGCGCCGCCGTGGCGTCGAGGCAGAAGTCGTCGGCCAGCTCGGCCTTCACGTACGCGATGCCGCCGTACAACGAGAACGAGTCGGTGATCGCCGCCTGGATGTCCATCTCGATGCCGTCGAGCGTCGCGCCACCGGGGGCGTTGGTGACGTTCGTCAGGCCATTGCCACCGAGGAACGAGAACTGGAAGTTGTCCCAGTCGCCGTGGTAGATCGCGCCGTTGAAGCGCAGGCGGTCGTTGTTGAACGATGTCTTCCAGCCGATCTCGTAGTTCGTCAGGAAGTCCGGCTTGTACGGCGGGAACGTGCCGCGGCGATTCACGCCGCCGGGACGGAAGCCCTCGGAGCGCGTGACGTAGAACATCACGTCGTCGGTGACTTTGTACGTTGCATTGATCTTGTAGGTGGAGTCGTTGTCCTTCACCGTCTTGTCGAGGTTCGTGCACGGCGCGTCTTCGAACGCCGCGGTCTCGAAGCACGAGCCCTCGCCGGTCGACGATTCATACGGGTTCGTCGCACCGAAGCCGAAGAAACCCTCGAGCGAATTCTCGTAGCGGAAGAAGCGCACGCCGCCGGTGAACGAGAGTTTCTCCGTCGCGTCCCAGGTGACTTCGCCGAACGCCGCGGAGTCACGATCGACGCGATATTGCTTCGTCAGCCAGAACGCCTCGGGCCAGCCCGTCACGCTGCTTGCGGTGGCGAGGCCGGTGATGCGGTAGTCCTGCTGGATGTCGTGCGTCTGCCGCTGCGCGAAGAGGCCGAACACCGCGTGCACGGGATATTCGAGCGGCGTCGTGAAACGCAGCTCCTGGCTCCACTTCGTGTAGCCGTCCTTTCCCTGGATGAACTGCGACGGGTTGATGAGATTGCCGTCGTCGTCGGTGAAGTAGTGGCCGTAGTCGAACAACGTGTCGTAGAAGAACGAGTAGTCCGAATAGTCGGAGTTCACGTCGACTTCGCGCTTCAGGTACGAGCTCGCGAAGGTCATGTCGAGGTTCGCGATCTTGCCTTCGACGGTGAGCGCGGCCTGTGTCCAGCGGTCGTCACTGTTCTCGGGATGCCAGTGCTCGACGGCCAGCTCGCGCAGGCCGGATTCCTGGGCGAAGACGCCGTTCGACTTCTGCTGCTGGCCCATGATCGTGGGCGTGATGCTCCAGTTGTCGTTGAGGTCGACCTTCAGCGCGACGCGCGCGCCGTAGGTATCGACGTCGTTGTAGTTGTCCTCGGCCAGCGACGGCATCGAGATGCCGGAGCCGGGGAATGTGCGCACCGCGGGCAGGTTGTCGATGTAGCCCGCGTCGTGACGCGCCCAGCCCACCATGCGGATGGCGGCCCGGTCGCCCAGCGGCACGTTCACGAAACCTTCGGCGAGATACCCCTGGTCGCCGTGCGCGACCGCGTTGCCCTCGAGACCGAAACCCGCTTCGAAGCCCTTGGGATCCGGCTTGTTCGTGATGATGCGGATGGTGCCGGCCTGCGAATTCGCGCCGTACAGCGTGCCCTGAGGACCCGCGAGCGACTCGACACGCGCGATGTCGTACATGTGGATGTCGAGCGCGCCCTGGATCGTCGTGATGGGCTGTTCGTCGAGATACTGGCCGACGCCGGGCTGCGAGCCGGAGTGGTTGCCATTGTCGCCCGAGGCCGCGCCGCGCATGAAGACGCGCCCGAAACCGGGACCGGCGGATTGCACCGAGACGCTCGGCAGGAATTTCACGTAGTCGGCGAAATCCTTGACGCCCAGCTCTTCGAGCCGCTCCGTGCCGATTGCCTGGATGCTCAGCGGGACGTCCTGAAGGTTCTGCTGCGTCTTGAGCGCAGTGACGACAACTTCCTCGAGACCGCCGCTCGGCGTCTCTTCGGCCTGTTGTGCCTGAACACCGGCGCTGGCGAGCAGCGCGCCGGCCAGCGGTACGCCACGCAGCAACGCGCGGGCCGCCGAGGATTGTTGACGCCGGATCTTCCGCAACTTGCTGCGTGTCATGAGCGCTCCCCCGAATTTTTCTGCCGGCAGTGTATGCCTTTCACCAGGGAATCAAAACTGCGGCACGCCTGGATACGCCGGGAGGACTTCGCCGAGCGCCGTTTCGAGCGGCCCGAGCCAATCGGCGTAGTGCCGCCACTGGTCCAGCCCGTCGCGGTTGATCGGCCGGCGTACCTGCTCCGAGCTCGCGGTGCGCACCGCGCGCTGGTTCTCGTGGAAACGCAGCGTGCTTTCCTCGAACGGCAGTCCGCAGTAGGCGAGCAACCGGCGCACCTCTCCCTCCGTGTCCTCGATCATGTCTTCGTAGAACACGCGGTGGACGCGGCCCGGCAGCACGGCATCGAAATGCGCCATCAGCTCCACGTAATCACGGTAGTAGCGGCCGATCTCGCCGAGGTCGTAGGTGAAATTCTGGCCGCGCGCGAAATGCTGCTTGAACCCGGACAGGCAGCAGCCCAGCGGATGGCGGCGCGCGTCGACGATCTTCGCGTTCGGCAGCATCGCGTGAATGAAGCCCGTGTGCGCGAAGTTGTTCGGCATCTTGTCGATGAAGAACGGCGCCGGCGTCTTGCGCTGGATGCGCGTCTGCTGCAGATATCGCTCGCCGAATGCGCCCATCTCCGCGGCCGAGAAGCGGGCCAGTGCGCGTGGATACGCCGTGCCGTCGGCGCGAGTCGTGCGCGCCGCGACCGTGCGCACCAGCATCGCCACGTCGGGCAACTCCATCGTGCCTTCGACCTGCGAGTGCGACGCGAGTATCTGTTCGATCAGCGTGGAGCCCGAGCGCGGCAATCCCACCACGAAAATGGGGTCCGGCGCGGCGCAACCCCAGCCGGCGCGCTCCGCGAAGAACTCGCCGGTGAAGATCTTCTTCGAGCGTTCGACGTGCGCATGGTTCTCGTCGGCGTCGTAGCGGATCATCGCGCGGCGCAGCCGGTTGCCGGCCGCGTAGTGCGCGAAGGATTCCGCGAACGATTCCTCGTCTTCCAGCGCCTTCGCGAGCGAGAACTCGAAGTGGAAACGGTCGTCCTCGCCGAGGTCCGCGCGCGCCAGTTGCGCACGCATCGCCGCCACTTCGTCGTGGCTGAAGCGGAATGTCTTGAGGTTCGCGAGGCTCCAATACGCCTCGCCGAGCTGCGGCGCCAGCGCGATGCATCGCCGATACGCCTCGATGCTCTCGGCATTTTTTCCCGCCGTCTTCAGCGCGTGGCCGAGGCTCATCCACACCTTCGGTTGTGACGGATAGTCCGCGAGCACGCGGCGGTATTCGTCGATCGACCCGGCGTACTCGCCGAGCCGGCCGAGGATCGCGGCGCGCAGATTGCGGTAGCCCGGATTGCGCGGCTCGTCCGCCAGCAGCCGCTCGACCTCGGCCAGCGCCGCTTCCGACTTGTTCTGCCGGTGCAGAACCGTGGCGTAGTTCTGCCGCGCGGCGACGAACCCGGGCGCGAGCTCCAGGCAGCGCGCGAGCAGCGTCTCCGAATCCGCATAGCGCCCGAGTCGCGCCGCGACCTCGGCGAACATGCGGATGGCCGCGACGTCCGTCGGGTGGCGCTTCAGGAAGTCGCGCAGCTCCGCCTCCGCGTCCGGAATCCGGTTCTCCACCAGCGCGTGCGCCGCGCTCATCAGGCGCGGATCGCGCGTCGAGTGCCGGATCGACTGCGCGTACGCCTCGTCGGCCGCCGGCTTCATCTCGAGCGCGGTGTAATGGTCGCCGAGCGCGCGCCACGCCTCGGGTTGGTCCGGCTTCAGCGCCACCGCGCGACGCAGCTGCGCGATCGCCGCCTCGCCCTGGCCGAGCCGCCCGAGCGCGAGCCCGGCGATGGCCAGCGCATTCGGCTGGTCGGGCATCACCTTCAGGATCTCCGCGGCCTGCTCGGCCGCGGCCGCCGGTTCGCGTGCCAGCAGCCGCGCGGCGTGCTCGAGCGCCTGCGCCAGCGTGCCGAGCGGTTCCGCGCCGACGTCCACGGGTCTAACTACGCGGTCAGCGGCGTGGGCCCGCGAGCTCGGTGACCAGCACGTGCCAGAACGTCAGGCTGTCGTAGAAGGACTGCACGGTCAGGCGTTCGTTCAGGCCGTGCGAGAACTTCTCGTTCGGCTTCATGAAATTGCCGTCGGTGCCGTACGTCGGGATGCCGATGGAGCGGAACACGAGGCCGTCGGACGCGCCCGAACCCTGCGCCGGCACCACGGGAATGCCGGGCCGCACGCTGTGCACGGCCTTCGTCACCGCCGCGACCACGTCCTTGCGCAACGGCGAGGCATCGCTCGACAGCGGCTCACCGACCAGCTTCACCTCGACGCCCGTGCCGACCACGTCCTGCAACGCGGCGCGCACGTCGTCGATCTTCACGCCGGGGAAGATGCGGCAGTTGACATTCGCCGACGCGGACTGCGGCAACGCGTTCGGCGCGTGGCCGCCGGACAGCATCGTCGCGACGCAGGTCGTGCGCGTCTGGCCGACGTAGCCGGGCTCCCTGGCAATCGCGGCCGCGGCCTCGGCGTCGCGCGGATTCGCGGCGAACCGCGCCAGCGCGGCGCCGAGCTCGCCGGGGATCTGCTGGCCGGCCATGCGCAGCGACGCCAGGGTCGTGTCGTTCCACATCACCGGCGCCTGGTACTTGCTGACCTTCTGTAGCGCGACAGCGAGATCGTAGATGGCATTGTCGGCGCGCGGCAGCGAGCTGTGGCCGCCGGCGTTGTGCGTGGTCAGCGTGAAGTCCGCGTAGGTCTTCTCGGCGGTCTGCATCGAGTAGTACAGCGCCTTGCCGGTTGTCTCCTCGAGCGTGCCGGCGCCGGCGTCGGCGTTCAGCGCGAACTCGGCGTCGATGAGGTCGCGGTGGTTGCGCGCCGCGTCGAGCGCGGTGGCCTGGGCGGTTTCCTCGTCGCCGCTGAAGTAGATGATCAGGTCGCGCGACGGTACGAACTTCTCGGCCTTGAGCCGCAGGAACGTCGACGTCAACGCGACGACGCCCTGCTTGTCGTCGTAGGTGCCGCGGCCGAAGAAGTAGCCGTTCTCCTCGACCAGCGTGTACGGATCGCGCTCCCAGTCCTCGCGTTTCGCGGCGACGACGTCCATGTGCGCCATCAGCAGGATGGGTTTGCCACCCTTGCCGGTGCCTCTGTATCTCACGACCAGCGACGCGGTCTGATCGCCCTCGCCCTTGAACGGCAACACGTGGATGTCGCTGTCCGGGAATCCGGCGGCGCGGAAGCGGCCGGCCAGGTACTCCGCGACCTCGGGCACTTTGCCGTTACCGAGCTGCGACGGGATCGAGATGATCTTCGCGTAGATCTCGCGCGCTTCCAGGTCGGTGGCGCTGCGCTTCGCGTCCGCGGCTGACGCGGTGGCCGCGGCGCCCAGCGCGAGCAGGACGAACAGAGTGGCTTTCATGAGGTTCCCCGAAACCGGTTGTGGCCGATCTTAGCCTTGATGATCCCCGCCGCGGTGAAGACCACGATGAACGGCAGGAACGACGACAACACGCGCCGGCCGACGAACATGCCCGACACCGCGGTCGCGATGAACGTGATGCCGAGCAGCAGGTACGAGCTGCGGCGCACGGTGCCCGGATCCGCGTCGATGCCGGTGAATCCGCGGCGACTGAAGTACGTGCAGACGATGCCGGTGGCCAGCACCCAGTACAGCATCGCCGTTCCTTCGAGGCGGCCGTACTCCTCGTTCAGCCACGGCCAGCGCGTCAGCAGCGCGACGGTGCCGCTGACGAAATACAGCGCGATGCCGAGATAGATGCGGTTCAGCGTGGCGCCCATGCGCACCAGCAGCCAGGTGCCGATGCCGGCGAGCGCGGTCGCCGCGTAGTACGGCACTCGCCACTCTGTCTGGGCGCGCGGATCCATCCACGCCATGTACAGCAGGAACACCGCGAGCGGCAGCGCCTCGACGGCGCGCAGGAAGAAGGCTCTCATGGACTATGATTGTCCTATGGATTCGATGGCGCCCGACTGGGTTTCGGAAACCCGCTTCGGCAAATGGTTCCTGTCGACGGACATGTGGTATCGCGAGGTTCTCGCGCTGGCGGTGGCCGAACTGCGCGAGCTCGGCGGCGCGCGCGTGCCGGCGTCGTTCGAGCGGTTCATGGACGTGGGCTGCGGACAGGGACGCACCTTCCCGCTGTTGAAGCAGCACTTCGCGCCGCGCGAGATCGTCGCGGTCGACATCGATCCGCGGATGCTGGGACTGGCACGCGACGCGGCGGCGGTGTCCGAGATCCCCGTGACGGTCAAGGCTTGTTCGGTGACGAAGCTGGATCTGCCGGCCGCGTCGGTGGATGGGATCCTCTGCCACCAGCTGATCCACCACGTCGCGAACCAGGCCGGCGCGCTGCGCGAACTGCATCGCGTGCTGAAGCCCGGCGGCTGGTTGTTCCTGTCGGAGTCGTGCAAGGCGTTCATCGACGTGTGGACCGTGCGCTGGTTCTTCCGGCATCCGCCCGGCGTGCAGCGGTCCGCCGAGGGCTACCAGCAGCTGGTGCGCGAGGCGGGGTTCGAGTTCGAGGTGGCGCGGGACGTGCGCACGTCGACGCCGTGGTGGTCGCTGTGGGATTTCGGGTTCACGCGCAACGTCGGCCTGGTGCGCTCGCCGCCGGAGGCGACGGAGCTGCTGCTGGTGGCCCGCAAGGCCTCGAACTCCTAACTTTCTTTCTGGAATCGAGAGGTTGCAGGCGTTCGGGCCTTGCATTGCAGCGTCACGTCTTTATTCTTCGGGACTGATCCGCGGGGCGCGGATCGCATCGCCTGGGAGGGCTCATGTTCGGCCGTATCGCCAACCTCTTCAAAGGGTTCATCTCGCTCTTCATCTCGGGCGTCGAACGCCGCAACCCGGAAGCGCTGCTCGAGCTCGAGCAGGAGAACCTGCGCAAGCAGATCGCGCAGTTCAACCAGGGTCTCGCCTCGCATGCCGGCCTCGCCGAGCGCCTGATGAGCCAGGTGCGCAAGCTCGAAGCCGAGCAGAAGGACATCCGCGCCAAGACCACCGCGCACGTTCGCGCCGGCAACAATGCCGCGGCCGGCCAGTACGCGCTGCGCCTGCAGAGCATCGAGGCGCAGCTCGAAGAGAACCGCAAGCAGCTCGAGCAGGCCGAGGTCACGTATAAGAACCTCGTGAAGGCTCGCGACGTCGCCGTGCAGACCGCGCGCGCGAAGATCGAGAGCCTCAAGGGCGCCATCAACGACATGCGCATGAACCAGGCGATGGCCGAGCTGCACGAGATGTCGGCCGGCATGATCACCAGCATCGGCGGCTCCGGCGACACACTGAACCGACTCGAAGGCATGGTGAACGAGGAGCGCGACAAGGCCGCGGGCCGCGCGCGCGTCGCGAAGGATGCCGTCGACATGACCGGCGTGAACCTGAAGGAAGCCGAGCTCACCGCGCTCGCCGACCAGGCGCTGGCGGATTTCGCCGCGCGCGAAGGCATCTCGATCAAGGGCGGCGCCGCGCCCGCCCCCGCCGAGCGCTCGATGGGCGCCAGCGAAAAGCCCGAAGGCCAGGCCTGAGGCGGTAGCCCGGAAGTGCCCGCACCGCCGTCCGCGCCGGCCTGGGCCGCCGAGCTCGCGCTCGCGTACGAGAGCCGCGCGGCCAGCCAGTTCGTCCTGTTCGGCAACGTCCACGACCGCATCGCCGTCGGCGACGTGTTGGTGAACCTCGCGGACTATCTGCAGGACACGCTGCTCAGGCCGTTCGGCGTCGCATTGACGTACGACCTCGGCGACGGCCTGTCGATCGAACGCGGCGGCGACGTCGTCGAGAAATGGCAGGGCGCGGAGTTGCGCCGGCAGGTGCGCGAGCCGCAGCCGGCGTTCAAGTGGATCGGCAGCTATCTCAAGTACCTCGGCAACCTGCGCGCGCTCGGCAACAAGGAAAAAACGCCGAACGTCGCCGTCATCGTGCGCGACATCGACCAGATCGTCCCGGCAGACGGCTCCGGGTTCGAGCACGGCAGCCTCACCAGCCAGCTGCGCGCGTGGTCCAGCGAATCGCCGTATCGCGACCTCGCGTTCACCAGCCTGCTGATCGCCGACAACCTCAACGACGTCGAGCCGCTGATCGCCAGCGCCGCGGCGACCACGCGCATCCGCGTGCCGCTGCCGGACGCGCCCGCGCTCGAACGCGCGCTGACCATCCTCGCGCGGCAATGCCCGAACGCCTTCGCGCCGAACGCGAACCTCGCCGATCTCGCCGCCGCGCTGGCCGGCATCACCGTGGCCAGCCTCGAAGCGCTGGTGAAGACGCGGCACCATGAATCGCGCCCGATCGGCGACGCCGACCTGGCGAAGCTCAAGAAGGAACTGGTCGAACGCGATTCGGCTGGCCTCGTCGAATTCATCGAGGGCAAACGCACGCTCGACGACTACCACGGCCAGGAAGCGCTGAAGACCTGGCTGCGCCAGGACATCGCGTTGTGGCGCAAGGGTGACCTCAAGGCGTTGCCGATGGGCTATCTACTGTGCGGCCCGGTCGGCACGGGCAAGACGTTCCTCGTGGAGTGTCTCGCGGGCGAAGCCGGCGTGCCCGTGGTGAAGCTCAAGAATTTCCGCGATCGCTGGGTCGGCTCGTCCGAGGGCAACCTCGAGAAGATCTTCCGGCTGATCCGCGCGCTCGGCCGCTGCATGGTGTTCATCGACGAGGCCGACCAGACGCTGGGCAAGCGCGATTCCGGCAGCGGCGATTCCGGCCTCTCCGGCCGCATCTACTCGATGATCGCGCAAGAGATGTCGGACAGCGGCAACCGTGGCCGCGTGTTGTGGCTGCTCGCCTCCTCGCGACCCGACCTGATCGAGGTCGATCTGAAACGCCCCGGCCGCGTCGACGTGAAAGTGCCGCTGCTGCCCACCAGCACGCCCGTCGAAAGCGCGCAGTTGATCGCGTTGCTCGCGAAACGCTACGGACTCGAGCTCGCATCCGACGACCTGTCGCGCCTCGAACCGCGCATGCCGACGCTGCTGACGCCCGGCGCCGCCGAGGCGCTGGTCGTGAAGGCGTATCGCCACTCGCGCACGCAGAACGTGCCGGGTGGCGCGGCGCTGGAAGCCAGCCTCGCCGGCTATCAGAACCCCGTGCCGGCCGACGTGCTCGAGTTCCAGATGCGCATCGCGATCCGCGAGGCCACGGATCTCAACTTCGTGCCGCCGGCGTTCCGCGGCATGGCCACCTCGTCGTGAAGGACAAGCCCAACTACTGGTGGGAGGCGTTCAACGCGCGCCCGCTCGGCATGCCGATTCCGCCCAACTGGTTCGGGCTCGGCGCGTTCGGGTTGCTGGGCGCGCTGGTGAATCCCGGCCTGTGGCTGGTCGGGCTCGGGCTCGAAGGCCTGTACCTGTGGACCATCGGCCGCAGCCAGCGCTTCCGGAACACCGTCGATGCGGCGGCCGGCTTCACCGACAGCACGACGCGCTACGAGGACCTGCTCGCGCATCTCGACGCGAACACGCAGGCCAGCCACTACGAAGTCGAACGCGAAGCGGCCGAGCTGGTCGGCCTGCTGCAACCCGCGGAGGCGCACGCTTCGCAGATCGCCGACGTACGGCAGATGGCCTGGCTGCACCTCAAACTGCTGACGGCGCGCTCGTCGTTCGCCGAGGTCGTCGAGGTCGCCGAACGCGAACGGCGCAAGCTCGAACAGCAGGAACAGAGCTGCCGCTCGCGCCTCGCCGGCACCGATCTCGACGAAGAGCTGCGCCGCAGCCTGGAACAGCAGCTCGAGGTCATCACCTCGCGCCACGCCGCGCACGCCGAGGCCAAACGCCGCCTCGAACTGGTCGATGCCGAGCTCAGCCGCCTGCGCCAGCAGATCTCGCTGGTGCGCGAGCAGACGCTGCTGGCCACCGACGAGAACACCATCGCGAACTCGCTCGACGCGTTGTCCGCGTCGCTGAACGAGGCGAATCGCTGGTTGAAGGATCAGCGCGAGCTGTTCGCCGGCATCGAAAGCTTCACCGACGAACCGCCGCCGGCGGATCTGCTCGCGTCGCGACGCACGCAACAGCGGGCGTCGAAGAAGAAGGTCTCGGAATAGGGAGGACGACATGTTCAAACGCCAACACGGCTCCGTCGCCGGCAACGTCATCACGCTGGTGCTCCTGCTCGGCATCGTCGGCCTCGGCCTGTGGTTGTGGCTCGGCAGGAAGGCCGAGACCGCGCCGGCCGCGGGCACTCAAACTACCGGCTCGCCGGCTGGCGAGACCACTTCCGGCGTCGCGAAGCCGGATGGCGACGCACCGACGCCGATCGAGCCCGTCACCGGCACGCCGGTGCTCGAGGCCGCGAACACCTACGTCCCGAAGGACAACACGATCCGCATCGACATCTCGGAGTACGCCGGCTACGGCGGCCTGATCGTCGCGAACGGCGGCCTCGACCCGAACCCGGATTCCTTCTTCGCAAAGGAGTACGGCTTCAAGGTGCAGATCACGATGAGCGAGAGCGAGACGTGGAGCCCGCTGAACAACGGCAAGCTGGCCGCCACGGCGACGACCACGGACGCGCTGGCCGTGCTCGGCCGGCAGTTCGACGCCATCGTGCCCGTGCAGATCGGCTACTCGCGCGGCGCGGACATGGTGGTCGTCGACC
>Ga0335075_10006079_pt1 | contig 18655 bp, 23 predicted proteins | sample Lox_Sample_24_FD_206723 | JGI IMG/M metagenome (GOLD analysis project Ga0335075, IMG submission 206723) | Soil microbial communities from Loxahatchee National Wildlife Refuge, Florida, United States - Lox_Sample_2.4 | ecosystem: Environmental > Terrestrial > Soil > Wetlands | place: USA... | reverse complement strand
TCACTTCTATATAAGTGAGCGCAGTGCAAAGTCCTTCGGACTTTGTATTCTGGTCTTTTGCGTGGCGCAGCGGCGCACGCAGCGGCTTACCCTTTTGAATGCGCCCGAAGGGGTAAGGTCGTGACAGGTGTGTTGAAATGGTTGGGCTCGAGGTCCCTCAGCGAAGACAATAGCGAAGAGCTCCTTACACGCTTGCGGCCCCGTGTGCATGGGATTGAATCATCATCGGGCTCGTAGAGCGGCTGCTCTATGTCCTCGTCCTCATCGTTCTCTTCTTCAGATGATTGCAACCGGGGCCGCTTGGTTGGGCTCGGGTTTTTCGATCGTGGGCGTGAATATGCCTCGAAAACTTTTGGTGGCATTTCCTTCAGCTCGCCATCCTTCGTCCGCACTAGCAGGTTGTCTTTTGCTAGCCGTCGGAGAGTGAGAAACTCGTGGTGCATAGACAGTACCGCCCACGCGACACGTGCGAAGAGGCAGCGCCGGTCAACACCCACCAACTGTTGCATCTCACGGTTGTGCCACAGCGCGATGAACTGGTTTGACGCTTCGGTCGGCCGCAAAACATACACAACAAGCCGATCCCCCTCCTTTACCATCGGCACCCACGCGCCGGTGTCGAACGACCGGTGCAAGTCGGACCGCATTAGTATTCCGTTCAATGCCGACTGAATTCCCAGTTGATTCCCACGCATGTTCAGGTCCCACCACTCGCGCTCGCTCGCTGGAACCAGGTGCGCTTGATCACAGTTGTCAATAACACCTGATACCCGACATGACGAGTCGCGGCTCTTGAGGTCATCCATGAAGCCGCCGTCGCGGAGAGAGGGTGGTGCAGGATCAATCGGGAGGGCAGCGAAGGCGGGGGGGAGGTCTGCGTCGGTCCTAGGGACGTGCCAGTGATCCCACAAAATATAGACTGGGTATTTGTCTGCAGATAGCGATGTTAGCTGCACGTAGCCACCACAAATAACATTGACGTGACTCACAGTTCCGATCGTTGACAAAGTAGAAGACCTTGCCACTAGCAACACTCAACGGCATGCCTACTGCACACCTGTCGCTGCCATCGGACGAGCGAGCAAACCAGCCGGTACTCCAGCTATTGTCGGCGATAATGCCGCAGATAATGAGGGCTACATTGTAGTCAACTGTGTCGCCGTCGTCTAGGGCGGGTATATTAACCAGCTCATTGAAGTTCTGGTAGTGGGGATGGCACACGATAAGCCTTGGGATGCGGCCTTCGTGGCCAGACGGTTGAGTCAAGCGCTCTTTGATGGACATGGAGAGGTCGTAACTGTTTAACAAAAACTTGAACACAATACTCTCTAGGCGTTTGGCTAGGGACATAAACACCACAAGAGGTTGAATTTGTCTGAGGCGGTGGGCGAAAGCATAGCGAAGGCCAACTGCGTAAAACTCTAGCACCTGTTACGCGCCTGCCCCAAAGCTACTGCCAAGGCCAGCCGAGACGCGTTCGTAGGCTCGTGCGCGCGTGCGCGCGACACAAGGAAAACAGTAAGGCTCCACGCGTGCCGCCCTACAAATTCGCAAACATTCTGAGGCCAAAGTTAGTGCGAGGTTAGTATGGCCGAATTTCCGGGCTTGGTGGTGGTGGTGGTGGTGGTGTGTTCATTCTTCTCACTTGTATTCACAAATTCCACTACATTCACGCGTCAATGGAAGTTTTTAAGCATCTCCTAGCCGTAACATCCATCTCACAATCAAAGGAAATCGCCATCGCGCCCTCCTCCGCCGGCGCCGCCTCCGCCTCTACTTCTACCTCTACCTCCACCTCCGTTTGCGATGCCTCTCAAGAACTACAGAGTCAATTCAAGGCCCAGACTGCGCGTCTGCAGCAAATCCACAAAGAACAACGCCCAAAGAACACAGTAAGATCGTACGATCCGAAGCAGAAAGAGCGAGATCGCCAGGCAATACGGATGATGCGTGGGTGACGGAGGATAAGCTTTGCTTGTTCTTGGAACAAGAAGTCGTAAACCGCGAATCCCGGGCGTCTGGCTACCAGAAACAAAAAGCCAAACGGATCGAGACATGGAAAGATACCGAGCGGGAAAGAAGAGGGCGCGGACGACAGCTTCGGGGGGGAGCGGTAAAAGCGGGAGGAGGAGAAGAAGAGGGTGGTGGTGAAGAATGGGATGAGGAGGCTCTGGATGCCATGTTCAAAGAGACCATCCGGTATTCGGTCGTCAGTAGCTACGCCTCCGCTATCACCAAGCTCTACGTGTGGCAGTTTGAAGGCAAGCCCGCACCGCCACTACGAGGCGCGAAACTGTCGGCAGTACTCGAAAGCATACGCCGCGATGAGGATAGGATTCGATGAGTCAACTTTACCGACCGGGGCCTGTTCACGATCGCCGGGGGCTACGACGTCAAAGGACTCAAGAGGGCAATCACTTGGTGTTGGGAGTCGGCCTCGAAAACGTCTGGTTCGATGGAGTCCTACCTACGGACCGCGGCTGAGCATTTATTAGGTTCGTATCGTTCCATATACCACATTCACTAATGATTATGCTCTAATCAATCCCTTAGGCTACGCCTCCGTTACTCGGGGTGAGAGCAGACGAGAAGTTCAGCTTGCCGACCTTATCCTTATCGATCTCGACAACGAGGGGCCTAAACCAGACGAACTGGCACCATGTATGGTTATGTCGATGAGGCAGGGGATGGTGAACCAGCATGGCAAAGTTGAATACATGGGTTGTATGCGGAACGTCGATCCTATCCTCTGCCCTCTTTCCGCCTTGGCCTTCTACTTTTTCTTCCGCTGGGGCAGAGGGCGCCAAGAAGTTCCCGTCGTTCAGGTAGCCAGAGGACTACTACGACCTTTACGCCTTCCCTGGCAGCGTCAAAGTGCCGGAGCGTCCCCTCAGCTACCATACACAGTACGACTGGAACAAAAGGATGTTCGGGGCGGTGGAATCCCACTCCAAGGAGAAGACTCACAGCCCCCGTAAGCAGAGCGCCCGCCATGCGGAGCTCAGCGGCGTCGAGGAGACTCAAATCAGGCGGGCGGGACGCTGGAATACGGACGCGATGACTGGAGCCTATCTCAGCTATCTGCCACGCGCCTTTATGCGGTCGATCGCCGGTTTCCCAAAGGATGGGAAAGGCTTCTTTCTCCCCCGCGCGCAGGAGACGCGCCGGAGGAGGCCCTCTGCTCCAAGATATGGCCGGAGACTGACCTGTGGCTTGAGCGAATGGAGGCCTACCACCCCGACAGGGACGACAACGAGGTTGTACGGCTCGATCTTGCGGGCACGGGGTTCCTACGCTTGCTCCGTGTGCTTAGGGTTGTTCTGTTGCATGACTCTGTAGTCTTGCGCAAGCAATTCCCGCTCCACCCCATATGGAAGGACCCCCTTTTCAACTGCGAGGAGTACCTGAAGTTCGCTGAGCGGGTGGAAAGCTCGCTGGCCAACGTGGTCACGCCGGACGAGCTAATCATGCAGAAATACCGGCCGGCCCACGAAGCCGTAGCCAAGCTTAGGCACGAGGCCACGACGTCGGAGATCAGAAGGGTCCAGTTACGGATGCAGACAGTCTTCGAGCGCCTGGACTAGATGGAGAGGTCGTTGGCGTCATTCGCGCCTATATGGATCCAGCAAGGAGGAATAGTCGTCTGGATAGGGCCTGTTACGGGGGCTGCGGATCGAAGCCGTACATCCACCAGCAGCAGCAGCAGCAGGTGCGGACATCGGGGCCGTGGGAGCATCGCATGAGCCCTCAGTTGCTCTTTCCACTCCCGCCCCAGCTCCCGCTCTAGCTCCCACCCCTACTCCCGCTCCCGCTCCTGCACCGTCACCGCCAACGCAACGCCCGTTCGTTCTCGACCCGCAGGGGCCCCCCGAGGAATACAAGATGCTCCGGGGGAGCAATTCGGTCTTCCAGCTCTGGACTGAGTGGGCTTTAGGGCTCACGGGTGGGCCGTCGATCGAAGCCCTTGATCGCTGTTGGGGGGCGGGCTGGAGGAGGGCCGGTGGCGAGGATTACGTTCGACGCCACACTCCCGAGCGAATATCCAAACACCGAAGCGATACCTACTCACCAAAGCCCCCAGCACAGCCACCGTCATCTGCGCGACACTACTATCGTCGCTTCGAGCAGCACGCAACTGATCCAACAAAGCGATAGCCCTCCCCCACCCCATCTCGCCCAAATTGTCACGCATTCTCATCTCTAACGATGGATAACCATAGGCCCCAGCAACTACGAGAGGGACAAGCTCGCCAAAAATTGCTGCGAGAAGACGAACTTCTTAGGACACCAAACTGCCCAGCAGAGTCACGCCCAGCCTGTTACATGATTTCATTCTTCCATTAGTTACCCCTTCTGTGACGGCTCAAACTCTCACAAAGGATCACGGGTGAGATAGTGATCAAATGAAGCTGATATTGTAACTACACTAAGGTGGAGAAGAAAAAGAAAGAAGAAAGAGAAGAAAGGAAAAATAGTGTGCGCGTGGGCAAACGCGCGCGCGCCCTCCGAAGCTCCGAAACTTCCGAAACTGGAAAGAGGTCGCATGACGCCACCGGTGCCTCGCTGCCTGGCCATGTGAGGTCGTCACACCTTCGGGGATGTCGTGAGACAGCCTTCCGTGCGCTCGGGACCGTGCGCACGGGTTGGGAAATGTATATAATTATAACCCCTTTCTCTGAGACCCCAGGATGGGTCTCCATCACTCATTATCCATATTCAATAGTATTACAAGTTTCCATATCACAGCCACAATGCATGACTACGGAACTACTTGGCACAGCTGGCATAAGTCCGAACGCTTTCCCACGATATACTTCCATACTCTCTTCAATTACTCCGCAGTACAAGCTCTAGGTCAGCTGGAGGAGCATCGGACTCTTTCTTCACCTTAAGTTACTACTTCTTGTAGATAGCAATCAAGACCTTCAGTATTCATCCTGGGTTGAGATCCTCACAGCACTAATAAGCAAAGACCGCAGAAATTCATTTGAACTGTACCGCCCGCTAGTGTGGCAAGGGGATAATTCAAGTTGTAAAAGGGGCAAATTCAGAGGTGAGAATTGCCCCTTGTGCAACAAAGAGGTGCGGCACGCAATGAAAGAAATGGATAATTACGGCAATCGGCGAATGAGATAGACTTCCCGCTTACATCAGGACCATAGTCTTTCAGTAAGGTACCGCTCATCGGTTTGCACCAAACCCAGCAAGTCATAAGGACAAGAATATGAATATGAATTTACTCCAAGAGGATAATTTGGGAACTCGGGCAGACACTCAGTGTCAGTGAACAAGATAGTGATTCAAACGTCAAAACTAGGGCTATTCTAACCAAAAAGAGTGATCTATCCGTTGCGCCTGCGGAAAATGTCATAGTTGTGCTCACGTGTAGCATGATTCATGAAGTGCGAACGACTATGCAAAACTGTGCCAAATTTTTGACAGTCTGGATCGGGACAACTTATTGTGTCGCCCGGCTTGTAGACATCGAGGTGCAGCTCAACGTGATTGCGAGTTTTGTAAACCGTATGATAGTTATAAAACCGGACTTCGTAGGGTTGATTTAGATTGTAGAAGCAGAAAATGCACTGCGTCTTTGCACAGCTTTCAAGCAACGGGGGAGGCTTCGGTTCTTCATGACCGTGTTGGATCCGTTGGATTCCCCACGTGCGATCTGGCTTCTGCCGCCGTGGAGCCTCCCGTCTTTGGCACAAAGCAAGTATTGCATTGGCGGTCTGAATCCGGTGGTTGAGTTTGGCTTGGTCGTTAAGGCCGAAAGTACTTCTGCAGATGAGGTCGGCAACTAGTCTCCGTTCCTCCAGACGGTGCACCACCTTCCTGGGCTCTGAGTCATCCTTGTTTAGGTCCAGAAAGGATAAGTCGAGTTGGATGTTTATCTCTATTGTGTCAATCGTGTCGAAAAATCGCTGCCGAGAATATGTAACGGCTTCTTTGAGTGAATTTTTTTTTGCGCAACGGAGATCATCGTTAGCCTTTTTGTACATCTGGTACATCTTCGTTCCCTCCGCCTCTGCTTTCTTGATAGTTCCAGACTCTTCGCGAACTTCGCGAGATAACTGATCCCTCAACTCCCGGAGATGAACAATCCCGGAATCCGCTTTGAGGGCATCGATTTCCTCTGAAGTGGGCTCTATTGGAGCTCGTGGGTCCACGTAGCGACTCATATGCGTGACTGCTTTGTAGAGAGCATCTTCCGAAGGGCGTCCAAGGAAGGCGGCTTGCACATTACACTGCACTCTCTCGTTGATGTACGCTTGATAGACGCCGGCGTCCCTGTGGCCCATGACCTGTTGGAGCTGGGGCTGAGTTGCGACAGCTAGTACACATTTAGTATTGACGCTTGAATAAGTTCCTGTCAGCAATCACGTACCTTCGACTGCCTCGCCTGCTCCTCGCCTGATGGCATAGGCGGTAAGAATTTGCATAAAACCTGCAGCAAGACCCAAACGTTGAAGATAATAGATGTAAGTGTAATAACGTAGGGCCTTTGTAGGTGATGTCCCGATGCCGGTGGTAGCGCGCTCCGCTTGACGAAATACTGGAGTTCTCAGCTTATCTTGGCACCACTTAAATTCTAGACTGCGACGCGGAGCACGGACGCGAGTGCGGTAGATGTCACGCACCGATGTCACATTGGATTCGAAAGCGTTGTCAAGAATCGCGATGACAATCATGAGAAGGATGGGATCGAAGATGAGATCATCAACTTCAGTAAGGACGAAGGTCTTTCTATAATGTGTTAGTGGCCCAGATGTAAGTCCTCATGAAACCACTTACGGTCTCGGTTTCTTCTTCGCTCCTTTCGTATGCTTCAAGGTCACCTCCATCACAATGATATCCCGCTTTCCCTCAGGATTTGGCAGCACCAGAAGTGTCACGTCCTCATAACAGAGTGTCTTGACCATCTCCCAATCCAAGTCCATCTCATCATTGATTTCAGTGTCACTATCAGACTCATCTTCCCAGCCGATGTAGTGCTCTTTCAGCTTTCCTCTGTCTGTAGATTTATACACCAACGCCGACGGTCTAGTCGCGGTATATGCCTGGAGGAGCATCAAGAGGGCCAGCTGCAGTCGTTGTCGTTCGTCTGGGAATACCGAGGTGTCTTGGACCCAGTGATGATGGATTACAAGATAGATATCATCAACATTCATTACCGGCTTTTCTCGCGTACTCGTATCAAGCTTGTACCTCAAGGTCAGGTACCCATCGATGTACTACTCTAGCTCAGTATTACTTTCCAATGAGAGGCGACAGACTCTTACATCGTTGATCTCCTCCATCACATTGGCGTGTATGCTACTGCCAACCGACTTTCGGTACAGCATACACCAAACTCTCCAATATTCATGCACACTACTTCTCTTCCGTATGCGTGGGTAGACGTCCAGCATCCACTTGAGGAAGGTCATGATATCCTCTTTTGTAGATCGCACGAGGAACTTAAGCCTGTCTTCGCCGAGAAAACCACAGTGTCTAGGATGTACAGTTAGCTATCTTACAGTAGACCAACGCATTTCAGTCTCCTACCGCTCCCATTTTTTCATCATTCCCCAGATATTTTCCTTTGTGGAGTCGGCATGGTCCTTTTTGACCGTACCTTTCTTGACGAGTTGTTTCCGATGCCGTCGGTAATGTTCAGCAGAATGTTGTGCAACCTCTCTCCTATTACCTCTCAGGATGCTCATCACTTTTCTATTAAACCTCCTCTCAGATATTTTAATTTATGCGAGATTACCCGTTGTCCTCACGGCTTGGTGCGAGAGTGAGGGTTGAAAGATCCCAAGTGGAAAAAGGTAGAAGGTTCAGCTGTTGCGTAGGTAACGGATGGATGTAGAACAACAAGTACTACAGCCTTTTGAGAGACGATCGTCGGTCCGTTTGCTCGAATATATAGCCGACGGCGGGAGATAGCTCTTAAGTGAAAGAGGCATGGCTGGAAACGTTGGGAGTATTTATATTCTTGAGGTCTGCTGCTTACACAGGAGAAGGAGCCTTTTTGGGAGCCTTCTGAGGCTGGGGTTTGCAAACAGGGAACCCGATGGAAGCTGTGGCCAGGGTTGATCTTGGCATCGAGGGAAGCGTGCCTCCAAAAGCGGCGGCAGAGGCCTCCAGATTCGGAGGTAAATTTCCCGTCACCCTCCGTTGAGTTGTAAAGTTGCGCCGCGGCGAACGCATTCTGATCCAGATTCTGACGGTCCCAGATGGATGTATAGAACCGCAGGTTCTCGGACTCCATGGCGTGGGTATGTCTGCAACGACGACAATGAATGAAAAGCCTGGTTACGACCAAAAAAGCTGATGGAAGAACAGCCGCGTTTTGATGCGCTGTGCTGGTGTGAGTCTAAATGAGTCACTGCCTCACCTTGTTCATTCTACACCCCGCTGATTAGATGAAAACTGCTAGTCATTAACCTATTGGCGGGCAGTTCGGCCAAAAAAAAAAAAAAAAAAAAAAAAAAATACCACCGTCATCGGGATGGCAAGAGTCAAATTCATATAATTCCGATAACATACATGAAAGAGAAGGCTGCGCCAACGCGGTTTAAAATCCGAGCGCCTCTCTAAGCTTAGGACATCCTACTGCTACGTTCGGTTTCACCCGTGGGACAATGCTCACTGGTGTCGCGCTTCGACTACTGCTCAGAGTAGATTTAGAAGCCGATAATGTGGATGCAAGTCTTAAATTCGTGCTAGGTCGGTTCGGCAGAGTCGTCGTGATACCATCCATGATGATGATATCGCTTGTTCTAAGAGATATAACCTGACCATTGCTCAGTGTGGCAGCGCACCCGAGCGATATAGGTAGTCTCCCGAAATTGGGCTCGTGAATGTCCCGAAACTAGGCCTTGTAGTCTCGCGTAGAGAAAAGAGAGAAAAAGTTTTCAAGGCTGTTGGAATCAATCGTATGAAGGTGCTCCGATGAAATCTTTGGCATTCTCAAGCTCCATTGTTTCAAACTTTGGGATCAGCTCAAGTTGGGGAAGACTTGGGAGTGATTGTTTCGTACGACTAGATTTATATTTAGGAGGAATAAAATCATATTCGTTTGAGCCACCTTTATTAATAGACGAGAAGGCATGATGCATCAAGGTCCAGCTCCGGCTGTACTTCCCCGCGTCCGCAAACTTCGCTATGGCGTTGATCTGCAGTTGAGGGGCCCAAGCTTGCTTCCCAATGCCATGCGGTTGACCTCCAACAGTTCCCTTCCGAATGCAATCTAATGTGCTTCTGCGTCAGCTATCACACCTTGTCGTCTATTAAATAGCTGTCCTGTCATCCAATTCACATCTCAACTTCTGCCGATTCCCGTACCGCCACAATTCGCTTCCAAGCGACATAATTATCCCCTCATTCCTCCCCCATCCGAACGCCTGACCGCCATCTCGACCTGTCTTACACATCGAATTCCTCTACTCCTCAACCATACGGAACCTGGCGTGACCGATAACCTATTCAATTACCTCCCATATCTAGCTAGCCATTGGCCCTCCATCACTTGGACAGCTCCCAACACCATGTCCGCACCGCGCTCTTCAATTCGCGTCCTCTCCAAGCTCGGTCGAGGCGCCTCAACCCTCCAAAGCCGCAGCTTGCACATGACCGGCCCAGCGACCTTCCCATCACCGCTACTCTCAACCAAAACTCAATCTCGCAAGCCCTCCAAAACCACAAGCCAGCCGGAAGACTTCCTTCCCACAGAATCCAACAGCACTACCGCTCCGCTCCGGCACTTCAACACATCCCGTTCCTTGAAGGCGCCCGGCGACTCGAGCACAATCGACTTTATGTACTTCCCCGACTTCGATCCCGACGCCGATATCGCGCCTGCTCGGATCAGGGTTCCTCTCTTACCGGATGCTGGTCTTAGAGGCGGGGGCAAGATGATGAGCTATGCGTCTGAGGAAGAAGAGCCTGTACGTTTTCTCTCCTTCCCTTATTCTCACGGTGCCATTGTTTTGAGGGAAGTGCTGATTACAGATCTATCTACGCAGGTTATTATGCGCCCTGAAATCGTCACCGCCTCTGCTGACAGCACGCATATCAGTGCGCCGGCCGCCATGCACGAGGTACATGACAATAACACTGTGGATTTCCAAGGCATGGCGGAAGGGGTGGCGCAGGGTACGAAGGGGACTGTAAAAGACCAAGAAGGGGTTGGTATGATCAAGGAGGTCTTGAGTGGAATGTTCGATGATATTTTCGGAGCGGCGAAACCGCGGACGACTTGAGGAGATGGTCTTGGTGCTGTGCCCGATATGGTGGCATTACAGGATCAATGGGTGTTGGGAATTTTGGGACTGACTATGTTGGAGTGAGATGAATGCGGGCGTGAATCAGAAAGCTCTGCAACAACAGATCTCTACTCGTACAGCTCATGACTAGAATACCAATTTTGTACAGTGATGTGTAGAATCGCTCGCTGCAATTCTGTCGATTTCAAGCGCTAGATTATTCCAAAGGCGCATCGTCCTTGGGTGCAAAAAAATACATGCGTTTGTGACTGCGCTCACACATTAACCTGATCGTCGGCATCTGAAAGTGGAAACCATCAGTGATTTAGGAATTCAGTCGTCCTTATATATCGTTCCCTAGCGTATCGAATCGCAAGGCAACATGGCCAAGTTCTTCAAGCATCTCCGACCTGCTTGACCACGTATTGTATGGTCTTGAAGCCCATAGTAATATTCTAAGCTTGTACGCTATTCTGCTGCTCTTCCACGACACCCGTCGCCCTCCTAGCCCTTCCAATCTGCTCCCCACGCCTCCTCTCCACTCTCTTTCTCTCGCGATCCACCTCCCTCACCCCTTCGCCTTTCCTCCCCCCCTCAACCGTGCACTCCACACACTCCAACAAAACCCCATCACACGTCCGAACCACAAGTCTACCTTCCCGCAGCACCATCCTCGACCCCTCTTCCTCGCCCACCAACCCGCTATTCTCATCAACGTTCTCAAACCTCTCGTACACGATCCTCTTCCTCTCTCCCGACCCGGTCAACAACCCATAACTCCTCTCATCCCACACTGACCCCAGAACCCTAACCCTCGTCAACACCTCTTGCGCCGTCCAAACCCCCCACTCAGCCCTCGCACACTCCCGCGTAATCTTCGCCGCCTTCGCCACACCTTTTTCCCCGGTGATCTCCACAATCTGGCTCACCGCCAGCCCCGGGACCGGCACCAGCGGCGGAACAAACACCCCGGACCGCAGGGCATCAATCAGCAAGTCGGCGCCTAGCGGCGCGAGAAGCTCCGATAGCGAAGCAGGCGTCGCGTCGTGCGGGACCGGGATGCCGGGCGGGAATGGCGTGCGCGCCAGAACCAGGCCCTTGTCGAACGCGGTCGGATGCAACGTTTGGAGCGTCAGACCCGTGGCTTGTCGGTGGCGGAGGAGGGTGTGGTGAAGGGGTGCCGGGCCCGGGAGGTCGGGGAGGAAAGACGGGTGCAGGTTTAGGCCGCCGTATTTGCTGGCGGTTATGATGCGGGCGGGAATTAGGAGGCCGAAGGAGACAGCGATTACGAGGGTTGTATGGGCGGGTGTGGACCAGATGCGTGAGGAGTCGATTTCGTGGACGGGGAGGTTTAAGGCGTGGGCGACGGGTTTGATGGGGACTGTGGTGCTTTGGTTAGCGGGAATGGGAGGGAGAGGGGGAATGGGGATGGGGATGGGAAGACGGACCTTGGCGAAGGTGCTTAAGTCCTCGTCCTGTGCGCTTGTCCGGGCGGCAGACGACGTCGATGGAGCGGATCAAGCTGGGATTGGTGCGCATCTCGTGCTCGAGAGCTCGTAAGGAAGTTATGCTGAAGTCGTCGGCGCCACAGAAGAGAATTCGCAAAGGTTCCGGGCTCTTTGCGGTCACGCTGCCATCAGCCGCCCGCTTCTGACCTTGGTGGAAGTGCCGACAGTGCGGTCGCCATCCTCTGGAGAGTGTCGAGGTCCATGGCCAGTAATACTGGAGCTTCATCCAGCCTCAGCAAGCTTCTTCGCACAATGAGGCCGTGCAGGAGTTGTTGATGCGTCCTTGGTAGGGCTGAGGGTTGGACATCACCATCGCAGCGTGGATGCATGACTCGCGCATCATATTCGTCCCGCAATACATATCCAGCGTTGTTCATTCACCACCATCTCATTCACAGCTTCAGGGCTTCGCTCGAGCTCACGAGAGCCCGCTCCATCGCTCTGCTGCCGCTGGCGACGTGCAACACCAGGCCCTCTCTGATTCTGGGCTTGAACTGCTCCCGATGCGGCAACTGGACCCTTGACGTCTGTGACGCGGCTAACGACGCGCCTTGCGCGCTCCAGGAATACCATGGCCGCAACTAGTCCCAAGATAATAATTCCGGCTCACTTGTCCTTTCTTGCCGTCTACAGTCCTGCACTTGGCCCTACCAACGACACTTTCCATGATCAGGTGTTGTTTTGGTACTCCAGAGTGGCCAAAGAGCGCCGAAGACACGGCAAGCAGGATGGAGATGTAGAGAGAGAACTTCAGGATGAGGAGAACGAAAAGTTGCGGCAGATTGGACTGGCGCAGGGCTTGGTTAACTTTGCAAAGAGCTTCTCCGACGGCCGACCCGTCGACTCAGTTGAGACGGAAAAGTCGAGAGTCGTGATGCATGAGTTGGAACAAGGCTGGTGGGTTCTTGCTGTATGTTCGATCGCTCTTCAACTGGACCGTCTTGGATTTACAGCTTTGCAGTCCATCACTTTGACGCAGATACCCGTAACAAATGCGCAGAACGGCAAGAGCGACGCGAATCCTCCGTCGGCTACCATCGAGTATTCCTCCCGTGAAGTCAGTCCGCCCACCTTGCTTCTCCAACAACTCCTTCGTGCACACTCCATCTTCCTTCTCCACAATGGCAATTCGCTAAGTGATCTCTACGTCCGCCTGTCGCGGTCCAAATTCTGTGGGCTTTTGGAACGCTTCTGGAACCGCTTCGCAGCGAATTGGGACGTCTTGTTGCATGGTAACCCAGCCGTCGATGTGTACAATGGCCTCAAGCTTGCTGCAGGTGGCGAGCTAGGCATCGGTGTCGGCGAAGAAGAGTGGGGAAGCGGGGAGAGAGAGGTTCTCGAAGACTTCGCCAGACGCACCGACGGACTCATGGATTTGGTCGTCTCACGCTTTGGCGAACCGTCAGCTGCACAATCCGTGCAGCCAAAAAAGGCACCAACCGGCAAAGTGAAGAGCGACTCTGAGGAGTTGGAGCCTTGGATGGGTGCTGGCCGTCATGCTGAGGCGCCGGACGGAGTTGTTTTCTCGGGTGTTGGCGCCATTTCCAGATCTTCCGTGCGCGATATCTCGAACTGGATGCAGTGGATATATACGTATGGAGAATATGCCTATGGGGTGAGGGATGATCCAAGCTCAGACCGGCGGAAAAGAAAACGCAAACCACCAGCACCGAGCAGAAGCGGTGACAAACCTCAACATCCAAACGGAAAACTGGATTTGAGAAGACAGGAGAGCGCCATCTCGAGGCACGACCAACTGAAGCCTGAGATTACCCATCCAACACAACCGAGTCACCCTCACCGACCAGGCATTCCACCGCCCATCGTATCCGCTGTCGAAAGATCTCTCGAAAGGGCCACGTCTGCGGCAGACATAAAGCGGCAACTCGAAAACAAAGAAACAGAAAGAAGTCAATCATCCTCAGGTGCGACGGAGAAATGGATGAAGTACCTCACATTAGGATATGGCTCGGCCTGGGGTTCTACGGCGAACAAGGCCGAAGAAACAAGCAAAGAGAATGCCGAAGAAGACCAGAAGGACGCGCTAGAAGCTACTGGAGACGAGGCATCTATGCGACAGCTCGAACCAGAGCCATACATTGACAACTACGAGGAATTGCTCAAAGCCCAAATCCAGCAAGAAGATAACGGGCATTTCATCGTTGGTCTCAAGGGCTCCCTTGAAGATGACCCGGAAGAAGAAGAAGTGCCACCAGATCGAATCCTCCTTCGTACATTGTACGTTGGCCTCCTGCCAAAATCACAGCGTCCGACCAGCGCGCAAACGACATCCCATGAGCCATCAACTTCCGAAGTAGAAGATGATGACGAAAACGGAGACGACGGCGCGCCCACTCTCGATCCCACCAAACCAAAAATCATGAAACCATACAACATGGCAAAAACCACAAGACTACGAGTAATCGTCTACGTCCACCGCCCCTTCATCTACACCTTCCTCTTCCAACCCCGCACCGAATCCCTCGCCCATGCCTCCTTCTACCGCGACCTCCACACCTACCTCTCCCCTCTCCACCGACCCCTCAGCGCCTCGACTTCCCCCTCAAAATTCGCAGCCCGCGTCGCCGCAGCCTCAGGCTCGTTCACATCCACCACCACCTCGCAATCCGAGCCTAGCAAAACCGAAGCCGAGCCAAGCAAGCAAATCTCCGCCCTCGTCTTCGACCCCGCCACCCTCACCCTCCACTCCTCGCTACCCAACATCCCGATCCCAGGCTCGCTGGCCGCCGAGGGCCTTTTCCCTTCCGGAGTCGCGGCCCCGACGCCGTATCCTCAGGGCTGGTCAAGAGCGGAAGCCTTCAATGTGCATTCCTCGGTCCTAGATATCCATGCCTGCACTCGGGGACACGGGGACGAGGCGGAGCGCTGCGTGAAGACGGGGAGGGGATGGTGGGTAGTGTGGATGAGACTTGGGGCTTCGGCAGAGGAGGGGGGCTTTGATGATGCTGCGAAGAGCGCGGTTGAGGTGTTTCCGGCGTTTGGCTGTGGGGAGGAGGGTGAAGGGGAGGCGGAATCTGCACGGGATAAGGGGGCTGGAGGACCCTTGGTCTCGGACGAACGTGAAGGCGAGGCTGATGCGGAGAGGGATGAGAGGACGGTGTGCAGGGAAGCGATTCTCGTTCGTCACGCGCGCGATGCCGCTTCTTCGTTGGGCTCGAGACCGGGTAGGATGAGGATCGCGAGTGGATTTTTCTCGTTTGGTTCGGGCGCGGGCAGTAATAGTGGGAAGGATGTTAATAGTGGGTGGGGACCGAAGGGTTTGGCGGAAGGAGTGGGTGTGGATGCCAGGAGGTATGTTGAGGGGTTGTTGAGTTTGAGCAGATGAGATGGACAGGAGGGAATGGAGGTTTTCCGGCATCGCTTGTGTTTGGGAAGGTGTCGTGGATGAGACTGGTTGATGTGCATTGACGGGGTTTCTAAACGGGCTTCGTTGCAGGCCCAGGATTATTAACTTCTGGCACGGGCTTCGCCCCCTCCCACCTGAAGCGCCTCATGCATCAGCTCTACCTATATCAAGCCCGGAATGATCGCTTTCCTTTTCCCGACCTTATCCCTGCCAAACTTTTCGACATACCAATGCCAGCCCTGAACAGCCCTTGGAAGCATGGAGAAAACCTCATTAAGAAAAAAACTCCGGCCGGGAGTAAACTCCTTAATGCCACCCACCATCCAGAAACCAAACCATTCCACCCACTCACAGAGATAGTGCGGGAAAAGCACGTAATGGAAAAGCCCATTCTTTGGTAGCATATACACCTTACCTACGTTGCTTGCTTGCAGCACCTGATCTACGCTCTTGCCTTCCTTCTTCGCCTTCTCCTCTGCCTCTTTCCTCTGCTGGCGCGCGGCCGCGCGACGGATCTCTCGCAAATCGTCGTCATGGTACATGTTGAGGAGTAATCCCCATCCCCACAGGACCATGCCAATCTCGATGGTGTAGACACGACCCCCCCAGTCGTGTATTGTGGTGGGGCCGTAGCCAGCGAGCCATCCGCCAATGGAAATGGAGTTCATGAGTTGGAAGCTGAGACCGCAAACCCATATAAAGATGTGCATGGGCGACATGGAAGGATTAAGGAATAGGGGCGAGATGATAGCGCGGTAGATATAGTGGATGGTGAACATGCCCGCCATTGCCCAATTCGTCGTTGGCAAGCTTTCAAGACCGAGTTGTTTGGGTAGCGTGAACATGATGTAAAGCAGTGTGATGAAGCCGGGCACTTCCATGGTGAACCAGCCCCATTTTCCTGGAAGGTTAAGTCTCGACTGGATGGACGTCTTGCCCATTGGGTACCATGTGGTCATCCATAGGATTGCTGTAAACTATGGCCATATAACGTCAGATGGCGACGCGTCGATACCGAAGCGCGGTTAGAACTCACGAGGGGAAATAAGCGCCATATATACTCGATAAGCTCCCAATGCTCCCGTGTTGGAGGCAGCCAGCCTTCTATGATGGCCATGATGCATTCAAATTTTAGTGGTTGGACAAGTTGAGAGGGAGATTGAAAGTTGTTAAGACGACAAGGCGCTCAAGGTTACCTCATGATGGTCTGTTGTCACGCGGCGCTAGAACGATCAGGCGATCATCCGCCGACAGAGGGGTATTAATGTCGAATTATAGCAGTCTAGACCTAGTACCATGAATACTCTTGAATTAGCATCTGGTTTATCCAGCAGTCACCCGAAACTTTGGCGGAACAATAGCTTTGCAGACTTTCTTAATCAACCATCACGGAGCTCACAAGAGCTTTGCGGGAGATCCTTTCATTGAACATCACAGACCTCGCAATTTCTTCATCTGCACTCACAATCGAGCATTCTCATGCCAAAGGTCGTAAGTAGCGCCTCAGGTCAACCGCGATGGAGTGCAAGCTCGAGGGCCATTTTCAGGCCTGTCAGCTGTCACAATCCGACCCATGCAGTATCTGTAGAATTCAGTACCATTGAACTCCCAACTCCCCTTCCATGTCCAGCGGATCATTTTTCGAGTATGACTTCGTTACAACTTGATTCAGGACCGAAGTAATCCCTTGGCTAAAGCAAAACACCTGCCCGCTGTTCAGCGCAACGCTCTTTGGTCCGGATGAACGCTCGGTCAAAAGCGAGCAGGACGGAATTTTCCTTTCTCTTGATGGAGCATGCAATTCCGACCTCTTGCGGATGCGAATTATCATTATGCTGGAATCCTCGACCTCATGGAATCAGGTCATGGATGGTCTCCTCGGACTTCAACCATGACCATTAAAATGACAACACTGATTCATCGAAATTTCGTTACGCTCCCCGATATCCGGTTGGAGTTGTTCGATGTACTGGCATGGCTGTCACTGGTCTCAAGTCTCGAGGAATTGGATAGAGCGATTGTCCTGCGGGGAGTGACCACCAGCGAAGACAGCAATGACGAGGAGCAAAGCGATGAAATAACCTATTTCATCCTGTTATCGCTCGCTGCCATCATCTCGCAATCACGATCCAGCCCTTCTCAGAGAGCGCTTCTCCACCATTTCCCGCCGTCGCCGAAATGGATTGCTAGGTGGCAGTGAGCGTATTCTCCGAGTCGTTGAAGAACACATCACTGCCGCTGTCAACGACAGATCAATACGCGTAGTCTTCATTCCCTTGAGTCATATGGTTCAGATCTCATGAGCACAGATGCATTCCCATCGAGTAATTTTCTATCGTCCCTGGGACGCAGTAAGAGTTTGGCAAGAGTTACCGTCTCCCATCGGCGCCGGCGGAAACAGATTGAGTCTCAATCGAAATATCATGCATTGGTCAAATGATTGTGACGTGTAAAATATTCTGCGCAAAGCTTAGTACAAAGCAAAGAGGTCGACATTGCGAGAATCTCCATGTAGTTTCTCCGCAATGAGTGAGAGCGAAGCTTCACAAATTTCCTGCTTAGGAACCGATCTCAACCCAACAACCGATGGGCGCAAACCAAAATCCAATGAAGCATTCCAAAATTCATGTCCAAGCCTTTCGGAGTGAGCGAAGATAAGGACTTGCCAAGTTCCAGGTCATCAACAATACATACTGCATCGCGAATACGTAATGCAGTTGGAACATCGTGTTGGGTTAAGATCAATAATGATATGCTACGATCCAGATCTGCATGCCAACTCACTGTTGGTTCCGCAGCGGGGCGTCGTCATGGGCGCACCATCCGACGGCAAGACCTTCCACGTGCATATCTAGTGCGGAAAAAGATCCCACGAATCAAGATTCAAATTCTGATTTCGATGTTCGGATAGGATAGATTCTAACCTTCATGGATCTTCCGGCAATCAATTGCCGTAGTGTTTCGCCGACTTGATGTTTCGCCGATTTGACCTCCTGACAGCGTTTTACCGACTTAAGCAGGCAGTTTGGCGATGATCATTGCGCAAACAAGGACGTCCAATGTCGATTAAACAGGATTTTTGGCGAATTGCCGATTGCAAACGTCAAATGCATATAAGGCAAAAATAGAACAAAATCGAAAAAAAAGGTGAGTCAGACGGCGACAAATTTCTCATCAGAGTGAATGGATTGCCGTGAGATACAAAACTTTGACAAAGCAATTGCTTCAAAACAAGATTTCGATCGGAAGAAATCCGACCCTTCACCGTTGTTAGCCGAGAATACAGCGGAAGGGTTCATCCGAGGGTTTTCCGTGATGTGGCAGTGCAGAAGGAACCTGAATGTGCTGGAAGTCGTTCGTGCTGAAAGCCTGCGCGCGAACGTTTTCCTTACTCGTCTAGAACATTCACCACACACTCAGTCGCAGCATTTGCAGTCTTTCTGGCCAGAAGTTTATCTCGGATCCTCCGATGCTAATCCCAAAGCAGTGGCCCTTAGCCCGCTACCCCGCGGCTCAGCCACAGTAAA
>Ga0335075_10006078_pt1 | contig 18658 bp, 17 predicted proteins | sample Lox_Sample_24_FD_206723 | JGI IMG/M metagenome (GOLD analysis project Ga0335075, IMG submission 206723) | Soil microbial communities from Loxahatchee National Wildlife Refuge, Florida, United States - Lox_Sample_2.4 | ecosystem: Environmental > Terrestrial > Soil > Wetlands | place: USA... | reverse complement strand
ACCGGGAGACACAGCGCAAATCCAATACACGTCAGGCACTACCGGCTTTCCGAAAGGCGCGCAGCTTACCCATCGCGGCCTGGCGAACAACGCACGTCTTTATGCCCGCGTCATCGGCGCTGGCCCCGGAGACGTGTGGGTGAATCCGATGCCCCTGTTCCACACCGCAGGTTGTGGTCTCGCAACCCTCGGCGCCTTGCAAACCGGTGGTGTCCAGGTCCTGCCGCACGCGTTCGACCCAGCGCTCATGCTGGCGCTGTTCGAAGCCGAACGAGGGACCGTGATGCTCTCCGTTCCGACCATGCTCATCCGCATGCTCGACCATCCTGATGCGGCGACACGCGACCTCAGCTCGTGGCGGTTGACCACCCTCGGGGGTGCCCCAGTGCCGCCCGAGCTGGTGCGACGGGCACAGGAGACACTCCGCATCAAGGTCGCGATCGGCTTCGGCCAGACCGAGGCTTCGCCCTATATCACCCACACGCTACCCGATGATCCTCATCCCGATTGGATGGCCACCGTCGGCCGGCCGCTGCCGGGCATCGAAGTCAAGGTGGTCGATCCTCGCACCGACGAGACGCTTCCCGTGGATACGATCGGCGAAATCTGCGCACGCTGGGTTGGCGTGATGACCGGCTATTTCGACGACGAACGCGCCACTGCCGCTGTTATCGATAAGGACGGTTGGCTCCATACCGGTGACCTAGGCAGCATGGACGCCTCTGGCTATTGCCGCATCCAGGGCCGCCTCAAGGACATGATCATTCGCGGCGGCGAGAACATCTATCCGCGCGAGATCGAGGATATCCTCTTCACGCATCCCGGCGTCGCGGGCGTGGCGGTGACAGGCGTGCCGGACAGCGAATGGGGCGAGACGGTCGCTGCGTTTGTGCAGCAACGCCCAGGCTACAGCCTCACCGAGGCTGAGCTTGACGCATTCTGCCGCCAGCATCTCGCCTCCTACAAAGTGCCCCGGATGTGGCGGTTCGTGGACCAGTTCCCGCAGACCGCCTCGGGGAAAATCCAGAAGTTCTTGCTGCGCGAGCAGCTTCAACCGGGCTGAACCGTAGTACTCCCCGGGCAACACCCGCAATTGCGCGGCCATGCCGGCATTCGACGAATCGGTGAAATGTGGTGACGCGCCAGTCCTGACCTGCGGCGCCCCGCAGCGGACACGGATCCTTCTGACGAAAGGATGTCAACGTGAAAAAGTTACTTCCCACCCTGAAAATCATCGCTGCCATGGGAACCGGCATCGCCGCAGAAGCCCACGGCGTGGTCGTTGCGCCTGTCATCTCTACGGACCACACCTGGACAGGCCAACCTATCACACTGCCCCAGAACCACCCTTGGATAACCGTCAGCACGTACGACATTCCGGCGGGGGCGCTGCTGCCGGAGCACAAGCACCCTTATCCACGATACGGCTACGTCATCGCCGGCACCTTGCAGGTGACCAGCACTACGATGAGCAAGACGGCAGAGTTCAAGGCGGGCGATTTTATAGCCGAGTCCGTCGGTCAATGGCATCATGCCGTCAATCCGGGCACCGAAGAGACCCGGCTTCTGGTTATCGACGTCACACCCGACGATCCGAAGAACACGATTTTTGAGCACTGAACGCAACATGGTCCTGGAAGCGTTGGGTGAACAGAGAAGCGTCGACGTCGCATCGATGCGTATCTTCGATGGCGAGAAGCTGAAGGTTGGGGCGGTGAGCCTGGACGCGATCTACTTGCGCGAGCACGGCTCCGCAGCCGCAAATCTCGATGTCGAGTCCGTCACATCGAGTCCCCTTAACCCCAAGCTTCCCGGCACGATGCACACAGTGGCGGACGAGATCGTCGCGGCGGGTGGCCGAGCGCTGCCGATTGCGATGGACGTGCGGCGGGAGGAAGAAATCGAGGCTGCCGTTGCAAGGACGGCGAATACCTTCGGCGGCATCGACATCCTGGTGAACAACGCCAGCGCCCTGTTCGACGCGTTTTGCGATGCAATAGGATTACCCGGGAGCGGCGAAGGTACGCGCGAGCCCCTCCCCCAAGGAAACGGGTTCGATCCCCAGCGATTCCCGCATTTCGGTTATATCGAACGCCTTGTCCTCCAGCAGGCGGCGCACCTCCTCCGGGCGGATATTCGGGAGACCCCGGATCCACAGTGACGACGGCGCAAGCGCGATCAGCAGTCGTCCGGGAAAGGGCAGTATCCAACGCCGCCGCAATCCCGCTGCCATTGCGACGGCGCGCACGAAATCCGCGTAAGAAACCGCCTCGGGCCCGGCGATCACCATTGAACGCGGGCCGACCCAGTCGCGATCCAGCGCCGCCCGGATCGACCGGGTAACATCGTCCTGGTGGATCGGCTGTACCAGCGATCGCCCCCCGCCGGGGAGCGGCACAATTGGCGACCGCCGCAACAAGGCCGCAAGTCGCTGCACGTTGTCCTCGCCGGCCGCGCCGTAGATCATGGTCGGATGCAGCATCACGCCTGAGCGCCCGGACGCCAGGAACGCGCTCTCGCCCGCCATCACCCCGGTGCCGTGCGCATCCGGCCATCGCGTGAACTTCCGGGTGCTGCCCAGGAACACGAACCGCGCATCGGGCGGCGAAGCGGCCAGGACTGCGCCGGCAAAGCTCGCGTGCGCGCAGCACACGATCCGGCTCGCGCCCCGCAGCGCCGCGCGCAGCGCAGCAGCATCGTCGATATCCGCCACCAGCGGCGATGCGCCGAGCCCAAGCGTTGACCATTTCCCCGCGTCGCGCACGACGGGCACGAAGCAGACGCGGTCAGCGCTCAGGCTGCGGCAGAGCGCGGCGCCCGAGCGGCCGGATGCGCCGATGACGTGAACGGGCGAGAAATTCACGCGCTGCCTCATATCAGACGCGGAGGCTTGGATTCAGCCGCTATCGGGCATACTGAACGGCGCCCCAATGGAGTACCCGACAATGGAAGTGGGCCGCTTCCCCGCCACCCGTCTCCGCCGCCTCCGGCGATCCCCCGCGCTGCGCGACCTGGTGCGCGAAACCGTCCTGACGCCCAACGACCTGATCCAGCCGATCTTCGTCGAGGAAGGCATCGACGAGCCATTGCCCGTCGCCAGCATGCCAGGCGTGGACCGCATCCCCGAACGCCGCCTGGAGCGTGAGATCGAGCAATTGGCCAATGACGGTGTGAAGTCCGTCATGCTGTTCGGCGTCTCGCATCACAAGGACCCTGTCGGCAGCGATGCCTGGCGCCCGGACGGGCTGGTCGCCCGCATGGTCCGTCACGCCAAGCGCGCCGCGCCGGAGCTGGTGGTGATCCCCGATCTCTGCTTCTGCGAATATACCGACCACGGGCATTGCGGCGTGATTGAGCGCGGATATGTGCTGAACGACGCAACGCTGGAGAATCTCGGACGCCAGGCGGTGACAGCGGTCGAGGCCGGCGCCGACATGGTGGCACCCTCCGGCATGATGGACGGACAGGTGCTGGCGATCCGTCGCGCGCTCGATACCGCCGGGCATCAGGATACGGCGATCATGGCGTATTCGTCGAAATTTGCCTCCGCTTTCTACGGTCCGTTCCGCGCCGCGGCCGGCTGCGAGTTGAAGGGCGACCGCAAGACCTATCAGTCGGACCCGATGAACGGGCGCGAGGCACTGCGCGAGTCGCTGCTCGATGCGGAAGAGGGTGCCGACATCCTGATGGTGAAGCCGGGCCTGCCGTACCTCGACGTGCTCGCCCGACTGCGCGATCGCACGCTGCTGCCGATCGCCGTGTATCAGGTGAGCGGGGAATACGCGATGATCCGCTTCGCCGCGGCGGCGGGCGCGATCAGTGAGGCCCAGGTGGTGCGCGAGACACTCGGTGCGTTCAAGCGCGCGGGCGCCGACCTCATTCTTTCCTATTTCACCCGCGCGGTGATCTCCGAGGGGATCTGACCGGCCGGAGATTCGATGCGGGCCACTGAGCGGCTGTCCTCCATCGTCACCCTGATCGCAAAATGGTAGCGATGGTTTCCCAGCAGGCTATCGCTCGTGCCATTGTGCAGGCATGACTGACTTGAGGCAGCCGTGTCGCCTTCGACCAATCCTTGGTGATCTTCGGTCCTTCGCGACCTTCGTGTCGAATTGCCCTATCCGCCCGCACCGCTCGCGCCGGTTTCGGCGGACCATCCAAGCACGACCACCGCACACCCGTATTCATTGCGAGTTTCCCGGCAAAACTCATTGACGCCCCGCCCGCCCCGGCACACAAGCAAAGTCTCGCCGGCGAGAGGGACTCGGGCATGCGACTGGTGGCTCTGCTGTTGCTCAGCCTCCTGGCCGGGACAGCCTATGCCCAGCAATCCCCGACCTACGTCGTCTATTTCCAGGAATGGTCCGCCGCGATCGACAATTCTGCGCAGGGGGAGATCGCCAACGCCGCCGCCTGGGCCAAGGCGCATCCCGACGTGACGGTCCAGGTGGTCGGCTCTGCCGATCCCACCGGAAGCAGAGCCGCGAATATCCTGCTTTCGGAGCTGCGAGCACAGGTGGTCGTGGATCAGCTCGCGGCGGATGGGGCGGAGGCGCAACGAATCGCCCAGACCGGCACTGGCTCGGTGCAGTTCGCGCTGACGTCGCAGGAGAGCCGGCGGGTCACGATCACCTTCGGTACACACTAACCGGTACACACTGAGCCGATGAACGATTTCGCCGTGCTGGCGGACCCGACCCGGCTGGCAGACCCAGCCGAGGTGCTGCGGCGTGTGTTCGGCTTCCCCGGGTTTCGCGGACAACAGGAAGCCGTTGTCCGCCATGTGCTGGCGGGCGGCGATGCCTTGGTGCTGATGCCGACTGGCGGCGGCAAGAGCGTCTGCTATCAGGTGCCGGCGCTGTGCCGGCCGGGCACGGCGGTCGTGGTCTCGCCGCTGATCGCGCTGATGGATGACCAGGTTGCGGCGCTGCGTCAGGTCGGCGTCGCCGCTGCGGCGCTGCACTCGGAGCTGGATCCGGCCGAGGCGCGCAGCGTCACGCGCGAGCTGATCGAGGGCGGGCTGGACCTGCTCTACGTGTCGCCGGAACGGCTGCTGGGGAACGGGATGCTGGATCGCCTGGCGCGGCTTCGGCTGGCGCTGATCGCGATCGACGAAGCGCATTGCGTCTCGCAATGGGGCCATGAGTTTCGCCCCGAGTATCGTGGGCTCGCATGCCTGCCCGACCGGTTTCCCGGCGTGCCGCGGCTGGCGCTGACCGCTACGGCCGATCCGCGCACGCGTGCCGATATTTTGTCTGCGCTGCGCATGGAGACGGCGGCGCTGTTCGTCGCCAGCTTCCATCGGCCGAACCTCTATTTGGCGGCCGAGCCGAAGCTTAGCGAGACCGGCCAGCTTCTGGAGTTCCTGTCCCGCCATCGGGGCGAGTGCGGCATTGTCTATTGCGGCTCGAGGGCCAAGACGGAGCGAACGGCGGCGCGCCTGGGCGACAAGGGCTGGCCGGCGGTGGCATTTCATGCCGGGCTTGCCCCCGAGCTCAAGCGGGCTGCGCTGGCGCGGTTCCGCTCCGGGGAGCCGTTGGTGGTCGTGGCGACGATCGCCTTTGGCATGGGGATCGACCGGCCGGATGTGCGCTTTGTCGTGCACCTGGATATGCCGGACAACCCGGAAGCCTGGTACCAGCAGATCGGCCGCTCCGGCCGCGACGGCGATCCGGCCGAGATGCTGCTGCTGTACGGCGGCGAGGACGTCGCCCGGGCGCGCCACTGGCTGGCGCAATCAGCCGCGCCCGAGGCGCAGAAGCGGGTGATGCACACAAGGCTCGAGGCCATCGTGGCATTGACCGAGACGGTCGATTGCCGCACCCGCGCTCTGCTGTCGTGTTTCGGCGAGGACCTGCCTGAGCCCTGCGGGCATTGCGACAACTGCACCGCCCCGCCGAGCACCGCGGACGGCACGGTGGAGGCGCAGAAGGTGCTGTCGGCGGTATATCGCACCGGCCAGATGTTCGGCGCCCTGCACGTCATCGCGGTGCTGCGCGGCGAGCCGACCGAGGCGGTGCTGCGCCACCGGCACGAGACGCTGCCGACCTTTGGTGTGGGTGCGGCGCGGCCGGCGACGTTCTGGCGCGGCCTGGTCCGACAGCTCATCGCGGCTGGCGCGCTGGATGTCGATACCGAGGGCCATGGCGGGCTGTTCCTGGTCGAGGAGAAGGCGCGGCCGATCCTGCGTGGCGAGACCAAGGTGTTGGTGCGGGAGGATGTGGCCGCGCCTCGCCGGCCGCCGCGTACGGCCCGCATGGTGGTCGAGGTCGCGCCGGAGCGGACGCCGCTGCCGCCTTCCAGCCGGTTCGAGGCGCTGCGCGAATGGCGCGCCGCCGAGGCGAAGGCACAGCGCGTGCCGCCTTACGTGATCTTCCACGACAGCGTGCTGCGCGAGGTCGCGGCTGTGCGTCCCGCCTCGCTGGATGAGCTGGGCCAGATCAAGGGCGTCGGCGCATCGAAATTGCTGCGCTACGGCGCCGATGTGCTGGGGGTGCTCGGCGGGGGGTGAATCGGGACGGCGGGACGGCGGCCGCCTGGATTGCAGCCTGATGTAACCAAGCCAAGGCGCTCGCGGTCAGCCATCGAGATGGGTTGACGCGACAACACATAAAGCACGTGAGCCTGATCCGAGCGGACGGGGAAGGGAACTGTTTGTTTCGTTGCCGAAAAGCCCGCCGCGCGGGCCCGGTGGACAAAGCTCGGGTCTTCGAAGCCTGCCCATAGCAGGAGATGGCCCGAGGGTGTGAGGCTGTCTCGACAGCGAGCCAAGCCGTGCTCGCCGTAAAGCATGGCGTTGCCCGGGGTCGAGAGCGCTTCGGGGCCGTTGTCCACGTCGAGCACGATCACATTCCAGCGCCGGTGCGCGCCAAGATGATTGGCAACGTCGCTCTCGACCAGGCGCGCGCCGGGCGGGCGGGTCGCCAGGAGACGAGGGCTTATGTGGCTGTCGAACCAGCGCAACACGGCGCCGGAGCGCTCCGCCACGGTAATACTCGCTTCGGTACGCCTTTGGCCCAATGTCTCCAGAAGGCTCGCCAGCGTGTATCCAAGGCCGAGGCCACCTACGAGGATCTTAGGACGCGGCGCACGCGCAAGCAGGCCGGCGAGACGACCGAGTTGATCCTCCGAGGCGTGATACTCGCCGTTCATCAGCTCCCAGCCGTTGGCGCGTATCATGTACAGGCCGTTCCGCTCGTAGAGATCGAGCTGGTTGCCGTTCGACGAGTCGGAATCGATATGGGTCCACATGCAAGTTCATCACGGCTCAGGGTGGTGCAGTGCGGCCCGTGGGCGGGTTACCGTTCGGCGGCCCCGCTTGAACACAGCCAACGGCTGGCAAATCTCCGCGACCGCCTGCTCCGGTGAGGCCGCGTCGATCACCACGATATCCGCCGGATGGCCAATGTCGATGCCATAATCAGGCAGGTTCATCAGCCGAGCTGATCGCTCGGTCAGCATCGCGAAGCACTCGCGCAGCCGGGCGCCATGGCTGATCTGACAGATGTTGGCCTGCAGATTGGCCATGCGCAGCAGCGAACAGTCGCCGAACGGTGTGAATGGATTCAGCACATTATTGGTCGAGATCGAGCAATTCACGCCGTGCTCGACCAGCACGTTCACGTCGGCGACGCCGCGGCGGATATTGTGGTCCTGGTCGCGCCCGCCCATGAACAGATCGGTTGCCGGCAGCACCGTGACTGCCACGCCAGCGTCTGAGAGGCGCCGCGCAAGTGCCTTCAACGCCGGCGGCGGCAGTGCGGCATACTTGCTGCCATGGCCGATGGCGACGCGACCGCCAAGGCCATATTGTTCCGTCAGCTCGCAGACGAGGTGGATGTCCATCGCCTCGGCCGAGCTGCCGGAGTCGAGGTGCATGTCGATATCGACATCGAATTCGCGCGCCAGAGTAAAAATGCGGTGGATCTGGCGCGCATGGTCGGGATCGTAGTTGGGTGCTGCCCCGATGACCTTGGCACCTCGTTTCAGTGCTTCGACCAATAGCGCATCGGCGCGAGGATTGTTGGTCAGCCCCTCTTGCGGGAACACGCAGACCTCGATGTCGATGGCCCAGGCGTAGTCGCGGCGTAGCGTCTCGATAGCCTCGAAGCTGCGCAGTTCCACGCCGGCATCCAGCTCCAGATGTGTGCGCATGCGCGTCGTGCCGTGGGTGAGGCACTTCTCCAGCGTCCGGGCGGCGCGTCGATACACGTCCTCGACGGTGAAGCTGTGCTTCACTGCCGCAACGCGCGGCACGGCGGCGGGTTGACGATTGGTCTCGGGCTGGCAGCGATCGATAATGGCCGATTTGTCGAGATGGATGTGAGTCTCGACGAAACCGCCGCACACTAGACAGCCCTCGGCATCGTATTCTTCGGCAACGGCGCTCAGTTGCGGTTGGATCGCGACGATCTGTTCGCCGGCGATGCCGATATCGCTCGGCGTCGCATGCGGCGTGCCAGCAAGCCGAGCGTTGCGTATAATGAGGTCCATTGCCACCGTTCTCTCGTTCTGCTTCTCACGGGCCCTGGAACATGGGATCAATCGGAACTTGAAGCGCGAAGGCCAGCTTGTTTGTCTCGTTTGCCATGCCGATGATCGCCAGGACCTCGCCCCACATCTCCTGTGTCATACCGGCTTTACGGGCCGCGGCCCCATGAGAGGCGATGCAGTAGCCGCACCCGTTGGTCACGCTGACGGCCAGATACAGCATCTCCTTTGTCAGCGGATCGAGGGTGCCCGGCCCCATGACCTCTTTGAGGCTCTCCCAGGTCCGCTTGAGGGTGGGTGGATGGACCGCCAGCGCCTTCCAGAAATTGTTCACGTCAGGGACACCGCGCGTGTGCTTGATGTCGTCGTACACCGTCCGAACCTCTTTGCTCGCTTCTTCGTAGTTCACCAGATTCGCCATATCCTGCCTCGCTGCTCTTTTGCGATGGGAGATTGCATTCCGCCGTCCCACCTGAGAATAGACGAGCGCCGGAAGCCGTCCATGGTCAAAGCCGCTGGGTCGCGGCCGCTCGAAAACCCAACAAGCGATACACCGTCAGAAAGGCAACCAGAGGGACCAGCATATACGTTCCGAATAACCAAGTTGCCGACAATGCTGCGCCCGTCGGCCCGCCGGGCACGGTCATTCCCGCCAGGTTCGTTACCATTCCGCCCAACGCCGTCCCGAAAGCGTTCGCAACCATAATCACCACCGTGATCGAGGTTGCTGCCAGGTCCCTCTCGCGCTCGGGTGCGAAAGCGAAAACGTTGGCGCAAAGGTGCGGCCAGGCGATACCGATGCCCAGACCCTGCCCGAACAGACAGGCTCCGATCATCCAGAGCTGAGCGTCGCCAAGAATGCCCGATTGCGGCAGCAGCAGGAACAGTCCGGCGAGCGCGGCCGCCAGCAGCAGCGGGCCGGCCATGAGCAGGGCACGCACGCGGCCTATGCCCTGACTGGAGCCGCCAACCGCACCGGTGCTCCAGCCCGCGGACATCAATGCAGAGAGATAGCCGGCGTGCAGCGGCGTCACGCCATGCAACGTTTGCAGGAAATAGGGAACGAAGATCTCGGTGGTAACGCCAATGATCAGCAGCACCATCGTCGTGTAAGCCGCGCCCAGCGCGGTCTCGGGATTGCACGCGCCGTGCGGCAGCAAACGCGTGGCGCCCGCTTCCAGCCGCAGGAACAACCCCAGGCCCGCCAGTGCCGCTGTCAGCCCCACTGCGTTGGCGCCTGCTTGTGGAACGCTGCTGGCGACTGACACCGCCAACACGCTTCCGGCCAATACGCCGAGATTCAGCAATGCGAGAGGTGTCCTCGGTGGGTCAGGACGCGGGAGGTCGCGCGGCAGCGACCGTTCCACGAGCAGTAACAGGAACGGCACGAGTGCGAACACCGACCAAAACGCCGTTCGCCACGCATTGTATTGAGCGAATGCGCCGCCGATGGCCGGTCCCGCCAAGGTGGCCACGCCCCAGGCCGCGGAGGTCAGCGATAATGCGCGCGACCACAGCGCCTCGGTGAACAGCGTCCGCACCATGCTGAACGACAATGCCGAGAGCGTGCCGGCGCCGAGCCCCTGGATCAGCCGACCAACAAGCAGCACGGGCATGGACGGCGCCAGGGCGCAGATCAGCGTGCCCAGGGCGAAGAGGGGCAGGGCGATGCGGTAGCTACCACGCGCGCCGGTCCGCGAAAGCAGTCGCGCGCACAGCGCTCCGCTGAGGACGGAGGCGAGGACGTAAAGCGTCGTGCTCCACGCGAAGAACCGCAGCCCTCCGATATCGCGCACCACCGAAGGCAGAATGGTCACGACGATGAAAGTGCTGACCGCGTGGACGATCATGCCGCCACCAACAACGGCGCTGCGTGCGGCGTTGCTGCCGCGCATCAGTTCCAGCCAGCCGCCCTGGCGCATTCTTCCTCCCGACTCGCGTCCGGACAGAATGGCGAAAATCGGCGCGATGGGAACCTGTCCGTCCCCCAAGTGCGGCTTGACGTGGCAGCGCCGGAGGGCGATCCCGGAACAGATGCCACGGCAGGCGCGAGATGGCCGGCACAAGGCCGGCCATGACGGTAGTGTAATAAGGAGACGGTTATGGAATATGGCCTGTTCATGATGCCACTGCACGATCCGCGGCGCGACTACACCGGGATACTCGAGGAGGACCGCGAGGCAATATTGCTGGCCGAAAAGCTCGGATTCTCCGAGGCCTGGGTTGGCGAGCACTATTCCGCAAGGACCGAGCCGATTCCCGACCCGCTGCAGTTCATGGCAACGCTGGTTCCGCAGACCAGGTCGATCAAATTCGCGACAGGCGTCATCAACATCCCACAGCACAACCCGGCTATGATCGCCGGAAATGTGGCGCAGTTCGATCATCTTTGTCGGGGCCGTTATATCATGGGCGTGGGGCCCGGCGGACTCGGCTCGGACTTCGAGCTGTTCAAGGTGTTCGACAAGAATCGCTCCGAGATGATGCTCGAGGCAATCGATATCGTGCACAAGATCTGGGCCTCTGATCCGCCCTATCACATCTCCGGCCAGTACTGGGACGTGACGATTGATGCACAATGCCAACTGCAGCTTGGCGTCGGGCCTATGTTGAAGCCGTATCAGAAGCCCTATCCGCCGCTGGCGGTCTCGGCGATGAGTCCGAACTCGACCACCGCGCGCACGGCCGGCGAGAAAGGGTGGGGCCTCGTTTCGGCCAACTTCATGCCGATCAGGCACGCGGTCACGCATTGGAACCAGTATTGTATTGGCGCGGAGCAGAACGGCCGCAGACCGGACCGTGCGATGTGGCGGGTTGCGAGGTCCATCCTGGTCACCGAAACCGACCAGGAGGCACGAGACTATCTCGCCGACGATCAGTGCAGTTACGGTTGGTATTACCGCTATCTACGCAGCAACCTGGCTACGTACAACCTGTTGAAGATCTTCAAACCGTCCGAGGACATCCCCGATGAGGCCGTCACTTATCCGAAATGCGTCGAGTGGATGATCATGCATGGCAAGCCGGCCACGGTCCTCGACCAACTCGTGGCCATGGTCGACGAAATCGGCCGGTTCGGCACTCTCCTGCTGACGCACAAGGATTGGAACGACAATCCCGAGTTTCACCGCCGCTCGATGCGATTGTTCGCCGAACAGGTCATGCCGCGCTTTCAGAAACACATGGCTAGCCTGAAAGTGGCCGTATAGTCTAGTACAGCGTTTCCATGGAACGACTCGTATCCCCCCGGCAGCGTGCACCGCGGGGGCGGAGGTTGCGCTGGGGTGCCGGGCGCGATTGCACACCGCGTGAGATTCCGCGCGATCGCCCTCTATGTAAGCGAGCGCGTGGCGGCATCGGCCTGATCATCACCGGATCCACCAGCGTGCACCCTCGCCGATCGTCATCTCCACGACCTTTCATCGCGATGCCATGACGGACTCTCGCGCAGAGACCACGGCGGCGCTACCAGTGTGGGGGTGTCGCGGGCATCCCTCGCAACGGGTTCGTTTCAAGGAATCGGTGTACTAGGCGCTACGCACCAATGCGCCGCCGCGCCAGCGCTGCGCCCTGACCAAGCGCAACCAGCTTCGCCGCCGCGACGTCGCGCGACATCGGCGCCATGCCGCAGTTGGTGCACGGGAACAGACGCTCCGGCGGGACGAACTCCAGCGCGTCCTCGATCACCTCGGCAACCTGCTCGGGCGTCTCGACGGTATCTGTAGCGACATCGATCGCGCCGACCAGCACGTCCTTGCCGGCCAGCAGCCCCAGCAGGCGCAACGGCACATGGGAGTTGCGGCATTCCAGCGAGACCTGCTGAATCCGGCTGGCGGCAAGCACGGGAAAGACCTGTTCGTACTGCCGCCACTCGGGACCGAGCGAATTTTTCCAGTCGATGTTCGCCTTGATGCCGTAGCCGTAGCAGATATGCACCGCGGTCGCGCACCGCAGGTCCGCCGCGGCACGTTCCAACGCACGGATACCCCATGTCGCGACCTCGTCCACGTAAACATTGAAGGCCGGCTCATCGAACTGGATGACATCGACACCGTCCTGTTCCAGCCCACGCGCTTCCTGATTGAGCAGATCGGCGAAGGCGGTTGCCAGCGATACCTTGTCGCCGTAGTGCTCATCGGCGATGGTATCGACGATCGTCATCGGGCCCGGCAGAGTGAATTTCAGCTTATGCGTCGTATGGGAGCGAGCCAGGCGCGCTTCGGTGGCATGCACGCGTCCCTTGAGCCGCAGTGCGTCTGTAACTGTCGGCACCATCGCCTTGTAGCGATTGTTACGGATGCCCATCTCGACCTTACGGGTGAAGTCGATACCCTCGATCCGCTCCAGGAAGCCGTGCACGAAGTGCTGACGGGATTGTTCACCGTCCGTGACGATGTCGATGCCGGCGTCTTCCTGCAGCTTCAGCCACAACAGCGTGGCATCCCGCTTGGCTGCTTCCAGAGCGACGCCCTCGGATTTCCAGGGCGCCCAAAGCGTGCTGGGTTCGGCCAGCCATTCCGGCTTCGGAAGACTCCCGGCGATCGTTGTTTGCAGCATCCCCGTTCCCCCCTCACGCCACGTGCCCTTGGAGTATGGACGATATTGCGGCGCGCGGCCACGATGGGCGGATAAAAGAGGGGATGACGAGTGACACTCGCACAGCATGGAGCGATCGTCATCGGGGCCGGCGTGGCGGGTCTGTCAACAGCGCTCTATCTGCAGCGCGCCGGCATCTCGGTCGCCGTGATTGATCCGCTGCCGCCGGCCGGCGGAGCGTCGTTCGGCAATGCCGGCCTGCTGAGCCCCGACACCGCGGTGCCCATCGCGCTGCCCGGCATGCTGCGCAAGGTGCCCGGCTGGCTGGCCGATCCGCTCGGCCCGCTATCGATCCGGCCAAGCTACTTTCCGCGCGCTCTGCCCTGGCTGCTGCGCTGGATCGAGTCGGGACGGGTGCACCGCGTGATGGCGATCTCCGATGCCATGCGTGCGCTGCATCGAGATACCTTGGACTGCTGGAAGGAACTGCTGGGGCCCAGCTTGTACAACAGCCTGATCCGTCCATCCGGCCAGGTCCAGGTGTGGGAGCAGGAAGCCGAAAGCGCCAGCGCGCAACTGGAACGCCGGCTGCGCGAGCGCCATGGCATCCGCGCCGAACCCTTAACCGCCGACGACCTGCGCCAGATGTTTCCCGGCATCGCACGGGACGTCACTCGTGGGCTGTTGGTACCAGGCAATGGCTACACCGTCAGTCCGCGGCGCAGCGTGCACACGCTGGGCGAGCTGTTCTGCCAGGAAGGTGGTGTGCTCATCAACGAGCGCGCGATGAAGCTGATACCACGCGCCGAAGGCGGTTGGATGGTGATGACCAACGTTGCCAATCGTTCGTCCGGGCAGGTCGTGGTCGCCGCGGGCGCCTGGTCGCGGCAGTTGCTCGACCCGCTTGGCATCAAAGTCCCATTGGAGACCGAGCGCGGCTACCACGCCATGCTGTTCGAGCCGGAAGTTTCATTATCGCTGCCGATCAGCAACAAGACCCGTGCGTTTGGCATGACGCCAATGGAGGACGGTCTGCGGGTGGCTGGCACGGTCGAAATCGCCGGATTGGACGCACCGCCGAATGAGGAACGGGCGAAGGTCCTGGTGCAGCACGCCAGGCGCATGTTCCCGGCGCTGAAGGGCGAAAAGGTGCGCTACTGGATGGGGTTCCGCCCATCCACGCCCGACAGCCTGCCGATCCTGGGCGGTGCGCCGGGTCGTGACGGGTTATATTTCGTGTTCGGCCACGGACATTTCGGCATGTCCGGTGGCCCTACCAGCGGACGGCTGGTGGCGCGAATGATGACCGGACAGGCGCCGGGCATCGATCCCACGCCTTATGCGGCGCAGCGGTTCGGGACACGGTAACGGCCGACGGGATCGACTCCCGCCGAAATCCCAGCTTACGCTCCCCGGACATTCGAAGCAGGAGCAGAGGGCCATGGAATTCGGCATGTTCCACGAATTTCAGCGCGTGCCGGGCCAGACCGAGGCGGCGGCCTTCGCCGAGTCCTTCGAGCAGGTGGATGCGGCCGAGCGCTGGGGCCTCGATGCGATGTGGCTGGCGGAGCTGCACGTGGCGCCGGACCGCTCGGTGCTGGCGGCGCCTCTCAACATTGCCAGCGCCATTGCGACGCGCACGACCCGGATGAAGATCGGCATCGCGGTGCAGGTGCTGCCGCTCTGTCATCCGCTGCGGCTTGCCGAGGAAGCCTCCACGGTCGATCACATCAGCCACGGGCGATTGATCTTCGGGGTGGGGCGCAGCGGCTTCCCGCGCACCTACGAGGCGTACGGGATCTCGTACGCCGAGAGCCGCGAGCGCTTTGCCGAGGTGCTGGAGATTGTCCGCCGTGCCTGGACTCAGGAGCGGTTCAGCTTCGACGGGCAGTTCTACAAGTTCGACAATATCTGCCTGGTGCCGAAGCCTTATCAGACACCGCATCCGGAGATCCGGATCGCCGCTACCAGTTCTGACACTTACGCGGGCATCGGCAAACTCGGTTATCCGATCTTCTGCGCGGTGCGGCTCGGCACGCTGTCGGAGCTGGCGCCGAACCTCCAAGCCTACCGGGAGGCGTACGCGGCGGCCGGTCATCCCGGCCGGGGGCAGGTGTTCCTGCGTGTCCCCGTCTATGTGGCCGAGACCGAGGCGCGCGCCCGCGCCGAGCCGCAGGACAGCATCATGCATTTCTATCGCTACCTCGGTGCGCAGCTCACTGACTCGGCGAGCCGTGCGGGAGCGCGGGCGATCGAGCAGCGCGCAGAGCGCGGCCAGCGGCTGCAGACCATCGACTACGACGAAGTGCTGGGGGAGAAGATCATTGTCGGCACGCCGCGGATGGTCGCCGACCGGCTGCACGCACTGCGCGAGGAACTGGGTCTGGATGGGATCCTGGCCGAGATGAACTGCGGCAGCCGGATTCCCCACGCTCAGGTCTTGCGGTCGCTGGAGCTGCTGTGCCAGGCGGTGATGCCGGAGTTCCATTAGAAGTGGCCTCTCCCGCTTTGCGGGCGAGGTCGCCACACGAAGCGTGGCGGGGTGAGGGTGCCCGGGGTGCGAGCACCCTCACCCGGTTCGCTTCGCGAACCGACCCTGGATCAAGTCCAGGGCAGGCTCTCTCCCGCAGAGCGGGAGAGGTGGAAGGAGGTGCAGGCCATGGATATCGAAGCGATCCGCTCTCTCGAACGCCCGGCGGGGCTCCCGTTCCGCATAGGCAAGATCGGCCATGTTGCGCTTTATGTGCGCGACGTGGCCCGCTCGGCGCGGTTCTACACCGAGGTACTCGGCTTCCAGGTGTCCGACGCGTATGCCGACGACATGATACCGGGCGGCGCGGTCTTCCTCCGCTGCAACACCGACCATCACGGCGTCGCGCTGTTCCGCGCCGACGAGGCGCAGCTTGCCGGCGCCGGGCTGCACCATATGGCCTTCGAGGTCGGCACGCTGGACGAGGTGGTGCGGGCCCGCGAGCATCTGCGCCGCCAACAAGTGCCGATCGACTTCGATGGCCGCCGCCGCGCCGGCTGCCAGATCGCGGTCGAGTTCCGCGATCCGGACGGCCATCGGCTGGAGATCTACTGGGACATCGATCAGATCGGCGACGATGGGCGCGCACGACCGGCCGCGGAATGGAAGGGGGCGGGCAGCCTGGAGCAGGCGATCGCCGATCCGGTGCGCGGCCAGGACACCACGCTCAGAGACCGCGACCCGGCAACCTGAAAGGCCGGCTCTCGGTGAGCGGCCCGTTGCCGGACGCTTGCCGGCTGCGCTTCGAGCCGGTTGGGGAAGCACAGGCCAATATCCTGCTGAGCCTCGCATGTGCGTTTCATGCGGAGGAAGGCCGTTCGCTCGATGCTGACTCCGCCGCCGCCGTGCTCGGGATCGCGCGCGGCGAGCCGCTGGCCCGCGGCTGGATCGTCCACAGTGCTGGCCGGGCGGCCGGGTATGTGGTGATCACCCTGGGCTTCAGCATCGAATACGGCGGCCGGGACGGGTTCATCGATGATCTGTATCTGGTTCCCGAGGTGCGTGGACGCGGATGGGGTCGATGCGTGCTTGATTTCGCCTGCCGCGAGGCAAAGCGGCTGGGAATCAAGACGCTGCATCTGGAAGTTGAAGTCGGCAACGATCGTGCTGCTCGCTTATATCGAGGTGCCGGGTTCGAGCAGACCGGCCGCAGGCTGATGCGGCTGCGCCTCCAAAGTTGAACCGGGGGAAACTGTCAGTCGGTCGAGATGCGTGCAAGATGCGTGTCGTACACCTCTCCCGTAGAGCGGGAGAGGTCGCCGTGCGTGGCGTGGGAGTACAGGACGCACGAGCACCCTCACCCGGTTCGCTTCGCGAACCGACCCTGGATCAAGTCCAGGGCAGGCTCTCTCCCGCAGCGCGGGAGAGGTGGATTCATATCAAATCTGATCGCGGCGATCGGGGAACTCGACATCGCGATGCACGTGCACCGACATCAGCACACCGAAGCCGACCATCACCGTTATCACCGCAGAGCCGCCGTGCGAGACCAGCGGCAGCGGCACGCCGCCGACCGGGATCACGCCCATGACCATGGCAATGTTCACGAACACATACATGAAGAAATTCACCGAAAGCCCGAAGGCCACCAATCGTCCGAATTGATGCCGGCACCGCAATCCGATCGCCATGCCGGCCAGGATGATCAGGCACAGCAGCCCCATCACCGCGAGCGCACCGACGAAACCGAATTCCTCGCCGATCATGGTGAAGATGAAGTCGGTTTGCTTCTCGGGCAGGAAATCAAGATGCCCCTGTGTGCCGTGCAGGAACCCCTGCCCCCACATGCCGCCGGAGCCGAGTGCGATCTTCGACTGAATGATGTTGTAGCCGGCGCCGAGCGGATCGCTTTCGGGGTTCAGGAAGGTGTCGATGCGGGCTTTCTGGTAGTCGTGAAGATGGTTGTAGAAAAGCTGCGCGACCAGCGGGATCGGCGCCAGAGTCAGGACGAACTTCCACCACCGGACTCCGGCGGCGAAGAACATCGCCCCGCCGATCGCCGCGACGATAACGCCTGTGCCGAGATTTGGCTCCTTGACGATCAGCGCCGTCGGCACAGCCACCGCGAGCAGCGGCGGCACCAGGAACAGCGGGTTGCCGATCCGCTCCCAGGACGCGCGGTGAAACCAGGAGGCGAGCGCCAGCACCAGCGCGATCTTCATCACCTCGGAGGGTTGCAGCTCGAGCCCGCCGAACTCGATCCAGCGTTGCGCGCCTTTGCCGACGTGCCCGACATGCGCCACCACGACCAGCAGCGCGAGCGCGACGGCGTAGGACGGCCAAGCCAGCCGGGCGATGAAGCGGATATCGATCAGCGCGATGCCAACCATCAACACAAGTCCGGCGGCGAAGCGCATCGCGTGCCGGCCCGCGTACGGTGCGGCGGACCCGCCGCCGACGCTGTACAGCGCGACATAACCGACGCCCGCCAGCGCGCACAGCAGCAGAACATAGAACCAGTTGATCCGAAACAGCTTCGCCGTCAGGTCGAACGAAGCCTCGCGCCACAGGCGGCGGTCGATGACGCCGGTTTCCCTCATGCCGGCTGCTCTTGCGCGATCTGAGCGGCCGGCGCCGTTCCGGGCGCGGTGGTCCGGCCCGCCGGGTCGCGCATCAGCGCTTTCATCATGATGTCGCGGGCAACGGGGCCGGCGGCGGTCGCGCCGGCATTGCCGTGCTCGATCACCACCGAGACCGCATAGCGCGGCGCATCATACGGCGCGTAGGCAACGAACAGCGCGTTCGGGCGGTACTTCCAGGGCAGTTTGGAGCTGTCGAACCCATGCTCACGCTGCGCGCGCGAGACACGGCGGACCTGGGCGGACCCCGTCTTGCCGGCCATCTGCACGTGCGGATCGGGCAGCCGTGCCTCGGGCGCGGTGCCGCCCCTGTCGTTCACCACCGCCCACATGCCGTACCGGACCGCTGCCAGGTACTTGTCGGGCAGATCCAGGCGCGGCCAGTCCTCGGCGTGCGCGCCAGACACCATCTCGCCGGCGATAGTGCGGGTGAGATGCGGCTCGATGGCGCGGCCGGTGGCCACCCGCGCGACATAAACCGCAAGCTGCAACGGGGTCACCTGAATGTAGCCCTGGCCGATGC
>Ga0335075_10006077_pt1 | contig 18660 bp, 16 predicted proteins | sample Lox_Sample_24_FD_206723 | JGI IMG/M metagenome (GOLD analysis project Ga0335075, IMG submission 206723) | Soil microbial communities from Loxahatchee National Wildlife Refuge, Florida, United States - Lox_Sample_2.4 | ecosystem: Environmental > Terrestrial > Soil > Wetlands | place: USA... | reverse complement strand
ATGACGGTCAGGTCGGGGCGGCTGCAGGCCGCGCTGTCGCTGGTGGCCGGCATCGGCAAGCCGGTGGTGGCCGCGATCACCGGCTACGCGCTCGGCGGCGGGCTCGAGCTCGCGCTGGCCGCCGACTTCCGGGTCGCCGGCGCGGGCGCCCGGCTCGGCCAGCCCGAGATCCAGCTCGGCATCATCCCCGGGGCAGGCGGCACGCAGCGGCTGTCCCGCCTGGTCGGGCCGGCCCGGGCCAAGGACATCGTCTTCACCGGGCGCATGGTCGACGCGGCCGAGGCGCACGCAATCGGCCTGGTGGACCAGGTCGCGCCGGACGATTCGGTGTACGCCGCGGCCCTGGACCTGGTCCGGCGGTACGCCACCGGGCCCGCGCTCGCGCTGCGGGCGGCCAAGCAGGCCATCGACCAGGGCCTGGGCGTGGACCTTGCTACCGGCCTTGAGATCGAACGGGTCCACTTCGCCGCCCTGTTCGGCACCCAGGACCAGCGGACCGGGATGCGCAGCTTCATCGAGCAGGGCCCGGGCAAGGCCACGTTCACCGGCCGCTGAAGCTAGTTGCCGGCGACCAGGCGGCGCAGGGCCTGGGCGGCCTCGGCGTTCTGCTCGGCGTAGGCGACGAGCCCCTGGGCCAGGGCCGCGGCCCACTGGTGAAGGGGAACGGTCTTACGTGACAGGACCACGCCGCGCACCGCCTGGCAGATCTCCGCCACCGCCCGGCCCTTGTGCACCGACAGCGTCATCTGCTGGTCGCCGAGTTGTACCGCGATCCTGGAGATCTCTCCCGGGCGCCCGTGCAGCCGGTCCGACATGCTCTGCTGCCGGTCCACGGTGACGACGTCGGGGGGGAGCGCCTCGCCCAGCGACTGGGTCAGGACGCGCGCGTAGATGGCCACGTCCGTGCTGTCGGCACGCAGCGCCGCGGTGACCATATCCAGCGACAGCGCGTCATCTTGCTCACTCATCGGCCAACCCCATAGATAGCAGATGCTCGAAATTCTAGTGGGCTTCCGCGGAGGCGGGCCTCGGCGGAGGGTACTCCGGCAGACGTTATCGACAGGCAACATCTTGATCCTTCCCCAAGCTTGCGTCGGTTTCGTACTCTGGAATCCGCGATGCCTGCGACCGAACGACTACCGGGGACTCTCGGCCCGTATCGCCTTCAGGACCGCCTAGGGGAAGGCGGTATGGGGGTGGTTCATCTCGCCTGCGATCCGCAAGGCCGCCTGGTGGCGGTCAAGGTGCTCAACGCGGACGGTGGCGACAGCACCAACGCCCGCCTCCGCCTGGCCCGCGAGGTGGAGACGATGCGCCGGGTGCGCAGCCCGTTCGTGGCCGAGGTGCTTGACGCCGACGTGGCCGGGCCGTTCCCCTACATCGTGACCCGGTACGTGCCAGGGCCCACGCTCGAGGCGATGGTGGCCGGTCGCGGGCCGCTGTCCGGCTCGGGCCTGCGCCTGCTCGCCCACGGCATGGCCGAGGCGCTGGCCGCGATCCACGCGGCCGGCGTGGTACACCGCGACCTCAAGCCGGGCAACGTGATGCTCAGCGACGACCGCCCGGTCGTGATCGACTTCGGCATCGCGCAGTCCCCTGACGCCACCAGGCTGACGCAGACCGGGCTGGTCATGGGGACGCCCGGGTACCTGGCGCCCGAGGTCATCGAGGGCCAGCCGAGCAGTCCCGCGTCTGACGTGCACTGCTGGGGCGCGACGATGGCGTTCGCCGCGACCGGCAGGCCGCCGTTCGGCGGCGGTTCCTACGAGACGATCTTCTACCGCATCGTCTCGGGGAACGCCGACCTGGCCGGCGCCCCCACCCCGCTGGTGCCGCTGCTGACCGCGGCGCTGGCCAGGGACCCGGCCCGCCGTCCGACCGCCAGCATGCTGAGCTCCCGGGCCAGCGCGCTCGACCTGACCTCGGCCGTGCCCTACGTGCCCACCAGGACGGCGCAGGCCGTCCCCCCTGGCCCCGGGCGGGCCCATAACGGTCGGGCCTATCCCGGGTCCAGGCAGGCCGCTCCGGGGCCGAGGCAAGCCGCCAGGGACGTCGCCGACCTGCTTCCCCCGGTCCGTTACGCGCCGCGCGGTTACGTCCCGCCCCCGCCGGCGGCCCAGCAGGCCCCCCTGGGCCCGCCGGGCTCGCAAGCCGGGCCCGGGCCCGCAAGCCCGCAGGCCCCGGCCGCCCGGCCCGCCGCGCACGGCGCGGCCACGAGGGCGGGCCTGGCCATCATGATCGCCGCCATGGGCCTGACGCTGATCCTCCCTGTAGCCGGCCTGGTCGTGTCGCTGGCCGTCATCACCCTGCTCCGCGCGGCCGACCAGGCGCAGTCTGCCCTGACCACGCGCCGCTCGGTGCGCGGTCCGCGGGCCAGCGACCTGCTGGTCGTGGTGGTCACGGCGCCGCTGACCGTGGCCCGGGCGCTGCTGGTCGAGGCGCTGATGGCGCCGCTTGCGTTCGTCGCGGGCGCCGCCGTCTACCTGGCCACGCTCGCGGTCACGCACAGCCTGGACCTGCCGCGTGCGGGCGCGTACGCGGCCGCGACCATCGTGGCCTGGTACGGCATCGGCCCCGGCTCGGGCCGCCCGCGGCGGCAGCTGAACCGGATGGCCGGCGCGCTGGCCAGGACCCCGCTCACCGCCGCGGTCACCGCGGTCGCGGTGTGGGCCCTGGCCGCCGCCGCCGTCATCTTCGCGTTTTCGCAGGTCCCGTACTACTGGCCGGTGACCAGCCCGCACCTGCCCACGCTGCACGGCTGGCCGCTGGTGACCTCGCACCTGCCCCGGTTCCGCGGCGCGAACTGGCTATTCCGGCGCACCTGAGCCCTCGACGGCCGCCGGTGTCGGCCTGACCAGGCCGAGCGCCACGACCTCGTTGGCCAGCCTGGTGCGCCGGTTCGGGCCCTCCGGCACCTGGAACTTCTGGTAAAGCCGGAGCAGATGCTGCTTGACCGCGGCCTCGGTGACCACCAGATCGTCGGCGATCTCGTGAGCGGTGGCGGGAAGCGCGAACGCCTCGTCGGACAGCGCGGGACGGCACAGCGAGGCGAGCACGTCGCACTCGCGCCGCGTCAGCTCGGGGACAGCCGCCCGGCGCAGGCTAGCCTCCTCGGGCAGGTCCTCCCGCGGGATCCCGCCGATCCGGCACCGGGCCGCGCCGAAACTCAGCACGTCGCCGTCGTCCAGGACCCGGCGGGCGACGGGCCGGCCGTTAACCCTGGTGCCGTTGCGTGATAAACCGAGATCGGTCACGTAGACGTAGGGACCGCGGCGGACCAGCTCGGCGTGCAGCCGCGAGACGCTCGGATCGTCCAGGCGGATGTCGACTCCCCGCCCGCGGCCGACCGTCGTCACTTCCGCGCGCAGCGAGATCACTTCGCCACTGTCCTCGACGCGAACAAACGGTGTATCCATGGCGCCCTCCCACTAGCGACCAATGGTGATATCTCACCACGTGGTAATCACGGTGTCACTCCTACCCTGAGAACGAATCTCGATCCGGGCCATGCCCCGGCGAGGGTCTGCGGCGCCAACGGTAAACTCGCAGCGGAAAGCCGGGAGGAACATGCATGGCTGGCACCGGGCGGCTCGCCTGGCTGCCGTACCTGATCGTGCTCGCGGGCGTGGCCGCCGGGCTGTTCGTAGCCTGGCAGGGATCGCAGTACGTGGGCCGAGGCACGGGGCTGGTGGGCTTTTCGCTGCTCGTGGCCGCCGCGGCCAGGCTGACGCTGCCACCGCGTTACTCCGGTCTGCTGATCTCGCGCGGGAAGGCGCAGGACGTGGCGGCCTTCGCGGTGTTTGGCGTCGCGGTGCTCGCGGTCGCGGTGTGGCTGCCATAAGCGGCCGCCTATACGTAGGAAAGGGAACGAGACATGGCCAAGATCAAGGTGGCGAATCCGGTCGTCGAGCTCGACGGCGATGAGATGACGCGGATTATCTGGCAGTACATCAAGGACCAGCTGATACTGCCCTACCTGGATATCGAGCTCGAGTACTACGACCTTTCCATCCAGCACCGTGATGCCACCGACGACCAGGTCACGATCGACGCCGCCCACGCCATACAGCGCCACGGCGTCGGTGTGAAATGCGCCACGATCACCCCGGACGAGGCCCGCGTGGCCGAGTTCGGGCTGAAGAAGATGTGGCGGTCACCGAACGGCACCATCCGCAACATCCTCGGCGGCGTCATCTTCCGCGAGCCGATCGTCATCTCCAACATCCCGCGCCTGGTCCCGAGCTGGACCAAGCCCATCATCATCGGCCGTCATGCCCATGGCGACCAGTACAAGGCCACCGACTTCGTGGTGCCAGGCCCGGGCACGGTGACGATCTCCTACGTGCCGGAAAACGAAGGCCAGCCCATCGAGCTCGAGGTCGCCCGGTTCGCGGGCGGCGGGGTCGCGATGGCCATGTACAACTTCGACGACTCGATCCGCGACTTCGCCCGGGCCACGATGCGGTACGCGCTTGACCGCAGGCTCCCGCTCTACCTGTCCACGAAGAACACGATCCTGAAGGCCTACGACGGCCGGTTCAAGGACATCTTCGCCGAGACCTTCGAGTCCGAGTTCAAGGCCGAGTTCGAGGCGGCCGGGATCACCTACGAGCACCGCCTCATCGACGACATCGTGGCGCAGATCCTCAAGTGGGAGGGCGGAGTCGTCTGGGCCTGCAAGAACTACGACGGCGACGTGGAGTCCGACATGGTAGCCCAGGGCTACGGCTCACTCGGCCTGATGACCAGCGTGCTAATGACGCCGGACGGCCGCACGGTGGAGGCCGAGGCCGCGCACGGCACCGTGACCAGGCACTACCGCCAGCACCAGCAGGGCCTGCCGACCTCGACCAACCCGGTCGCGTCCATCTTCGCCTGGACCCGCGCCCTGGAGCACCGCGGCAAGCTCGACGACACCCCCGCGGTCGCCCTGTTCGGCCGCGCGCTGGAGGATGTCTGCGTGCACACGATCGAGCAGGGCAACATGACCAAGGACCTGGCCCTGCTCGTCGGCCCCGGGACCCCGTTCCTGACCACCGAGGAGTTCCTGGCCAAGCTGGCCGACAACCTGCGCCAGGTGATCAACCCCTAAAACAATTTTTCCGAACGGACCGTGGTGCGCGCCTCGCGCCCGGCCCGCGCACCACCCCCGCAACGACGTGGTTGCCACAACGCCGCGCACCTGACGACGTGGTTGCCGCAACGACGCGGTCGGACAACGACAGGAGTTCCGGATTATGGCAGCACGTAAGGGCAAGGTAACCGTCGTAGGCGCCGGGTTCTACGGCTCGACCACCGCGCAGCGGCTGGCCGAGTACGACATCTTCGACGAGGTGGTGCTCACCGACATCATCGAGGGCAAGCCCGAGGGGCTGGCCCTCGACATGAACCAGTCCGCGCCGGTCGAGGGCTTCGAGACCAAGGTGACCGGCCAGACCACCGGCCAGGGCGGCGAGGGCTACGAGGCGATCGCAGGCTCCGGCATCGTGGTCGTCACGGCCGGGCTGGCGCGCAAGCCAGGCATGAGCCGGATGGACCTGATCGAGGTCAACGCGAAGATCGTGCGGAACGTGGTGGAGAACGTCGCGAAGTACGCGCCCGACGCGGTGCTGATCGTGGTGTCCAACCCGCTGGACGAGATGACCGCGCTGGCGGCCAAGGTGTCAGGCTTCCCGCACGACCGGGTGATGGGCCAGGCCGGCATGCTCGACACGGCCAGGTTCAGCTACTTCGTCGCGGACAAGCTCGGCGTTCCCGTCGGCTCGGTGCGCACCCTGACGCTTGGCTCACACGGCGACACGATGGTCCCCGTGGTCTCGGCCTGCACCGTCGACGGCCGGCCGCTGACCGACCTGCTGCCCGCCGGCCAGATCGAGGAACTGGTCACCCGGACCCGCAACGGCGGCGGCGAGATCGTCGCGCTGCTGAAGACGGGTTCGGCCTACTACGCCCCCTCGGCCGCCGCGGCCCGGATGGCCCGGGCCGTGGCCGAGGACTCCGGCCAGGTCATGCCGGTCTGCGCCTGGGTCGACGGGCAGTACGGCATCTCCGGCGTCTACCTGGGCGTCGAGGCCGAGATCGGCGCCGCCGGCGTCCGCCGCATAGTCGAGCGCGACCTAAGCGAGGACGAACTGGCCGCCCTGCGCGCCGCCGCCGAAGCGGTCCGCGCCAAGCAAGCCGACGTCGCCTCGCTGTAGGCCGCGCTCGTCAGGCTAGAGGCCCTGCTGGTCGGCCTCGCTGATGTCGTAGTTCGGTCCCCAGTACCACTGGGTCGCGCTGGAGCCTGGCACCAGGTGCGGGACTCCGGTGGGGTCGGCGATCCACCAGTGGATGTGGGACCACATCGAAGAAGGGACCGTCGTGGCCACCGAGTACTGCACGGCCGGCCACTCCGACCTCATCGTGTAGATCCAGGCCACGCCGCCCGGCTGGGCGCGGAGCTTGTCCAGGGCCCAGTTCGCCGCGACGCCCGGAGTGGCGTTACCCGGCTCGACGTCAATGGCCGAGGCATTGATGTCGCTGCCGGACACGTCGATCCAGGCGACCTGACCGCGCCCGGCCACCTGGCCGGGCGAGACGGCGAAGTTGCCGTCCGCGTAGGTGGCCACCTTCTGGCCGGCCGGGATCTCCGAGGGCGTCACCGAGTCGTAGATGGAGTACGGCTGGGTAATTGCTGAAGCCTGCTGCCGGACCGGCTGTTTCCTCGGCTGCGGCTTGGCCTTGCGCGCTGAGGCCGCCCGGTCGGCCAGTACCGCCTTGGAGCGGGAGCTTGCGGTGCCGCGCCCGGCCTGGCGGGCAGCGGTGGTGTGGCTGGCCGCGGGCGCATGCGAGGGCGCGGCGGCCGCGGGCGTGGCGGCGGCGGCGGATATCAGGCCGGTCGTCAGGCCCACCACGGCCGCTACCACCGCCGCCGCGATCCCGAGCGTCAGCAGTGCGCTTTCGCCTGCGGAACGAACGATGTTCCTGAGCGTCGGCGGTGCGCTTTGGCGGGCGGAACGAGAGATGTTCCTGAGCGTCGGCGCCGCGCCTTCGCGGGCGGAACGAGAGATGCTACGGAGTGTCGGCAGTGCACTTGCGTGCACAGAGTGACAGATGCTGCGGAAGTGAGAGCGTGACGAAGAAGAGAGTGCTGAGAACAAGAATGACTCTGGGGGTCGGGGCGCCAGTGAGCGCTCAGCGGTTCACCCAGGGGCTGCCGGCCGGTGGGCTAACGCACCGTAGCTACGGCAGGGCGCGGGATGTGCCGCGGTTCAGGGCGACTATGTTGCTGCAGAGCAACCATCACGCGCGTGGGCGGTATGTGTCCCCAGAAGACTACATGAGAAGATCGTGACAAATGTCCGATTTAAACGCTATCGGGATGTGATGTGGCCCACACTCACCGTAGAGCCAGCCGGCGCAGGGCCAGCTCGGCGTACAGGGCAGTGCCGTCGGCCAGGACCGAGTCGTCGAAGACCGCGAGCGCCGAGTGGTTGGTCGGCGCGGTCCGCGGGTCGGCCCCGGGCGGGCAGGCGCCCAGCATGACGAACGCCCCGGGTACCTGCTCGAGCACGAAAGAGAAATCCTCCGCGCCGGTGATCGGGAACTCGGCCAGCTCGGCGCGCTCGGTCCCGAACACCGCGGCGATCGTCTCCGAGGCAAACGCGGCCTCGGCCGTGTCGTTGACGGTCACCGGGTACTCCGACGAGTAGCTCGCCTCGGCGGTCAGGCCGTGCCCTCGCGCGATGTCTCCGATCAGCCGCGGCACGAGTTCGGCCAGCGCGCTGCGCGATTCCTGGCTGAACGAACGGGCCGTGGCCAAGAACGTGGCCTCGTCCGGGATCACGTTGTCGGCCGTGCCGGCGTGGAAGCTGCCGACGGTGATCACCACCGGGTCGAACACGTCGAACTTCCTGGTCACCAGGACCTGCAACGCGGTCACCATCTCGCAGGCGACCACGATCGGGTCCGCGGCCTGGTGCGGCGTCGAGGCGTGCCCGCCGCGCCCGCGCACGGTGACGGTGATCTTGTCGGCGGCGGCCAGCATCGCGCCCGGCCGGGTGGAGAACACCCCGCACGGCAGCCGCTGTGACGTCACGTGCAGTCCGTAGGCGGCGACCGGCCGCGAACCCGCCGCCTCAAGCACCCCCTCACCGATCATGTACCGCGCGCCGGCGTAACCCTCCTCGCCCGGCTGGAACATGAAGATCACGGTGCCGGGCAGGTCGGCCCGCCGCGCCGACAGCAGCCGCGCCGCGCCTGCCAGCATCGCGGTGTGCGTGTCGTGGCCGCAGGCGTGCATCGCGCCGGGGACCGTCGAGGCGTACGGCAGCCCGGTCTCCTCGGTGACGGGCAGCGCGTCCATGTCGCCGCGCAGCAGCACCACGGGGCCTCCAAGCCCCCCGCGCAGGACCGCGGTCACCGAGCTCAGCTCCCGGCCGGTGCTGATCTCCAGCGGCAGCCCGTTCAGCGCCGCGAGCACCTTGGCCTGCGTCTTGGGCAGATCCAGGCCGATCTCCGGCTCGCGGTGGATCGCGTGCCGCAGTTCTGCGATCTCGCCAGCGATCGCCGCCGCCTCATCACGTACGCCCACTGGTTCCTCCTCGCAGCCCAGGACTCACTGTAATTCCACTCGCCGCGCGCCATCGCACGCAGCGCCGTCGATAAACTGCGGCGCGGTCCACGAGCGCGCCGCGTAGGCGCGGGCGACCGCCTCGCGCACCGGCCCGGCCGCGTCTTCAGGCACCAGCGCGAGCACCGAGCCGCCGAAGCCGCCCCCGATCATGCGCGCCCCCAGCGCCCCCGCCGCCAGCGCCGCCTCCACCGTCACGTCCGCCTCCGGCCAGGAGACCTCGAAGTCGTCGCGCAGCGACCGGTGCGCCTCGGTCAGCAGCCGCCCGATCTTGGGGTAGGCCGAGCCCGGCTCCCCGGACCTCGCGGGCTCCGAGCGAAGCAGGCCCGCGACCTCGAGCACCCGCTGGTTGTCGCTCACCACGTGGCGCGCGCGACGCCGGAGAACGGGGTCGGTGAGCCGGGTCGTCTCAGCCACGTCCGTTAGGTATCTCAATGAAGGGACACCGAGCAGGCCGGCCGCCTGATCACACTCGGCCCGCCGCCGGCCGTAGTCCCCCTCGGTCAGCTTGTGGCGGGACCTGGTGTTGATCAGCAGCACCCGCGCGCCCGCCGCGCCGGGGTCGAACGGCACCTGGGATGTCTCGAGCGAGCGGCAGTCGAGCAACAGCGCGTGGCCGCTCTGGCACAGCAGCGACGCCGACTGGTCCATGATGCCGGACGGCGCCCCGACGAAGTCGTTCTCGGCCCGGCGGGCGATCGCGGCCAGCTCGCGGCGGTCGACGGACCGCCCTGCTCGTTCGGTCGGGGCTCGTTCGGCCGGGGCTCGTTCGGTAGATGCCAGTTCGGCCGGTGCCATTTCGGTCAGGGCCAGCGCGGTGACGCACTCAAGCGCGGCCGACGAGGACAGGCCCGCGCCTGCGGGCAGGTCGGAGTCGATGGCCAGGCACCCGCCTGGCACCTGGTAGCCGGCCCGGGTCAGGGCCCAGGCCACCCCGGCCGGGTAGGCGGCCCAGCCGGTGACCACGCCGGGCTCGAGGCCGTCAAGCGATACGTCCGCCGCGTCTGCCTCCTGAGCGGAGCACAGAACCAGGCGGGAGCCTGGACGCCGGGCCGCGGCGGCCGTGATTCCCTGGCCGAGCGCGAACGGAAGCACCCACCCCTCGTTGTAGTCGGTGTGCTCGCCCATCAGGTTGGCCCGGCCGGGCGCCAGCCACACCCCGTCGGGTGCCCCGCCGAAACGTTCGCGGAACAGGTCGGCCGCGGCCGTCACTGGTCCGGGCCTGCAGCGGTACCGCGGGCCCGGGTGAACTGCCAGGCGTCGGCGGCCATGGCCCGCAGGTCCCTGGCCGCCCGCCAGCCGAGTTCGGCCGAGATCCGCTCGGACGAGGCGACGAGGACGGCCGGGTCGCCTGGCCGGCGCGGGGTCACGTCCACGCCGATCGCGGTGCCGGTGACCTCGGCGCACATGTCGATCACCTGCCGGACCGAGAACCCGGTGCCGTTGCCGAGGTTGTAGACCCGGTGCTGGCCAGGCCGGCAGGCGGCAAGCGCCCGCAGGTGGGCGTCGGCCAGGTCGCAGACGTGGATGTAGTCGCGGATGCAGGTCCCGTCCGGGGTGGGGTAGTCGTCGCCGAAAACCTGCACCGGCCGACCCGCGACCACGCTGGCCAGCACGTTCGGGATCAGGTGGGTCTCCGGGTTATGCCGCTCGCCCAGCCAGCTACCGTCCGCCGTGTGCGCGGCGCCCGCCACGTTGAAGTAGCGCAGGCTCACCGCGCCGAACCCGTACAGCCGGGCGAACTCGGCCAGCGTGGTGTCGACGGCGAGCTTGGACGCGCCGTAGGGGTTGGTCGGGCGGGTGGGGTCGGTCTCGGTGATGGGCGTGCGCTCCGGCTCGCCGTAGACGGCGGCGGTGGAGGAGAACACGATCGTGCGCACGCCGATCTCGCGCATCGCCTCGAGCAGCGACACGGTGCCGCCCAGGTTGGCCGACCAGTACTTGGCCGGGTCCGCCATCGACTCGCCGACCAGCGACTTCGCGGCGAAGTGCAGGACCGCCTCGATGCCGTCGGCGAGCACCTCGGCCGCGCAGTCGCGCAGCGTGCCCTTGACGAACGTGGCGCCGGCCGGCACCGCGCCGGCGTGCCCGGTGGACAGGTCGTCGAGCACGGTGACGTCGTGCCCGGCCGCCGCCAGCTGCGCGGCGACGACGCTGCCGATGTACCCGGCGCCGCCGGTGACCAGCACTCTCATTGTTGACAAGCCTCCCGCAGTCGCATCGCCGCCTGCTCGGGCACGATGTCGTTGATCCACACGCCCATTCCAGATTCGGTACCGGCCAGGTACTTCAGCTTGTCGGGGGCGCGCCGGACCGACAGTACCTGAAGGTGGGCCGCGAACACTCCGCGCGCCGCGGCGTCTTTGACCGGCGCCTGATGCCAGGCGGCGATGTACGGGGTCGGCCGGTCGAACAGCGCGTCGAACCGCCGCAGCACGTCCAGGTAAAGCGGCCCGAATGCCTCCCTGGCCGCCTCGCCGAGTGCGGGCAGGTCAGGCACTCGCGCGGCAGGGAAGATCCTGACCTCATACGGCCAGCGCGCCGCCTGTGGCACGAACGCCACCCAGTGCTCGTTGCGGGCCACGATCCGCGTCCCGGCCCGCAGCTCGGTCGCTACCAGGTCGTCGAACAAGTTCCCGCCCACGTAGCCGATGGCCTGCGCCACCATGCGCTCCAGGCGCGGGGCGACGAACGGGAACGCGTAGATCTGCCCGTGCGGGTGGTGCAGCGTGACGCCGATTTCCTCGCCCCGGTTCTCGAAGCAGTACACCTGTCTGGTTTCCGGCAGCGCGGCAAGCACCTCGGTGCGGTCCACCCAGGCCTCGAGCACGGTGCGTACGCGCCGCGGGACGAGCCGGGCGAACGAGGAGTCGTGGTCGGAGGTGAAGCACACGACCTCGCAGCGCCCGAGCGGCTCGCGCAGCGAGGGGAACCTGTTCTCGAACACGACCACGTCGTAGCTTGATGCCGGGATCTCGGTGGGCCGTCCCGGCGCGGACGGGTCAAGCGGGCACTGGTCGGCCGGCGGGAGGAACGTGCGGTCCTGGCGTGCGGCCGCGATCACCACCCACTCCCCGGCCAGCGGATCCCAGCGGATGCCCTGCTCAGCGGATCCGATCGGCCCGGGCGGCCCGGGCGGGCGAGGGGGAAGCGGCCGGGTGTCCCTGGCCACGGCCCGGTCCAGGCCGGGCGTCTCGTCGAAGTAGACGATCTCGCGCCCGTCGGCCAGCCTGCCACTTGCCTTCCAGGTTGATTGCGTGCCCACGGGAACCATACGTTATCCGGTCTAGACTGGCCAGACACGTGGGCCGGGGAGGCGAGCGGCGGGCAGAAGATGAGCAGAGTCGTCTTGGACATCATTGTCGTCCTGGTCATCGTGTGCATCGGGGGCTTCTTCTCCGCCTCCGAGATGGCGCTCGTCTCGCTGCGGGAAGGCCAGGTCAGGGCGCTGGCCAAGCGGGGCAAGCGGGGCCAGCGGACGGCGCGGCTGGCGCAGGACCCGAACCGCTTTTTCTCCGCCGTGCAGATCGGCGTGACCCTTGCCACCTTGGTCTCCGGCGCCTACGGGGCCGCGACCCTGGCCGCAGTGCTCAAGTCCTGGCTGGTCAGGCAGCACCTGGGGGCCGGGTGGGCGGCCACGTTGTCGTTCGTGGTGGTGACCATCTGCATCACGTTCGTCAGCCTGGTGCTGGGCGAGCTTGCGCCCAAGCGGATCGCGCTGCAGCGGACAACGCGGCTGGCGCTGCTCGCCGCCCCGCTGCTCGACCGGATCGCGTCGCTGGCCAGGCCGCTGGTCTGGCTGCTGACCAAGACGACCAACGTGGTGGTCGCCATCCTCGGCGGCGATCCCCGCGTCGGCCGCCAGGCCATGACCGAGCAGGAACTGCGCGACCTGGTGACCGGCGCGCAGGCGCTCAGCTCGGACGAGCGGCACATCGTGGGCGAGGTCTTCGACGCGGGCAAACGGCAGATCCGTGAGGTACTTGTGCCCAGGACCGAGGTTGTGTTCCTTGACGCGGAGACGCCGGTGTCCAACGCCGCCGCGATCGCCTCCCGCGTCCCGCATTCGCGGCTGCCCGTGTTCACCGACACGTACGACAACGTGGTCGGGTTCGTGCACGTCAGGGACCTGCTCGGGCCGGGCGTCACCAACCGCGACGCTCCCGTCGGCCGGATCGCCCGGCCGGTGAAGTTCCTGCCGATCAGCAAGACCGTGCTGTCCGCGCTGTCCGAGATGCGGCGTGAGCGCGCGCACCTGGCCATCGTCGTCGACGACTACGGCGGAACGGCCGGTATCGTCACCCTGGAGGACCTGGTCGAGGAGCTGATCGGGGACATCAGGGACGAGTACGACATCGAGCAGGACCATGCGACCACGCTGCGCGGCGGCGAGGTCGAGGTGGACGGGCTGCTCAACCTGGACGAGTTCGCCGAGCAGACCGGGATCACGCTGCCCGAGGGCCCGTACGAGACGGCCGCGGGCTACGTGCTGGCCGCGCTCGGCGACCTGCCGTCGCCCGGGGACAGCGTCCAGGTGGCGGGCCACACGATCACCGTGACCGAACTCGACGGCCGCCGCATCGCCCGCCTCCGCGTCGCGCCCGCCCCCGCGCCGGCGCCCGCGGCCGCGCCCGGGGAATCCTCGCTAGTGGAAGGCGGTTAAGCGTGCCCGACGGCTTCGATACCGTGCTCGTGGTGGACTTCGGCGCTCAGTACGCGCAGCTGATCGCCCGCCGGGTGCGGGAGTGCCACGTCTACTCCGAGATCGTCCCTTCCACCATGCCGGCCGAGCAGATGCTGGCCCGGCACCCGAAGGCGATCATCTTGTCCGGCGGCCCCTCGTCGGTCTACGCCGAGGGCGCCCCGCCCGCGCCGCCAGGGCTGCTGACGGCCGGGGTCCCGATCCTTGGCATCTGTTACGGCTTCCAGCTGATGGTGTCCGAACTTGGCGGCACCGTGCAGCGCACCGGGGCCGCCGAGTACGGCGCGACCACGCTCGAAAGCACCGCAGCGGGCCGGCTGCTTTCCGGCACTCCGCAACGACAGCAGGTGTGGATGTCCCACGGGGACACCGCCGTCGCCGCCCCGCCTGGCTTCGCGGTGTCCGCGCGGACCCCCGCCACCCCGGTGGCGGCCATCGAGGCACTGCCCCGCGGCCTGTTCGGCGTGCAGTTCCACCCCGAGGTGCTGCACACCGAGCACGGCACGCGGATCCTGGCCCGCTTCCTCGAACTGGCCGGGTGCCGCCCATCCTGGACGATGCTGAACATCGTCGAGGACCAGGTGGCCGCGATCCGCGAGCAGGTCGGCGACGGCCGCGCGATCTGCGGCCTGTCCGGCGGCGTGGACTCCGCGGTCGCCGCCGCGCTCGTCCATCGCGCCATCGGCGACCGGCTCACCTGCGTGTTCGTGGACCACGGGCTGCTGCGCCAGGGCGAGGCCGAACAGGTCGAGCAGGATTTCGTGGCCGCCACCGGCGTCCGGCTCAAGGTCGCGACCGAGGCGGAGGCGTTCGTATCCGCGCTGGCCGGCGTGACCGACCCGGAGCAGAAGCGGAAGATCATCGGCCGGGAGTTCATCCGCGCGTTCGAGCGCGCCGCGCGAGAGATCACCGCCGAGGCGGGCCAGCACGGCGAGGCGGTCGAATTCCTGGTCCAGGGCACGCTGTACCCGGACGTGGTGGAGTCCGGCGGCGGCACGGGCACCGCCAACATCAAGTCCCATCATAACGTCGGCGGGCTGCCCGACGACCTGAAGTTCCGCCTGGTCGAGCCGCTGCGCTGGCTGTTCAAGGACGAGGTGCGCAGGGTCGGGTCCGAGCTCGGCCTGCCTGCCGCGATCGTGCGCCGCCAGCCATTCCCCGGCCCCGGGCTGGCGATCAGGATCGTCGGCGAGGTGACCGCCGAGCGCCTCGCCGTCCTGCGCGAGGCCGATGCCATCGTCCGCGACGAGATGTCGGCCGCCGGCCTCGACGAACAGGTCTGGCAGTGCCCGGTCGTGCTGCTGGCCGACGTGCGTTCGGTGGGCGTGCAAGGTGACGGCCGAAGCTACGGCCATCCGATCGTGCTCCGCCCGGTGACCAGCGAGGACGCGATGACAGCGGACTGGGCCCGGCTGCCCGCCGACGTACTGGCCCGGATCTCCACCCGGGTCACCAACGAGGTCCCCCAGGTCAACCGCGTCGTCCTCGACCTGACCAGCAAGCCCCCCGCCACCATCGAGTGGGAGTAGCCGTCCGCGCAACCCCCGTGGTAGCCCGGGCTTGCCATAGCTAGTTCAGCGGTATATAACGCTCGTATGAACCTTGTTGCCGTCATCGGCATCGCGGTTTGCTGGGGCGCCTTGGCGCTGACCTGGCTGGCCGGCGCGATCTACTACGAGCCGAAGGCTCCGGCCGAGCGGAAACGCTCGCTGTTCGGCGCGGCATTCTGGCCTGGGCTGATCGCGACAATCGCGATCACCTACGCGGTGCCGCGCGCGGACTGGAACTCCCTCGCCCTGCACCCGGTCTGGGTCCGGATACTTGGCTTGGCCATCCTGGTGGCTTCGACCGCGCTCGCGCTGTGGGCCCGGCTGGTGCTTGGGGCGATGTGGACCGCCGCGCCGGCGGTCAAGCAGGAGCACAAGCTGCGCACCAGCGGACCGTACGACGTGACCAGGCATCCCATCTACACCGGGATGCTGGGCATGCTGCTCGGCGGCGGGCTGCTGGCCGGAGGCGTCCGCTGGATCGTGCCCTTCCCCGTTTTCCTGGTGTTCGTGGAGATCAAGCTCCGCATCGAGGAACGGTTCATGCTGGCCGAGTTCCCCGACGACTACCCGCTCTACCGCCAGCGAGTACCCCAGCTCATCCCCGGCCTGCGCCTGATCCGCAGGGTGCATGCTCACCAGGCGCCGCGGCAGCCGGAACGCAGCGCCAAGCAGTGACACCCACCCCGTTCCGAGCACGCCCGCGGATGGGCGTGGGGCCCACAGGGCCCGGTAGACGGGGCTTGTGGCCCACGCACCCCGATCGATGGCGTCGGCGTCCGGGCGGACAGGGGGGAGCGGGACGGCAGCCTGGCCGGCGCCCGCCCTTTTAGCCCAGGCTACGCATTGCCCACAGGTCGGGGAAGGTCGGGCTGCCCAGCGTGGTCCGCAGGTAGCCGGCCCCGGCCGAACCCCCGGTGCCGCGCCTGCCGCCGATGGTCCGCTCCACCATCTTGACGTGGTGGTAGCGCCACTCCTGCATGCCCTCGTCGAGGTCGACCAGCAGCTCGCACACCGCGGTCGCGTCGGTGTCGTCGTCGTAGACTTTCTTCAGCACCCGCTGCACCCCGGCCGAGGCCTCCAGGGGCTGGGTGACGTCGCGTTCGGCCGCCTCCGAGGGCACGTCGTAACCCTGGCCGGCCAGATAGCGCAGGAACGAGTCGAACACCGAGGGCCGGGACATCGCGGCCGCGATGCGATCCCGCTCCTGGCCGCCCTCGGGGTGCGCCGCGAGCATCATCCGGTCCCGCCGGCCCAGCACCGCCTCAAGCTCACGGAACTGCGCGGACTCGAAGCCGCTAGAGGTGCCAAGCGCGTCACGGAACCGGGTGAACTGGGTGGGCGTCATCGTCTCGAGCACGTCGAGCTGCGCCACGACGATCTTCAAGATGGCCAGCGTCCGGCGCAGCGTGCGCATGGCGTGGGTGGTCTGGCCCGACTCGAGCTGGGACTGCAGCCTGGCCAGCTCGTGCAACAGCTGCTTGAACCACAGCTCGTAGATCTGGTGGATGACGATGAACAGCATCTCGTCGTGCTCGTCGGTCCTGGGCTGTTGCGCCGCCAGGAGCTGGTCAAGCTGCAGGTAGCCGGAATAGGTGAGCCGTTCAGTGTTTTCCCGGGGGGAACGATCCCCCCCAGACCCCCCCTGCTCACGGGGGGGCTGCCCGCCCCCCCGTACCCCCCCGGCCCGCTCATCCATCAGCGGCGTAGCCCTTGCGTGCGACGAGATCGCGAGCGGCGTCGGCGGCGTCCCACACGTCGGTGAAGCGCGTGGTGAGCGGGGACAGGCCCAGGCGGAAGCGTTCCGGGGTGCGGTAGTCGGTGATGACGCCCGCCTCGGCCAGCCGCGCCACGATCCGCTCCGCCTCCGGATGGCAGAACGTCACGTGGCCGCCACGGCGCGCGGGATCGCGCGGAGTGGCGATCGCGCAGCCGAGCGGGACCAGCCAGGCGTCGGCCAGTTCTATGAGGTAGGCGGTCAGCCGCATGCTCTTGGCCCGCATCGGCTCGATGCCGGCCTCGAGCAGCAGCCGCGCGCCCTCCTCCACGGCCGCCACGCCTGGGATCGGCGGCGTGCCGGTCATGAACTTCGCCATGCCCGGCGCCGGGTCGTATCCGGGGCCCATGGCGAACTGGTCGCGCTGGGAGAACCAGCCCCAGATCGGCTGGCGCAGCACCTCCCGCAGCCGGGCCGACACGTACACGAACGCCGGTGCTCCCGGCCCCGCGTTGAGGTACTTGTAGGTGCAGCCGACCGCCAGGTCGGCATCGCAGCCATCAAGCTCGATCGGCACCGCGCCGACCGAATGGCACAGGTCCCACAGCATCAGCGCCCCTGATGCATGCGCGATCTGGGTGATGGCAGCCATGTCGGCCAGGGCGCCGCTGCGGTAGGCCACATGAGACAGGCTGACCAGCGCCACCTCCTCGTCCACCGCGGCCCGTACCAGGTCCGCGCTCACGCCCTGGTTGATGTCGGTGGCCAGCATGCGCAGTTCCGCGCCGCGCTGGGCTGCCAGGCCCTCGAGCACGTAACGGTCGCTGGGGAAGTTGTCGTGGTCGGTGATGATCACCTGCCGCCCGGGCCGCGCGCCGAGCGCCGCGGCCGCCAGCTTGTACAAGTTGACCGTGGTGTTGTCGGCGACGATCACCTGACCGGGTGCCGCGCCGATCAGCTCGCCCACCAGGTCGCCGGCCTGCGTCGGCAGGTCCACCCAGTGCTCCCAGGACCGGGCCAGCGCGGTGCCCCATTCCCGCCGGAGCACGGTTTCCATTCGCCGCAGGGTGGCCAGCGGCAGCGCGCCGAGCGAGTTGCCGTTCAGGTAAACAAGTTCCTGGTCGCCGAGCAGGAACCGCGCGCGGTAGGAGGCCAGCGGGTCTGCCGCGTCCAGCTTCTCTGCCCACGTCCGGTCCAGGGACATACCGCAAACGATACGTCCCCGGTCTACACACGCGTGCCCTCGCGGGGCGCGGCCCGGCGTACCTGCGGGCGAAGCAGGATGATCGCCAGGGTGAGGAGGGTCTCCTCCAGCGAGCCGAACCGGGCGGTTATCTCGTCCTGCGCGGCCCGGACGACATTTCCCACTGCGTCGTGAATCTCGCCGGGCCCGGCCGCGGCGACCCGCTGGCCCAGGACGTCGAGCTTCGCGTCCATCTCGGCGAAACGGCCGTCAAGACCGTCCAGCCGGCCGCCGAGGCCGCTCAGCGAGGCGAGCTCCTTGTCGATGGCGCTAACCCGGTCGTACTGGTCGTCAAGCCGCTCGTCGAGGCGCTCCAGCTTGGTGTCGACGGAGGCGACCCGGGAGTCGAGCCGCTCGATCCGCCCCGCCAGCGTGCCGAAGCCCACCTCGGCCCGTCCCCTGGCCGCCGACGTGTCCTTGTCGAGCTGCACCGTGCACTGGGTGAGCTCGGCGACGGCCTTGTCCAGGCGGCCGAACCGGCTGGCCGCCGCCTCCATGCTCTGCTGCAGCTGGCCCACGCCGTGCTGGAGCCTTCCGATCCGCTCGTCCTGCCCCGCCATGGCCTCCATCACCTGGCCGATGGCGTCGGACATCTGCTCGCGCGTCTCCTTGACCAGCCATTCGAGCCCCTCGAGCCGCTGGCTGATGTCCTCGAGCGCACCCGTGGCCGATCGCTGGTCCGCCACGTGATCCTGGACGGTCCGGGCCAGCAGCTCGCGCATGCGGTCGGCGGCGCCTGCCTGGTTTCCGCGCAGCAGGAAGTAGTTGCCCGGCTGATCCATGTTGCTCCTTCAGAAGGGGTTGCTCACAGGACTCGGCAACTCTAGTAGCTCTATGTAA
>Ga0335075_10006076_pt1 | contig 18660 bp, 16 predicted proteins | sample Lox_Sample_24_FD_206723 | JGI IMG/M metagenome (GOLD analysis project Ga0335075, IMG submission 206723) | Soil microbial communities from Loxahatchee National Wildlife Refuge, Florida, United States - Lox_Sample_2.4 | ecosystem: Environmental > Terrestrial > Soil > Wetlands | place: USA... | reverse complement strand
CGGAAAATCGTGCACGGTCACGTGACTGTTTCCTTCGCTGTCAGGAGGCAGGGTGGGCCAGGCCCAAACACAAGCCCCAGTCTCAACAGCACCATCGTCCAGTCTCTTCCGCGGACTCTCCCGGTTTCTGTCTGGCGTAAGTCCCTAGAACGGAGTGCCAGATCATCAGCTGGCGGCCACAGCCTTCGGCCCGGGATTCCACACCGGGTCGCCGCCGTAGCCGCGGGCGACCATGGTCACGAACTGGTACACCGCGTCCTCGTCCGGGGACAGCGGGCCGGGCCGCGCGTGCTGCGAGGTGAGCCCGCGTTGCACGGACTCGCACGCACTCCAGTCCTGCCGGTTGGTGATGTCCCAGAACTCGACCGCGTATCCGGGGTCGAAGCCGGGCTTCCCGACCGCCTCGGGGGCGAACGCCCAGGTGCACTCGATCATGGTCCGGTCCACGGCGATCGGCACCAGACGGTGCGTCATCACGTAGTCGGGATGCAGGCTCAGCAGCACGTTCGGGAAGACGTTCACATAGATCACGGTGCGCAGTCCGGTGGCGTCCAGCCCGCGCAACGGAACCCCGCTGCTGGTGCCGTCGAGCGACATGGTGTCCATGCCATCCCGCAGGTCCATCCAGCCGCCGACCCACGCTCCCTGCGCCGGATAGTTCTCGCCGCTCTTCGGCGGGCTGACCTTGCACAGCTCGGGATGGATGACCGGGCAGTGGTAGCACTCGTGGTAGTTCTCGGTGAGAATCTTCCAGTTCGCCGCGGCATCGTATTCATGCCGCCCGGCGATCACGAGCCGCTCCGGCTCATACGGGGCGATCAGTTCGTCGAGCACCTGCAGCGAGTCGGCCAGCGGCGGGGCCTGGCCGGAGCTGTCCACGAAGATCAGTCCGTGCCACTCGGCCACGGGAAGCTCGACCAGGCCCCAGGCCGACTCGTCAAAGCCGTCGCGGCCCTTGAAGCCGGAGGCGAAGCGCAGCCCGCCGGACAATGAGTAGGTCCAGGAGTGGTACGGGCAAATTATCGAGTTACGTTGCGCCGACGCACCGCAGGGCAGCAGCTCATGGCCGCGGTGGCGGCAGGTGTTGGCAAAGGCGTGCAGCGTGCCCTCATCGTCCCGGCTGAGCAGCACGCTCCCGGCACCGACCGACTCGGCCCGCTGGTCACCCGGCTGAGCCAGCTGCGAGCTGAATCCGACGCAGGTCCAGCCCGAGCCGAAGAAATGCTTCTGCTCCCAGGCGAACACGGCCGGATCGACGTACGCGGCCCTGGGGAGCATCACGGATTCACCGAAGGCCTGCAACGACCGTGCGAGCTCGGCCCGGTCGACGGGAGCAGCAGGATAACCAGATTGACTGACCATACAGTCAATCGTATGCGCGGCCCGGGACGCTGTCCAGCGCAGGGGCGGCCGGCCAGGGAGCCTACGGTGCTGTTCAGCGCGGCGAACGCTGCTGTTCAGCGCGGCGAACGCTCCTGTTCAGCGCGGCGTGCGCGGCTGTTCAGCCCACCGGGCCGGCCACTGCGCCGCGCGCGGAACGTTCCGGGCCGGACCCGGCAGCGGTCACCGCGCCTCACTGCGGGTTTGTACGACAACATCCTGGAGCAGGCGGTCCAGCAGCGCGGCGAGCTCATCGCGCTCGGCCGGGACCAGGCCGCGCACGAGTTCTGCCTCGCGGCCGAGCACCTGATCAACCACGCTGTCCACGAGCGCGTGCCCGGCCTGGGTCAAGGTCACCAGCACCGACCGGCTGCCGTCACTGGCAGCGGCCCGCTGGACGAGCCCCTCACGCTCGGCTCTGGCTACGCGCTGCGACACCGCGCCAGCAGTCACCAGAGCCCGCCTGGCGATCTCGCGCGTGGTGAGCCGGTATGGGGGCCCGGCCCGGCGCAGCACACTGAGCAGGTCAAGCGTTGCCGCGTCGACCCCGCACGCCTGCAGCACGCGGCGGCGATCGTCGGCCAGCAGCTTCGCGAGCCGCCAGATCGGGGTCACGATCGCGATCGACTCCACCGGCACGCCGGGGCGCTCACGCTGCCACGCGGCCGAGATCTCAGCCGCCGGATAGGCGGACACGGAGTCGAACGGGTATCGGTCACCGTCCACCACGACAGGCCAGCTCCCCCCGGGTCACAATCGGCCAACTCCTCCGGCGACCTCCCACCGGCCAGCCCCTTCGGCGAGCTCCCACCGCCGGATTCCCTCCGGCAAGGTACGTTTAGATCTAAACATAGCATTCGACAGGAGGATGTCAGTTGGCTCGGAACGTACTCATCACCGGGGCGAGCAACGGCATTGGGCGGGCCATCGCCACCCGCTTTGTCGCCGACGGCGACACCGTCGTCATCACCGGCCGTAACGCAGACCGCCTGCAGCGTGCCGCCGCTGAAATCGGTGCCCGCGGTGTCGTTTGCGATGCTGCCGACCCGGCGCAGGTCGCCGCGCTCCGTGCCGGGCTGGGCGACACGCTCGATGTCCTGGTGAACAACGCGGGCGGCAACACCGACTTCGACGGCCAGGTTGAGGACGAGGCCCCGCAGGCCGATGGCGAGAGCAGCAACAGCTGCGGCGCCAGCCTGGAACGGCTGGCCGCGAGCTGGCGGGCGAATCTCGACGCCAACCTCATAAGCGCCGTGCTCACCACCGAGGCAGTCGCCGACCGGCTCGCCTCCGGCGGATCGGTGATCAACATCGGAACGATCGGTGCTGAGCGCGGCGGCGGCTCGTACGGAGCTGCCAAAGCCGCCCTGGCGTCCTGGAATGCCTATCTGTCGGCCGAGATCGGCCCTCGTGGCGTGACCGCGAACGTCATTTCGCCCGGCTACATCGCCGACACCAACTTCTTCCGTGACCGGCTCACCAGCCAACGGCGAGAAAACCTCATCGCGGCCACCCATGACAAGCGGCCTGGCCGACCGGGCGACATCGCCGAGACGGCGCACTTCCTCGCCTCGCCGGGCGCCAGGCACATCACCGGCCAGATCATTCACGTGAACGGCGGCGCGTTCACCACCCGCTGACCCGCAGCCCCGGTGCGGCCCCAATCGGCGTCACCCTCTTCGACGCCGCGAGCTGAAGCGAAAGACGACGGCTTATCCCCTTGCGAGCCCCCCTGCGAGCACTTGTCATGGAAAAGGTACGCCCAAAACAGGACATAACTATCGTGATCATGACTGAGTCGGATGATAAGTGGCGATGATCAAGGCAACAGCACCACTTCGGCGGAGCTCATCGTCGGCGGGTGCCCAGCGTGTGAGGCGGGCGGCTCGCACCGGTCGCTGGGGCGGCGGTCAGCTGGGGCGGCGGTCAGCTGGCGCGACGGTCAGGGGGATGGGCGGGGAGCGAGAACGGCCTGGGTCTGCGTGGTCTGGCCTGCCAGCCGGTCCTGATCATCGGTCAGGTCGGTCCGCACCACGATGAACGAGCGGCCCACGTGCAGCGGCTGGGCGGTCGCGTGCAGCGTTCCGTCGCGCACCCCGCGGAAGAAGTTCGTCGCGGACTGCACGGTGGCGGTGCCCGCTCCGGCCGGCAGGTTGAGGAAGGCGCAGACGGCACCCACGGTGTCGGCCAGCGACATGACCGCTCCCCCGTGCATCACCCCGCTCGTGGTGCACCGCTCCGGCGACCAAGGCAGGCTGCCGCGGACCAGCTGTGGCGTGGCTTCATCCAGGGTCATGCCGAGAGCGACCGAGTACGGAATCGTGGCCAGCACGTCGGCCGGGGACGGATCGGTGGTTTCTGGCACGAGCAGCCTCCATCGGCGCCGGGGTGAAATGAGGTTCGCGGAAGAGGTCGAGGACGGCTAGGTATCGACCGGCTCGAGCAGCCGGTGCGGCGCCCGCAGCGCGGCCGACACCGGGTCGTCGCGGAAAGTGCTGCGGCCACGGCGCGGCTCCATCAGGATGCTTTCCGGCCCGGGCGTCTGCCCGCACGTGGCGCAGTGGCCGGCCGCGTCGAGCCTGGTGCCGCAGGCGGAGTGCTTGAACAGCCGGCTGTTCGGGTAGCGGTGCCGGTCCCCCCACACCAGCAGGGCGTGCAGCACGGGCCACAGGTCACGGCCGGCCGCCGTCAGCTCGTAGGCGTGGCGGCCAGCGTGCTGGGGATCGGGCCGGCGCCGCAGGATCCCATTCTCGACCAGCCCGCTCAGGCGGTCGGACAGAACGGCCTTGGGGATGTCGAGATGGGCCTGCAGGTCGTTGAAGCGGCGCACGCCGTAAAAGGCATCGCGGATGATCAGCAGGGTCCATCGCTCGCCGACCACCTCGAGCGCGCGGGCGAGCGAGCAGTCCTGGCGTTGGTAATCCTTACCGAGCATGCCCACAGGATACAGGTGGGTTCGATCATCAGACTTGGATGTGTTATGGCCTGGTTCGGTCATTGAACTCATAGAGCCAGGCAGGTGAAGTGATCCCATGGCAGCCAAACCGGCTTTAGCGATGAGCCAGGCGGCACGCACGACACATCCGGACGCGTGGGTGCCGACAGCGGCGGCGCTGCTCGGCGTCGGCTGGGGCGCCAATCAGATACGCCGATGCTGCTCGTCTACCGCCAGGCGCTCGGCATGAGCACCGGAACGCTGGAGGCGGTATTCGGCGTCTATGCGCTCGGTCTGATCCCCGGCGCTGATCACCCGCGGTGGCACCGGATCTCAGGAAGCCGGGTAGCCGCTGGGCCAGCCAGGCCGCCGGGGCCCGGCCAGGCCGGCGGGGCCCAGCCAGGCCGGCGGGGCCCAGCCAGGCCGGCGGGGCCCAGCCAGGCCGGCGGGCTAGCCGGACCGGCGGGGGTCGAGCAGTTCGGCCAGGTGCAGCGCGGGCCAGCCAGCGAGCTGGTCGGCCTGGACGCGGCAGGAGAACCCGTCGGCCAGCAGCAGCGTCCCTGGCGGCGCGGCCCGCAGCGCGGGGAGCAGCGCGTGCTCGGCGACGGCGACCGAGACCTCGTAGTGGCCCCGCTCCATGCCGAAGTTGCCCGCCAGGCCACAGCATCCGGCGAGGGTCTCGACGCTGGCGCCGGCCGCCCGCAGGATGGCCAGGTCGGCGTCGTAACCCATGACGGCGTGGTGATGACAGTGCGGCTGGGCGATGATTCTCCTGCCGTCCAGCCGCCCGGCCAGCCACGACAGGTCCCGCGCGCCCTGGCCTGCGCTCTCTCCCAGCAGCGTCTCGGCCAGGGTCCTGGTGGCCGCGGCGACCGCGCGGGTCCTGGGGTCTGCGCCCAGAAGCTCGGTGAGGTCGCCGCGGAGCACCGCGACGCAGGGCGGCTCCAGGCCGACGATCGTCAAGCCCTCCTCGGCGTATCCGGCCAGGCCGGCCACTGTCGCCCGGAGCCGGGCCCGCGCCCCATCGAGCTGCCCGGTGGAGATCCAGGTCAGGCCGCAGCACATGGACCGGTCCGGCACGATCACCTCGAAGCCCGCCTCGGCGAGCACCGCCACCGCCGACTCCGCCACCTGCGGCGAGAACGCCTGGGTAAACGTGTCGGCCCAGATCACGACGCGTTCCCGGGACTTCGGCACGGCCGGGGCCAGGCGGGCGCTGTCCGCTATCTGGCGCCGCAGCCGGGCGGGCGTGCCGGGCTGGCGGGCCAGCGAGGGCAGCGGCCGCCGCTGGTCGATTCCGCCCAGGAACCGCGCGATCCTGGCCACCGGCGGCATCCGGGCTGCGGCATTGGCCAGACCAGGCGCGACGGCGGCCAGCCGGGTCCAGCGCGGGAGCCAGCCGAGCGCGTAATGGCTGCGGGGCCGCAGCCGGCCGCGGTAGGCCTGGTGCAGCACCTCGGACTTGTAGGTGGCCATGTCCACCGAGACCGGGCAGTCGCGGGAGCACGCCTTGCACGACAGGCACAGGTCGAGCGCCTCGTGTACCTCGGGCGATCGCCAGCCACCGGTGACCAGCGAGCCGTTGGCCAGCTCCTGGAGTACCCGGGCCCGGCCACGGGTCGAGTCCTTCTCGTCGCGAGTGGCGAGATACGAGGGGCACATGAACCCGCCCGCGGGCCCGTTGTCGGCCCGGCACTTGCCGACGCCGACGCACCGGTGTGCCGCCGCGGACAGGTCCCCGCCGTCAGCGGCCAGCGCAAACCCGCCGGGCGCTCGCAGCACACCGGCCCGCGGCAGCCGCAGGTCCGCGTCGACCGGCCGGGCCTCGACGATGATCCCGGGGTTGAGCAGCCCATCCGGGTCGAACAACGCCTTGAACGCGGCGCACGCGGCGATAACGTCCGGCGAATACATGATCGGCAGCAGCTCGCCCCGGGCCCGGCCGTCGCCGTGCTCGCCAGACAGGGAGCCGCCATATCCCGCGACCAGTTCGGCGGCTTCGACCAGGAACGGGCGTAGCCGTTCAGGATGATCGGCCAGCGGGAGATCGATCCGCACATGAACGCAGCCATCTCCGAAGTGCCCGTAGAGCAGCCCGTCGAGGTGATGGCCGTCAAGCAGCGCCGTGAAGTCGCGCAGGTACGGGCCGAGCTGCCCGGGAGGGACCGCGGCGTCTTCCCAGCCCGGCCAGGCCGGCGCCCCGGCCGCGGTCCGGCTGCCGAGCCCGGCCCCGTCCTCGCGGATGCGCCACAGCGCCGCCGCCACCGGACCGGCCGGGACGATGAGCGAGTCGACGGCCCCGGCCGCCGCGGCCAGCCCGCGGGCCGCGGCCAGCGCCTCGGCCTCGCTGGTCCCGCCGGTCTCGGCGAAGAGCCAGGCCGACCCCTCGGGCAGGGCCGGCACCGCGGCGTTCGCGCGGTGCGCGCGGACCACGTCAACCAGGCGGGCGTCGATGCCCTCCAGCGCCAGCACGGCCTGCCCGGCCAGGCCGGCCGCGTCGTCGGCGGCGGCGGGCATGTCCGGGTAGCCGAGCACGCACAGGGCGGTCGCGGCGGGCGCCGGCACCAGGGACACGGTGGCGCCGAGCACCACGCAGCAGGTGCCCTCGGATCCGGTCAGAGCCCGGGCCAAATTTCCTGAACGGGACGGAAGCAGGTGCTCGAGCGAGTAGCCGGAAACCTGGCGGCGGAACCGGCCGAATTCGCCGCCGAGCGGCTCGATCTGGCTAGCCACGAACGCGTCCAGGCCAGGAACCGCGTCCAGCCCGGCCCCGACGCGCAGCTGCCGGCCAGCGCCATCGAGCACGTCCAGGGCCACCACGTTGGCCGCGGTGGTTCCGTACGCCATCGCGTGCGCGCCGCACGAGTTGTTGCCGATCATCCCGCCGATGGTGCACCGGGAGTGGGTCGAGGGATCGGGCCCGAACCTGAGCCCGTGCGGCCTGGCCGCCTGCTGCAGCTGGTCAAGCACCACCCCGGGCTGGACGGTGGCGGTGCGCGCGGCCGGGTCGAGGGCGATGATCCGGTTGAGGTGGCGGCTCAGGTCAAGCACCACCCCGGGGCCGACGGCGTTGCCCGCGATCGAGGTTCCGCCGCCGCGGACGGTCAGCGGCGTGGCCTGCTCGCGGCAGACCGCCGCGGCGGCCAGGACGTCATCGGCCGACCGCGGGAACACGACCGCCTGCGGCACCACCCGGTAGTTGGAGGCGTCGGATGAGTACTCGGCCCGGCGCCGCGGCGACGCGTCCACCAGGGGCCCCAGCTCGGCTCGCAGCCGCCCCACGAGTTCCCTGGCGGCGATGGGCGTGTCGGCAGTCACTCCTACATTCCTATCCGAACTCGCCCCCGCACCGGTCCAGGGGCGGCTGGGCAAAAATCTTCAAGCGCCCGGCCCTCGTGGCCGCTCACAATGGCTGGATGGAACCGGAGGAGCATATCGCGGCGCTGGAGCGGGACGGCGCCCTGCTGGCGGCGGCGGCTGGCCGGGCCGGCCTCGATGCCATGGTCCCGCCCTGCCAGCCGTGGCGGGTGCGCGACCTGCTGCGGCACCTCGGCTTCGTGCACCGGTGGGCGGCCGGCTATGTCAGCCAGGCCCGCGAGGAGATGACTGACGAGCCCGCCGAGGACGAGCTGCTGCTGGCCGGCCCCGGCGACGCTGAGCTGCTCGGCTGGTTCTGCGACGGCCACGCTGAGCTGGTGCGGGCGCTGCGGTCGGCCGACCCCCGGCTGCGCTGCTGGACGTTCCTCCCGGCGCCGTCGGCGCTGGCCTTCTGGGCGCGCCGTCAGGCCCACGAGACCGCCATCCACCGCGCCGACGCCGAGAGCGCCGCGGGCGAGGCGGTCACGTTTCCCGCCTCGTTCGCGGCGGACGGCATCGACGAGCTGATCATGGGCTTCTGGGCCAGGGGCCGGGCGCGTGCGGACCGGCCCAGCTGCATGCAGATCCGGGCGACCGACACCGGCGGCGAATGGCTGGTGGAACTCGGCGCGGGCACGGCCGCCCGCCGCCGGGCGGCCACCGCGGACGCCGTGGTGGCAGGCCGGGCCTGCGACCTCTATCTTCTGCTCTGGAACCGGCCGCGGCCCGACGGCCAGGACGCTGACCGGGTTTCCGTCGGCGGGGATCCCGCGGTGCTGCGGCTCTGGCAGAACCTCATGAAGGTGAGATGGTCATGATGCGGGCGGAGAACGTATGCTCGGCCCGGTGGCCGAGCTGATCGTCGACGGCAAGAACCTCGTGGTCCATCTCACCGCGGGTGAGAAGGTCTGGGGCTTGCACGGCGACATCCGGGTCCGGCTGTCTTCCATCGTCTCTGTGGCGCCCGATCCCAAGCCGTGGCTGGGCCTGCGAGGGTGGCGCATGACCGGGATCAGCTTTCTCGGGCACGCCGCGCTGGGCACCCGCAGGCACGGTGATGGCTACGATTTCTGCATGCTGCACCGCGATCGGCCCGCGGTCCGGGTGGACGTGGCCACGGGACGTTTCAGCCGCTTCGTCATCAGCCTGCAAGAGGGCGGCGACGCTCAAGCGGAGGCGGCCAGGATCGCCGCCGCGGCCGGGATCGCTCCCTCGGCGCCGGCCAGCTAGTCCGCCGAGACGGAGAACTGCCCTGGGAAGCGAAGGACCCGGTGTCTAAAGGCTGAGCCGACCCCGGCAGAGAGTTGATAACAATTTGTATTTAATTTCTACTGATGCACCGCTTATCGTCATATATCGAATTAATTTTCGATACACTGTTTTACATGAACCAGCGGACGTGCGTCGAATGCGGCAGAACCTATAAGCCGTCCAGCGGACACCTCCGGTTCCCCGCATGTCGTTCCAAAGACCTCTGTGGCTGCGGATCCCCGAAGCAGGGGAAGTCTGCGACGTGCGGCACGTGCAGGACGGCCGCCGGGGCATCGAACGGCCACTGGAAGGGCGGGCAGACCCGGCACAAGGCGGGCTACATCATGGCTCGGGCTCCCGGCCACCCACGGACTGGGGGAGGCATGTACGTCTTCGAGCACATCCTGGTCATGGAGGAGATCCTCGGCCGGTACCTGCTGCCCGGGGAATCCGTCCATCACCGCAACGGCGTCCGAGACGACAACCGGCCAGAAAACCTCGAATTATGGACTCGTCCGCAGCCGACGGGCATCCGCGTCAGCGACGCTGTCGCCTGGGCGCGACACATCCTTGAACTGTACGGAGGGCTGGACTGCACCCCCAACAATGCTCAGGGTCTCCACTGAGCACTCTTGGAGGTGGCGGGGATCGAACCCGCGTCCTTCAGTACCTCACCAGGGCTTCTCCGGGCGCAGCCTGCCCTGCTTATTTCTTAGCCCCGGCGGTCATGCAGGCCAGCCGCCGAGCGGGCTCAGCCGCTGTTTGGTGTCCCGCCTAGTCCCGCGGCCGGGCTAGACGGTGGATCCTCCTAGCTGATGCCAGACACCGGGCCGGAGGAACTCCCGGGCTGACAGCCTCTAACTCGCGGTTAGGCCGCGAGGGCGAGGCGAGTGCGCGTTGAGTTGGCACTTATAACTGTGCGGCCACAGGATTTACGAGGTCGTAGTCGCAACCCTCGGCCCGCTTCCCCTGGATCAACTACCGAAGTCGAAACCAGTCACCCCCTCTTGAGTTGTTCTTCAACCGTACCAGGAACAACGGCCGCAGCCGAACTATGCCAGAGCGGCAGAATGCCCGACAGGCGGTCCGCGATGCGGGCCCCATCGGGCATCCTCCGAGTGGTGATGAGATACCCCCGTGGGCGCTGGCGGTGGCCGAAAGTGCGCCCACGGGGGCCGACCGGCAGGGTCGGGGCCGGTCATAACGGCCGGGCCTCCCCCGAGATGAGACCCGGTTCTCATCACAGTGACTGGGCCGCAACCCCCCAAGCGGCACCCCAGTCACTAGGTAAGACGCCAATGTGTGTCTGGGTAGTTGCTCCCCGTTACCAAAATGCGGGCAACGATGCGGTCACGATCCGGCCTGTAGCTCGTTGAGGAACCGGCCGGCCAGCGGCGCCGCCGAGGTCCGCGCCGACCTGGTCAGCTCGATCACGGCAAAGGCCACATTCCCCTGGAACCCAACGAACCACGCGGACCGCAGCCCGTGCGATCCGTCCGGGGCGCTTCCCACCTGCCCGTAGACCGGCACCGTGCCAACGTTGGCGGCCCGGCCCGCGCCGTTGGTCACCGTGGACCGCATCAGTTTCTGCAGCGCCGAGACAACCTGCGGCTCGAACGGGACGGTCGGGGTCAGCCCTGGATCGGGCGGGCTGGTCACGAGGGTGGGCTGGCGCCAGGTCCCGGACTGGGCCACCTCGGCGACGATGGCCATATCCAGAGGACTGACCTGAACGCTGCCGGTCCCGATGGAATCCTCGGCCAGCTCGGCCTGGTTGCCCGGTGTCTGCATGGCCCCGGCGAACGCGCTGAGCGGCAGCTGCCACGGTTTGCCCAGGCCGAAGCCGGCCGCGGCCTCCCGCAGCGACTTGGCCGACAGCCGCAGCGAGAGGCCGGCAAAGGCGGTGGAGCAGGCGGTGGCAAAGTCGGCGCGGAACGTGCCCCGGTTCGGCACCGGTGGGTCGTTGGTGAAATTCTCGCCGCCCACCGGGTTCGAGGCATCGCAGGGAATCTGAAGGTTCACGCCGATCACGCCGGCGTTCAGCAGCGCTGCCGTAGAGATGATCGTGAACGCCTGGCCCGGCTGGTATCTGCCGGACAGGGGCTGGATCTGCGGCATGTCCCCGGCGTCGTGCTGCGCCACGGCGAGGACCTGGCCGGAGGTCGGTGACAGGGCGACGATGGCCGCGGAGCCGGGCACCGACTGCAGCGCCCGGTTGGCCGCCTCCTGCACGCTCGCGTTGATGGTGGTGCGCACGTCCGTGCCCGCGTGCCCGACCCAGCGTTGCTCCACCGACACAACCTGGCCCGCGGCGTTCTCCACGACGACCTCCGTCGTCGCCGAGCCGACGAGCGTCCGCTGGAAGGCCTGCTGCAGCCCGGACAAGCCCACCGTCGTGCCCGGTCGGTACGGGATGCCTTCCATCTGCAGCAGGCTGGCCGACTCGCCGTCGACGGTGCCGGACACGGATCCGGCGATGCTGCCGAACAGCCGCTGCCGCTGCCGCTCGATCATCAGCCCGGGTACCCGGGAGAGCTGGCGGCTCAGGCGGTGGTAGCTGGCCGGGCTGAACCGGACCAACTCGAGGAACCCGGCGCCCGGCGCCTCGGTGATCCAGCCGAGTACCTGGCTCTGGGACAGGCCGGTCGCCCTGGCCAGTCCGCTGGCGGTCTGGGCCGGATCCTTGAGGCGGTCGGGGACGACCCCCACGGTGTAGACCAAAGAGAGCGGCGCGAGCGGCGCTCCCTCCGCATCGAGCAGCTGGGCCCGCTCCGGCATCGTGCTGACCACCGCGAGGCGCAGCCCGGGCCGCAGGCCGGGAGCGATGACGGCCGGGCTCCACACCACCTTCCAGTCCGAACCCACCCGGCGCAGGTGGAAAGAGCCACGGTAGTTCCACGGCGGACCGCCGCGGCCGAGGTTGACGGACGCGTCGAACTGCGCCGTGGCCGTGTTGGCCTGCTGGGTGACGTCTCCCATGGAGAGCGTCAGCGCGGCGGCGCCCACATCCTGGTAGGCGTCCTGCAGCGCCGCGGCTACACCTGCGGGAGCGCCGGTCGTCAGCCCGGCGGCGGTGGCGTACTGGCCGTTCTCCCAGGCCAGCAGGAAGGCCTGGACAGTGGGCTCCGCGCCCGGCCGGGGAGTTACCCAGCCCAGCGCCAGGCCGGCCAGCAGCAGCACTGTCGCGCCGGCCGCAGCCACCACCCGGACCCGCGCGGAGCGCAGGCGAACCCCACCCACCCGTGTTTCCCCGACTCTTTTCTTCCCCGCGCCGCCCGCCCGCCCCGCGCCGCCCGCCCGCCCCGTGCCGCCCGGCCGGCCCGCGCCGCCCGCCGGCTCCGCCCGAGCTCCCCTAGCTCGGGTCCCCCTAGCCGCCGTACCTGCCCTGGAAGCGGGCTTGCCGGCGTGCGCGCCTCGGTTATGGGTGCGGACCATGGCCCAACGCTCCGCTACCTTCGCCGCCGCAGGGCACGGTCAACCTCTCTGGCAGCGTCCCTGCGCGCTAGGTCATGGCGCTTGTCATAGGTCCGCTTGCCGCGGGCCAGAGCCAGTTCGACCTTGGCCTTCCCGTCTTTGAAGTACAGCGAAAGCGGGATGAGAGTCAAGCCGCGTTCGGCTGTCTCCGCAGCCAGTTTGTCGATCTCCTTGCGGTGCATCAGCAGCTTACGGGTACGGCGCGGCTCATGGTTGGTCCATGTGCCCTGGGTGTACTCCGGTATGTGCACGTTATGCAGCCACACCTCATGGTCGCTGATCTGACCGAACCCGTCAGCGAGCGAGGCTCGCCCCGCCCGCAGTGATTTCACCTCGGTGCCGGTCAGCACCAGCCCCGCCTCAAAGACATCCTCGATCTGGTACTCATGCCGCGCACGGCGGTTCCTGGCGATTACCTTCTTGCCGTCAGATGCCACATTCCTGCCTTGCGCCTCACACGCGCAGGTAACGCCGCAGGGTGAGGAACGACGTGGCGCCGGTCAGCAGGACGCCGAGGATCATCGCCAGGATGATGACCTCGATCAGGTCCGTGCTCGTCAACTGCACGTTGAATGGGAAATACTGCTGCAGCGTATCAAGCCACAGCGATTTCACCGCGACGAGCAGGCCAGACGCCACGAGCCAGCCGAATAGGCCGGCGATCACGCCTTCGACCAGGAATGGCAGCTGGACGTAGAAGTTGGACGCGCCGACCAGGCGCATGATGCTGGTTTCCCGGCGGCGGCTGAAGGCCGAGAGCCGGATCGTGTTCGCGACCAGCAGGATGGCCGCGATGATCAAGACCAGGGCGATCGTCACGACCGCGTTCCTCGCCCCGCCGAGCAGGTTGTAGAACTTGTCCAGGATCGCCGAGTTGTCGACGATCTGGTCGACCCCCGGCTGCCCGTCGACGCTCTCGGCCACGATGGTCGTGTCGGCCTGCGTGTTCTTGAGCCGCACCTCGAACGAGTTGGGGATCTCGCCCGCGGTGACCGAGTTCACCATGGACGGGAACTCCGATCTGAACTGCGAGTACGCCGCCGACTGCGACACGTAGGAGACGCTCGCGACCTCAGGCAGCCCGGCCAGGGTCTGGTGGATCGACGACATCTCGGCCGCCGTGGCCGGCCCGTTCTTGGTGCACTGCGGGCTGGAGCTGACCTTGGTGCAGAGGTAAATCGAGAGCTGGACCCGGCCTTGCCAGAAGGTTCTGGTTTCATCGACCTGCTTGACGAACAGCAGCCCGGTGCCGAGCAGCGACAGACTGATCGCGACCACCACGATGAGGGCGATTGTCATCGTGAGGTTACGCCTGAGGCCAATCCACACTTCATGAAACACAAACTGCGCACGCATGTCGCTGACCCCTCGGTAGTCTGCCCGTCGGTCGTCGGCCCCGGCCGGTCAGTACGCCTGGCCGTAGACCCCGCGCGACTGATCCCGCACCACTTTGCCGTATTCAAGCTCGATGACGCGTTTGCGCATGGAGTCCACAATTGCGGCATCGTGCGTGGCCATGACCACCGTGGTGCCGGTCCGGTTGATCCGGTCGAGAACCTTCATGATTCCGATCGATGTCGCCGGATCGATGTTCCCGGTCGGCTCGTCGGCGAGCAGGATCATCGGCCGGTTCACGAACGCCCGGGCCATGGCCACCCGCTGCTGCTCGCCGCCAGACAGCTCATCGGGCATCCGGTCACGCTTGCCCTCGAGGCCGACCAGGTCGATCACCTCGGGAACGACCTTGCGGATGAATCGCCGCGGCTTCCCGATGACCTCCAGGGCGAACGCGATGTTCTGGTACACGTTCTTGCTGGGCAGCAGCCGGAAGTCCTGGAAAACGCAGCCGATCCGGCGGCGCAGGAGCGGCACCTTCCAGTTGGTGAGCCGCGCGAGATCCCGGCCAGCGACGTGAATCCTGCCCTCGGTCGGGCGCTCTTCCTTGAGCACCAGCCTGAGGAACGTCGACTTGCCGGATCCCGAGGGCCCGACCAGGAACACGAACTCGCCCTTCTCGACGTCGAGGCTGACGTTCTCAAGGGCTGGGCGGCTCTGATTCGGGTACGTCTTGGTCACATTATCGAAGTGGATCACGGGTCCATCACACGCGCTCGACGGGTTGCGGACTGGCTGCGATGGCGCTTACCGCGCCCCAGTTTGGCCATCGGACAGTCTAGGGGGGAAACTGGCTTAGAACGTCCAACATCGTCGAAGTGACCGGGTAGGCGCCGGCCCGGAGGGAACCCAGATGAGCTGCGAGCACCTGATCTGCGCCCAGTGCGCCGGACCGGTGGCCGAAGGACGGTGCCCGGTCTGCCACGCGGCGCGGGCCCGGATGCACCACCATGGCGGGCCCAACATGACCCTGCCCCTGGTCGCCGCGGCCCTGATCGCGCTGCTGCTGATGATGCTGGCCCTGCACCTGGTGCACTGACGCGGCCGGGGACGGCGCGGGCCCAGGGGCCCGACGACCTGGCCCCGGTCGCTACGCGCCGGGTAGGTCCGGCTACGTACGGCGGTCACATGGGGTCACCGCCGTTAATAGTCACGCGTACGTCACAAAAGCATCCCAGCCTGGGACTATTACTTCCAATGGTCTAGACCTCACCAGCCCCGGCGTGCTGCAGTGAGCAATACCGATCACAAGGCGTGACGCCGACGGGCAGCCCCGCTAGCAGCCTGGGCCCGTTGGCCTTGCCGTCCTGGCCCGAGCGCCGGAAGGAAACCCCCAGATATGAGGTCAATAACCTCGCGGTCACGCATATCACGACCCAGACTGCACCTTCGGCTGATGGCGGCGGGCGCCGTCGTGCTGGCGCTCGTCGCGGCCGGCTGCAGCAGCAGCAGTCCCAGCAACTCGTCATCGGGCACAACCCCGGTCAAGGGCGGCACCGCGGTGTGGGCGGAGCCGCCGGCGAGCACGCCGAGCTACATCTTCCCGTACGTGGACAGCGCCAACATCAGCAACCTGAACCTGTTCGACCTCCAGTACCTGATGTACCGGCCGCTGTACTGGTTCGGCCAGAAGGGCCAGCCGGAGGCGAACAACTCGCTGAGCCTGGCCAACCCGCCGGTGGTCAGCGGGAAGACTCTGACGATCACGCTGAAGCACTACATGTGGTCCAACGGCACCCAGGTGACCGCGCAGAACGTGATGTTCTGGCTGAACATGGAGATGGCCGAGCCGGCCGACTACGGGGCCTACACCGGCTTCCCGGCCAACATGACGAGCATCAAGGTCGTCAGCCCGACCGAGATCCAGATGACGATGAGCAAGGCGTACTCGCCGACCTGGGTCCTGTACAACGACCTGAGCCAGATCGTCCCGATGCCGACGGCGTGGGACAAGACGGCGTCCGGGCCGAGCCACTGCGAAACCACGGTCAGCGACTGCGCGGCCGTCTACACCTACCTGAACAAGCAGGCCGAGGACGTCACCGGATATGCGTCGTCGCCGATCTGGGGCGTCGTGGACGGGCCGTGGCGGCTGAGCGCGTTCAACGCCGACGGGCACATCTCGTTCGTGCCGAACAAGTCCTACTCCGGCCCGGTCAAGCCGAAGCTGTCGGTATTCGAGGAGGTGCCGTTCACCACCGACGCGTCCGAGTACGACGTGCTGCGGTCGCCGAGCTCCAGCACCAAGATCGACGTCGGCTACCTCCCCGACCAGGACGCCCCGGCCAAGCCGGCCAACGCGACGGTGGGTTCCAACCCGCTGTCGGGCTACACGCTGGACCCGCTGTACCCATGGGGCATCGACTACTACGCGCTGAACTACCAGTCCAGCGACGGCGACCACGGTGCCATCTTCAAGCAGCTCTATTTCCGGCAGGCGCTGCAGTACGAGATGAACCAGGCCGCGATCATCTCGGGCCCACTGCGCGGGTACGGAGCCCTCACCGTCGGCCCGGTCGCCGCTACCCCGGCCACCAAGTGGCTGTCGTCCAAGGGGCGGGCCGGTGACCCATATCCGTACAACCCGACCAAGGCCAAGGACCTGCTGACCAGCCACGGCTGGAATGTGGTCTCGAACGGGAGCACCACCTGCGTCAAGCCGGGTACGGCTGCGGACGAATGCGGCGCGGGTATCACCGCGGGCAGCGCGCTGAGCTTTAACTTCCTGTACCTGACCGGGACCGCGTGGGTCCAGCAGGAGATGACGCAGCTGCAGTCCAACGCCTCATCAATCGGGATCAAGCTGAACCTGGAGCCCAAGACGCTCGGCGACGTGCTCTCCGTGGCCGGGGGCAACTGCGTGGTCGTCAAGGCTCCCTGCAACTGGGACATGGCGAACTGGGGGTTCGGCTGGTCGTTCTCCCCGGACTACCTGCCCTCCGGCGATCAGCTGTTCGAGTGCGGTGCGGTCGCGAACTCCGGCGGGTACTGCGACAAGACCAACGACTCGCTGATCGAGCAGACGCTGACCAACGACAGCCTGTCGCTCTTCTACCAGTGGCAGAACTACCTGGCTCCGCAGCTGCCGGTCATGTACCAGCCGAACGCCGCCTACACCCTCACCGAGGTCGCCAACAATCTCAAGGGTTACTTCCCGCAGAGCCCAACGCTCAGCCTCACCCCTGAGAACTGGTACTTCGTCAAGTAACTGGAAATAGCAGGAAACCGGGCGGCCACCCCCATTGGGGTGGCCGCCCGTCCTGGTGCCTGGCGCTTAACGTCACAGCCCCTGGGTCCGAAGCCAGCGGATCTCGGCGTCGATGAAGTCGTCGATCTCGCCGTCCATCACCGCCGTGGTGTTCCCGGTCTCGATGCCGGTTCGCAGGTCCTTAATGTTCTGGTATGGGTGCAGGACGTAGTTGCGGATCTGGGTCCCCCAGCTGCCGGCGTGATCCCCGCGCAGCTCGGCCATCTTCGCCTGCTGCTCCTCCCGCTTGCGCTCGAGCAGTTTGGCCTGCAGCACCGCCATGGCGCTGGCGCGGTTCTGGATCTGGCTGCGCTCGTTCTGGCAGGAGACCACGATCCCGGTCGGCAGGTGGGTGATCCTGACCGCGGAGTCGGTGGTGTTGACCCCCTGGCCGCCCGGGCCGCTGGACCGGAACACGTCGACCCGGATCTCGTCCTCGGGAACCTCGATGTGGTCGGCCTGCTGGACGACCGGGATCACGTCCACGCCCGCGAACGAGGTCTGCCTGCGGCCCTGGTTGTCGTATTTGGAGATGCGCACCATCCGGTGCGTGCCGTGCTCGCCGCGCAGCGTGCCGTAGGCGTAGGGGGCCTTCACCGCGAACGTGGTCGACTTGATCCCCGCCTCTTCCGCGTAGGAGGTGTCGTAGATCTCGGTCTGGTACCCGTGGCGCTCGGCCCAGCGCAGGTAGATCCGCCGCAGGCCCTCCGCCCAGTCGGCCGCGTCGGCCCCGCCCGCCTGGGCGTTGATGGTTATCAGTGCCTCACGCGCGTCGTACTCGCCGGACAGCAAGGTCCTGATCTCCAGCTGGTCGATCTCCTTGCGGAGCGCGGCCAGATCGCGGGTCGCCTCCTCCCGGGTCGCCTGGTCGCCCTCGCTCTCGGCCAGCTCGAACAGCACCTTGGTGTCGTCGAGCCGCCGGTGCAGGCCCTCCAGGCGGCTGAGCTCGCCGTCGAGATAAGACAGCCGCCGGGTGACCGCCTGCGCCTGCTCCTGGTCCGCCCACAGCCCGGGCTCGCCCGCACGCTCGCGCAGCCCGTCGGCCTCCTTCCGCATGGCGTCCGGGCTAAGGACAGCTTCCACGCTGGCGAGTTTCGATGACAGTTCCGAGATTTCGCCCGCAGGGTCCATAGCCATGCCGGAAAGCCTACGTCAGGCTGGCATGTCCGCTTGTTGCCGAGCCCAGTTCAGCAGAAGCTATCGTTTGCGGGAAGACAAACGTTAGCTACAGCAGCGAGGAAGGTCCCCCGATTCTTACTGATAGCGGCCCCACGGCCCTCACCTTCGAGCGGATCCAGGCCGCCGCCGCCCGGCTGGCCGGGGTGGCCCACCGTACCCCACTGCTCACATCCACCACACTGGACGCCAGGTGCGGTGCCCGCATCTCCCTCAAGGCCGAGCCGTTCCAGCGCTCCGGGTCGTTCAAATTCCGCGGCGCCTACAACCGTCTCAGCCTGCTCGAGCCCGACGAACGGGCCAAGGGGGTAGTGGCGTATTCGTCCGGCAACCACGGCGGTGCAGTCGCGCTTGCAGCCTCGCTGCTGGGCATCGACGCGGTGGTCGTGGTCCCGGAAACCGGCTCGCCGGCCAAGCTGGCCGCGATCGAGGGCTATGGCGCCGA
>Ga0335075_10006075_pt1 | contig 18661 bp, 20 predicted proteins | sample Lox_Sample_24_FD_206723 | JGI IMG/M metagenome (GOLD analysis project Ga0335075, IMG submission 206723) | Soil microbial communities from Loxahatchee National Wildlife Refuge, Florida, United States - Lox_Sample_2.4 | ecosystem: Environmental > Terrestrial > Soil > Wetlands | place: USA... | reverse complement strand
CTTGCACCCAAATAGCCTGCAGAGCCAGACCGCGCCGAGCCAGAGGGAGGCCTCCCGTGACAGCGGACGACGAGATCGGCTACCAAGAGATCCGGTACGAGGTCGCGGACCCGGTTGCCACGATCACGCTCAACCGGCCTGCGGTGCTCAACGCGTGGACGGACCGGATGGGCTTTGAGGTGCGGCATGCGGTGAGCCAGGCCGAGTCCGATCCCCGTGTGGTCGGAATCGTGATTACCGGTGCAGGGCGCGGGTTCTGCGCGGGCGCCGACATGACCAGGCTCTCGGCCATCAGCTCGGGAGACCTGAGCAGCCAGGCACCGGGCGCCGGTCTCGCGTCTGACCCGGGCGACCCGGCTTCCGGCGATGACCTGCACCTGGGGACCTATACCTACCTGATGTCGGTACCGAAGCCTGTTATCGCTGCCATCAACGGCCCGGTAGCAGGCATGGGCGTGCCGATCGTGCTTGCCTGTGATCTCCGCTTTATGGCCGAGGACGCGATCTTGATGACGGCGTTCGCGCAGAGAGGGCTTGTCGCCGAGTGGGGCATCAGCTGGATGCTTCCCCGCCTGGCCGGCCCGGCCGTAGCGCTCGATCTGCTGTTCTCGTCGCGAAAGATCTCCGGGACGGAGGCAGCCGCGATGCGCGTGGTGAATGCCGCGCTGCCGCAGGCAGAAGTCCTGCCGCACGCTCAGCAGTACGTGCGCGACCTGGCGGCAACCTCGTCACCGGCGTCGATGGCCATCATGAAGCGCCAGGTCTACCAGCAGATGAACGCGGGCCTGCTGGCCGCCGAGCGTGAGGCTCGCGCGCTGATGATTGAGAGCTTCGGCCGTCACGACTTCCGCGAGGGCGTCGCGTCGTTCACGCAGCGGCGAGCTCCGCGGTTCGAGCGACTGCCGACCGCGGTAACCGATTCCTCAGGCCCGAGGGACCTCGGCTAACGGCACCGCGCTGCCGATCCACGCCACGTTCCCGGCCCTGAGCTGGCTGTCGTGCTCCGGGCAGATCATGGCGACGCGAGCGATCGCGCCCTGACTGATCTGCCAGGCCACCGCCCCGAGGTTGGTGCAAGGCATGTGCCAGCTCGTCACCGTCATCATGTCTGGACAGACAATCTTGCGGCCGGCACCGCACATTCCGGTGAAGTCACTGCAGCGAGCGCAGAAACCCAGCCGCGCCCCGGCCGGATCGTGAGTTGCTAACCCGCATTCCGGGCAGGTCCACCGGCCTGGCCGGCTCGCTGGCCCGGCCGTGCCGCGGCCGCGGGTAAACAGACCCAGTCTGACCCGGCCGGAACTGTCAGTAGCTGCGCGCGAGGCATTACGAGACAATGGCGACCCCCGCCCTTGTAACACCGCCTCTCCCCCCCACAGGTCAAGGCCAGGTGATACGACAACGCTACGACGTGCAGCCGTCGCAGCGCGTCATCTGAATGATGTAGCCGGATATGTAAACACACCCACCGGATGAGTGATTAGCGCAGCTGATACGTCGAATGCCGGCCGATGAAATGGCACATTACGTCATCGATCCAGCAAAGGGGATGGAACGCCGATGTCACAGGCAGCGCCAGCGGCCGTGCAGCGCCCGGACGGGCGGCCGGCCGCCGACGTCGTTGTCGTCGGCTTCGGTATGGCAGGCGGCTGTGCTGCGGTAGCGGCAGCCGAGGCTGGCGCCTCCGTCGTTGTGCTTGAGCGCGCCGCGGTCGCCGGCGGGACCAGCGCGCTCGCCGGCGGCCATTTCTATCTTGGCGGCGGAACTGCCGTGCAGCGGGCTACCGGCCATCCGGACAGCCCGGCTCAGATGTACGCCTACCTCATGGCAGTGACACCAGATCCCGAGCCGGAAAAGGTCCGCGCCTATGCAGACGGCAGCGCCGCCCACTGCGACTGGCTTGAGAGCCTGGGATTCGAGTTCGAGCGCAGCTATTACCCGGACAAGGCGGTGATACAGCCCGGCACACAGGGCCTGATGTACACCGGCAACGAGAAGGTGTGGCCGTTCAGGAACATCGCCATACCGGCGCCGCGGGGGCATAAGGTCCCGGTGCCCGGCGACACTGGCGGCGCGAAACTGGTGGTGGACCTGCTACTGCGGCGAGCCGCCGATCTCGGCGTCGAGATCAGGTACGAAACGGCCGCGACGGAGCTGATCACGACTGCAGTGCGCGGCAGCGATCGGCGAGTCACCGGCGTGCGCTGGCGTACCGCCACGGAAACGGGGATTATTCCGGCCGGCAGCGTCATCCTGGCTGCGGGCGGCTTCGTGATGAACGCAGAGATGGTCGCCCGGCACGTGCCGCAGCTCGCAGCGAAGCCCTTCGTTCTCGGCACCAGCTATGACGACGGCGCAGGCATCAGGCTGGGCCTGTCAGCGGGCGCGCAGGCGCTGCACCTGGATCGTGCGTTCATCACCGCGCCGTTCTACCCGCCGGCGAAACTGGTGACCGGGATTGTCGTTAACCGGGAGGGCAAGCGGTTCGTCGCCGAGGACAGCTATCACGCGCGTACCTCGGCATTCGTCCTCGAGCAGCCGGGCAGTGCCGCGTACCTGATCGTCGACAGCGAGCATATGGAGTATCCGGAGTTCCCGCTGGTGCCGTTCATCGACGGCTGGGAGACTGTCGAGGCGATGGCAGCAGCGCTGGGCATCCCGGCCGGTCAGCTCGCGGAGACGCTGAGTTCGTACAACGCTGCTGCGGCCCGCGGCGAGGACCCTGAGTTCGGCAAGCATCCGGACTGGCTTGAGCCGCAGGACACCGGCCCGTGGGCAGCTTTCGACCTCAGCCTGGGCAAGGCGATGTACGCCGGATTCACCCTCGGCGGGCTGCGGTGCACTGTTGACGGGCAGGTACAACGAGCTGACGGATCGGTTGTCCAAGGGCTCTACGCGGCCGGGGCCTGCGCGTCCAATATCGTGCAGGACGGTGCGGGCTACAGCAGCGGAGCACAGCTGGGCGAGGGGTCGTTCTTCGGCCGCCGGGCGGGCCGGCATGCGGCGCACGCGGCGCGCGGCTAGAGCAGCGCAAGCGCGTCCAGGTCGAGCGCGTGCCTGGCGTGCCGGCGCGCCATCGCGGCGAACATCGCGTCGCCCCGCTCGGTCTGCTGGACCATCATCGCGGCGATGATGTCCATGACAATGCCGCTGAATGCGTGCCGGCGGTAGCCGGTCCAGCAGTCGTGCCAGCTGAGCACCGCACCGCGGCTGGTGAGCATGGCGTGATAGCGCCGCACGAGGGTTTCCTCGTACTGCCGTCTGGCCGCGACCGGCAGGCTTGAGGCAAGGAAATACGACAGGTCGGCGGTACCCGCGCCGAAACCGGCCGTCTGCCAGTCGAGCACTACCGGCCGGGTTGGTCCGAACAGCAGGTTGTCCGCCCGGAAATCGCCGTGCACGATCGTGCGCGGCTCGTCGCTCGCTGCCAGGTAGCTCGGGACCTTCGCCAGGAAGTCCTCGATCAAGCTGAGTGTGCCCGGCTCAAGGCGGCTCGCGAAGCGCTCGCAGAAACCCGGGTAGAGGTCGGTAAGGACGTCTGCCAGCAGTGCGGCCGCAGCCGGGCCTGACCTGTTCAGCCAGGGCAGGGCGGCAAGCTCGGTACTGTCCCAGCCCGCCGCGTGCAGCGCGGCGAGCTCGCGGATGGCGGCTGCGGCGGCGTCGGGGTGCAGGCCGGCCAGCTGGTCGCCTGGCAACGCCGGCGCCAGGTCTTCGAGCAGTACGACGTACTCGTCCGGATCCCGGTCATAGGCCGCGTAGTAACACCGTGCTAGCGCGACCGGCAGACCGGGCGCGAGCTGGCTGTAGAAACTGGCCTCAATCTCGTAGGTGCGGAACGCCCTGGCAGCGTTGCGGCTGGCCGCGTCTGCCGCCGGGACCTTGGCGATAATCGTCGGCGGCAAGTCGGCTGGCCCGTCGTAGGTTATCGACAGCCGGTAGCTGTCAGATACCTGCCCGGTACCGACCGGTGCAGCATCCACTGCTGCGACGGCGGTGCCGCCGAGATGGCTGGCCAGGGCGCGCGTCAGGAACTCCGCGGTGAGCTCCTGGCCACCGCACACCGCCGCGGTCACGTGCCGTCACCGCCACGGCCGGCCAGATCGGCATCGGCGACGGAGGCGTCAGCAAGGTAGGACCAGCCGTGGTCGCGCCAGCCCGGCGGCTGGTTCCACTCGGTCCAGCCGTAACCTGTCCGGCCGTCGTCCGCGGCGAACTCGCAAAGCGCGCGCGGGAAGTGTGCAACCTGGCCGGCTGGCGAGGTCATTGCGATCGGGGCGAACGCCAGCGGCATCGCGGTCAGTGTCGCGCCAGGCAGCCGCAGGCGTGACTGCTGCGGGAAATCGTCAGCGCCGAAGTCCGTGTGCGCGCAGAATCCGGTCAGATGGCTGAGTTCGCCGGAGGGCGGCACAGCGAACGACGGCCAGCCGATAGCGAACCCGACGTTGGCCTGCATGCCGTGAAACGCCGTGCCGTCGCCGAGCCGGCCAGATGTCCAGAGCCAGGAGATCTGCCACCAGTCACGCTCACCCCAGCTGTGGTCGCGTTCGCCGAAGGCGCGGACGGGCATCGTGACGTCGCCCACGCTGACGGTGCCGCTCACCTCACACGGGATCTCATACCGGGGAAGGTCCTTGTACGGGTAGACGCCCCCGGCGGTAGTCCATTCCAGGTCAAGGACAAGCCGGACCTGCCCGGCCGCCTCGAGCCCGGTGTAGGCGGCGGCTGGCTCGGGCAGCACCGCCGCAACCGCGTCCAGTCCTATCCTGGCCGAGCGCAGCGGCTGCACGATTTCCTGCGTGGCAGCGATGGCCGCGGTTCGCAAGTAGGCGCTGCCACGCGCGGGCAGTGCGGCCGAATTGTCGGCGACGAGAATCGCGGGCTGTCCCGGCCGCACGATGCAGGCCCAGTACCAGGCCCGGTCCCAGTTCGGGTACAAGCCGAGGCGCACGTAGCCGCCGATGGATCCGTCCGGCGCGGCGAAATCGAAGTAGAACGACTCGTTCCAGAGCAACTCGCGGCCGGGAGCATGCAGTTCCTCGTCAGCGTCCGCAAGCTGCCAGGTCCCGTGGTCAACGATCTTCACCATCGGCTAAGCCCTTCACTAGGCTGATGCGCCTCGTTGCTGGAGGATGGCGTTGCGTGGAGGATGGCACAGCAACAGCCGGTCGTCCAGGCTTGAAGTCAGGGGCCCGCGCCAGCGCCGCCGCCGATCGCAGGGGGACAGATGGATCTCGGGCTGACCGAGAAGGTCGCGATTGTCGCCGCAGCCAGCAAAGGCCTCGGCAAAGCATGCGCACTAGCGCTGGCCCGAGAGGGCGCGCGAGTCACGATCTGCGCGCGCAATGAGGCCGAGCTCGCGGCCGCAGAGGCTCATGTCCGCGGCGCGACGGGCGCCGACGTCCTCGCCGTGCCGGCCGATGTCAGCAGCGCGGCGGACATACATGCCGTCGTCGAGGCGACGGCGGAGCGCTTCGGCGGTATCGACATCCTGGTCAACAACTCCGGCGGACCGCGGATCGGCAGCTTCGGCAACCTCACCGACGAGGACTGGCGGCAGGCGTTCGAGGTGGTGACGCTGAACTTCGTGCGCTTCGTCCGCGACGTGCTGCCGTATATGCGTGCCAGACACTGGGGCCGCATCATCGGAGTTCAGTCGAGCTCGGTCAAGCAGCCTGTGACCAACATCGACCTGAGCAACGGCACCCGGCCGGGCATCGCCGGGCTGATGAAGGCGCTAATGCCCGATCTGGCCTCGGACGGAATCACCATCAACCTCGTGCTGCCCGGCTCGTTTCGCACCGCGCGGCTCAGTCCTGGCATCGAGGACGGAGCCCCGGCCAGTCCGGAACTCCAGGAGCGGCTGAAGTCACTCGCGGAGCGGATCCCGGTCGGCCGGCTGGGGGAGCCCATCGAGCTCGGCGATCTCGTCGCGTTCCTGGCCTCGGAGCGCGCCGCCTACATCACCGGGGCCGTCTACCAGATCGACGGCGGCATCATCGCCTCGAATCTGTAGCGGCCAGCTCTGATAAATCCAGGACGTCTCATCCGGGCGCCCGGCGCCACCACCGGCGGCGACCACGCCCGCCATCCGCCGCCGGATCGACGGCCAGCTCGGCGTCAGCCAGCTCGGCGTCAGCCAGCTCGGCGTCAGCCAGCTCGGCCGGGCCGGCCGACCGCAGGCCGGCTCGCTCCGCCTGCCACTTGGCGACCATCGCGTCGCTGTCGACCAGGCGCACGAAGATCGGCGGCCCGACGGGTAGTCGGCGCCACTCCATGATCCGCTCGTTCAGCTCCGCGACGCTGTCGCGGACCTGCTGTTCCGAGGCGAACTCTGCCACGCTGTCGGCGAGCCGGGCGGCCTGCTTGCGGAGTCTGAGCGGAGTCGGCAGCAGTTCCTCAGTCGAGACGCCCTCCCGCCGCACCCAGTCCAGCACCCAGGCATCGGGATTGTCCGGCTCGCCGCGCCCGCGCAGCGGCTTCCCCGTGCCGGGCAGGTTGTCGAAAGCGCCGCGTTCGGAGGCATCGTTGATCTGCTGATCGATCCAGGAGCGGAAGCTCATGCCCTGGGGCTTGCGCTCGGTCATGCGGCCCGGTCCGAGGCGGCGGCACGAGCAAGCCAGCAGCCGGTCGTCGGGCGGACCGGCTGAGCTTGGCGAATCTCCTGCATCACCAGCCATCTTACTGACCGCCAGCCAGCCGGTTCGCGGCTACGGCCGGGCCGGGCCGCCGGGCATCGTCGGCTAGCCTGAGTCGCGGAACTTGACCGTCCGCGCAGCAGGGCGGCCGGAGCAGACCGCGGCAGGCCGGGTATCCGGGCCGCCAGCTGAAGGGACGGGCGTTGGCAATCGTGGTGCTGGTGCTGTGGCTGGCCACGGCCGTTGCCGGAGTCACCCTGTTGCGGGCTGGCGGCGCGAGCCGCCGGGATGCCGCAGCTGCGGCACCCGCCGCCCAGCCCGTGGCGGCCGACGTGATGGCGGGGACGCGGCTGGCTGCAGTTCCGCTAACCCCGGACGGACGGCCGCCGCCAGGACCGCACGTACGGGTCACAACCCCGGAGGGGGAGCACCCGCTGCTGGAGTTCAGCCACCCGGCGCTGGCGGTAACCGGGATCGCTTGCTGGATGATGTACACCTTCGTGCACTACCGGCCACTGGCCTGGATCGCGTTCGCCATCCTGGTGGCGACCCTGCTGGTGGGCTTGGGCTGGCTGATCCGCAACCGGCAGGAGGCAGGCCGCCAGGCCAGTGCTACGTGGGCGTTCCCGCCCCGGCTGGTCTGGGTGCACGGCCTCGTCGCCACGTCATCGCTCGTGCTCACCGTGCTGACCGCCATCCTGGCAAGCCGAGCGTGACTCCTGCCGCTGTGCTCACGCGCCGGCGTGCCTAAGCAACACGCTTGGCGCATCCAGACAGCGGCAGAGTGAACCAGGCGGTCTTACCGCCCTGGCTAGTCCGCACGCCGCTGGCCGCGGCGAGCGCGGTGACGATCGCTAGCCCGCGACCTCGGTCGGCGTCCGGACCCGCGTCGCGTGCCTCGGGCAGGTCTGGCGAGCTGTCGCTGACCTCGCAAGTGACAGCTGCCTGCCCTTCGGCGTCAGCCAGGCGCCGCAGGACGAAGCCGATGGACTGGCCGTTCGCATGCTCGACCGCGTTAGCCACCAGCTCCGAGGCCAGCAGCTCGGTGTCGGCGGACAGATCCGCCATGCCCCAGGCCGCCATGGCCCGGCGGGCCGCGCTGCGCGCCTGTCCGGCTGATCTCGGCTCAGCCGGCAACTCAGCGCGCAGCACAGGGCCGGGCGTTGCCGCCGTCGTGATCTGATCTGTGCCGGAGCTTTGCCTCATGCCAGCTCCCGGGGTGGGGCAGCCCGGCGCCTGGCCCGGCGCGGGCAGGAGGTTCCGCCGGCCTGGGAAGACCGGCGGCGCGGCGAGCCGGGGACCTGGGGGATGACGCGGTGCCAGGGGCTGCTGGGGGGAGAGTTCCCTCCGGCACCGCGCCGGTCCATGCGCCAGGCTTCGGATACATCGGACGTTTCCATCCTTCTGGCCTATCTACTCGCCTCTTTGCCGAACACAGTCACCACGTTAGATTCGCCGCGCCTGACTTCGCATCCGCGCTATTGCCAGTCGCGTCCGCGCAATTGATAGCCGTCCGGATAGCCGCTGACAGCGGGCAAGTACCGTAATACCAGGGGTCTACGGGGTTGCAGATGGGGTCTGTGGTGCTGATCGATCGCCTTGCAGAGCGGGCGAGGCTCGGCAGCATGCTCGACGCGGCGACGAGCGGGCACAGCGCGGTGCTGGTGATCACCGGGCCGCCCGGGGTCGGCAAGACGGCGCTGCTCGATTACGCGGTCGAGTCGGCCGCCGGGTTGCGCCTTGCCCGCGTGGCCGGCGTCGAGTCCGAGATGGAACTGGCGTTCGCCGCCCTGCAGCAGTTGCTGTCGCCCCTGCTGGACAGCGCCGACCGGCTGCCTGATCCGCAGCGTGACGCGCTTGACGTGGCACTCGGACTAAAGGCGGGACCGGTGCCGGATCGGTTCCTGGTCGGTCTGGCAGCGCTCAGCCTGCTGTCGGCGGCCGCTGCGGCGGAGCCCATGTTGTGCGTCGTCGACGACGCACAGTGGCTGGACAGGGCCTCCGCGCAGGCGCTGGGGTTCGTGGCCCGCCGTCTGCTCGCCGAGCCGATCGCGTTGCTGTTCGCCACCGCCGACGAACCGGGCGAGGACCTGGCCGGGCTCCCTGAGCTTGCCGTCAGCGGGCTGTCCACCAGCGACGCGCGAACGCTGCTCGACTCGGTAGCTGGCGGCCCCGTGGACGAGCGGGTGCGCGATATGGTCGTCGCTGAGACACACGGGAACCCGCTGGCGCTGCTCGAGTTGCCGCCCGGCCTATCGCTGGAACTTTCCGGCGGCTTTGGCCTCGCTGACGAGCCGGGCTTGCCCGCCCGGATCGAGAAGGGCTTCCAGCAGCGCTTCGACGCGCTCCCGGCAGATACCCAGCTGCTAGTACAGGTGGCCGCGGCAGAGCCGACAGGTGATCCGGTGCTCTTGTGGCGCGCGGCCGGGCTGCTGGGCATCGGGCCTGGGGCGCACGCCGCGGCGCAGGAGGCTGGCCTGATGAAGATCGGCGACCGGGTGGTCTTTCGTCATCCGCTCGTACGCTCCGCGGTGTACCGGGCCGCGTCGCCAGAGGCGCGGCGAACTGCAAACGGCGTACTCGCTGACGCCACGGATCCGCTGGCAGACGCCGAACGGCATGCCTGGCACCGCGCCCAGGCGGTGGCAGGGCCCGATGATGCCGTCGCGTCCGAACTGGACCGCCTGGCAGGCCGTGCAAGAGCGCGTGGCGGGTGGGCAGCAGCGGGCGCCTTCCTGCAGCGATCGGCCGAGCTGACGCTCGACCCGGCGCAGCGCGCTGAGCGGACACTTGCGGCAGCAGACGCCAGGTACGAGGCCGGTGCGCTTGACGTCGCCGAAGGGCTCGTGATGGCAGCACGGGCCTGGCCGCTTGATGACCTGCAGCGCGCCCGGATCGACCGGCTTCATGCGCGAATAGTGTTCGCGTCCAGCCGCGGGTCAGACGCACCGTCGCTCTTCCTCAAGGCGGCCCGCGACTTTGAGCAGATCGACCTTCGGCTGGCGCGGGAAACCTACGTCGAAGCGCTCACCGCAGCACTGTTCGCTGGCCGCCTGGCCACCGGGGGCGACTTGCGGGAGATCGCCGAGGCAGCTCGGGCACTCCCGCCGGCCGCCCAGCCCGCGAGTGCTCCCGAGCTCTTGCTTGACGGTCTGGCGCTGCTGGTCACCGAGGGCTGGGCGGCGGGGATTCCAGCTCTCAAGCAGGCCGTCAGGGCCTTCTGTTCCGCGGATCTCTCGGACGAGGAGGCGCTTCGCTGGTGGCAGGCGCCGCATGCCTGTGCCCTTGTCTGGGACTGCGAAAGCGTCGACGTGCTGTCAGCCCGGCAGGTCAGTCTGGCCCGTGCTGCCGGCGCGCTGACCGAGATGTCCGTCGGATTGAGCGCCCGCGCCTATCTTCAGCTTTTCAAGGGGGAATTCGCCGAAGCGTGCTCACTGGCCGGCGAAGCCCAGTCTGTGCGGCAGGCGACGAATAGCGCCATGGTCCCTTACGCGGATGTCGCGCTCGCTGCCTTTCAGGGCCGGGAGGCCGAAATGGCCGCCCTGATCGAGGCAGGCCGGAAGGATGCCCAGCGGCGGGGCGAGGGCAAGGCGCTGACCTTCTTTCAGTGGGCGACCGCCGTGCTTTACAACAGTCTGGGCCGTTACGACGACGCACTGGCCGCGGCCCAGCAGGCAAGCGATGACTCGTTTCTCCAGTTCTATGTCAGCTGGTCGCACGCCGAGCTGATTGAAGCCGCGGCGCGCAGCGGCAAGGCGGAGCACACTGCCGGTGCGCTCGGGAGGCTCTCTGAGCTGACTAGCACATGCCAGACGGACTGGGCGCTCGGCATCGAGGCTCGCTCGCGGGCCCTCCTGAGCCGCGGGGTCGCCGCGGAGCCCCTCTACTGCAAGGCAATCGAGTGCCTCGACCGCACTCCGCTCAGGCTCGAACTCGCCCGCGCCCGGTTGCTGTACGGTGAGTGGCTGCGCCGCGAGCGGCGCAGGCGCGACGCCAGGGAGCAGCTTCGTGCCGCCTGCGAGTGCTTCGACTTCATGGGCGCGGCGGCGTTCGCTGACCGGGCGCGCAGCGAGCTTGGCGCGACCGGCGAGCGCGCCCCGAAGCGCGTCAGCGAGGCGCGCGAGACCCTCACCAACCAGGAAGCGCTCATCGCCCGCCGGGCGGGCAGCGGGGCTGCCAACCGCCAGATCGCCGAGGAGCTTTTCATCAGCCCGGCGACGGTTGCCTACCACCTGCGCAAGGTCTACACCAAGCTCGGCATCAACTCGCGGCGCGAGCTTGCCACTGCCGTGCCGCCACAGCGCTCGCCGCGGCCGTCAGCAGCGCCGCCAGCGCACACTAGCCGGTAGTCCCGCTCCTAACGCGACCCGACACCAGCAATCCCTGAGCCGTCGCAATGCCATCGGGCAGGAACGTGTATAAATCTGAAGGATCACGAACTTCGCCCGACTCGACAGGAACCGCTCTTGGAGGCATTCACCACTCCCCGCCTCACCGAATACGATCACGTCCGCGGCCCGGCGGACGCGCCGGTGACGGTACTTGAGTATGGCGACTTCGAGTGCCCGTACTGCCGTGGCGCGTTCCGGGACGTTCGCCTGCTAGTTGATCAGCATCCGGCGGAGATCCGGTTTGTCTTCAGGAACTTCCCGATTCCGGAGTTGCACCCGCACGCCGAGCAGGCAGCCGAAGCCGCCGAGGCGGCGGCAGCCCAGGGCAACTACTGGGCAATGCATGACCTGCTGCTGCAGCCGTACTCCCATCTGGACGTCGACTCGCTTGTCACCTACGCGGAGGCAATCGGACTGGATATCCCGCGCTTCCGCCGGGACCTGACCGACCGCGCGTATGCGGCCAGGATTGAACGGGACATCGAGGAAGGCACCAGGAACGGCGTGAACGCCACGCCGAAGTTCTACGTGGACGGTCAGCGGGTCGACGGAAAGGTGCCGCTGGAGAACCTCGTCACGATGGTGGAAAGCGCAGTTTCGGCGGCACGGGGCCAGTCAGCACGGGGCCAGTCAGCCACGGAGCGACAGCGTTAACGTCGACTTTCTGACCGGTGCCCACAGCGGATAGGGGACGCTCGCAAGCCGGTTGATGGTCGCGCCCAGCGCGATCATGAGGACTACACCGAGCATGAGTACGGCCAGCTGGGGCGGTGTGCGGATCAGGCCGAGCCCGACCATGAGCGTGGTCGAGGCTGCCGGGGAGTGCGGCACGTGCAGCCACACCATCAGGGACACGGTCAGCACCAGGCAAAGGATCACTGCTCCGATCCGCGGAGCGGTGATGTCGGTGAGATCCGGCCTTGCCATCGTAAGGCCGAAGATGACCAGCGCCAGGTACCCAGCCAGAAGCCCGATCGCGTGACTACACAACACGTTGCGGGGAGCGGCCTGTGCCCCCAGGGTGTCGTAAAACAACACGAAGGCGGTCGGACCCAGCGACGGGAACAGAAAGGGCTGTCTGGTGAGCGCCGCGATTACTGACACTATCCCGATCGAGATGGCCGAGGTGATCAGCACGTACGTGCCGAGCACCCACCGGTCGTGACAGCGCTGCTCAAGGCGGTGCAGCCCGAACCGCCTTGCCAGGCCGTGCACCTGCGCGGGAAGGTCGCCATAGACAGGATGCCGACCCGGAGCCGGACTATCTGGATGCATAGCGTCAACCCCTGACTTCCAAGGCAGGCCGGCTTGCTCAGGTGGTACTCGACGGTGCGGGCGCCGACAGACAGCTGAGCCGCGATCTGTCGGTGGTCTCGCCTTCGGCGGCCAGGCCGGCGACGGGCTTCCCGCGGCAACCCCCCAATCCAGGGTAACCAGGGCCCAGGAGCCACCCGAATGGGTCACAGATGCACGATTTGCCCCCACCGGCAGGCACCGGTTGCGCCTGGAGGCCGGCGGGCACTAAGAATCCCGCGCCCGGCTAGAAGGGAACCCGACGATCGCTACGACTGTCCCTGACATCATGCTGCGCACGCTCAGAGAGTCCGGCGTGCGCCGCGTCTACGGGATTCCGGGCGACTCACCGATGCTCTGCGGCGCGATGGCGTTATCGCCTGGCAGCACGTGCGGCACGAGGAGTCCGCAGCGTTCGCGGCGGCCGGGGAGGCAGCGGTGACCGGCGAGCTGGCCGTCTGCGGACCGGGCAACCTGCACCTGATCAACGGGCTGTTCGAGGCAAACCGGAGCCGGGGCGCGGCCGGTCAGGCTCGCCTCGGCCGTGATCACGCCCGCCGAGTCCGACCTGGCAGCGGCAGCCGACGTGCTGAATGCCGCCAGGCGGGTGGCGATCCTGGCAGGAGCCGGGTGTGCCGGAGCGCACGAGGAGCTGACCCGCCTTGCCGGGACACTGAAAGCGCCGGTCGTACACGCGTTCCACGGCAAGATGCGATTGAATACGACAATCCCTATGACGTCGGAATGACTGGCCTTATCGGGTTTAGCTCCGGTTACCGCGCGATGGAGCACGGCGACGCCTGCTCATGCTCGGCGCCGACTTTCCGTATCGCCCGTTCTTCCCCGAGGGCGTCCCGGTGGTCAGGTCGACGCGTGGCGAGCACATCGGCCGCCGGCCGACCGCTAGACGCACCGCTCGCAGTACCTAGCCTCTGGTTCGGCGAGCAGCCGTGCTTGCGGGATGTCGCCCGCGCAGTCCTCGCACCGGCCGAACTCGCCGGTCGTGAGCCTGTGCAGCGCCTTGTCGGTCTCTGCCAGCGCATACCGCGCCACAACAGCCCGGCGCGATAGCACCCGCTGGGATTCCCGCACCGCCGTGCCGGGGCCCGGAGCGGCGGCATCATGGAAGGCGACGCTCAGCTCAGTGAGCTCCGCCAGGCGGTCCTGCCAGCGGGCTTCGAGGAGAGCCCGCCACCGCGAGCGGCCGGCTTTGCCGCCCCGCGGCAGCGGGACGGCACCGACGGGCACGCTCTGTGTTACTGCTGTCATGTCAACGTCTCCTTGCCCACGCCGCAGGCGGGAAGCTCAATCTGGGTCCTCGGCCCTTCGCTGGCGGGGAACGTAGCTTGCCAGCGACTGTCCTGCGGCACTGCGCTGCGGTGGCACCGCGACCTGCGCAGCCGAGCCGCTGGTTTGCGCATCATGGTGGCGGTCAGACTCACCCGCCAGCGCCCGGATGATCCGGTCAGCGACGTCCGCGGGGAGTGGTGGCAGGTGCCGGCTCAGGCGGTGACCTTGATGTCCAGAGTCCATTGCGTCGGTCCTTTCGGGTGGTGCCGGCCTCCGCGTCCTGGCCTCGGGGTGGCCGGGCGGATCGCGATGGCTGGCGGGTCGCCGTCTTCTTGTTCGCTACTTAAGGCAATGCGCCAAGCGTGCAGACCCCGAACACACGGTGTGAAATTCGGATGAAGAGGCGCCCTGCGGTGGTGCCGGCCTCGCTATCCGGCAGGCGGCTCCCGAGAGGCCTAAAGTGAACTCTCTATGAACGTGCGGGGTCTGTTACCTGACGGACCCTCCATCAACCGGGACTTTCTGGGCAGGCGCGCGGGATGGCTGTTAGCGAAACTGAAACCGAGACCAAGTACGAGGCCGGACCAGAGACAGCGCTGCCGCGGCTGGACACACTGCCGAACGTCACCGCGGCCCGCGGTTCCGACGAGCAGCGACTGGTGGCCGAGTACTACGACACCGCGGATCTCCGCCTGCTCGATGCCGGGATCACACTCAGGCGGCGAACGGGCGGAGGCGACGCCGGCTGGCACCTGAAACTGCCTGTCGCACCCGGCAGCAGGGAGGAGATCCGGCTGCCTCCGGGCCGGGCAGGCGGGCGCGTTCCGGCTGAGTTGGCCGATCTCGTCCGGGCGCGAACCCGCGGCGCGCCCTTGATCCCCGTGGCCACGATCACCACGCTCCGGCGGGTGACGACTCTCGCCGGGCAGCGCGGTGAGTCGCTCGCAGAGGTAGCCGATGACAGCGTCCGCGCAGTGTCACTTCTTGCCGGGGTGCCAGCAACGGACACAGCGCAGGCAGGCACGGGGCCCGCTGACACAGTGCTATCTGATACCGGGCTATCTGATACCGGGCTATCCGATACCGCGCCATCTCATCCGGGGCTATCTGACACAGGGCCAGCGACCGAGTGGCGCGAGATCGAAGTCGAGCTGACCGGCGGCGACGACGCGCTACTCGCCGCCGCTGACAGCCTGCTGAGGCACAGCGGGCTCCGGCGGTCCGGGCGGTCAGCAAAACTCGAGAACGTCCTCGGCACGCGGCAGCCACGCAGGGTCGGCCCGGCCAGGCTCACGCCGTCAGCCAGCGCGGGCGAAGTAATCGGATCCTACCTCCGCAGCCAGGCCGAGCAGTTGAAGTTGCTGGACCCTCGGGTGCGCCGCGCTGAGCCGGACTCGGTTCATCAGATGCGAGTCGCCTCCCGCCGCCTGCGCAGCGCGCTGCGATCATTCGGCGCTGTGATCAGCCGGCCGCAGACCGATCATGCCGCCGCAGAGCTCAAGTGGCTCGGCAGCGTACTCGGCGAAGCCAGGGACGCCGAGGTCCAGGCAGAACGGCTGGACGAACAAGTGCGCCAGACCGGCGTCGAGGAACTTCTCGGACCCGTGCAGTCGCGTGTCCAGGCGCATGGCGCCAAGGTCAGAGCCGCCAGCCTCAAGGCTGTGTCGGCAGCGCTGAAGTCGCAGCGGTATTACTCGCTACTTGACGAACTGGATGAACTGACCGCTGACATCCCGGCCGGACCGGCCGCCGCTGAGTCGGCGCGGCGGGCGCTGCCGGCCGCAGTGGCGCGGAGCTATCGCAAGACCCGCCGCCGGATGCGCACGGCGCTCAAAGTGCCAGCAGGCGCGCCGCGCGAGGTGGCGCTGCACGACGCGCGCAAGGCGGCAAAACAGGCGCGGTATGCCGCCGAAGCGGTAGCGCCTGTCCTGGGCCGGGATGCGGCCCGGTTCGGCAAGCGGATGAAGAAGCTGCAGACTGTGCTCGGCGATCACCAGGACACCGTCGTCGGCCGCCAGCTAGCGCGGCGGCTTGGCGTTTCCGCGCAGCTAGCCGGCGAGAGCGCGTTTAGCTACGGCCTGTTTTATGGTCGCGACGCCTGCGAGGGCGCCCGGCTGCAGGCAACGGCAGCGAACGTATGGCGGGAGGCGTCACGCGGGCGCTACCGGCGCTGGCTCCGGTAGTGCCGTTATAGTGCTGGCCTATGCCGAGGTACCTGGCTCTGCTGCGAGGCATCAATGTCGGCGGCCGGAACAAGGTCGCGATGTCCGACCTGCGTGATCTGGCAACCGCGCTCGGGCTTGCCGACGCGACGACCTACATACAGAGCGGCAACCTGCTATTCAGCTGCGCCGAGACTGATACCGCCGAACTCGCTGACAAGCTCGAGACCCAGATCGCGAGCCGCCTGGGCGTCCGCCCGGCCGTCGTCGTGCTGTCACGCGCCGACCTCAAGCAGGTGATCGCGGACAACCCGTACCCCGGCGAGACGAACCTTAAGTGCCTGCACGCCGTGTTCCGGCGCGACGAGGCTGGCCCGGACGGCATCGCCGCCGTCGCCGCCGCCGTGCAGCGGGCCAGGGACACCGGCAGCCGCGACGACGCGACGATCGTCGGGCGCGCGTTGTTCCTGCACACGCCGGACGGCTTTGGCCGCAGCGAACTGGCCGCCCGGCTATCCAGTGGAAAGACGCAGGCGGCTGGCACGGCACGCAACTGGGCAACCGTCACGAAGCTGATGGACATGCTGGATGCCGTCAGTTAGCACCGGAGGCAGTAGGGGATGATGCAGCTATGAGTCCACTTTCGCGCGGCTTCCACGGCCGCCGCCAGGCGGCTGATGTGGACGCGAGCCGCGTACCGCCAGGCCAGTACGTGACGACGGACTTTCCCGTGCTATCCGCCGGCCCGACTCCGCACACGCCGCTGGAGAACTGGACATTCAGCATTAAGCAGGGTGGCCAGACTGCCAAATCGTGGAGCTGGCAGGAGATCCGCAACCTGCCATCGGAAGACGTTACCGCGGACATCCACTGCGTTACGAAGTGGACCAAACTGGATACCCGCTGGCAGGCCGTGTCGATGGACACGCTGCTTGGGCAGGTGGAACGCGAGGCGCGGTACGTGCTCGCGTTCTGCGACGGCGGCTACACCACGAACCTGCCGCTGGCCGACGTCACCGGCGGCCGGGCCTGGCTCGCCTACGGCTACGACGGTGCCCCGCTGCGGCCCGAGCATGGCGGGCCCGCCCGGTTGCTCGTACCGCACTTGTATTTCTGGAAGAGCGCTAAATGGGTGCGCGGCCTGGAATTGGTCACCGCCGACGAGCCCGGATTCTGGGAGCGCTACGGCTACCACAATTACGGAGATCCATGGCGGGAACAGCGGTACGCGGGCGACTGACCTGGCAGGTCGCCACGGTCGCGTCAGCACGGCCGGAGACCGCGTCGGTTCGCACGATCGAGTTCGACCTTCCGGGCTGGGCAGGCCACCAGGCAGGCCAGCATGTGGACATCCGGCTGACTGCCGACGACGGCTATGTCGCGGAACGGTCCTACTCGATAGCGTCGGCGCCGGGCGAGCCGCTCCAGCTCACCGTAGAGCGACTGGAGGACGGCGAGGTCTCGCCCTACCTGACCGAGGAACTGCGACCCGGTGATCAGATCGAGATACGCGGCCCGATCGGGGGATACTTCGTCTGGGACGGCGACGACGCTGGGACGCCATTGTTGCTGGTGGCTGGCGGGTCAGGCGTGGTCCCGTTCCGGTCGATGTTGCGCCACCGCGCCAGCATCGGCAGCAACGTGCCAGTCCGGCTGCTGTACTCGGCCAGGTCACTGCCGGATGTTATCTACCACACCGAACTTGACATGGCAGGCGAAGGCGCGGAGGTCGTCTACACACTGACCCGCCAGCAGCCGCCTGGCTGGGCCGGGCATTCCGGGCGAGTGGATGCGGCCCTGCTGACCGAAGTGGCATGGCCCGACGACCGCCGGCCGCTGGCGTACGTCTGCGGGCCTACCGCGTTTGTCGAAATCGTTGCGGGCCAACTCGTCAGTCTCGGGTACCCGCCTGACCGGGTGAAGACCGAGCGATACGGGGGAGTGGGGGCACCATGACGGAGAGGCTGTCCGGGCCCGACGACAACGCGCTCGATGGCAACGCGATCGGCGGCGTGCTGCATGAAATCTTCGGCACCGAGATGACTACGGCCGAAGTGACGTGCGGGCACTGTGGCCATGCCTGTCAGGTAGCCGAGGAGGTCGTCTACCTCCGGGCACCCGGCACAGTCGTACGCTGCCGGACCTGCACCGAGGTTCTGGTTGTCGTGGTGCGCAAGCAGGAGATGAACTGCGTCGACATGAGCGGTGTGGCGGCACTGCGGGCCAGCTAGCCCATCGGCGAAGTAACCCGTTAACTGCCGCTTGCGGAAGCAGATGTATCCGGCTGGAGCTGAGGCGCTCAGTGTCAGATGCCTGATCAGAAACTCCAGGGAGGCATCCGATGCGTTTCAGCCGTCCAGTCCAGTTCATCAGCGCGGCAGCACTACTCGCCGGCAGTGGTGCCGGCGGTGCGCTCCTTGCCCCGTCAGCGGCCGGGGCCGCGCCGGCGACCGCCGCCATCCCCACCACGCAACAGAAGTGCGCGAGCCCCTTCTTCACCATCAACGGCGGAACGTCGCCTTATCACTCGTTTGGCCTGCGCGTGAAGATCAACAATGGCCCGGCCCGCCGGGATATCGTGGCTTTCGTCAGCATGGACGCCAACGTGAGTAGCGACGCGGAGTTGCGCCTGACCTGGAACGCCGGGCATGGCGTGAACGACTACCAGTACGGGCCCGGCAACATAGCCGAGAACCAGCAGTTCGATGGAACCCGCACGGTGATGGACATCATCCGGCTCGGGCCTGGCAAGCACACACTGACCCCGGAAGTGCGGCTGAGCGGGCCGTCAGGCACCAGCGGCACGGTGCTTCGCGCCTGCGCGGTTGTGGAGGCGTACACCCGGTAGACCGGCCCTGTCGGCGCTGCGACGCGCGGGGGAGCCTTACAG
>Ga0335075_10006074_pt1 | contig 18661 bp, 14 predicted proteins | sample Lox_Sample_24_FD_206723 | JGI IMG/M metagenome (GOLD analysis project Ga0335075, IMG submission 206723) | Soil microbial communities from Loxahatchee National Wildlife Refuge, Florida, United States - Lox_Sample_2.4 | ecosystem: Environmental > Terrestrial > Soil > Wetlands | place: USA... | reverse complement strand
GTTGCGCAAAATATCTAGACACTGCTTATCGGTCGCTTCATCAACGGCGTTTGAGGAAGTGCATTTCTGTCCGTCGCTGGCGGCACGGTCGGTGATCTCTTCGCTGCCAACGAGCTTGGTTTGTCTATGATGGTATACACGGCCTCTCCGTTCGTTGGTCCAGAACTTGGACCTCTGGTCGGAGGATTTATAAATCAAAATGTAAGCTGGCGGTGGACGTATTATACACTGATTACGTGGGCTGGGATCTCATACCTGCAGTCGTAATCTTAGTACCAGAGACTTATCACCCTGTAGTGCTGAAAGGGAAAGCTGCGAAGCTGCGCAACGACACAGGCGAAAAGGCGCATTATGCCACGATTGAGCGACATGAAAAATCGATCTTAAGAACGATAGCCTTGTCTTGCTTACATCCCATTCAGCTACTTACTTTGGAGCCGATGTGCATTGCGCTATGCGTATTCTCGGCCGTGCTTCTCGGCATCTTGTATCTATTTTTTTGAAGCCTTCCCTTTGGTGTTTGGCAAAAATCACGGCTTCAGCTTACAACAAACTGGTCTGACATTCCTTGGTTTACTCGTCGGCATGCTCGCTGGGATAGCAACGAACCCCTATTGGGATGCTACGTACCGAAAGTTGCAAACTTTTCACCCCAACTCCCATCCGCCTCCTGAATCTAGGCTGAGACCTGCAATGGTAGGTAGCATTCTCGTGCCACTGGGGCTCTTTTGGTTCGGCTGGACCACGTTCTCGATGGTGCACTGGATAGTGCCAATTATAGGAAGCACATTTTTTGGCACTGGTACGCTCCTGATATTCAGTGGCGTTTGGACAGCAAGTGCATTGGCAGCGAATAGCTTTTTGAGAAGTGCTTTTGCTGCTGGGATTCCCCTCTTCGCGTGCAGAGTACGTGCTCCTAGTTTTTGATACAGTAACTATTATGATTTGTACTAGACTAATGACCAGTCTATATAGTGTTTGAAGCGCTCGGCTACCAATGGGCGACGAGCCTACTAGGTTTTATTGCGGTGGCTTGAGTACCATTCCCGTAAGTAGAGTCATTAATGCCACAACTACATTGACTAACTGACAACAGGTTTCTGTTTTTCAAATATGGACACCTGTTGAGATCACGGAGTCGGTTTGCGGCGAAGGAGCAGGTGGAACTTTCAAATTGAAAACCGACAATTAACTTTGCACTTTGGTCTATACAATGCAGGCATAATTCTTACAGCGATACAGAGGGCCAGTTTCCAAATTAATTCCTATAGTAGCAATATGCTTTGCAGGTTAATTCTCATAATAATTCCTAGCGCAATTTGTTAGGTTAATCTTAGAGTAATTCTTAAAGCAATATATAATGCTAGTTCTCAAAGACAAATACTTTTATTGAAGGAAATGCTATTAAGTCTCTTTTTGTAGCTAAAGTAAGCTGGCTAAATTAATTAAGAATTTATATATTAGGTTTCTTTTAAGATCATGTATGTACAATGGCTTGTAAAAGGCCCTTGAAATCCACTTTCGGCTGCCACCGTTAGATGCCTTAGCCAAATACAACGCTATATAGTATTTGGTTGAGGACTGTCACTCCTTTTGATCAATCAAAAAGTACGTTGCCACTTTAGAAGCAGCCGTAAAGGCTTGTGGATTAGGACTAGCATAGGATGATCCACAAAAGCGTGGGCTTGTCATATAGACCTAGATACACTTATATTTGCCACTCTAGGAGACTGTTAATATACCCCCTAAGGACCTAACCTTAGATGAATTCGCTAAAGTTCTCTTACAGAAGTTGTAACGGACTCAGTCAATATGGGAATGAGGACGCACAAAAAGTAGAGCGAAACTCAATCAATTGGTAGTCTTAGATACGAGAATCTAAAGCCAAAGAAGAAAGAATGGCAGAGTAGCTCGTCGAGCTGCTTTTAAGTTGGTCGCCGATCACATACTGCAGGCTGCTGCCGCGGCAGTGGCTATAGCAGTGACAGATACAATGACAGTAGAAGCGATGATAGCAGTTGCAGTAGCCACAGCAGTAGCGGTTTGGGCGTAATCCTAGTGTGAGTCGGTACTGTGGCGGTGGCCATGGTAGTGGCGATTCGAGTAGGTTCTGCATGCACCCAGTCCGTGTCAATAGCTGCAAGGCATCGTCCTTGTAAAGTTGGTAAGTTTGTAGAGCTTACTAAGAGCCTTCAACAAGCCTTGGATCAACCTATTTGAGGAATGACCCAAGGATCTATCGTATTAAGGTTGGAGTTGGAGCCGTAACACAAAACTCCGTAGGTGTTAGCTACAGTCCGCGACCAGGGCTGTAACAGCATATATATCTCATAGTATGTAGCAAAACCAAGAAAAAAAATATTAATACTCCTACTCGATTGTGCTTGCTAGACACTAACACTAGGTAATTGGAAACTCACGATCACGTGTGTCGTTTTAGCCCCCAACGCTTGTTGCAATGTAGGTTATTTAGGCACGTGGTTCTAGATATTCCCCATGGCATTGACTTACGAAATACTGGGCATAAGGCCCCTACTTATAGACAAACTGAACAATGATCCCATATCCAGAAGTCGGATAGCAACGGCATTGCTACATGCTAGCTACGCGCGGTGTTGAAGTTATTACTCCATCGTGGTTGCAGCCTAAAGTAAAAGAAAGTGGGGTCGTCGGTCACCCCTGATAAATAAGGCTGAAGTCAGCTGACGACAGGGCATGGAACCGTTCTATGTGCGGACAAATATCGGCGCGACAAGAATGGGCTGAAAAGCAAGTCAACTTTAACGCTATAACCGCATTGCAGCCTTGGACTCTTTACACCGTTTCCATCGATATCTACGTTATCGGCGAACTCAGTCTTCCGATATACTATCTTGTACATAATCATTGATGGACTAAAGCGCTTGCCAATACCATTCTGCAGTGGTAGTTACAGAACTGGCACGTGCGGGGATGCTCTTATGCTGATCCGCATTCATCGATGAACGCCTGTTCCTTAATTCTTTTTGGGTCTTGGTGCATATTCCTTCAGAATGAGTGATCCTCTCTCCATTATGGCCGGCGTGGTGGGCCTTTTAGGAGCCGCAGTCGCTACTGGGACGGCTTTGAAAGACTTCCACGATGGCGCGGCTATGGCGGATGCCAAGGTCAAAGGACTGATGACGGACGTGGAGAGCTTCACTCAGGTATTGAAGTTGATGAAAGATACTTTGGGGCGAGAACAAATACAATCGTCTCTCCAGGCTACTGGCCATATTGGCAGTCACTGGACCAACCTCTCCACGTCCATTGGGGATGCCCAGAACACCCTAACATCGCTGCAAGAGACTTTGGAAAAAGTCAACAAGAGCGTTAGTGTCCTAGATGGACCTCGGAAATACCTACGATTAAAGAGCGCTTCGGAAGAGATTGGGCTATATCAACTGCAGATCCGATCATATCGTGATGCTATGCAGCTATCGATGCAGACTGTGATTCTGTAGGGCAAACTTCGACAGCCGTGTTATGTACGCAGCTAACATGGTAATAGGTGGAACCAAGTCACGTTTAGGGAATCAACAGACAAGATTTTGCCGAACCTAGATGAACTGCATCAGCTGATCCGGAAGATAGCAATCGACATTAACAACCGAATGAACACTTTGCAAAATGCTGTGGAGTCATCTAGCAGCAAAGATAGCGAACAACTACATTCTCTGACTAATCTCCAAAACTGTGTTCGATCAGCAGCCAGTGTCGTCTCATCTGCCTCAACTACCTTGGCAGTTGACCAGCCAGATCATTTCTCGGTCACTTATGGTTCCGAATTTGGCGACGTTTTCCCTGCGCAGCCCGGTGAGACGATGCTGAGGTGGATATCATCTAACACTGTCTATGAATTTGAAGAGGAACTAAACTCGGACCTTGGTTCAGGAGTAAATGTTACTTCAGAAAAAATCCTACAGCCTGTGGACGAAGGGACGGGGTCAGAACAGTCCGACTCGGATAACGACTTGGAAGTGGAAATTTTTCAAGTTCTCTTGAACAAAGGCAAAGAAAGATTGGGAGTAAAAGACTACCAGGGCGCCGAGCGACTTTTCAAGAATTGCCTCGCCAGAACGTCATCAAGTGGATCACTTGTGTCACTTCATCGCATTCCCAAATCAAAGTCAGAGATCATGAACCTTTTGCTCGATACCTACCTTGCCCAAGAGAAGTGGAGTGAAGCGCAAGCAATCTTGTTGGAGAAGATTGCTCTTGCGTCACGTGATAACTCGAAGGATAGTGGGGGTGTTTTGGCGGAGATGCTCACACTGATAGAAGTCCTGCTACACAAAAATTCCTATGCTGAGGCGCTCCTGTATGGTAGGCGTGCTCTCAAAGGATATAGGAAACTAGGATCGGAGGGTATAGGCGGCGTTGAAAAGTCTTTGCGTGTACTAGTACGCATATGCCATTTGGATGAGAACTTCGACGAGGAAGACGCATATACCACCATTTTGTCTGATTTCCTAAAGCAACATCCGCCTCGCCGAAAGCCTTCGCCCTCTTCAGGACGGGCAGAAGAGGTTTCGGAACCAACTTCTCCATCTAAATCTCATCAAGCCGACCAAAAAGTCTCAGGCCATCCCCCGACTCAACAAGCCCCTTCTTCTCCCAAGGAAACTTCGGTGCCTGCCCAAGATAATAAACCGCCAAATTTCTATCCAATACGAAGTGATGATCCGCGGAGATTTTTGACAACGCAGCCGCCTAGAGACAAGGAACCAACAAGAGAAGAATGTCTTGCCGTCTCCGATGAACAGTGTCAAAGTATCTTGCAGAATCGCGGCCCAAACACGTCAGCAACCTATAAGGACTGGGAATTGCCACACCAAACACATCTTGTGCGTCTTTATATGACGAAAATGAGCTTCCCAGAAATTAAGGAGTGTATGAAGACGGAATTTGGGATAACTTACCCGTAAGTCTTGGCTAGTCACGTGTAGAGACTCTATCTCACAGCTTAATCCAGTTGGAAGACGTACTCCACTTGGTATAAAGAGTCCGGCTTGCCCGTCGACTCACATGAGCGAGCGAAAGCTATTAGAGAGTTGTGGGCTTTCATTTCAAAGCCTCGCACCCTTCCATCAACCCTTTCTCATGAATCCAGCTCTAGGTCAGCGGCTGGCAACAGAGATTTACTCACACCCTTACCTTCACCACCCGCACAAGATGAGGCAATACCTGTTGCGGAAACGCCCAAAAGATATCACAAGAGGCAGTTCTCCGAAAATACGGTAGCTAAACCCCTCAACATAGATGGGTTCCGTGAAGTCCCACTTGCGAACAGCACTAAAGCCCCATGGAACAATCACTTGTTCTATCGAAATGGCTCATCAGCAACGAAACCAGCTTCCCACCTTGACCGGGCATCTAACCCCGATCTCAGAAATCCTTTTTCCTCATCGCAGACTCCCATTGCTGATTCCTTCCGGCAAACTGGTTTAGAAGTGGTTTCCAACCAAGAGTCAACCATAACGGTTCAGTTGCGAGAAGAACCCAAGCAGTTCAGCGATAAGATGAGCCAAGAAGAATGGATGGAATACGAGGAAATGCAGCATCAGTCTTCCAAAGGTATTATGTTCAATTACGAGACAGCAAGTTTTACAGCTCCTTCTCATTCTCCAGTAGGCCAATCATTTCCAGATGCCTTGACTCTTCCCAGTACCAATCTCTTAGTACCGACCCGCGAACTGTCAACTAGCCGAAGCGCAAATAGCGTTTTGGTAACCCATCCAAAACCTCCATCATTAAGAGGTACAGAGTTTCGCAGAAGGCTTGTTATTGTAGGTGAGAGTTATTGTGGAAAGACGTCTCTACTCCTGTGCGTGGCAACCAATCGCTTCCTCCTGTTGGATTTGTGCTGACCACTTCAAACTAGTGTGTTTTGCAAGGAATTTTTTCCAGAAGTGAGGCAGAGCTATTGTCGCAAACATCTGGCAGAGTGCTAATGGTACCAGGTCTATTTTCCTACAGTCTTCGAAGACTATGTGGCCGATGTCGAAATCGATGGCAAGTATCTCAAGCTCACCATCCGGGACACTGCGGGCCAGGATGACTATTACAAGTCCAGGCTTCTTTCCTATCGTGACCAAAACATTGTCCTGATGTCCTTTGCCATCGACTCCCCAGACGAAATGGATATAATATTAGACAATGTTTGTCTTTCCGTACTAGCTCTAATAATTCCAGCTAATGTGAATCAAAGTTCGTGCCTGAAATTCAACGACTCTCTGCAGGCGTACCTATTCTTCTAGTAGGGCTAAAGATGGATCTACGAAACGATCCCAAGACCATCGCGGAGCTTGGAAGAACCGGTCAGCATCCTGTGACCCCTGCAGAGGTGAGATATTCATTCTTCCCACGAAATTATCTGCTAATGTGTGGCAGGGCGTCAGTCTTGCAAAGAAAATAGGTGCCTTCGAATATCTCGAATGCTCGGCCAAGACCGGCGAAGGGGTGCGCGAGGTCTTCAAAACGGCTTCTCGTATGGCGCTTGCGAGTATAGAGAAAGATAAGGAAAGAAAAGGCCTTCGACGTCTCTTTGCAAGATCTGTCACATGATAGGACACGGCACCTCAATGAGAGCAGCTATACGCTTTCGCTGCCCTAGGAGGCGTCCTTCCCTGGCTGGATCTTCATATCTGCGATTTTGAGCCTATTGCCATCTCCCCACATTCTGTCATTCTGACTGCGCTCTAAGACGGTTTGACTAGCACCCGTACCCGTAACAGATGCAAAAAACAGGATAGAGGGCGAAGACGCAAGGTGAGCCGCAGGTCCAATTGACGATCGAGCAAGCTGGCCAATAGGGCAGGATGGAAATCAGTTAAAGTTTATAGAATCCATCAAAATATGGTCAAGGTAGTTTCACGAATGTTCGATTTGCCCTTAAGGGAGACTTGCTCTTGGAGGAGCACCAGACGAACTTTATAGAGACTGCGCCAGCAGATCTGCACCGTTTGCGCCGAATTTCGTATTACATGTTTGCCGCAACTATAATATTCATGCAGAGCAGATCAACGAACAAGGTGGATTACTAGACACCCTTGATGGCAAAGCAGCTCCATGCTTCTACCTGCGCCTCAATAGCGCAGAGACAGACACATAGTGATACCATCAAACGATTAGCCAAGTCTCTCCTAACGCAGACTTCTCTCCTGACACCACCACCGCCAGTGTCTCACAGCAGGCGTTCCTGCGTCTGAGGAAAGTCAGTGCTGGAAGAGTAGATCAAACAATCAGGAGACTGACGTGGAGAGCTGAGGCACATTCAACTCTTTTAGCGCTTTAGCCCACAATCTGTTACAGTATGGAATGCCGACCATGTCGATGGCACGGATCACGGATCACATGACCTAGCCGAGCAGCACTTAAATAGCTTCTTCCCCCCTATTCTAGCAATTCAGGCAGTTTATCTCCCACGCAGTTCACCCACTAAGTTTATTCCCTAACACAATCACGCCGAGATGACGACTGCAGATGTTCCATCAGTTAGTCCGGCGCTAAGGTTCTGAAAATTAAGGCGGAGACAGCACCAAATACGCAATCAACCTATTCTCATCTTGGCGCAGACGACGTCTAAGACGTAATCCACAGTGAAACAAGACAGAAGCAGTTGCGCCAGCGAAGAGGTATTTTCCTGATTCGATGCCGAATATAGGCCAACATAGCTTTCAGATTCCCCACCTGCTTCCCCAGCACTTGCTCATGGCCCTGTAGTACGAATCTCGGGGGCCGTGACCACGATGGCAATAGGAATCTGCCTTGGCAGTATCCTCAAAGGAAGTGCTAAGAATGTTGTGACGTAGGGGTTTGGTCGTCCTGGAATAACCAAGGAGGTCAAGAGAAATCCTGAGTACAGTTGAATTGAATCAAGTCGAGAACAACAATCCATAGGTCGTAAGTTCAAAGAGATTCTAAATCCCGTTTAAAGCCTTGCCTGCAAGTCTCTGAGACCTTTAGGCTTCAATCGAAGAGTCACCTGTGGCTCACACAATGCGCTCTCAGTCCACGGCTATACCGAAACATGTATGATCAGCTGAATCTTAGCAGCGACATGGCTGCAAGTAATCCTTTACGGTCGCTTAGTATCAGCGCTCGTTGCTAGTGATTAGGGCTGGCAAAGGGAAAGTGGAGGCGTAGCTTGAAGTGCGAGGCCGAGGCCGAGATGAGACAGTGGAGCTAACATCTAATAATAGAAGGAACCACTCATGAATGAAAGTTGGAAAGTGTTGGAAGCTGTCGAGAAAATTGAAGGGGAATAGAGCGATAATGATGATGATGACTTATTACGCCAGGGGCACTAACCCTATAGGGGTCCTATACTAACTAATTACATAATCAGTGCTCACAAATTCGTCCTATTCATAGCCCGTACTATTTCCTGAATCTACCAATGCTTTTAACAATTTAGGTGAATCATAAACTTCAGATCCCTGTAGTATTTGTCGTAGGTGTTCTCGAAGGCGGTTCCTAGAGTGTTTAGTATTCCTAATCCAGCAACTAAAGCTGATCCTACAGTGGACGCACAGGGTGGGGGAGGGGGGAACAGAGTGGGTACTTATCCCGTAGCCCGTAAATATTCCATTTTGGAAGGACGTGCACCCGAATTTTAGCAAGCCGGATCACTAAACGTGCTATCATTGTAACTTCCTAGATGCGTAATACTCGCTAAATTTCAGGTGCATGAACCCACCCAAAAAATAAGAGGAATATTTACGAAAAACAGGACTCAACAAAAGCAGCGGTTCGGCTTAGCGAGGAGCGATACCTGTTATAGCCCTAACTTGAGCTACGTTAGCCAACGTTAGCTATCACGTGTTATGGTAGCCTTTATGGCAATCGCTCACCTAGTGTTTCTCCGGCGCTTGCCTACCGATTAGCACGTAACCACCGGAGCCTTTAAAAGCAGTTGTTTGAACAAAACTACTTCTCTCTTCTCTTTCTTCCGTAGCTTTAAATTCTTGTATTACAGGCTACCAATTGAACGGGCTTTCGCTCTACTACAGATGCGCCACCGTTCCACTATTGACTGAACCGTCACAGACGATGAGAAAAGGACAGGATGAGGGCAGAGGTATAAAAGCCCTATTGTAAGAGTCTGTTGTACTTATTAATTAACTAAATAAATTTAGGACAAAGCTGTTACGGTACGAGCACCCTCGGGGCCTTCCGACAGACTACACCCGTTTGGGGTGGTCACCCGACCACCTTGCCCTATATATATAGCTCCCTGTAGCGTAGAATAGTTCACTTGATTATCTTTACATATATTTATAACAAATACATATCTTTAGCCCGTATCGTTACATAAGCACAATATATTTATCCTCTTTTTGATTTCAATCTCTTGTACAGCGATTTAGTCTAACAAGATCAAGTTGCTTCGCAATACGAACAAAGAGTCTTTACAAAATATTAGCTATATATATATAAGTTTAAGAATAAATATACTAAGAAGTAACATAGTCCTCTGTACAAAAGTACTTTTATAGTAACTCTTTCTTATACCCTTTAATTGTTCCTTTTTCAAGTTCTTTTTTTACAATATCCTAAAGCATTTTGTTAGCCTTTGCTTGGCTCCTAAACTGTTATTTGTCTTTTACAACTTTGAGCTACACGAATTTGTTTTACAGTAGTCTTTCTAATTGTATACCCCTCTTGTCACAAAGATCATACAATAATATTGTTAGAAAGGTTTGTATAAAACATATTAGCGACCTTAATACGAAGTGCTATAGTTTCCTTAACTCGGACTCGTTTTGTTGTACCCTTGTTATAAAGTTGCTGCTTTATTATACGATATGTGCAAACGACATCACATTCATCTAATAGTCGTTTGGAAATATTAGATACACTTAAACCCTCATAGAGCCAACTTGTGATAACACCCTTAGACCTTAAGCCTTAAGCATCCTGATTGGTATGAATTCCTTGGCCTTTTCTAATGCCTCTACTGCTTTCTTCCTCTCTCTCTTGACTTCGAGCAACAACTCCACAAGCCCTAAGATTGTTCTTATTCTAATTCCTTGTAATTCATACAATTGTTACTGTGACGAACCTGGCAAAAGCTAGCTCCGCCACGTGCTTGTGACGGAACGTTATCTATATCCAGCACCGTTATCTCCGACTAGTGTAAACCACCGGAGATTGCAGACAAATATAGAAGTAGGACAGCGGCTGGTTTGTGTATATAAGCCCAGCGTCTCCCCCCAAAAGCTCTCACTCTTTTCTCTTTAGTTTAGTATCCTTTGTTATATCGACTAGCTAGCTGGGTTTATTGAGGTATATCCTTGAGGATTTGGTCAGCGTCGTGACAGTTACCTTCTTGTTGAGGATAGCCTTTCGTTATGCATCATTTGCCTTTTTCTTTGCCCAAGCCTTTTCTGCAGTTAGAACACTATTTTTTTTTTGGCATTACATTGCAGTTTTAGTGCTTTGGTTTCTGTTGATTTTGAGCCTTTGTAGCAAGAGCAGTGTGCTATAGTACAATAAGTCCTCCACCAGCTAGAAGCTTCTTTGTACCACGAGCCCACAAATCAAAGGACTCTTGGGAAGGACTACTAAGCTTATCCTCGATCTTCTCCCTCCAATGAATAAGGTCATACTCAGCATGTACAAAACGTGTTGGTGTTTGAGGAAGTGTAAGTAGCTCAAGCTCGAGAGGCTTAGGAGGAGATTATCTTTGCAAGTGCTGTCTTGCAACTAATTAGCTATATTCCAGCTTTCTGAAATGCACCGTGAACTGTTCCTTTCTTTAATATCTCAGCTTGGATCTCTTGTATGTTACGTATAAAAGATGCAACATTATCCCTTTGTCCGCTGATACTATACATTTTAGCACCTTGGCATTCTTTAGCGATGGACCGCCGTAGTTTAGGGTAGTTGAAATACTAAATTGTTGACCTTAGGCTGTTCAATCGCTAATGATTGAGGCTTTAATCACTAAACGACGGCACTCCCTCTCGCTAAATGATACCAAGGCGCTAAAATGCCATAGTATCAGCGGACGAGGAATACAACGTCTCTGACGGGAAACGATGATGGTGAATCAAGCCTTATTGGTCCAATTACCCTGAACACGTCTCTCAAAATTCCAATGAAAAGACGTACTGTACAGTAAAATTCGAAATCGGCTTCACACCTGTGTAACAAAACCAGATCGCAAAGTATCAAGTTCTATCTTAAGATCTTCATCTCAATCTCTTGAAAGTTTTATAGCGATATCAAAATACCTTGAGCTATTTAATACAAACTTCTGCTACAAGCCTAGTGCTCACAAGTGCATCTGCTTTTTAGGTATTCAAGTGCCAGAGTAGATGCCAGAGCAGAAATCTCATAGTCGCGAACGTTCCCGCCGCGGCTCTAAGGTCAACCAAATTGAGACTACTCGAGCCTCAACTCACGAGCCTTACGATCAGAGACTAACTCTCGTGAATTTTTAACTCCGGCACGATACATCTTTTGTGAGGAGGCACTATAACTATGAGTGGGATATATATCTTGGCTGCGGGTGAAAACGTAATAATAGTTTAGGCAAATTCGGGCCTTCTCCTTCGCACTAAGGCTTTTTGTTCTTTGCAACTCTCTTCCCTCTCTTCTTATTCTTCTGCTTTGAACTCGGTCCAGGCTGATTCTCTGATTGTATTGCTTCCTTAAGCTTTGCGATGTGTTCCAAGAGCTCATCGGCGCCGTTGGGGTCACTATCGCGAAAGATATTTTCGATTACATCTACCAAGGAATGGACTGGTTCAAATTGGCCATGATGAGCTAAATCTTTCCGCAAATCTCCGAAAATAGACCTTGAAAAGTCATCGTGATGTCCAACTGGATATATCTGTTCCCAAACGTCGGAATGCTTCAAACAACAAACATTCAGGTCAACCCCATGATCAAGCATCAGTCTGAAACTCTTTTCGAGATGGGACACATCTTCTTTTCGTCCTGGAGGATATGTGTGAAAATAGTGCACTAAGTATTGCCAAAGAGTATGCCCTAGATAAGTCTCGTTAGGGTCTGCTCCACTTTCCAGAAGTAACTGAATCATTTCCAATTGCTGATGATGCGCATCATCGTCATCTTGTGCGAGGAATGCGAACGCGAGCAGTGGCATTCCATATTTCTGCTCGAGTTGGGCCGTATTTACAGCAAGACCCGCCTTGACATAAATATAAAACCCTGTGCGAATTGTTTCACGGAGAAAATTGATCATCCAATTATTTGGAATTCCGTAGCCAGACCAGTGCCTATACGGTATTGCCTTCGACTTCTCTAATAGCGCCAATTCTGCGTATGTCTCAAATTGCATCGTTGCCACTCTGTCAAACTCATTAAGCAATTTAACCTGAATGTCCACGTTAGACGGTTTCATGCACCGGATGTGGCCTCCACATTCCTTCCAGACGCCTTTGATTTCATCCAATTCCTGGTAGCGATAAACCACTTTGCGTCCGGGTCGAAGTTTCCTTCTTTTGAGCATCAAGATGTGGGACATTAGCAAAGCCATGTGTGGATCGAAGCCAGTTTCGGAGACACTTTCAGTCTTTTTGAGAAGCTGATTCCAAACATCTTCACGCTCTAGATAGTCCTTGACTGTACGGTGAATATAAGCCAACCTAGCACCTAGGTCTCGATATCGAATAATCTCGATCAAACCACTACATCTAGTTCGCAACTTCATGTCCACAAATTCAAAGAGGGATTCCTCATCATAGAATGATTCCTTTTGCCCACTAACAGATGCTTGCCTCGATAGCCGGACTGGCTCGGTCTTAGATATTTCTAAGTCTGCTGTGGCCGTACCTAGCACTCTTAGAGGGTCTACGATGAGAGCAACATGAATCTGGTCTACCGAAATGGAACCGTGAACGCTCACTGCCGCTTGATAGATTTGAAAGATCTTCGAGCCTTCCACTAAATGGGTTGGCCGAATTTGGCAGAACATGTGAGCATACAACGATTCTAGGTCGGGAGGCAAGCTCCGAAGGGTTCTTTCAAGGTCTGAAATATTGTCTCGGTCTCGTAGCCCTATCAATAAGGATTTTATGACAAGCACGACCCATAGAAAGACCCCGTCAGATTTCTCTATGACTTCCTCGACGAGACTCGCAGCTGCTTCCGGGTTATCATCTGTCAAATTTATCATTCTTTTATTGCGCTTGAGCTTATCTTCGATATAAATTTGAATGTCGTCGCGTGTCAAATCCTGAAGTCTCAAGCTGGGACGATCACCGAAAGCTTTTATGAAAACCTGCCAGGGCCGACTAGAGATGCAAAATTTGACGAACGGGTATTTTGAGAATCCCAGCAAATACTCAGCAAGTTCTTCATGATCTCCTTCGTATTCGTCGAAACCATCGATAAAAAAGCAAAATTGGAGGTGCTTGGAAGTGCGAAGAATTAACTTCTCAAAAGCGCGCTTGAGTCGCAATAGTGACCAACTTCCAAATGTTGACTGGACATTTACTCTTACATTTTCTAAATTCTTTCTCCATTCATCGGGAAAGACTAGTGGAATGAGGTCTCTATGCTTCTCCAACATATCGTAGAGAATTGAGCGGAACAGACTCGCTTGCGACCGTTGATCGACTGCTCCACCATTCCAGAAGAAGAACGCCGGGAGCTCCAGACCATTTAGGGCCCAGCGCTTGAGGTGCCGATGCGTTCGATTCTCCTCGACAATGAATCTCATCAAGGTCGACTTTCCAGATCCGGGCTTTCCATTTATCCAGTAGACTCCAGATCCGGACTCAAGCCACTGACTGAAATTATGCCATGGTTTACCCTCCTCCTTTGGGTCCCGAAATATCCACTCAAATGTGCGCCGGTGTGCTTCTTCAATAGCTTCATGACGAAGCGTCATTGTCTCGAATCGCAGACTTGCAAGAAGGCTGAGTCCTACTTTCTTCTTGTACTCTTCGGCACGCCCTTCCTCTTCTTTAAGGTTCAGCGCTTTGAATTGAGATTCTATCTCACTGCGCAGAGCCTCATTGCCGTCTAAGAGTATTCTAATAATGTTTTGGGTTTGTTCCTCTAAAGAAGTGAAGCGCGTGTCCTGTTGGATCGATAGAGACTTCACCTGTCCCCTGTAGAGTCGCCAATATCAGCGGCTGTCTCTGTGAATGTGAGACTAGGCTTCTTACCTCAGTTCTATTAAGACATGAGTTTCCAGCTCTTCCCTCAGTTTGGCCAACCTGGTTGCCATCTCTTCTGTCTTCTCTCTCCCCCATACAGCTTTCAGTGCCTGCCGAAAGCTCTTCCATTCCCTATATTTATGATCGGCAGGCACTTTCAATTTTTCCAGTCGACCAACAAGTTCCTTCGAAACTTCTACACATCTACCGCAAATATCCTCTAGTGCTTGATCTCCTTTCCCAATAGCATTGTGAACAGACCCTTTTTGGTTACAGTGTAGGGAGTCGTGTAGAGCGCCGCTTAAGCTCTGCAGACGGGTAGATGCTGTTTCGAGTTCGGTATTCTTAGCTAATGCTCCATCGGCAGATTTGTACAGCTCTCTCCCCTTTGATATGACCTTTGTGCTGTAGTCGACAAATTGCATAACATTCGCGTGACCTCGAGAAGGATTCGCCCGATCGAGACCAAGGACGGGCTCGGCTATTTCGTAGGGAACTTCCCAATAAAAGTTGGGAACTAATTGGCGGGTTTCTAAATTTAGTTTATTTGGATAACTCCCGCCCACTATGGGCCAACGCCAGTGGCAGATCTCTCGTTCAGTGCAGTAAGGCTTCGGCTAATGGTGGTGATTTGCCCTTCTACAGCAGTGAAGCTCTCGTCGATTGTGTTGAGGCGCTACAGGTTGATCGGGTGGCTGTCGACAGTAGCTAGACTCTGGCGGATGGTATTGAGGCGCTGATCGAAGTTTAGAGTATGTGCCTCAAGGGTTTCCAATCGCCGAGTCAGATTCGCTCTGAATGCAGTGATATGTTGGAATGGAAAGTGACGGACGTTGTGTGTGGAATGGCGCTTGTAGTGGTTCAGACTGTTCGAGTTAGGCTGTGACTTAACTGCGTGGTTGGTAGTGTTGTTCATCAAGGGGGTTGGGGATGTCTTGTTCGTCGTGGATGAAGGTTAAGGACAACGCCTGCAGAGGCACGTCTACTAGAGATAAGCAGCGCCCTCACCACTTACCCAATTATGCCATGCAACTGCATCAATGGTGCGATACAGACGCTTCATATGTAGAGGACAAAGCTTTGAATATTGTGGTGGAGAATGTGTAGTAACTTGCTGATTTAATTTCTGCTATCTGGTTTTGGTGTCTCTGACTCGTAGGTGATCTACGTCTAGTTGGCCACACTAGTAGCCGTCCTTACACCTGCTTGCGAGGTCTACCACGCTGTTTCTTCTCCTGCGTCTGGCCTGTCGCGCGAACTCCTGCAGCTGCCTGCCTGCCTGCCTTTGATGGAAGTAGCCTGCCTCGTCCGTTTCCACCCTTCTGCTTACGTTGTGCTCGGAGTCCTGCCTCGAATCTAGCCACCAAAGCACTCGCCTTCTCCATTTCAGATTTGGGTACCAACGTGGGACTCCATTGTACCCAATAGTGCTGTACACCATCAACATCTTCCTTGTCAATGATACCACAGATCTCCCATTCCTGCTTGTCATTTGCCACTTCAGCCACCTGTTGAGGTATTCCAGGGTCACCCAAAGCAGATTTCATCAATGCAGTCGCAGCAAGAGTGGCAGATTGGCCATCTATGGCTGCTACCAACTCCTAGGGTACTGTTGCTGCCGGAGCAGGTGTCATGTAAGGAGACTGAGACCTATCATTTTCGTGGCTCTGTAGTGCACTTATAACGTCGCTATCCTCTTTGAGCCCACTATTTGTAGGCTCGTCCTCGCCGGCAGTGGCAAAGAGCTTCATGGACTCGTCGTAAGGATCTTAACCGCCGTAAGGGTCTTAACAGTCGGCACCTTCCAAAATAGGATCAACGGCTAGAAGGTCATCCCTCACAGTTCGAGCTTGTGGATTGTCTATTTTTCGCTTCTTCTGTGCTGGCCCATCATCAACCTCGCTGTTACTACTGCTCTCGCTCTCGCTCTCGCTCTCATAGATGGAACTCGATGAAATCGTAGTGTCAAGGCTAGTTTGTTGGCTATGCGAATAATTCGTGTTAAGTTTCATACCGTCTTAGTAAAAGTCGTTAGTATCCGCTTCAGAATCAGTGTCATCTACTTCATCCTCAGCTATAAGGATAAGTTTATCTATATATTGTTAAATTACCAATCTACAACGAGGAGTTAGTGCACTTGCCTTGACTTTTCCCTAAATTGGGATTAATGGAATGATCATTGTCATCCAGAGCTGGCTTGTCAACAGCTTTAGGTGCGTGCCCTCCACTTACGCCTCGTCCAGCTATGAGCTCCTAAACAGTAGGAAAATACGTGTCATCTTCGTCCTCATCGCTATTGTTACAACTTTTCCAGATTTCCGTCAAAGATTCTAATCGCATTAATATCAAGCGTAATAAAATAGGATATATGCGTATACCTCTAGCCATAATCCCATCATCTCCATTCGCCTTCTACATCAGCAAATCACCATCCACAGTAGGCGCTCTAAGAGGCATAGAATTTCGCTTGATTTGCTAGCTGCTGCTAACAGCGCTAGGCTGCTTAGGTACACTCTTACAAGGTGGTTTACTGCTGTGCTTCTTATTCGTCGGTTTTAGGACATAAGGAATAAAGCGGTTGGCCATTTTAAGAAGAAGTATGAGTTGTTTATGGTTGTGTTTGCTGCACAGCAGTTCTACGGGCAGAGCGGCCTCCTTATAGACTGCAATCTCCAGCCATGCCGTTCTCCACTACCACCATACCGCCATGTCCGCGAAAATGTATGCCTTGTCTCGTCCAGTTCTCCGCTGCTGCCATGTCCATAAAATAGCTTACCAGAAATACGCCTCGTCTCATCTAGGGAGCCTATATGCAAACTAAAAGGGGTCATGCATTGAATTCCACAAGATCGACCGATCACAGCGCAAAAGTCTCAATCAGCGCTAGTGCCAAAGTAGGCTTTAGAAGGGAGCTCGGGTATAAGCAGCAAGTAGAGCGATCGCATGACCTTAGATGCGAATCCATCCGTCAGCCCGTGGTTTGAGCAGTTTCCCTTCTAGGAAACTGCCTGCAGTTATTCCTTAAATCTTTAGACAGCCGTTAATACGCCCCGTCTCGTCCAGGGTGCCTATATGCAACTAAAAGGGGCCATGTATCAACTGTGACCCAACCTGAGTCATTTCCTTAGCCTGCCAATTCTATAAGATCTATCGATCACAGCGCAAAGTCTCAATCAGCGCTAATGCCAAGGCAGACTTTAGGAAAGAGCTTGGTCACAGGCAGTAAGCTAAGCACTCGTATAGCCTTGGGTGCTGATCCATTAGTCAGCTCGCAGTCAAAGGAGTTTCCCTTCTAGGAAACTGCTTGCGCCCTATTCCTTGAATCTTCGTAATCCTCCAGCAGCCGTCAATGCAAGCTTCCAACCAGTGCCTCGAAATTGCGACAGGGTTGTAGATCCTCTCATAACTGAGCCAATCGACGGAATCACTACAGCTCCGAGCCCTGCATGTGCCAGCTGAGTTGGTCATGCGAACAATTATTATAGCTCCAACTCTGTCATGCGCCTCCCTCTATCATGCCCCTGTCTCTGTCACGCCTCAAATCCTTTTATAGAGCTAGCTGAAGATCAATCCCTGGATGCAACACACTCATCAGCGACACCGAAGGGCAGAGCCACGTAATTCACTGCCCCGCTCGTCATTCCGCGACTGCTATTAAGCGCTGGTCGTGACATGTAGCTCATATGCTAGGAGTCAACCTGACAGAGCCCTGTCGGAGCCTTTAATGCACTGCCATGCCGTCATGCAGCCGAATCCCCTGACAGAGTCTTAATGCATTGCTATGCTGTCATGCAGCCGGCAACTAGAATCTGTTCAAGTCCTAAAAACCTAGGATTGAGCTGATCTACTCAAAGTTGTGCCTAGCAGCTCCCTTATCGCGAAAAGTAGGAAGAATCAGCTGCGTAGTATTTGACCCTGATACGTAGGACAAATAGGTTGTGAATAGCAGTATAGTGCTCGTAATCTAGCGTCCCTGTAGATTGCCCTTGTTGATTATTGCTATCTCATGCCGGGTCGGGCTTGAGGAAGAAGGCTTACAAGGTGCGGGAGGTATTAAGCACATTTTCACATGTAATTGCCTCGCAATACTAAGACAAGCTAAAAGAACGCGTCAGCCCGAGCCAGGATCAGATTTCCAAATAAGGAGAAAGGATGAGACCCACGATTGAACAGGCGTATTGGAGTGGAGATTTTAAGACCGAAGCACAGAAAGCCTGCACTAAATAGGGGCGTGGAAGTTGCGACCAGGGTGACTAAGGGCGGCGTGCGTGGATGCGGACCGAGGCAAGGCTGAGGATTGCGAGCAGAGCGGGAGCTGGTAGTGGCAGAGGAGGTTGAAGTCGAAGGGAAAACAGCGATGGATTTATATACGAAGTTGGGACCCCTAGCCCGCTCGCTTTGAGTCCGTTCAAGCAGCGACGGGCTAGGGCGGCCACGCCGGCTCAGCGACCAATTACGCGAATAAGCAACCGCAGTTTCCCGATGCGGGCTTTCCGTCTGATTTT
>Ga0335075_10006071_pt1 | contig 18664 bp, 17 predicted proteins | sample Lox_Sample_24_FD_206723 | JGI IMG/M metagenome (GOLD analysis project Ga0335075, IMG submission 206723) | Soil microbial communities from Loxahatchee National Wildlife Refuge, Florida, United States - Lox_Sample_2.4 | ecosystem: Environmental > Terrestrial > Soil > Wetlands | place: USA... | reverse complement strand
GAGTTCTTTACACGTCCTGGACGATGGTTCCCTGATGGTAGACAATCTTCCAGCCGTCGGTTGTTTGGCGCCAAATTGTGGATCGGCGCGTTTTGCGTGTTTTGTGCTGCAATAAGGTGTAGGTCATCAGATAAGTGTCGACGCCCAATCGTTTGCAGTAGAAGTCGCTCGTCTCCCAGATCTCGCCGGTTTGATCCGTTTGGAAGCGCTCCTCCAGCATGTCCAGGACGTAGTTCCTGCTGTATCGACGCCCCGAGGCTCCTACTTCCCAATAATCCAGTGTTGTCATGTTTTCGAAGTCGGCGCGCGTCGTACCAAACTCGGGACGATGAAAGATCGGCTCTCGGCGAATCAGCTGCGCGAGGATGTCGGCAAGCGTGGGATCGGTAACCAAGTCCGGTTCGCTGGTGGAATTCATTTCGAGGCTCCTGATCTCGCAGTGTACGAGATTCTCGTCACATGAAAAGGACGATGCGCGCATCCAATCCTTTGCGGATGCGCAGGACTGCCACACGATATTCTGAGAGTTAGTGGGGATTCAATCTGTGGCGAAATCGAAAGCAGCCACTCCAGCACGAAGCAAGAAAAAGCCCGAGCGAGGCAAACCTGCGCCCGAGGAATCGAAATTGACGCGCCCCGCTGCCGAGGATTCAGCGGAGGATTCCTTCGATCCGCTTTCGTTGTTTCATCCCGTGACCGCAGCGTGGTTGCGAGCCGTTTTTGAGCGTCCGACGATGCCGCAACGGCTGGGATGGCCGGCGATTGCGAAGGGCGATTCGACGCTGATCCTGGCGCCGACAGGAACAGGCAAAACGCTGACTGCGTTCTTGTGGTGCATCGACAAACTGATGCTGCAACCCGCGCCCGCGGACACGCACGGATGTCGCGTGATCTACATCAGTCCGCTGAAGGCGCTGGCTGTCGATGTGGAGCGCAACCTGCGTTCGCCGCTGGCGGGCATCAAGCAGATGGCCGAAAGAGCCGGAGTGCCGGTGCGCGAACCGCGAATCAGCGTGCGCACGGGAGATACTTCGCAGACCGAACGAGCGCGGTTTCGACGCGATCCCGCGGAAATTTTAATCACCACGCCAGAATCGCTGTATCTATTGTTGACCAGCGACGCGACGGCCTCGCTGCGTTCCGTCGAGACTGTGATTGTCGATGAAATTCATGCTTTGGTACCGACGAAGAGAGGCGCGCATCTCGCCGTATCGCTGGAGCGTTTGCAGGCGTTAGTGGGACGCCCGATTCAACGCATTGGATTATCGGCGACGCAGCGACCGTTGGAGGAAGTGGCGCAATTTCTCGGAGGCGTGGAGGTTGCGACACAGGTGTCGGGCCGAGTTGCCGCGCCGGAGCTAAAGCTAGATTTGGTCAGCGAAAATGTGGAAGCGCTCGACGCGCTTGAGCCGGAGTGGCTGGCCAATCCTCCTCGCATTTTGAATCCGGGCACACCACAGTTTCGACCGGTCACCATCATCAACGCGAGTGAACCGAAGCGGCTGGATCTTCGCATTGAAGTTCCAGTCGAGGACATGGCGCGCTTAGGTCAGCCGGAAGAATTGCCCAGCGGACCCGCATCGCAAGGGCCGAAGCGCACTTCTATTTGGACTGCGATTCATCCGCGATTGCTGGAGCTGATTCGCGAAAAACAATCCACACTCATCTTTGTGAACAGTCGTCGCGTAGCCGAGCGATTGGCTGGTGCGTTGAATGATTTGGCGCAGGAATCGATCGCACGGGCCCACCATGGTTCTCTGGCTGCGGCGCAGCGATCGGAGATCGAGGAGCTGCTGAAAGCAGGACGCATTCGTGCGCTGGTTGCGACTTCCTCATTGGAATTGGGCATTGATATGGGAGCGGTCGACTTGGTGATTCAGATTGAAGCGCCGCCTTCGGTCGCAAGCGGAATGCAGCGCATTGGTCGAGCCGGACACCATGTGGGAGCCGTGAGCGATGGAATTATCTTTCCAAAATTTCGAGCGGATCTGATCGCGTGCGCTGCCGCAACCCGAGCCATGCATGAGAGCCTGGTCGAGTCGACTCGGTATCTGCGCAATCCTCTGGACGTACTGGCGCAACAGATCGTCGCCATTGTGGCAGAGCCACCGGAAAAGCCGCGTGCCGCCAAACCAGGTGGAAAGAAGATCAGTTCACGCGCCTCATCCACCGCGGATCCGGCTGAAGACTCAGAGAACATCCCGGTCGACTACGATGCGTTACACAGATTGATCGCAAGCTCCGCACCGTTTGCCACGCTGAGTCGGGCAGCATTCGATGGCGTTCTTGACATGCTTTCCGGGCGCTATCCGTCGGATGAGTTTGCGGAATTGCGTCCTCGCATTACATGGGATCGTGTGCGGAATACGTTGACGCCGCGCCAGGGCGCGAAGAGTCTGGCGATTTTGAATGGCGGCACGATTCCAGATCGCGGCTTGTATGGCGTATTTCTTTCCAGCTCCAAAGACAAACCGATGCGCGTCGGTGAGTTGGATGAAGAGATGGTGTTTGAAAGCCACGGAGGTGACACCTTTGTTTTAGGCGCAACCACATGGCGGATTGATGAGATTACGCATGACCGCGTGCTTGTTTCTCCCGCGCCCGGCGAACCGGGGAAAATGCCTTTCTGGCATGGGGAGGGCCCGGGAAGGCCGCTGGAATTCGGTCGTCGTATCGGGGCTATGGTCCGCGAGTTGCGCGGCATGGAATGCAATGCTGCTGTCAGTCGCCTGATGCGGGAACACGATCTGGATCCGCAGGCTGCGGACAACCTGATGCGGTTTTTAGTCGATCAGGAAATCGCGACCACCGAAGTTCCCGATGATCGCACCATTGTGATCGAACGATGCCGAGACGAATTGGGCGATTGGCGTGTGTGCGTGCTCACGCCGTTTGGAAGCCGCATCCATGCACCCTGGGCCATGGCAGTGAGCGGACGACTGCATGCTGCGGGCCATGTCGATATTGAGACGCTCTGGACCGATGACGGATTTGTACTGCGTTTCCCGGAGACTGTTGAGCCCCCAGATGTTGAAGCATTGATGCTTGATCCCGTGGAAGCCACGGACCTGGTGTTGCGGCAGCTGGGATCAACGGCATTGTTTGCGGCAAAGTTTCGTGAGAGCGCGGCGCGAGCGCTGCTGTTGCCCCTGCGCCGTGCTCAGGGACGTGCTCCGCTGTGGCAGCAACGCAAACGCGCCTACGATTTGTCGGCCGTCGCGTCGCGATATGCATCGTTCCCGATGCTGCTGGAGGCCTACCGGGAGACACTGCGGGATGTGTTCGACATGCCTGCATTTTTAGAGGTGCTGCGCGGCATCGCGAGCCGCAGCATTCGTGTTCACGTTGCGGATACGCGCACACCGTCGCCGTTCGCGGCGTCGCTGTTGTTCGGCTATGCGGCCAACTTTATTTACGATGGCGACGCTCCGCTGGCGGAACGACGAGCGCAGGCCCTGACTATCGATCAGGATCAATTGCGCGACCTGATGGGTGACGCCGACTTGCGCGAATTGTTGGATGCTGCGGCGATTGAAGAAGTAGAGGAGCAACTGCAGGCGCTCGTCGAAAATTATCGTGCCAAGAGCGTGGACGGCGTGCACGATTTGCTGCTGCGATTGGGAGATCTCAGTCGCGCTGAACTCGCGCGCAGGACTATTGGCATAGGTCTGGATGCTGCGGTGTCGAGGTTGACTCGGGCACGGCGGGCGCTTGAAATTCAAATGCTCGGCGAAAAACGTCTGATCGCCATCGAGGATGCCGCCAAGTTCCGTGATGCTCTTGGGATTCCATTGCCGCCGGGAGTTCCCAAAGCATTTCTTGAGCCGGTAGTTGAGCCGCAGTTGGAAATTCTCAAGCGCTATGCGCGCACCCATGGACCGTTTACCGCTGACGAGGCGGCGGCGCGCTTTGGATGGAATCCGCAAACCGTGCAAAGCTTGTTGCGCGCTTTGGTGCATTCGGGGCGCCTGGTGGAAGGCAATTTTCGCCCCGGTGGAATCCATCGCGAATGGTGCGATGCCGAAGTGTTGCGGACGATCCGGCGCAAGTCTCTTGCGCGGTTGCGTAAGCAAGTGGAACCCGTCGAACAGCAAATGATGGCGCGCATGGCAACGCACTGGCACGGATGTCTTCATCGACGGCGCGGACTCGACGCGATCCTGGATGTGATTGATCAATTGCAAGGCGCTCCATTGCCTGCTTCCGTGATTGAACGAGAAATATTGCCGGCTCGCATCACGGGATATCAAGCCAGCGATCTGGATACTTTGATTGCTGCCGGTGAAGTGGTGTGGTGCGGCATCGAACCGATTGGCGAAACCGACGGGCGCATCGCTCTGTATCTGGCCGACAAAATCACGGAGCTGCACGCGCCCGCAGTCGCGAAGCCGCTGACCGATTCTTCGGACAATCCTCTGGGCGAAAAGCAAAAACAAATTCTCGAATTATTGGAGACGCGCGGGGCTATGTTTTTCGGTGCGTTGCACGAAGCTGTCGGCGGAGGATTTCCCGGCGAGACCATCGATGCGTTATGGGGCCTGGTGTGGGCTGGACGGGTCACGAATGACACGTTTCATGCGCTGCGGGCGTACATGGCGCGACGAGCGAGCACGCGGACTTCCTCCCGGCAGCATGTGCAGTCCAATTTTCGCTCGCGCCGTATCTTAGCGCCGAGTGCGCAAGGTCGATGGACTCTGGTCGATTCCGCCGACTCAGATCCGATCTCGCCGACAATTCGAAGCCACGCTGTTGCGTTGCAGTTGCTGAAACGGCATGGCATTGTGACCCGCGAGACGATGGGTCTGGAAAATATTGTCGGCGGCTTCAGCACGGTGTATGACGTGCTGAAGGCGCTTGAAGAATCCGGTCGCGTGCGGCGAGGATATTTTGTCGCTGGATTAGGCGGGGCACAGTTTGCGTTGCCTTCTGCGGTCGATCTACTGCGTTCATTGCGTACGGATCGTGCTCCAGAAAAACCTGAAATACTTTGCATGGCTGCGACGGATCCGGCAAACCTTTACGGGTCCGTTTTGCGATGGCCTTCGAGTTCAATGGTTGGAGAGATTGCCGCTTCAAACCAGGAGGCGGAAGATGCAGAGCTTGCGAGAGAAGGGAACACTCGAATACTGGCGCGGGCTGTGGGTGCGCGCGTCATATTACGAAATGGCGGTCTGGTCGCCTACATGCGCCGAAATAATCCGAACTTGATTGTCTTCATTCCCTCCGAGGAGCCCGATCGGAGCCAAGTGGCTCGCGACCTGGCGAATTTTTTGGCCGAGATTGGGCGGCAGGATTTGCAAACGCCGAATTCGGGACGCCCTGCAGGATTGCTGCTGACGACTGTGAATGATGTTCCGATTGCGGAACATTTCCTCTCGCGTTTTTTGTTGGACGCTGGCTTCTACGCCTCGCCGATGGGCTTCCATCTGCGCCGCGCGCTGCTGCCTCCAATGGCTCATGAACCGGTGGGATCTGCCGCGTCGCGCGAGGTGCAATAGAGGTGCCCGAGGGCGATACGATATTTCGCTCGGCAAGGGCGTTGCACCGTGCGCTGGCGGGGAAAATTGTCACGCGATTTGAGACAGCCTATGCTCACCTGGCCAGCGTCGATGACGACCAAAAAATTTTCGGGCGTACGGTCGAGCGGGTCGAAGCGCGAGGCAAATGGCTGCTGATCTATTTCTCCGGCGATCTGATCTTGGTGACGCACATGCGGATGAACGGCTCATGGCATCTCTATCGAGCAGGCGAGCGATGGCGGCGTCCACGCCGGGATATGCGCATTGTCATTGACAATGCGGATTGGAGTGCAGTGGGATTCGCTGTTCCTGTTGCTGAATTTCACTCGGCTGCTTCGCTGCTGCGAAAGACCGTGATTCCTGCATTAACGCAAGATTTGTTAAAGCAAGACTTTGATATCGCGGCAGCGATCGACGGAATGCCGGAGTATGCTGATGAGCAAATTGCAGAGGTCTTGCTCAATCAACGAGTGATGGCGGGAATCGGCAACGTTTATAAGTCTGAAATCTGTTTTATCTGTCGAGTGAACCCGTTCCGTGCAGTCAGAACGCTTGATTCAAGCCAACTTGAGCAATTGGTTTTTACTGCCAGAAAATTTCTCTCGCTCAACGTTGCGGAAGACGCGAGTGGAGAAATTTCAACCTACGCTGGTTTGCGGCGCACAACCTATACTTCCAATCCGTCGGCGCGTTCGTGGGTATACGGGCGCCGCGGGGAACCCTGTCGCCGCTGCGGCACTTCGATTGAGATGTGCAAGCAAGGCCTGGGCGCACGAATCACCTTCTGGTGCCCTGTCTGCCAACCGATGCATTGAAAATATCCCCTCTCAAACCGGCGACGGCAGTTGGAGAGGACATCGATGTATGCGAGCGATAATTGTTGCGAAGAAATGTACCGACGTTGACAGGCGCAGATTCAATGGGACTGATGCAGCGCAAGAAAATATTTGCTCGCAGTCCACGAGAATTTGGTACCTGTTTTCCTAGGAAATTTATCAAATGTTCTTGCGATCACCGCCAAAACACTGCATAATCGTGACGAGAGACGGTACCTGCGAGCACTTATCTGTGACCCGATACAACCGTCAAGATGTATTGCGAATCCTGCAAGTGTCCGCGCGCCAGCTACAAGGTTGGGAGCGGGCTGGGCTAGTCGACTCTCTCGAAAACTACACCTTTCAGCAGCTTTCCCAACTGAGGAAACTTCGCCTTCTATCCCAGCAGCGGATTAAGAGCTCACGCATTTCTGCGTCCGTCGCGGCCATGCAGCGCGTTTCTGGAATGAGCAATCCTCTGCTGGAAGCTGGCGTGGTATATGGCGGCAGCCGAGTCGTCTTCCGTCATGAGGGCGCGATTGTTGATCCGCTGTCGAGGCAGCTGGTCTTCGATTTCGAGGGACGGAGTCCCGAGCGCGTTTGTACCGTGGTAGGAGCAGTCGCGCACCAGCGGTTCCGTGAATCGCAAGCCGCGGAGCTTTTTTATGAAGCGGTTCGGATGGAAGATGAGCAGGGCTTGCTTGGTCAGGTAATCGAACTCTATCAGCGCGCGATTGAACTGCATCCCGGTCACGCGGCTGCCCTGATTAATCTGGGAACAATTTTTTACAACCAGCGGCAATATCTGCAGGCGGAGCAGGTCTATCGCCGAGCCACCGAGGCGGATCCAAACTATGCGCTGGCGTTTTTCGATCTGGGCAATGCGCTGGATGAGCTGCAGCGTCTGACCGAAGCGATTGATGCCTACAAAGCCGCCATCCGAATAATTCCAAAGTACGCGGATGCTCATTACAATCTGGCGCTCGCGTATGAGCGCATCGGGGAACATCGTCGCGCGCTGCCGCATTGGATGACTTATAGCCGACTGGATCCGAGCGGACCGTGGTCAAACCATGCACGCGGACAGGCCAAGCGACTTATCGAGGCCGACCACCTGTTCATCGTCTCGCGCCGCTAGAACACTGGCGCTTAATAGAATCGTTCTTGAGGACCTTCCTGTGATTTTTCATGTTTCGTTGAAAGAGGCGGAGCATGGCTAGGTTATGGCGGAATGTCCAGCATTGTCCGGCTGCGTTTCTCAAGGGAAAGACGAAAAAGAGGCCATCGAGAACATTAACGAAGCCATTACCGCGTGGCTGTGGGCAGAAATCTCACTGTAGATGAATTCATATCTCTCGGCTGATAGGTCAAGGCAATGAAGCAAGCCACGCAGGATCGGATCTGAAGACGAAATCCTTTTGGCGCGCTTGCTAAAATTGAATCTGTCATGCCAGCCACCTCGACGCTTTCTTCTGAAGTTCTTGCGAAATATGAGCCGGTCATCGGCCTGGAAGTGCACGTCCAATTGCTGACGGAAACGAAAGCATTTTGCGGCTGCTCAAGCCGCTTCGGATCCGCGCCTAACACTCAGGTTTGTCCGGTTTGCCTGGGATTACCGGGCGCGCTGCCCGTGTTGAACCGGCATGCGGTGGAATTTGCTACGCTGGCTGCGATGGCGCTGCATTGCCAGATCAACGAAACTTCCGTTTTTGCGCGCAAGAATTATTTTTATCCCGACCTTCCCAAGGGCTATCAGATTTCTCAGTTCGACAAGCCTCTGGGGGAGCACGGATGGATTGATGTGCCCGCATCGGCAGGCGGGACCAAGCGCATTGGTATCACGCGGCTGCACATGGAAGAGGACGCCGGCAAGAGCATGCACGAGGGTTTCCACGACTCGCGCGAGCGTACCTATATTGATCTGAACCGGTGCGGCACGCCGCTGGTGGAAATTGTCAGCGAGCCCGACATTCGCTCTGCCGAGGAGGCGTACGAATATCTGACGCGCATCAAGGAGATTCTGCTGTACACAGCGGTGAGCGATTGCAATATGGAGGAGGGTTCGCTGCGCTGTGATGCCAACGTCAGCGTGCGGCTGAAAGGTGCGCAGAAATTTGGTACCAAGGCAGAAGTAAAAAATGTAAACAGCTTTCGCTTCGTCCGCGCCGCGCTGGAATATGAAATCGAGCGGCAGATTGAAGTGATCGAGGGAGGCGGCCGCGTGGTGCAGGAGTCGCGCCTCTATAACTCAGCCGAAGGACGCACCTACTCGATGCGCTCGAAGGAGCAGGCGCACGACTACCGCTATTTTCCTGATCCGGACCTGCCGCCGCTTGTGGTTAGCGAAGCCTGGCAAGAAGAAATTCGCGCCACCATGCCCGAACTGCCCGAAGCGCGCCGCGAACGCATGATTGCGGAGTACGAAATCACGGCACAGGACGCGCAGGTGCTGACCAGCAGCCGCGCCTTTGCCGACCAGTTTGAGCAAGCGGCCAGGGCTGCCAAAAGCCCGAAGCGCGTGGCCAACCTGGTGCAGGGTGAACTGCTCGGGCGGCTAAAAGCAGCGGGCCTGGAACTGGCACAATCGCCAATCTCCATGCAGGGGATTGCTCAAGCCGCAGATCTGGCGGAGAGCGGCGCGCTTTCCAGCAAGATGTTGAAACAGCTCTTCGACCGATGCTTCGAAACCGGCGAAGATTTTGCTGTTGTCTATGAACGCGAAAAGCCGCAGCAGATCAGCGATTCTGGCGCACTGGAGAAGATGATCGACGAAGTGATCGCTGCGAATCCTAAGCAGGTGGAACAATACCGCGGCGGCAAAAAGACGGTGTCAGCATTTTTCGTGGGCCAGGTGATGAAGCTGTCGAAAGGGCAGGCCAATCCCACGTTGCTGAATGAACTGGTCACAAGGAAACTGGATGGCTAAGGACTCGCCCAAAGCAGAGGTGAGAGAGGTGGCTGCGCAGGATACGGCACGAACCTATGCGGCGTTTTGCGTGCTGCGCGAGGGACGACCGGTGATGGCGACGGCCGAGAGCTTCACGGATTGGGTGAACCATCGCCAGCGCCCGGAGGGCTATCGCGTGGCGGCAGCATTTCTGCCGGGAGAGCCAAATGCCGTGGCCGCTGCCGGGTTCCGCATACTGCATCAGCTTTCGAAGGCGCGTTTTCTCTATGTCGATGACCTGGTCACGTTGCCGTCGCATCGTTCCAGCGGATATGCAGGAATGGTTTTCGATTGGTTAGTGGAGGAAGCAAGGCGTCAGTGCTGCGAACAACTGCATCTTGACTCGGGACACCAGCGCTTCGATGCGCATCGCTTCTACCTGAAGCACGGCATGATTATGAATGCTCATCACTTCAGCATGAATGTGTGATTGCGCGGCGCGAACTTCCAACTTCATCGCCTCGAAAAAAATCTTCACTTATTGAACTTCTTATCCGGCTTCACCGGACATGCAGCTACGGGAGCGGTTGCGGAAAAGGCAGAAATGTTTCTAGTCCGTCCTATGCAGCCGCGTCCGCATTGCGTTTCCCAATCACGTCCATCGCTAGCGGAATGGTGGTGATGGCCCCTACAAACACGAAGGCCCACCCAGCCGCCTTCCGCTGATCGTTGTCGAGCCGCTCAGACAAAAGAAGTCCCAGCCCCACGCCCAACGCGACGCGGGTTCCAGCAAGTAACATGATTTCGGCAAGTGTGAACTTATGTTCCGTCATGCCTTCAATCTACTCGCTTTCTCGCACTGATGATGCACAAGCGGAAGTTCTGCGATCTGCTTGGCTCGGAGGCGTCGTCGTGGGACTCGCCGCGATTTCCGGCTACTCCATCGCGTCAGAAAGTAGAAAATCCTTTGGCCATTCGGTCTTGTAACCGGCTTCGCGCAGCAGGCTGGTAAGTTGTGCCCAGTGGCGTATGGAATGAAGCGGAATGTGGCGAATAGCTTGCGCCGCGAGGCATGCAGGGTTCCCGCGGAAACGGTTTGTAGCGCGATCACTTCGAGCAGCGCGGCATCGGTAGTAGTTGAAAGAAATTTGCGAAGATTCTGGATCGCCTGCGCATGGACGGCCATTAAATCGTCCAACGAGCCGACGGGGATTGCGTCGTAGGACGTCACTTCTTCACCGAGAAGCCGTTGGGAATGGCGCAGCTCCACCGCAAAAATATGTTTCAGCAATCCACGCACAGTGCCACTGTTATAAATCGAGCAGGGAACATCAAGTGCGGCGGGATTTGCTGCGAACCACACCTGCCATTTTTTCGTGGCGGCTTCGTTGTCCGCCAGCAACTCTTCCAGCGTGATCGCTGCAGTTGTCATACTTTCTCCTTCGCCCTCTTCAGGGCACGATGAGCAATGTCGCGCCGATAGTAGATTCCGTCAAAGTGAATTTTCCGCAAGGCCTCGTACGCCCGATCGCAGGCCGATTGCAACGTATCTGCCACAGCAGTCACAGCAAGAACGCGACCGCCTGCCGTGACAATATTTCCGTCACGCAAAGTGGTGCCAGCATGAAACACGGTGACACCTTCGGTCGCCGTAGCCTCATCCAATCCGGTGATGGTGTGGCCCGTTTGCACGGCTCCCGGATAACCCGCGGACGCCGCAATCACAGTGACGGCGGGTTCGCTGCGCCACTGCAGCTGAACTTGATCCAGATTCTCGTCGACCGCTGCCTCCATCGCCTTCAACAATTCACCGTCGAACAGGCGAGGAAGAATCGCTTCGGTCTCAGGATCTCCAAACCGCGTGTTGAATTCCAGCAGCATGGGACCGCGGGCCGTCATCATCAGTCCGCAATAGAGAACGCCACGAAATGGCGCGCCTTCCGCAGCCATGCCGTCAATGACTGGCTGGGCAATGTGGTACACGAGCCAGTCGCGCATCTCCGGCACCAGCAGCGTGTCGGTTGAATAGGCGCCCATGCCGCCGGTGTTCAGACCAGTGTCGCCTTCGCCAATTCGTTTGTGATCTTGAGCCGCGACCAAAGGCAAAATATGCGTTCCGTCGGCAAGCACAAGCCATGATATTTCATCGCCTGTAAGAAATTCTTCAAGTATGACTTGATGCTGCGCATCGCCCAATAACTGGCCGGTCAACATCTGTTTCGCAACCGCTTCTGCTTCCTGTTTCGACTCGCAAATGACGACGCCCTTGCCGGCCGCCAACCCATCCGCCTTCACAACAATCGGCGCGTGAAAATGTGCCAGTGCGTCAGGAAGTTCCTCGGCGGAGCTGCAAACTGCGTAGTGTGCGGTCGGTAGGTGATGGCGCTGCATGAACTCTTTCGCGAACACCTTGCTGGTTTCCAGCATCGCGGCGCGCTGTGTGGGACCAAACACCCGCATGCCACGCCGAGACAGTTCATCCACCAGGCCCAGGCTCAATGGAACTTCTGGCCCGACGACGGTGAGGTCGGGTTGTTCCGCGACGACCACGCGAAGCAGGTCATCAAGGTCTTTCTGATTTACCGGAACACAACGAGCAAGCGCAGCGATTCCGCCATTACCGGGCGCGCAGATCACTTCCTTCACGCGAGGCGATCGGGCAATGGCCCAGACCAGCGCGTGTTCACGGCCGCCGCCGCCGATCACGAGAACCTTCATGCGTGCATTCGCTCCTTGGTATAAAAACAGGGTATCAGTCTGGAGCAGGGTGTGCCGCGCTGACACGGGTAAGGTAAGACTCCCAAACGAATGGCTATGGATGACCCTTATAATTTGCGGCGATTTATCGAGGCGCAGGAGCTTGTTTACGAAAATGTCTGCGTGGAGCTGCAGCGCGGCCAAAAAACCGGCCACTGGATGTGGTTCATTTTTCCGCAAATCCGTGGCCTGGGCACGAGCGAAACCGCGCAATATTTTGCGATTGCAAATCGCGAAGAAGCGGCTGCGTATGCGGCGCATCCGGTGCTGGGGCTGCGGCTGCGAGAATGCGCCGGGCTTATTCTGCAGCTCGACAACAAATCGGTAGAACAGATCTTTGGCTATCCAGACAACCTGAAATTTCATTCTTCAATGACATTGTTCGCGCGAGCGGCTGAAGATAACCAGGTTTTTCTCGAGGCTTTAAAGAAATATTTTTCCGGAACGCTCGATCCGCAAACATTGACTCGGCTCTAGTCAGTCGCGTCAGGGAAACTGTGCGAACCAAGCGCTGCGGACGTGCGCATGTAGTTTGCAGTCGATGGATGAACTGGATATACAGGGATGGGGAGTCGCGAGATGAAACCTGTTCGCATCGCAATGCTGGGCTCAGGGTTTGTGGCGGATTTTTATATGCAAGGTCTGGCGGACGTACCGCATCAGGAAGTGGTGGTCAATTACTCTCGAAGCGCGGCACACGCCGAGGCCTTTGCACGCAAATGGGCCATTCCCGAAAGCTCCACAGACATGGACGCGCTGATTGCTCGCGACAATCTGGACCTCTACATCATCGCACTGCCGAATGAAGAGCATCTGCAAACCGGGCTGAAGCTGGCCGATGCGCGGCGAAACCAGGTCTGCACCAAGCCTCTGGCTCGAAACGGCCAGGAGGCAGGCCAGTTGCGCGACGCGGCGGAGGCTTCCGGTGCGCTGCATGGCTATGCTGAGACGGAGGTATTTGCTCCGGCGGTTGTGAAAGCACAGCAAATAATTGCAAGCGGTGCGCTAGGCAAAGTGCTGTGGGTGCGTTCTCGAGAAGCTCATAGTGGCCCGCACAGTGCACATTTCTGGAATGTGGAATTGACCGGCGGCGGAGCTATGCACGATCTAGGCTGTCACTGCATCGAGGCGGCACGCTACTTCTTTGGTAAGCAAGACGTGGTCACAGAGGTGATGGCCTGGGGCGCCACTTTGGTGCATGGCGACAAAACCATGGGAGAAGACAATGCGCTGTTGCTGTTGAAATTTGCCAGCGGCGGCATTGCGCATTGCGAGTTGTCCTGGACAGCAAAAGGCGGCCTCGACCTGCGCAATGAAGTGCATGGAACGGAAGGATCGATTTTCACGGATGTGACGCGGATGACGCCGATTTCAAGCTTCACGACGAAGTCTGCCGGATATGTGGTCGAGAAGGCGGAGATCGACTATGGTTGGACGCGACCATTGCCCGAGGAAGCGTTCACGTACGGGTATCAGGCGGAAATGAAGCATTTTGTCGAGTGTGTACGTGATGGACGCCAGCCGCGCGAGACCTATGAAGATGGCTTTATCGTGAATTGCATTCTCGATGCAGGCTATCGATCGATGCGAGAAAAATCCTGGGTCACAGTGACCTATGAGTGAGAAGCGTGCGCAACTGCGAAAAAATCCAGAAGCAGCGAACAAGACGGCTAATTGGCCCACATATTCGCTTCGTCGATGTATTCGGTTACAGTAGCGGTGCCACTTGTCACAGGAGACGCATCCAGTTGGAACTGAAAACCGCTGACAGAATGCCAACCGGGATGGATCGGTCCGGCGGGCTGCGACAAATTCCAATCGTAGGTAGTTCCATTCAGCGTCATCGAGTCGTAGTAGAGGCATTCGGTCCCGCCGCAGGAAGTGTCTCCAATCACGCGGTGATCCGCGAACTGCAGATGATTCCAGGCGCCGAACTTAGGCCCGGTTGTCACATCCGTGTCGATCCAGCGGCTCGTCGCCTGGTTCCATATCTGCCATTTTCCTTCGCGCTGGTTCCACTGCACGCCCCACATGATGTCGAGTTGACGTGTGCCATCGAACACGAACGCGTCGTACTCCAGCGTACCCACGTGTGAGGAACTGACCGGGTATGCCCAGAAATCCGTGTGCATTTGCGTGCAGCTATCGCAGCCTCGAGTCTTGTAGGGCCACAATACGTTGGTGAAGAATTTTGTCGAATCTATCGTTTCCGTCAGCATCATCGAAGCTCCATCGACTGACGGGTTCGCATTGTTGATGGTCTGGTTCGTTGAAACCGGAACGCCTTTGCCTCCAGGATGACAGTCCGGCATGGCGCATGTGCTCCAATGATTCAAGGTGTCGTCCGCATTCTTCACTACGATTTTGCTGCCGGCCGCAGGCAAATTCGTTCCAGCCGAGTTTGCGGCTGTCGGTGTTTCATCTTGCTGAACGGGAGTTCTGGAGGTTGCTCCCAGGTTGAGGGCCAGGGCTGTCGGTCCAGACAAAGTGGCGACGGCAACAGTGACCACGACAAGGCGAATGAGCATAGACATCAGAGTACAGAAGGTTAGGATGTTGCCGCCGTTGCCTCGGATGTATCGCATCGGTACCATTTGTTCCGAGCTGTCGATGGTCGGTCGCCAAAGCAGAGGGGATCACGCCAGATCTTCCGGTCCCAACGAAGTCGCGGGCGCATCCACCTCTGCCAGTAATGCGTGCAAATCGAGCGGGCGCGTGACCATCGCCAACTCCCCGTTTGTAGTTCGCGGCCATTCTTCCACTGGCAGGTCCCAATACAGTTCCACCCCATTGTCGTCGGGGTCGCGAAGGTAGAGCGCGTGGCTCACGCCGTGGTCGGCGGCGCCGTCCAGAGAGATACCAGCGCGCAGCAGTCGTTGCAGGGCATCCGCAAGCTCAGCCCGAGTGGGATAAAGAATTGCCAGGTGATAGAGACCTGTCGTGCCGGGCCCCGGCGCCTGCCCGCGCAGGCTTTCCCAAGTGTTCAAGCCGATATGATGGTGATATCCACCCGCCGCCAGAAACGCCGCACTGGCGCCGATTCGCTGCGTGACAGCGAACCCGAGTACGTCGCGATAAAAGGCGAGCGCACGATCAAGGTCCGCCACCTTCAGATGGACATGACCGATACGTGTTTGCGGATGAATTGGCGGCATGGTTGTCAGATGATAGCGAAGTAGAAAAAGGTGCGGAGAGTGTCCTTTTTTGCCGGAATAGACTTTAAACACTAAGGAAGGGAGTTCCCATTATGCGCATGCACTATTCGGCCCATCCGGGAAAAATTCTCGGCAATTATCTGGCCGGCCGATCCGTAACAGAAGTGGCTCGGCATCTTGGAGTGACGCGTCCGACACTGTCGCGCGTGCTGAACGGGCGCGCCGGAATCTCGGCGGACATGGCGCTACGGCTTGCGGCAACTTTCGACACCGAGGCGGATTTCTGGCTGCATCTGCGGATGCAGCGCGACCTGTGGGAGACTTCGCAGAAGGAGCGCACCAAGGTAAAGCCGCTGCCGGTGGGAAACGCAGGATAGGCAACAAACTATACAAGTGGGGCCTGGAGACTCGGAGTATCCTGACTCTGCCCACTGGTTCTTCAAGGAGCAGAGATGATCGATCTTCGCTGTCCCAGTTGCGGAAGGATTTATCATTCCGACGTTCAGCACGTCGGCAAGTCTCTGAAGTGTACTAACTGCGGCGATACTATTCCAATAATTCGACGGGACTCCGGGCCTGGATCATCAGAGTTTTCCGTCGAAGTTGGAGATCGTAATCAAGTTCGCGCCAAACCGAGAATGGCGAGCTATCGGCAATCGTTTTATCGACGGAGATTGCCGAGTCTCCTAAAACACCTATGGGCATATTTGTTCTTGGGCGCAATAGTAATACCTTGGATTTTATTCTATGTGCATGACAAGCACTCAACCCAAGTGGTGCGGTCCCTAGCGCAATCAGAACGCCAGGCTTCAGAAAATAAGTCTGCAGGTGAGGCTGTAGTTCTGCCAGACCGATCCCAAGATGGTTTGCAGCAAACGGACTCTAGTTCGCCTCCACAGTATTCAGCGGACGAGGTGGAGGTTGCTCCCAGGGCCTCTTCTCCGGATCAGCCAAATTCTGGCCATGCCAAAGTTAGTCATGCTCAGAAAAGGGACCTTAAGGATCTCGGAGTTGATATGGCTGTCCCGGTTTCATCGAATGTCTCGTTGATGAGTGCGCCCGACTCAGAATCGGCTCTGATAAAGGTGGTTCCGCGTCGTGAAATGTTAGTGCTTGTTAACAGAGAGCCCCGCAGGGGCTGGTATAACGTGATCGATGTGCCATTGGGAAAAGAAGGTTGGGTCAACGAGACTGACGTCTCAATTAGCTTAACTAAGCATCCACTTCGGACAGCGACGTTCCAAGAAGAGTACGCCGGGATGGATGGTGCGCCAAGAATTAACGTACTAAATAAAACAGGTAGCAATCTAAGCTTGAAGATCGGAGACACTCATTACACGATAAATCCAAGATCAGAACTCCCGGTCTCAGTCCCTGCTGGAATTTTTAAATTTTACGCGTCAGAACCGGGTGTCATACCCGTGATAGGCAGACAAGAATTCAAGAGAAGCTACCGTTACTCGTGGACGTTCTGGGTTGAAAAAACGATAGTACCTGTTCCATAACGTTTGAATAGGATCGTTTCATCGGTCCTTTTCTTTCCTCGCCCACTGGCGGTAGCATGGAGGCAGGCGGCGACAGGCTGCCGGAAGCCTATGTTTTTCGTGCCCAAAGTTATCTTCTTGAAACGCTGGCACCGCGGGAAACCCGACCGCGGGTAAGGGCCGCGCTATTCCTCATTTGCTACGACCCGGTCGTAGAATCATTACGACACGTTCCTGACCCGTCGGGCATGGCCCTGCGTCTGCCCGCCACGCCTTTTGAGGAGCCTCATCATGAATAGTTTTCATAGCCGGTCCGAATTGAAATCCGGCAGCCATACGTATGAAATTTTCAAACTCAGTGCGCTCGCGAAACATGGTGTGTCGCTAGAAAGCCTGCCCTACTCCCTGCGCATCCTGCTTGAAAATCTGCTGCGCCATGAGGACGGAAAAAGTGTCACCGCCGAGGACATTGAATTCCTGGCGAAATGGGATGCAAAGGCCGAGCCGTCACGAGAAATTGCCTATATGCCGGCTCGTGTCCTAATGCAGGACTTCACGGGTGTTCCCGCGGTCGTCGATCTGGCGGCAATGCGCGATGCCATGCGCTTCCTGGGCGGCGATCCGGAAAAGATCAACCCGCTCCAGCCGGCGGAATTGGTGATCGATCACTCAGTGCAGGTGGACCAATACGGGACAGGCGATTCGTATCAGATCAATTCACTGCTGGAGTATCAGCGCAATGTGGAGCGCTATGCGTTTCTGAAGTGGGGACAGACGGCATTTCACAATTTTTCGGCCGTGCCGCCGGGCATGGGCATCTGCCATCAGGTGAACCTGGAATACTTGGCGCGCGTCGTGTTCACTACGCAGCCCAACGCGAAAGGCGTCGTGCAGGCCTACCCGGATACGCTGGTCGGCACGGATTCTCACACGACCATGATTAACGGACTTGGCGTGCTGGGTTGGGGTGTAGGCGGGATCGAAGCCGAAGCCGCCATGCTGGGCCAGCCAGTATCCATGCTGGTGCCACAGGTGGTGGGCTTCAAGTTATCCGGCAAGCTGCGCGAGGGAACGACGGCGACGGACTTGGTGCTGACCGTGACCGAGATGCTGCGCAAGCACGGTGTTGTCGGCAAATTCGTGGAGTTTTATGGGGCGGGGATCAGCGAGCTTTCCCTGGCCGATCGTGCCACCATAGGCAACATGGCGCCGGAATATGGAGCCACCTGCGGCATATTCCCTGTAGATGCGGAAACGCTGCGCTATCTAACACTGACCGGCCGCAGTCATGAGCAGATTGCGCTGGTCGAGGCATACTACAAGGAACAGGGATTGTTCCATACGCCAGACGCACCCGAGGCCAGATATTCTGCGACCCTGTCGCTCGATCTTGCCACAGTGGAGCCGAGCGTAGCCGGACCAAAACGCCCGCAGGATCGAGTGAAGTTGAGCGATGCCGCGTCAAGCTTCAAGAAACAATTGCCTGCGTTGAAGGGCCCCCGCGCCAGCGTGAATTCCGAACGGCAGGTGCAGCGTTGGGATGGTGAGGGCGGTCATCCCTCCGCGAATGGAAACACGAACGCGAAAGGTGCTCCGGAGCCGGGTCATGCGGCGTCGATTCAAGAGCGTTTCGGCGTCGATGTGAACAAGTATCTCGACAACGGATCGATCGTGATTGCAGCGATCACCAGCTGCACCAATACATCCAATCCTTCGGTGATGCTGGCGGCGGGATTGCTGGCGAAGAAAGCCGTCGAAAAAGGGTTGAAGGTTCCACCGTGGGTGAAGAGCTCTCTCGCACCCGGATCGCGAGTCGTCGCAGATTATTACGACAAGGCGGGCTTGACGCAGTATCTCGATCAGCTGCGGTTTAACGTTGTTGGCTACGGCTGTACCACGTGTATCGGCAACTCCGGTCCGCTGCCGTCCGACGTCGGCAAAGCGATTGAGGACCACGGTTTGGTAGCTGTGTCTGTCCTTAGCGGCAATCGGAATTTTGAAGGCCGCATCAATTCCGATGTGCGCGCGAATTATCTGATGTCGCCGC
>Ga0335075_10006070_pt1 | contig 18664 bp, 19 predicted proteins | sample Lox_Sample_24_FD_206723 | JGI IMG/M metagenome (GOLD analysis project Ga0335075, IMG submission 206723) | Soil microbial communities from Loxahatchee National Wildlife Refuge, Florida, United States - Lox_Sample_2.4 | ecosystem: Environmental > Terrestrial > Soil > Wetlands | place: USA... | reverse complement strand
TTCCGACTACATCACCGGCCAGGTGCTCGAACTGCACGGCGGCCTCGAGATCCCGACCTAGTGACCACCGGCGTTAGCGTTTAGTCATGGTCGGACCTCCGCCAGAGAGCTGGGCCGTCAAACCGGGCGGAGCCCGTACGTTCGAGATCGCCCCGGGGCTCTGGAGCTTCAGGCTGCCGCTTCCCTGGCATCACATCACTCATGTCAACGCGTACGCGATCGAGTGTGACGACGGCATCGTGCTCGTCGACTGCGGCTCGGCCGGCGACGTCAGCCACCGATGGGCGCTCGAGACGGCGCTCGGGCACGCCGGGTTCGTGGTCGAGGACGTTCGCCTGCTCGTCGCCACCCATACCCACTCCGATCACGTCGGTCTCGCCGCCTGGGTGATCAAGCGGAGCGGGGCGAGCTTCTGGATGCATCCGGACACCGCGCACTTCTACGACGGCACCCGCGAACCCGAACGAACCGCGGCCGCCCGCGAGCAGCGCGCGCGCCAGGAGGGCGTGCCGGAGCACCTGTTAGCGCTGTACCGCGACGTTAGCGAGGAGACGGACGGCGTGCTCGAGCCCGTTCGTCCGGACCACTCGCTGATCGACGGCACCAAGATCCAGTCCCGGCTCGGTGCCTGGGACGTGGTCGAGACCCCGGGTCATTGCCCGACACACGTCTGCCTCGTACAAAAGGACCACCGCATGATGATCATCGGTGATCTTGTGGCGAGCGCCTTCTCACCCTGGTTCGACTATGGCTACTCGGCCGACCCGGTGGCCGAGTACCTGGACTCGCTCGAGGCGATCGAGCGCCTCCAAGAGCCCGAGCTGGCGCTGCCGGGGCACGGACGGCCAATCACCGACCTCTCGGCCGCAATCGCCCTGCACCGCAGGGGAGTGGCCGAGCGCCTCCAACAGACGCTCGCCGCGATTGCCGTCGGTCCGGCGGGCGGCTACGAGCTCACCCAGCGTGTGTTCGGCGATCTCGACCAGCAGGCCGCAGTGTGGCGGATGACCGAGCTCGTCGCTTACCTGAAGCATCTGCGCTTGGCCGGCGCCGTGATCCGGGACGAAGGGCCGGACGGGACGTTCGCCTATCGCCTCGCCGAGTAGGAGCGCCGGCCATGGACCGCGAACAGGATCGAGCCGCCATAACCGAAACGCCGCGCCCGGAACCGGACGGGCCGCTCGCTCCCGAGCTCGACGTACTTGGCGCAGTGGCGCCGCAGGCACGGGCCGCGCTGCACGGCGCCTGGGATGCCGCGTACAGGGAAGTCGATCCCGTCTTGCTCAGTTTGGTCCGGCGCCGCGTGGAGGACCAGCTCGGCTTCGCGCTCGATCCGGGTCCCCACCCGGATGATCGAACCGAACGGGCCGTCGCGGCACTGGCCGACCAGTTTGTGTTCTACGTGCCGCAGGTATCCGATGAGCTCCGGGCCCCGGTGCGGGAGGCACTCGGCGATAGCGGCTTGCGAACGTTGATCGACGCGCTGTACGTGCTCGACCAGACGACGCGGCTGCGGCTCTCGCACGGCCGGCTGCTGGCGGATGCGACTTCATGGGCTCCCGTCGGGCGCCCTCAGGCGTCGGCGACCTCGTCGCTGGCCGATGCGATCAGCGAGCTACACGCCAGCGCCATGCGGCTTGATCAGCTGGACCCGCTCACGACCGAGACGGTGCGGCTGCGAGCGGCCAACTACCACGACTGCAAGACGTGACTGTCTCTTCGCCTGGCGGTTGCCGGGCAGGTGGTGGCCGACGAGGAGCTGGCCGAGAAGGTCGCCCGCTACGACACCGATGGCCTGAGCGATCGCCAGCGCGCCGCCCTGCGTTACGCGGACGCCCACATGACAGGTCCCGCCGGGATGAACCGGGGGTTGCCGACGGAGCTCAACCGATGCTTCACCAGCCGCCAGATCGTCGAGCTGACGCTCGACGTCGTCGCCTGGAACCGGCAGAAGGTGCTGGTGGCGCTGGACACCGATCGGCCGGCGGACGCGCACAACCTGAGCGCGCTGACCTTCGACGCCCAGGGGCATCACCGGGCGGGCGGGGTGATCTAACCGACCGTTGCAGCGCGGCGATCGCGCTCAGGACGGGCCCGGAGCCGCGGTGGGACTGTCGCTGGCGCCGCCGTCGACCACGATCCGCTGCGCGGTGACCATCGAGCCCGCATCCGAGACGAGGAAGCAGACCACCTCGGCCACATCGGAGGGCCGGGTCACGCGCCCAAACGGCTGCTCGGCGTCCAGGTCGACCACGCTCTCGCGGCCGAGCTTGGCCCGGACCAGGCGGTCGCCCATGTCGGTCGCCACCAGACCCGGCGCGACGATGTTGACTCGGATGCCGTGCTGCGCCTCCTCGTGCGCCAGGGTCAGCGCCAGCGCCTCGGCGGCCGCCTTGGCCATGTTGTAGGGCGCGCCTCCCGCGCGCATGTGCGTGACCTCGCTGCTCGAGATCACCACGATGTCGCCGCGGCCGCGCCGCCGCATGTCGGGCAGCACCAGCTGGACGAGCCTGTGCGCGGCGAACGCGTGCGTGGCCACCACCCGCTCCACCTCGGCGGGGTCGGTGTCGAGCACGGTATGGCCACGGCTGGCGATACCGGCGTTGGAGACCAAGATGTCAATCGGCCCGAGCGCCGCCCTGGCCTGCTCGACCATCGCGTCGATCTGCTCTTGGTGAGCGACTGAGGCGGCAAACGCCTCGGCGGTGCCTCCGGCCGCGCGAATCTCCTCGACGGCCGACCGTGCCGCGTCGTCGTCACGGCGATAGGTGAGCGCGACCGCGGCGCCCTCGCGTGCGAGCGCGGTGGCGATCCCGCGGCCTATCCCCCGGCTTCCGCCCGTGACCAGCGCGACCCGTCCCTCAAGCTTGCTCATCCGTGGATATTCTACCTTCCGACAACCAAACGATAGGTTGGGAAAAGGTGTCGATTGGATCATCTAATCAGCGCGCGTCGCCTGATGTCGCGGGGCGTCGCGTGGTGGTGGTGGGCGCCGGCGCGCTCGGCACCGTGTACGGGGCGGGCTTGGCTCGCGGCGGCGCCGCCGTGCAGCTACTCACGCGCCGTCCTCACGCGGAGGCGATCCAGGCCGCCGGCTGCGTCGAGGTCCGCGGTGTCGACGAGACCTGGCACGCCGTGCTCTCCGCTGATTGGCGCCCGGACCGGATCGAGCCCGCGGACACCGTCATCGTGATGACGAAGTCACACGATACCGCCCGGGCCCTGGAGGAGCTCCCGCATCTCGCCCGGGCGGTGGAGATCGCGGTCTCATTCCAGAACGGGATCGAGAAGGACCGTCTGCTCGCGCAGTGGTGCGGCGAGGACCGGGTCGTGGGCGGGACGAGCATGGTCGGGGCGACCCTCGACTGTCCGGGCGTGGTCAGCCACACGCTGCTTGGAACCAGCTACATCGGCGAGCTCCCGGCGGGGAATAGTCGGCGGGTGGATGCGCTCGGCGCCGCGCTGCAGGCCGGCGGTCTGCGGACCGTCGTGACCGCCGAGATCCGGTCGGTGGAGTGGTCGAAGCTCGTCCACGCTGGGCCGTCGATGACGATGACCGCGCTGCCACGGCTGCCCTTCCACGCGGCGCTCCAGGACCCCGGCCTGGCCGACCTGTACGTGCACTTGCTTCACGAGGGCGCCGCGGTGGCCGCGGCGGGCCCCGACCCGATCGAGTTCCTCGATCTACCCGGCATGTTCCCGGTGAGCTCGTACCTGGCCGCGCCGCACGCCGAGGCGGTGGCCATGGTGCAGGAGCGCGGCCGGCAGATGGAACGGATTGGTTCGACCAATGTCGTCACCTCGATGATGCGCGACGTCCAGGCCAGGCGGCGGCTCGAGCTCGACGCGATCCACGGCTTCCTGGTGCGCGAGGGCGACCGGCTCGGCGTGCCCGTGCCTTACAACCGAATCTGCCTCGAGCTCCTGCTTGCGATGGACGGGTTCCCGCCAACCTAGGCGCTAGGCGTCAGGGAACAGACCTTCCGCGCCCGCGGCCCAGGCCGCGACCCCCACCACTCGGATCGCGCAGACGATCGCCTCGACGAGCTCGTCGTCGGACGCTGACGCCTTCCGGGCGGTGGCGGCGTGGATGGCCACGAACCCGCGCTGGAGCTCGGAGGCATTCAGCGCCACCAGCACGAGCTCGGCCAGCTTGGTGGCGGCGGGATCGGCGGCCAGCGCGCCATGGTGCATCCGCTGATAGCCGCAGAACACCTCGGGGACGCGCTCGGCCATGATCGCCATCCGCCGCGGCAGGGCGCGGACCGCTAGATAGTCCAGGAAGTACGCCTCGCGTTCCCGGTCCCAGGCCGGTCGCGGCGACTCGGTGGCATCCAGACCGCCGGCGATGGCGATGAACCGCCCACACATCGTCTCACCTCGGGCCAGTAGCAGGGCCACGGCGGCCACGCCGATCTCCCGCTGCTCAATCCCGAGCTCGCGGGCCCGCCCGAGCTCCTCGACCGCCATCTCATCGTAGCCCCGCGCCGTGGCGCACACGGCCACGAGCATCGCCTTCCACGCCGCGCTCAAAGCCCCGTCCCGAGCGATCACCTGGCGGACCTGGTCGTAGCCGGCGGCTACCTCGGGCGCGATCCGCGCGATCTGCCTGAGCACTTCCTCACTCGTCGGGGGCTGCCCCGGGGGATCTTTCATCACGCCCACAGAAGCGAATATCTTATGACCAAATGTTTGGTCGGGAAGGCACCCGCGCCGGAGTGACGGTTCCGGTCGAGGAGGGATTGGCGGTCCGGCAGCTGCAGGATCTGGCCTGGGCCACGAACGCCGGTGGGTTTCACACGGTGTTGGCAGGGGAGGTCAGCGGGCCCGACGTGTTCGCGCTGCTCGCGGCGATCGCCGCCGTGGCACCCGACGTTCGCCTCGGGACGGGGGTCGTGCCGACTACCACGCGCTCGCTGGCGTCGCTGGCGATGGGATTCGCGACGCTCAGCTCGCTCGCGCCGGGCCGGGTTCTGGCCGGTCTCGGCGTAAGCTCCCCGACCGTAGTCGAGGACTGGCACGGGCGCCCGTTCCCGCCGCCGATCACCTTCACACGCGAGTTCGTCCCGGCCTTCCGAGCCGCGCTCGCCGGCGAGCGCGTGGAGGTCGACTCTAAGCATCTGCGCGTTCGAGGGTTCCGCCTCACGCTACCGCCATCCGAACCCGTACCCCTAATGCTGGCGGCGATGAACCCGCGCATGCTCCACCTCGCCGGCGCACTGGGCGACGCAGTTCAGCTCACCTGGTGCCCGCCCGACGAGGTGCCCGCGCTCGTTGCGCAGGTCCGGGAAGGGGCCCGGGCGGCCGGTCGGGATCCCGAGACGGTGGAGATCGTCGCCTCGTTCTTCGGCTACGCGGGCAACCGCCCCGAGCTCGCGCTCGAGCGCTATCGGCGGTTCGTACTCGCCTACGCCCTCCAGGGAACGCATCGCAGCGCGTTCCTCCGTTCGATCCCCGAGATCGAGGAAGCGGCTCGCCGCTGGTCGCACGGCGACCGCGCCGGCGCGCTGCGCCTGGTCGGCGACGACGCGGTTCACCGTCTATGCGCGATCGGGCGCGACGCGCTGCCCGAACGAGTCGACGCGCTCCATGCCGCGGGGGTCGATACGCCGGTCCTGTTGCCGGCCGGCGCCGAACCGGGCGATTTCGAGGGCTCGCTCGCCTCGATCGAGGTGCTGGCTGCCTCACTGCGTCGCACGACCAAGGTCGACGGCCGATGAAGATCGGGATCATGGGCGCAGGTGCGGTGGGCTCCGCCTACGGTCACCTGCTGGGCCGAGGTGGTCACGAGGTCGTACTGGTCGATGCCTGGGCCGAGCACGTGGAGCAGATCAGGCGCGGGGGACTCGTGATCGACGGAGCCGGCGCCGCCTCCACGGGACGGATCGAGGCCAGCACCAACCCAGCGGCGCTCGCGTCCGCCGAGGCGGTGCTGGTCCTGGTCAAGGCATTCTCTAACGAGGCGGCCGGAGCGGCCCTAGCCGGCGTGCTCGGGTCCGGCACGATCGTGGTCACTCTCCAGAATGGAATCGGCAACGCCGAGGTGCTCGCGCGCTCGCTGGGCGGCGAGCGCGTCGTACAGGGCTCGACCACCGTGGCGGCGCAGGTACAGGGCCCCGGACGGGTCAGCGTCGCACACGCCACCCTGGAGGGGCGCTCGCTCACCTCGCTCGGCCGGCCGACGAGCCCCGGCGCCGCGGCGGCCTCCGAGCAGCTGGCACGCGCGCTGGTAGAGGCGTCGCTGCCCGCCGTCGTGCTCGACGACGTGCGAGCCGTGGTCTGGCGCAAGCTGGCGATGGCCGCCGGGATCGGCCCGTTGTGCGCGATCCTGGGCGCCACCGTGGCCGACGTGCTCGCGCGCCCGCCCGCGCTCGACCTGCTCCGCGCGACGTTCGCTGAGATCGTGAGCGTGGCCGGCGCCGAGGACGTCGCGCTCGATTCCGAGGAGCTGTGGTCGGCCGCAATCGAGACGTATCGGGCGATCGGCCCGCATCCACCCTCGCTCGCGGTCGACGTGGCCCGGGGCCGTCCGTCGGAGATCGAGGCGCAGCTCGGCGAGGTCGTCCGGCGAGGCCAGTCAGCCGGGATCGCGACCCCCGCCGCCGATGTTCTCACCAAGTTAATCCGTTCCTCGGCGCCCCTGACGCGGTGACCCGGGACCCGAGATGGGTTATGGTTTTGGCAACCAAACGATAGGTTGAGAACCCCCGGGTGAGGATCGATCCAGGCGACACGCCATGAGCACTATGTCGAGCCACGAGCGAGTACGGATCCGTCGTGACGACGCGGTCGCTGTCGTCACGATCGACAACCCCCCGGTCAACACGCTCGGCAACCCGGTGCTGGAGGAGCTGCTCGGCACCGTTCGGGTGATCGAGGCCGACTCCGCGATCCGGGTGCTCGTGGTCACCGGCAGCGGTGAGAAAGCGTTCGCGTCCGGCGCGGATCTTCCCGAGTTCGCCCAGATGCTCGGCTCGGCGGAGGAGATCGCGTACCACACCTCGCTCACCCGGCGACTGTTCGACGGGCTGAGCGCCCTCAGGCAGCCGGTCATCGCGGCCGTGCAAGCGGCGGCCGTCGGCGGCGGCCTCGAGCTAGCCTTGAGCTGCGATCTGATCGTCGCCGACGAGCGAGCCCGGCTCGGCGTCCCCGAGGTGGGTCTCGGCCTGATTCCGGGCGCCGGCGGCACGCAACGTCTACCGCGCAGGATCGGCAGCGCCAGAGCCGCCGAGCTCGTGCTGCGTGCACGCCTGCTCAAGGCGCCCGAAGCGGAGCGCATCGGTCTCGTCACCGAGGCGGCGCCCGCCGGTGCCGCGCTCGAGCGGGCACTGGAGCTCGCCTCAGAGCTCGCATCGCGTCCGGCCGTTGCGGTACAGGCGGCCAAGCGGGCGATGCGACTTGGCGCCGAGCTCCCCCTGAGCGGTGCGCTCGATGTCGAGCACGACGAGTTTCTGGCCACGCTCGCCAGTGCCGACGTACGAGAGGGCGTGGACGCCTTCCTCACGCGACGTCAGCCGCAGTTCTTGCATCGCTAAGAAATCAAGGAGGACAAGGATGGAAGTCAACGGATCAGTAGGAGTGGTGACGGGCGGCGCCTCGGGCCTCGGCGAGGGCCTGGTCAGGATGCTCATGCAAGGCGGCGCTCGCGCGGTCGTGCTCGATCTGCCGAGCTCCAAGGGCGCCGAGCTGGTGGACGAGCTCGGCACGGACAGCGCGCAGTTCGTCGAGGTCGACGTGGCTCAGCCCGATCAGGTGGAGCGAGCGATGGCCGCCGCCCATCAGGCGTTCGGCCGGATCGACGTGGTCGCAAACTGCGCCGGCGTGAGCCCGGCCTCGCTCGTGCTGAGCCGGAACAAGGACCTGTATCCGCTCGACGTGTTCCGGCGCGCGGTCGACATCAACCTGAACGGCCTGTTCGACGTGGTGCGCTGGAGCGCCTACTACATGTCGAACAACGAGCCGTCCGCCGAGGGTGAGCGAGGGTTGATCGTGAACGTTGCCTCGATCGCCGGGTACGAAGGCCAGATGGGGCAGGCCGCGTACGCGGCGTCCAAAGGTGGCGTGATTGCGCTGACTCTGCCGCTGGCCCGAGACCTGGCCCGGTGGGGCATCCGCGTGATGGCCGTCGCCCCCGGCATCATGGACACAGGAATGCTGGCGGGGATCGACGAGGAGCGTCGCTCCAAGCTGATCGACATTCACGTCTTCCCCAAGCGACTAGGTCGCCCTGACGACTTCGCCCGGCTGGTGCGCTGCTTCATGGAGGACACGCTGCTGAACGGAGAGGTCGTTCGGCTCGACGCCGCGACCAGGCTCAATGTCCGCTAACTCGTTGCGACGCACGATCTACGATGACGTGCACAAGCAGTTCCGCGAGTCTGTGCGCACGTTCCTCGAGCGCGAGGCCGTGCCTCACGCCGAGGAATGGGAGCGCGAGGGCATAGTCGACCGCTCGTTCTGGCGCAAAGCCGGGGCGGCCGGATTCGTCGGCTTCGAGGCGCCCGAGGAGTACGGCGGCATCGGGGCGAGCGACTTCCGCTTCAACGCGGTCATCGACGAAGAGGTCGAGTACCTCGGTGTCGTGAGCGACAACTTCGCGCTGGAGAACGACATCGTTGCGCCGTACCTGATCGAGCTGACCAACGAAGAGCAGAGGCGCCGGTGGCTCCCGGCGTTCACGGCCGGAGAGCTCGTCGTCGCGATCGCAATGACCGAACCGGGCGCCGGTTCGGACCTGCAGGGAATGAGCGCGACCGCGCGACGCGACGGCGACGTCTACATCCTAAACGGCTCGAAGACGTTCGTCACCAGTGGGATCCAGGCGGATCTGGTGATCGTCGCCGCCCGCACTTCGCAGGGCGGCGCGCGCGAGGGCTTTAGCCTGCTCGTCGTCGAGAACGGAGCCGAGGGCTTCGATCGCGGACGCAAGCTCGAGAAGATCGGCCGCCGCGCCCAGGACACCGCCGAGATGTACTTCAACCAGGTGGCTGTCCCGGTCGAGAACCGGCTCGGCGAGCAAGGGCGGGGCTTTCCCTATCTGATGCGCAACCTGCCTCGCGAACGCCTCTCGATCGCGATCTCCGCCGTCGCCGCCGCCGAGCACGCACTCGACCTCACCTTGGACTACGTCCGCCAGCGACACGCGTTCGGGCAGCCAATCGGGAGCTTTCAGGCCAACCGCTTCCTGCTGGCCGAGATGAAGACCGAGGTCAGCGCCGCGCGGGTCTACGTCGACCGCTGCATCCAGGCGATCTGCGACGGCGAGCTGAGCGACGCCGAGGCCGCGGGAGCCAAGGCTTGGACCACCGACCTCCAGTTCCAGGTCCTCGACAACTGCCTGCAACTGCACGGAGGCTATGGGTATATGAGCGAGTATGCGATCTCGCGCCTATGGCGCGATGCCCGCGTGCAGCGCATATACGGCGGGACCAATGAAGTCATGAAAGAGATCGTCGGGCGATCGCTCGGACTGTGACGCCGGACTCGTGAAAGAGGAGAGACTACGTGCCAAGCAATGCGCTCGCCCACATATGCCTGTTGGTCAACGACCTGGACCGCGCAATCGAGGATTGGACCAAGATCCTCAAGGTGCTCGACCCGGGTCAGCTGGAGGAGCCGATCGTCCGCTACGAGGCGTTCGAGGCCGGCGGCGACACCATGCGCTGGGCGACGTTCGTGTCGCACGGCGGCGCCGAGATCCAGCTCATGGAACCCGGCCCCGAGACGCCGCTCGGCCGCCGGCTCGCCAAGCGCGGCGAGCATGTCCATCACATCTGCTTCACGACACCCGACGTGCCCACGACCATGGCGCTGCTGAAGGAGGAGGGCGTCGAGCTGCAAAGCGACGAGGTCTTCAACGATCCCGCAATGCCGTGGCAGGAGTGGAGCTGGGTGCCGCCCGCCGCCACGCACGGTACCTTGGTCGAGGTGGCACGTCCCTACCGCGCGGTCGACGGTAAGTGGGAGTCAGGCGCGGACTAGCGCCGCCAGCCAGTTTTGGATCAACCAATCGTTAGGTTGATCTGTCGCCGTCTTCCCTCTAGGATGTGGGCGTGCTGAGGTACGAGGTCAACGGAGACATCGCGTGGGCAACGCTCGACCGCGCGGACAAGCTCAACGCAATGCCCCGCAGCTTCTGGGATGAGCTGGTGCAAACGTTGGCGCGGGCCGACGCGGACGAACAGGTTCGGGTGCTGATCTTCCGCGGCGCCGGCCGGTGCTTCTCGGTCGGGGGCGACATCGAGGGGTTCGGCGAGCTTCGCGACTCCGCCGACCGTCGCAACTATGTCCGGGAAGCCCTTGGCGCCCTGCGCGCCGTCGACCAGTTCACCAAGCCGACGGTCGCGGCCGTCCACGGTCACGCGCTCGGCGGTGGATGCGAGCTCACGATGGTCTGTGACATCGTCGTGGCCGATGAAACCGCTCGCTTCGGCACGCCCGAGTCGCAGGTGGGACTCGTTCCAGGACTCGGAGTCGTTCGTGGACTCTCTCAGCTGAACTTGCATTGGATGAAGTACATGGTTTTCACCGGTGAGTCGCTCGACGCCCACGAGGCCAAGGCGGCCGGGCTGGTCAACCGCGTCACGGAGCCCGGCGGCCACGAAGCACTGGCCGAGGAGTTGGCGCACAAGATTGCCAAGCGGGCGCCGCTGGCGCTCGCGGTCGGCAAGCAGATTCTCAACCGACATGCCGACGAAGGATACGGTCACGCAATCGAGGCCATAACCCTGCTCCAGGGGACGGCCGACATGGTCGAAGGGATCTCTGCCTTTAGTGAACGACGAGAGCCGCAATTCGAGGGACGGTGACTCAATGAGCCTACGAGAGTCGGCTGACAAGTCAGTCGCCAACGGCCCGCTGCAGGATCTCGAGGAGAGGCGGTCCAGGGCACTGGCCATGGGCGGTCCGGACCGCGTCCGGCGCCATCACGACTCCGGCCGTTTGACGGCCAGAGAACGGATCGACAAGCTGATCGACGAAGGCTCGTGGTGTGAGCTCGGCCTTCTCGCCGAGCCCGAGCTTCGCCGGCCCGAGCTGGCCGCCGCGGACGCCGTGGTCACCGGGTTCGCCCGGATCAACGGACGCGGCGTGGCGATCATCGCCGTCGACGCCACCGTGCTGGCAGGCACCACCTCGCCGATCAACATGCGCAAGCAGAACCGCGTCGCCGAGTGGGCGGGCAACCGGGGCCTCCCGTTGATCTGCCTGGCTGACAACGACGGCGGCCGGCTGCCGGACATCCTCGGCTGGCGCTTCTCCCGGGTGTCGTTCGACTTCTCGACGTTCCTCCAGTCACCGCCGGGACGCCCGGTGATTCCCCGGATCACCGCGGTGCTCGGAGCGAGCTTCGGCGACTCTTCGCTTCACTCCGCGATGGGCCACTTCGTGGTCATGAAGCGCGACACGGCAATCGCGCTCTCGGGTCCGCCGGTGATAAAGGGCGCGATCGGCGAGGACGTGACCGCCGAGGAGCTCGGCGGTCCCGCGGTCGCGGCCGAGACGAACGGCAGCGCTCACATGATCGTCGACACCGAGGACGAGGCGCTCGACGCAGTCCGGCGCTTCTTGTCCTATGTCCCCGATTCCGCGGCGTTGCCGGCGCCGGTGGCTCCCCCCGCCGAGCCCGCGCGGGATCCGGAGGAGCTGCTCAAGCTGGTTCCGCTCGAGCCGCGACGCGGGTACGACATGCGCAAGGTGCTCGAAGCGATCGTCGACGCCGACTCACTGCTGTATTGGGGCGAGCGCTACGGGCGCAGCCTAATCTGCGCCCTCGCCCGGATCGACGGCAACCCGGTCGGGGTGCTGGCCAGCCAGCCCATGCAGCGGGCGGGGGTGATGGACGTTCCCGCCCTGACCAAGGAAGCCGCGTTCGCGGATCTGTGCGACACGTTCAACCTGCCGCTCGTCTTCCTGCAGGACGTCCCCGGACTGATGATCGGCACCGAGGCCGAGAAGGGCGGCATCCTCCGAGGCTACGAGCGCGTCGTCGTGCGGCTCGCGCGAGCCACGGTGCCGAAGATCGCGACGATCGTGCGCAAGGCCTACGGTGGCGGCCACATCGCACTCGGCGGACGTCCCGTGCGGCCTGACCTGCTGCTCGCCTGGCCCACCGCCGAGATGGGCTTCATGGCCCCCGAGACCGGGGTCCGAACCGTGTACCGCCGGCGTCTGGACGCGCTCCTCGAAGAGGAGGGCCAGGATGCCCACGATGCGCTGGTCAGGGAGCTCGAGGCCGAGTGGGCCGCTGAGTCGGAGCCCTGGGAGGCGGCGCGGAACGTGATCCTCGACGACGTGATCGACCCGCGCCGTACGCGCGACACGATCAAGGCCGGAATCGAGTTCGCCTGGGGGAGCGCCTCGCGGGTCACCGAGGCCGGGTGCTGAGCAGGTGCCCACCGTCGACGCACACATCACCGGCACGGTTTGGAAGATCGAGGTCGACGTCGGCGACGAGGTCGAGGAGGGCGACGTCGTCGCGATCCTCGAGTCGATGAAGATGGAGATGCCGGTCGAGTCGGAGCTGAGCGGCACCGTGGTCGAGATCCTGTGCGAGGAAGGCCAGCCGGTCAACGAAGGCGACACGCTGGTCCGCCTCGAGTAGCCGCGGGCGCGTCGGCTCAGAACGGGAAGCGCCGGCCGGGATAGCGGCGCACGAGGTGGAGATCGTCGGCGAGTCGTCGTACCGCCGGCAGCCCGACCCAGCCCCGATAGATGGCGCTGAGCACCTTGATCGGCTGGAGCCCGTCGGATGCCCGGAGCGTCTCCCGCAACTGATCCTCGTCCACGACATCTCCGGACACCCACGCCTCGGAGTCCTCGAGTGCCGGAGTCGAAAAGAAGTCCGCGAGCAGCTCGTGCGATCTGCTGTGCGGGTCGAACAGCATTAGATGGCCCTCACGTGGCAGCACATGCAGCCGGCTCTCGGACATCAGATGGCTAAGCAGCGCGCCATTCGCGGGCGGGACGATCCGATCCTGACCGCCCGCGAACACCAGCGTGGGCGAGCGCAGCGTCGAGACCCAGTGGAGGCTCGACCAGGTCGCCCCGGCGATCAGCTGCTGGGTATATCCGGTCAGTGTCGGCGGGTACTGCAGTCGCGCCTCGGCCTGCGAGCGCCAGGTTTCGGACTCGCGATCGCTCGAGCCGCTGTCGAGGAGATGATTGGTCTGCTCGAGCACCTGGCGCGAGTAGTAACGCAGCGGTGTCGAGATCAGCGCCGTCGCACGAGCGGTCGCCGGGACGCTGCCCCAGCCGCAGCTCGTCCCGACCAGCGCGATCCGCCGCACCCGGTCCGGCGCCTGGCGCGCGAGCTGTTGGGCGACCGTGCCGCCGAACGAGTAACCGACCACGTCACACCGGTCGACGTCGAGCGCATCGAGTAGGCGGCAGATCATCGCGGCCAGGGCGGGATGCGGCAGGACCACCGGACTCGTCCGCGAGCGCCCCATCCCCGGGGCGTCGAACGCGATCGTCCGGGCCACCTGCGACAGCCGCTCCTGCGCGGGGCCCCACATCTCGAGGTTGGCGCCGAGGCCGTTGATCAACAGGAGCGGGAAGCCCTCACCCCACTCTCTGACGAACAGCTTCAGCCCGCGCAAGGAGACGATGTGGTCGCGCTGCTGACTCGCGCCGGACGGCTCGTCGGCCGGAGTGGCTTGGGCGCCGTCGTCCTGGTCGGCGCGCTCGACGTTCATAGGTGAACAGCTCTCGTTCGGACGTAGCTCCCCGGGGCCGGCTCGATCGGTGGATGGGCGCGATTTCCGAGCCGCCGTGGGGACGTGCGCGTCCCGCTCGAGCGCGCCTCGAGCCAGCCCAGCCAGTGATCCCACCAACTGCCGTCGTGTTCCACGGCCGTGGCCAGCCACGCTTCCGGATGGTCGGCAATGCGGTCCGCCGTGCGGTAGCCGGCAGCGCGACCGCCTGGCGGCCGGAGGATGGCCTGCAGATGGCCTCCGCTGACGAGGATGAACTCGCAATTGGAGCCCAGCAGCGACGCGGTCCGGTAGCAACTCTGCCAGTGGGTCAGATGGTCCGTAAGACCGGCGATCAGGTAGGCGTCGACCTCGACGACGCCGAGGTCAACCGGCTTGGAGAGCACGGTCAGGGCGCCCGGCTTGGCCAGGGAGTTCTCGAGCGCGAGCTCGAGCAGGTCGGTGACGAGCCTCGCGGGCAGGTTGGTGATGTCCTCCGACCAGTAGAACAGGTCCATCTTCGGCATGTCCGCGGCGACGAGGTACCGCTGGACCCAGGCCCACCATATGCTGTCGATCGGTCGGAGCCACGCGAGCGCGCCCTGCAAGGCCGCGCCCCTGACGACGCCGGCGCGAGCCACCGCGGCCGCAGCGAGGTCGGCGGTTTCCCGGGTGAGCAAGCCGGTGAGCGAACCGGCTTCGGCGTGATGGAGCACGCACACCGGCAGCGACACGCTGGCCACCCTATCCTGCTGGCCGATCGCGGCTAGATGCGCGAGGGCGATCGTCAGCAGCTGACCTCCCGCGCACACACCGAGGGTGTGAGCCCGCTCCGCTCCGGTGATCGCGTGCACGGTGTCGAGCGCCTCGATGATCGCGCTGATGTAGGCGTCGAGGCCGGCGTCCCGCTGGTCGGGCCCAGGGTTGCGCCAGGAGATACTGAACGTCTGCTGACCCTTGGAGATGGCGAACTCGACGAGGCTGCGTCCCGGGGCGAGATCGGTCAGATAGAACTTGTTCACCACCGACGGCACGACGAGTAGCGGCTCGGTCCGGACCTCCGCGGAAACGGTCCCGTACTGGATCAGCTCCATCATCTCGGTGCGCAGCACGACCTCCCCGGGCGTCGCAGCGACGTCCACGCCGAGCTCGAAATCCTCTGGATCTGAACGCGCCGGCAGTCGCGGCGGAGTCCGAACGTCCTTGTAGAACCGCCGTGCCCCGGTCACGAGGTTGGCGCCGCCGGTGTCGATGATCGCCTTCAGCGCCGCGGGATTGAGCAGCGGGAAGTTGGCCGGCGACAGCGCCGCGACCAGGTTGCTCACGGCGATTCGCAGCCGATAGTCGGCATCCGGATCGAGGCTGGCATCGTCGACGAGCGACTCGAGCGCGTCGCCGGCAGCCGCGTGGAACTGGGACATCCGCCGGAACAAAGGGTTGCCGCGCCACGCTTGATCGCTGTACCGGCGATCGGTCTTCCACGGGGTCACGCTCGACCGGCCCGCCGCGATTCGTCCCGTCTCCGCGACCAGCCCGGCCACGGGCCCGACCGCCAGGTGCGGGCGCCGGGCCACTCGCCTGGCGAGCGCGACTGTCTCCCGGCCGGCCACTGGCCGACGGGCCATCCCGAGGGCGGCCGCGAGCAGCGCGGAGTCGAACGCCGGACCGGGCGCGTCGATGACGACCGGCTCCTGCACCGGATCTGGATTGACCTCGATCGACTCCGGGGGGAGCTCCCGGAGCCTCCACCAGCCGAGACCGGCGGCGGCGCGGTCCCAGCCGGTTTCCGGCCCCGTCGGCGTGGTTTGCGGAGGGCTCACACCTCAGATGCGCTGAATCAGCGTCGCCGTGCCGAGGCCGCCACCGCAGCACATGGTCACGAGCCCGATCTCCTTGTCGCTGCGCTCGAGCTCGTGCAACAGCGTCGTTATCAGCCGCGCTCCGGTGGAACCAAGTGGGTGTCCAAGGGCGATCGCGCCGCCGTTGACGTTCACGCGATCCATATCGGGCGTCAGCTCGCGGGTCCACGCGGCGATCACGGACGCGAACGCCTCGTTGACCTCGAACAGATCGATGTCATCGATCGACATGCCGTTGCGCGCGAGGATCTTGCGCGTGGCCGGGATCGGGCCCTCGAGCATCTTCACAGGGTCGCACCCGACCGTCGTCTGGTCGAGGATGCGAGCGCGCCCGCGCATCCCGAGCGCGGCCACCTTTTCGGCGGACGCCAGCAGAACCGCAGCGGCGCCGTCGGAGATCTGCGAGGAGTTTCCGGCGGTGATCTTGCCGTCCGGCTTGAACGCCGGCTTGAGTCCCGCCAGGGCCTCGAGGGTGGTTTCCGGCCGGATGCCTTGATCGGTGGTGGCCACGTGTCCGTTGATCTGCATCGGCAGGATCTCTCGCTGGAACCGTCCCTCTTCGGTCGCCCGGTGGGCGAGCTGGTGCGAGCGCACGCCGATGGCGTCGAGCTCTGAGCGCGGGATCTCCCACTCGTCCGCGATCATCTCCGCGCCGAGGCCCTGCCCCACGATGTTGTGGTGGGCCAGCAACTCGGGCGTGTACGGGGTCCCCCACGTCTCCTGGGTCTCAGTTCCGGCCGCGAACGGGATGTGGGCCATGTGCTCGACGCCAGCGCCGATCACGATGTCGTGCACGCCGGAGGCGATCTGCGTGGCCCCAAAGTTGACGCCCTGCTGCGCGGACCCGCATTGACGGTCCACCGTGGTCGCCGGCGTCTCGATCGGCAGGCCGCGTTCCAGCCACGCGTTACGAGCAACGTTAAGCGACTGCTCGCCAAGCTGCTGGACGCACCCGGCGATCACGTCCTCGACGAGCCGAGGTTCGATCCCGGCGCGCTGGATGACCTCTTCGTAGCAGACGCCCAGCAGCGCGTTTGGGTGGGTGTCCCGGTAGTACCCCTTCTCGGGGTGACCGCGCCCGATCGGGGTCCGAACCGCCTCCACGATCACGACTTCCCGACCATTCATGCTCATCTCGATCGCTCCTCTGGCCTAAACCGCCTAAACCAAACGCTTGTTTGATGACAAACGATAGCGGACGGACGAGGTCCCGTCTCCCCGTCCGCCGGAAGTTCAACCCGTTATCACTGTCTGGCGAGGGTTTGGCGCGCTATCGCCGTCCGGCGGAAGTTCAGCCCGTTCGAGCGGCGGCCGCTCGGAGCTCGACCTCGAGGCACCGGGGCAGCTCGTCGGTCAGGAGCTCCACGTGACGGTCGACGACCGACTCGTCCATCGCTCCGATCCGCTCGAAACAGAAGATGTCGCTGACCGGCAGCCCTTCGATCGCCTGCGCGATACAGCGGGCCGCGTCTCGCGGCGAGAACACGTTCAGCCGCAGCAGCGGCGCGGAGCCGCCGCCTTCGCCGCCCCGCTTGTAGCTGTCGCGGTTGTGACGGCCGTGCTCGCGGATCCGAGCCATGACCTCCTCGGGGTCGTCGGCCAGGAACAGGTTCACGAGCCCACCCACGCGCGCCACGCTTGGATCGTGGCCGCCCTGCGCGAGGCCGTTCATGTAGGGCTCGAGCAGGTCGCGGTCGATCCACAAAAAGCCGCCGCCGACGCGGCCCGCGATCCGGGCGCCGCGGGGGCCTCGCCCGCCGATCCAGATCGGCAGCGGCGCCTGGACAGGCGCTGGTGTGGCCCGCCCCGAGGCCCACAGGTCCGGCAGCGCCTTGGCGGTCTGCTCGAGCGTCTCGTACCGGCGTGAGTGCTCGGCCCCGAAGGCGGCGAATTCGTCTTCGCGATACCCGGCGCCGAGACCCAGCTCGAGCCGGCCCGCGCTGAGCACATCCACCACCGCCGCCTGCTCGGCGAGCGCGAGCGGATGCATGAGGGGCGCGATCGCGATCGCTGTTCCGATTCTCACCCTCTGGGTGCGCGACGCGACCGCCGCACAGAACACCAGCGGTTGCGGCAAGTAGCCATCGGCAAAACCGTGGTGCTCGGTGACCCACACGGCCCCAAGCCCCCGCCGCTCGGCTTCGACGATGCGATTGAGCGTGGTTTCGTAGACCTCGGGCCAGGGCCTCGCTCCACCCGGATTGCGCAGGTCGCAGTATAGGCCGATCCTCGGAATTTCACCGACCATTCGTTTGGTAAACTTAGCATCGTCGCTCGGGTCACAAGCGATGTGAAGACATCTTCAGCTCGCTGTTGGTCCGGTCGAGACAGGGCTGGTTGGGCCGTCCCTGCGGCGTGAGACAATGTCTCAGTCGCGATACGTGGAGCCGCCCGACGTAGCCGGCCTCGTGGAAATCGACGGTGACCACGTTTCGCGTACCCAAGGTTCAGGTAGAGAGAAACACCCCGCACGCCTTTCCATCCGACGCCGCCCAGAGAAGAGAGAACTATCAATGTCAGCCTCGCCGCAAAAACGTGCCCGCAAGCGGGACGTTTCGGCTTCCGGACAGCCGGGAGCTACCGTCGAAGCCCTGCACCGACCGCGCAAGCGCCGCGATCAGGAGGTCATCGATGCCGCGGCGAAAGTGTTCTATGAGCGCGGTTTCGCCGACGCCTCGGTCCAGGACGTGGCCGACGAGCTCGGGATCCTGAAGGGCAGCCTCTACCACTACATCGAGACCAAGGAAGATCTCCTGTTCCGGCTGCTCGAGGAGCTGCACGACGAAGTGCAGGCGATCCTCGAGGAAGTAGCCGCTGCCGAGGGCCTGACGCCGCTCGAGCGCCTCGAGCTCTACGTGCGCAAGCAGGTCCTGTTCAACCTCGAGAATCTGCCTCGGGTCGCCGTCTACTACAACGATTACGAGCGCCTGACTCTCGACCGGCGTGCTCAGATCGTCGCCCGCCGGAGGGTGCACGAGCGCTATGTGACCGAGGTGATCGAGGAGGCACAGCGCGCCGGTGAAGCGAACCCCGAGCTCGACGCGCGTCTGCTCAGCAATTTCATCCACGGCGCCTTCATCTGGACGTACAGGTGGTTCCGCCCCGGCGGCAAGC
>Ga0335075_10006069_pt1 | contig 18667 bp, 21 predicted proteins | sample Lox_Sample_24_FD_206723 | JGI IMG/M metagenome (GOLD analysis project Ga0335075, IMG submission 206723) | Soil microbial communities from Loxahatchee National Wildlife Refuge, Florida, United States - Lox_Sample_2.4 | ecosystem: Environmental > Terrestrial > Soil > Wetlands | place: USA... | reverse complement strand
CGCGGCGTTCGGCGCTGCTCGGCGCGCTGGCCGAGCGGACCATCACCAAGACGGTCGGCGAGCCGGACCAGATCGCCGCCGCCCACCTTTACCTGATGGACAACCGCTTCGTCACCGGCACCGTGCTCACCGTCGACGGCGGTGCCATCCTGCTCTGACGCTGTCGGCAGCCGCGAAGCGAGCGGCCGGCGCGGAGATGCTGAGGGCCAGGCGGTCTGGTTGGTTACTCTGGCTGTTCGTTCTCGTCGTGGGGCGGGGCGATGAGGTTGAGGGTCGGGAAGTAGGTGCGGTACCGGTTGACATCACGGGTCAGGCCTTTCCGGCGGCGAAGCCCGCCAGGTAGGGCAGCGGCTCGCGCTCGTAGGCGTCGGCCGGGAGCAGTTCCTCGAGTTCCTCGACGGTCTGGTAGCCGGCCGAGACCTCGGCGTAGATGAGCGGGTTGATCACCGCCCGGCCCTCGTCGACAGCGGCTGGGTTACTCGCCACGCAGCAGCGCCATGATCTCGTCGGTGCTCATGCCCGCCACGTCCCGCCCGGTGGCGGTGTTCCGCAGCCGCCGGGCCAGTATGCGCCGATCCGGCGGCCGGCTTTGGCCGGATCCTCAAGCGCTCGCGGCCTTCATAGGCTGGCTGAGGCAAGAACCCCTGATTTACTTGTCGGGCAGCCAGGATGAATCGTTCCCGGACTGGCGAGCGGCGGCCGGATCGCAGACAGGAGGGGTAGGCCCGGTGGCTCAACTTCCCGACTTTCCTGAGGTGCGGATCAGCGCGCAGCGACTGGATATCCGGGAGTTCGGCCCTGGCGACGCCAGCCTTGTCCGCGAGGTCTTGGACAGCGGAGAGTGGCTTCCGCTGTCGACCGCGATCCTGGACGTTGACGAGCACCCAGCGGACGTGGACTGGTGGCTAGCTGACGCCGTGCAGGAACCTCGCCGTGAGCGAACCGGCCTGAACCTCATGATGCTCGCCCGCGACGATAGCCGGATCGCCGGCTGGATCTACCTCACCGACCTCGACCGGTACGCGCGCTCCGCCGAGATCGGTTACGGCGTCCGCCCGGGCGCCCAAGGCAGGGGCTTCGCCACCGAGGCGCTGACCGCCCTCGCCCGGTGGGCGCTGACCGCTGGCGGCCTGCAACGCGTGTGGCTGCACGTCAACACCGACAACCTCGCCTCCCTGCGGGTCGCGCACAAGGCCGGGTTCACGCGCGAAGGCACCCTCCGCCGCGCCTCCCTGGAGGAAGACGGCCTGCACGACGTCGCTGTCCTCGCCCTCCTCGACGACGAGATCTAACGGTCCGAACCTATTACTCACAGCACCAGCATCCGCAGGCTCTCTCCAGTTTCGGGCGGATGGCCGGAGGCTGGGAGCATGACTACTTCATCGCAGACCAGGGCGGTGGCGGTCGACGGGGCCCGGCAGACCGCGCCATGGCTGATGCTGATCGTGCTGCTGGCCGGTCAGTTCATGGCACTGCTCGACGTCACCATCGTGAACGTCGCGATGCCCACGATCGGCCGGTCGCTGCACGCTTCCGGCGCAGAGCTCCAACTCGTCGTGGCCGGCTACACCGTGAGCTACGCGATGCTGCTGATCACCGGGGCGCGGCTCGGGGACATCGTCGGACGGCGGCGGATGTTCCTGTTCGGGGTCGGCCTGTTTACGCTCGCCTCGCTGACCTGCGGGCTCGCGCCGGACGCGACGGTGCTGATCACCGCGCGTTTCGTGCAAGGGGCGGGTGCCGCGGCGATGATGCCGCAGATCATGACAGTCATCCAGGTGCGGTTCAGCGGGGCCGCGCGGGCCAAGGCACTGAGCGCCTACACGGCGGTGCTGTCCTCGGGGTTCGTCGCCGGACAGGTGATCGGAGGGCTGCTGGTGACCGCCAACCTGTTCGGCGCCGCCTGGCGGCCCGTCTTCCTGGTCAACGTGCCGATCGGGCTGGCGGTGCTCGCGCTGGTACCGCGGGTGGTCCCCGCCGACGAGGCGCCGGGCGGCCAGCCGGCCCGGCGGAGCGCGCGGCTCGACCTGCCGGGGCTGGCCGTCGCGGTGCCCGCGGTGTGCCTGATCGTGCTGCCGCTCATGCTCGGGCACCAGGAGAACTGGCCGGCCTGGTCGCTGGCCTGCATCGGGCTCGGCTGTGCCCTCGTGCCGGTCTTCCTGGCGACCGAACGCGCCGTCGCCGCGCGCGGCGGCAACCCGTTGCTGTCACTGTCGGTGTTCCGGTCACCGGGGCTGCTCGCCGGGCTGGCGGCGGTGACGCTGCTGATGGTCACCTACGGCGGGTTCCTGTTCAGCTTCGCGATCCATCTCCAGGCCGGGCTCAGCGACAGCGCGCTGCGGGCCGGCCTGACCTTCGCGCCGTGCGCGCTTGCCTTCGGACTGTGCGGGTACTTCTGGCGCCGGCTGCCGGCCCGCTGGCATCCGTTCCTCACCGTCTGCGGGTGCGCGCTCGGAGCCTGCGGGTACGCGGCGGTGGCGCTCAACCAGCGCGGCGGCGGGTCGGGCGGGCTGGCTCTCCAGGCCGTCCTCGTGCTCACCGGCGGGTCCCTGGCGCTGGCGTTCAGCCCGCTGGTCACGCACGCGCTGGTCCGGGTGCCGGCGCACCAGGCGGCGGACGCGAGCGGGCTGCTGACCACGGCGATCCAGCTCAGCCAGGCGGTCGGGGTCGCGGTGTTCGGCAGCCTGTTCCTGACCCTGGACGCGGCGCACGGGACCGGGCCGACCGCGGAGGTTTCCGGGCACGCGCTGGCGGTGACGCTCGCCTGGGTCGCGGCGACGCTGGCGATCGGGGTCGCGGCGGCACTACCGCTCGCCCGGACGGTCCGCGCGCCGGCGAGCGGAGGCCGCGGCTAGCGCAGCTCGAGGAACTGCGACGTCAGACGATCAGCGAGCGGTCGCTGAAATTGACCCAGATCTGGGTGCCGTCCGGGCCGGTGACGCGGAGGCTGCGCCCGTAGTTCTCGTCGATGACCATCGCGTCCTCGTACCCGGCGGCCTTGAGCCGGGCGGCGATCTCGTCCGGGTCGTCGTCGCTCTCGAAGGCGATCTCGCCGCTGCCGGGCGCGGCGCCGCTGTCGGCCGGGCCACCATGCAGGCACAGCAGCGCCTGGGGCGCGGCGAGCTCGATCCAGGTCTCGGTGCGGCTCTTGGTCTGCACGTCAGTGAAGCCGAGCGCGGCGAAGAACGCGACCGCCCGGTCGACGTCGGTGGTGAAGTAGAGCGGCGCGAGCCGGATCATGATGCCTCCTGGGATGTGCGGGATAGCTGGGCGAGGTGGGCACGGAGCGCAGCCTCCACGAAACGTGACAGGGACGAGCCGTCGTTAACGGCGGCGATCTTCACCGCCCGGATGAGCGACTCGGGGAGCAGGACGTTGAACTGACGCTTGTCGTCGTCTTCCATACCCCCATTATAGATATCTATAATCCTAGATGTCTAGAACCCTAGATTTTGGTCGCCGGTGCCTGGCTAGCTTGCCGTTCCGTAATACGCGATATATCGTGGAGCTACTTATCGCTTGCGCGGGCGCGGAGGGCACGATGGCTGCGGGATCTGAGATGCGGGTCAGTGACGCTGAGCGGGAAGCAGCGGCGTCCGAGCTGCGCGAGCACTTCGCCAGCGGGCGGCTCGACCAGGACGAGCTGAACGAGCGGCTCGAGCGGGTGTTCGCTGCCAAGACCCGCGGTGACCTGAACGCCCTGTTCACCGATCTGCCCTCCAGCTGGCGGAGCCCGAGCTCGGCCTTCGGCCCGGTGGCCGGATCGTCCTGGCAGCAGCGCGGATCCTCCTGGCAGGAGCAAGGCGATCAGGGCAGCTACGCGGGACCGGGCCGACGGGCCGGGGCGGGCATCGCGATGCTGCTGTTCCTGATGCCGGTGCTGTTGGTGTTCGGCGTCCTGTCGGTATTCGGCATCGGGGGCGGCGGACGGCCGATCGGGATTGTGCTCATCCTGGCCGCGTTCGCCCTGCTGCGGCGGCTGCTGTTCCTCATCCTCGGGCGTCGCGGCCGGGGCGGCGGACGCGGTCGACGTGGCGGGCGCGGGCCGCGACGCAGCCGCCGGTAAGACAGTCCGGGTTCCCTACTCCACTGTTCGCGTTTTATCGTGGAGGAAGACCGAACTTTCCGATCAACCACGGGAAGCGCGATGGCGATCCGTTACTACGCTCCGTATCCACTTGGCGGAAGCGATCCCTACCGACCCCGGGGACCGCACGCGCTGCGCATCGGGGACGCGGAACGCGACGCGGCGGCGGCCGACCTCGGTGAGCATTACGCCGCCGGCCGGCTGACCCTCGATGAGCTGCACGAGCGCCTCGAGTCGGTGTTCGCCGCCAGAACGTACGGGCAGCTGGCGCGGGTCATGGCCGACCTGCCCGGGCCGGGACGGCTGGCCAAGCTGGTGGACCCGCGGCCGCCGGCACCCGCCAGCGGCTGGACCGCGGGTGTCTCGCCGACGGTCGGCTACCAGCCGCAGGGCCGACGGGCGCACCGGCCCGCTGACCGCGCCGGCCGGGTCGCGGCGCTATCGCTGCTGCTCGCCGCGATGCTGGTCTGGCTGTTCACGGCGCTGCTCTTCGCGAGACAGGCACAGTCGGTTGGCTCCTACCCGCAAGGCGGGCAGGGCGGAGTGAGCGTGCCCGGAGGACCGTGGGGACAGGGGCAGTACGACCCATTCGGCTTCGGCAAGTAGCGAGCGGCCGGCCCGCCAGCGCCCCTTGACCTGACACGTGGTTACCGGGACACGCGTTGCGGGACGACCAGGTACCTGAACCGCGGGCCGGTGCCGGAGGACGGGGTGATCACCGCCGGTTTGCTGGCGCTGGTGAACTGGAGCCTGACCCGCCCCTCGTCGGTCCTCGCCCGTTCCGCCGCCGTCTCCTCAGCCGCCGCCGCCGACATCGCCGCAAGCACGCCGTCGAGCAGGTAGTGCGGGCTGAAGGCGATCGACGGCTCGTCTCCGGTGAACTCGGCGGGCACGGTCTCCCGGGCCCGCGCCTGGCCCTGGGTCCCGGCGCCGATCGTGACCTGGTCCTGGGAGAACGACAGCTGGACGGGTGTGCCACGCTCGGCGACCAGCGCCACCCGCCGCACGGCCTCGGCGAACGCCTCGGCGGGAAGGTCGGCGGTGCAGCCGAACTCTTCCGGGAACCGGGACCGGTACTTAACGAACTCCCCCGCGAGCAGTCGTGTGGTCAGTCGCCGCTCGCCCGACTCGAAGCCGATCATGGCGTCGGTCGCCGCTGGTCCCGCGAGGTCGGGGGCCGTCGCTCCCGCCCCGTCGGCACCAGTGCGCAGCATGATCCGGACCTCGCTGTCGTGCGCCATCATCCGGGCCGCGTCGCCAAGCGTCTTCGCCGGCACCAGGAGCGCGGCCCGGCCCTCGCCGCCACCGCCCGGCACCGGGTTCCAGGTCAGGTCCCTGACCGCGAGCCGGTACCGGTCGGTCGCGGCGAGTGTCATCGTCGTCCCGTCGAGCTCCAGGTTGACCGCGGTGAGCATCGGGAGCGTGTCATCCTTGCTGGCAGACGGGGTCACCTGTCCGATCGCGGTGGCGAACTCGGCGCCGTCCACCGTGCCCGACAGATGCGGTAGCTCAGGCAGCTCCGGATACTCCCCCAGTGGCAGCGTAGCCAGCGCGAACGCCGCCTCCCCGCAGCTCACGGAAACGCCATCGGGGTCGTCCGCGAACTCCACCGGGTAGCCGGGCAGGCTGCGGACGATCTCGAGGAGAAGCCGTCCCGGCACCAGGAACGTGCCGGGTTCCGACACCTCGGCAGGGAGCCGCATCCGCGCCGACACCTCGTAATCGAAGCAAGCGAGGGTTAGCCAGCCGGAACCGTGCGGGCCATCGCCCTGCTCCTGGCCGGCCCGGACCAGCAGGCCGCTCAGCAACGGCACCACCGGCCGCGCGGGCAGCGCCCTGGCCACCCAGCTCACCGCCTCGGCGAGCGCGTCCCTGTCGACGGAAAACTTCATCCCGCCATCCTGACACGCATAGCCGACATTCGGGGGCCGCAGCCGCGACCCCCGAAGCGACAAACCTCTAACCTCAGCGGCGGCGATACCTCTACAGGTACTTGCCGTAGAAGGCGAAGATCCGCTCCCAGCCGTCGTTCGCGGCCTCGACCCGGTAGGCGGGGCGGTTGACCGAGAAGAACGAGTGGCCGGTGTTCGGGTAGCTGTGGAACTCGTAGGTCTTGCCCGCCGCCTTGAGCGCCTCCTCGAGCTCGGCGACATGCTCCGGCGACGGGTACTTGTCCTCCTCGCCGAACAGGCCGAGCAGCGGGCAGGACAGGTTCGGCGTCTTGTCCACGATCGGGCCGACCTTCAGCGGCATGCCCTCAGGCGGGTTGCCCACGACGAACGCGCCGTAGCAGTCCACCGCCGCGTCGAGGTCCAGACTGACCGCCGCGAGGAACGACTGCCTGCCGCCCGAGCAGTAGCCGATCGTGCCGACCTTGCCGTCGGAGTTCGGCAGCGCCTTGAGGTAGGCCGCCGCCCCCGCCACGTCGCCGACCAGGCGCTCGTCGGGCACGCCGCCCTGCGCGCGGGCGGTCGCGGCGGCGTCGTCGGGACTCGCCCCCGGAGCTTCCCGCCAGTACAGGTTCGGCATCACCGCGTTGTAGCCATGGGCCGCGAACCGGCGGGTGATCTCCTTGGACGGGTCGTCGTAGCCGGGCATGTGGTGAATGACGACCACGCCGCCGCGGGGGGACTCGTCAAGCGCACGGGCGCTGTAAGCCTCGATCGTGTCGCCGTTGTAACCGGTGATGGTAATGGTCTCGGCGATGAGCGCGTCAGACATCTGTGTCTCCTGTTTCCTCAGTGTTCCGGTGAGTTCTGGGCCTTTACTCAAGACCGGGGGGCGCGGCATCCAGCACCGCCTCGATCGCCTTCACCAGGGCGCGCGCCGAGTCCTGGCTGAGCTCGACAGCCACCCGCCCGGACGGTCCCCGCTCCGGGGCGAGGAAATCGATGTTGAGGGTGTGGCCGAACGGGGCGTGCACCGGGTGGTCGAGGTAGACGCTGCCGTCGGTCACCTTGATCCAGCCGGACGCCCCCTTGGCGCTGCCGCTGATCGCGATCTTCTCGGTCAGGTATGTGCACATGAAAGGAGTCCTTCCGATCGCTCTGGTCCAGCCGCATCATCCCACCCTCCTCGTTAGCGATGCGAAAGAACCCCGGCCCAGGCGCGCGCGGCCCGCGTGAAAGAATGTTCGCCATGACTTACGAGGCAGCCGCAGACAGGTACGACGACAAGATCCCCTACCGGCGCAGCGGCCGCAGCGGACTGAAGCTCCCGGTGGTCAGCCTCGGCCTCTGGCAGAACTTCGGCGACGGTTCCCCGGTCGAGGTGCAGCGGGCCATCCTGCGGCGCGCCTTCGACCTCGGTGTCACCCACTTCGACCTGGCGAACAACTACGGACCGCCAGCGGGCTCCGCGGAGACCAACTTCGGGCGCATCCTGCGCGAGGATTTCCTGCCCTACCGCGACGAGCTGATCATTTCCACCAAGGCCGGCTACGGCATGTGGCCCGGCCCCTACGGCGAATGGGGCTCGCGGAAGTACCTGCTCGCCAGCCTCGATCAGTCCCTGGCGCGGATGGGCCTGGAGTACGTGGACATCTTCTACAGCCATCGCTTCGACCCGGACACCCCGCTCGAAGAGACGATGGGCGCGCTCGATTCCGCGGTCCGTCGGGGGAAGGCCCGCTACGCGGGGATCTCTTCCTATTCTCCGGAACGAACCCGGGAGGCCGCGGAGATCCTCCGCGGCCTCGGCACCCCATGCCTGATCCACCAGCCGTCATACTCGATGCTCAACCGCTGGATCGAGGGCGGGCTGCTCGACGTGCTCGCCGAAGAGGGGATCGGCTGTATCGCCTTCTCCCCGCTCGCGCAGGGCGTGCTCACCGGAAAGTACCTGGGCGGCATCCCGGACGGTTCGCGGGCGGCGCGGAACGACTCCCTCACCCAGGACCAGCTCAGCGAAGCCGCGCTGGCGCACGTCCGGGCGCTGAACGCGATCGCCGTCGACCGCGGCCAGTCGCTCGCGCAGCTGGCCATCTCCTGGGTGCTGCGCGACGAGCGGGTGACCTCGGCGCTGATCGGCGCGTCGAGCGTCGCGCAGCTCGAGGAGAACCTGGCCGCGGCCGCGAAGACAGCGTTCACCCCGGAGCAGATCGCCGCCATCGACAAGGACGCGGTCGAGGCCGGCATCAACATCTGGGCCGCCTCCAGCGCTGGCTAGTCAGGACGGCGTTAGCAGCCGGAACAGGTTTTTCCGGTCGACCAGGATGGTCCAGCCCTGCACCAGGTAGATCCTGGCCGGCTTGCCGAAGTAATGCACCTCGGTTACCGGGACCGGGCGAAGTCATGAACTGTCCGGCCGATGAAATGCGGCCGTCCGCGCAGTCCGTTGACGTAGGGGGAACCTTACCGGGCAAGGGAATAGGTTGAGTGGCTCAACTGTTTAGCTGGTCATGAGCATTGAGACCAACGAGCCGGGGGCGGCGCGGGCTGAAGATTCGGCACCGGCGCTGAACCGGGACATCCTGGACTGCTTCACCATGCTGGTGAAGCGCGCCGGGGCGGCGGCGCACTCGATTTCGGCCGGACTCGGCATCGCGCCACCGGATCTGCTGGCGCTTTTCAAGCTGGACGGCCCGCTCCCGATGAAGGACCTCGCCCGGCGGATGGGGGTCGACGCCTCGTTCGTCACCGCCGTGGCGGACACCCTGGAGAAGCGCGGGTTCGTCCGCCGGGAGCCAGGCCAGCGCGACCGGCGGGTGAAGAACCTCGTACTCACGACTGACGGCGCCACCGCCAAGGAGCGGATGTTCCAGCAGCTCGCGGAGAGGCTGCCCTGGTGCTACGCGCTCGACGACGCCGAGCGGAAGTGCTTCCTCGGGCTGCTGCGGAAGATGCTCGACGCGCCGGGCCCGGACGTCGAATCCCCCGGCGCGGGATATCCCGACTGCCCGCTACCCGGGCAGGAAGGGACAACCGGAAGTTGACAAACCGACTGTCGGTATGCCAATACTGGACTGACGAACACGTGCGTGGTGCGGGCGGAGCAACGGCTCGTTCCGGATAAATCTTCAAAATCAAAGGGGAGATACTGTGTCAGCTACTCCAGGGCAGACCGAGGACACCGCGTCCGCGTCCGCCCTCCGTGCGCCAGTCGTGGCGCCGCCGACGCAGCGGCGGCTCGGTCTGGCGCTGGCCGTGATCGCGACCGCGCAGCTGATGGTCGTGCTCGACGCGACCATCGTGAACGTCGCGCTACCGCACATCCAGGACGCGCTGCACTTCTCCGGGTCGAACCTGGAGTGGGTGGTCAACGCCTACGCGCTCGCCTTCGGCGGCCTGCTGCTGCTCGGCGGGCGATCGGGTGACCTGCTCGGACGGCGGCGGATGTTCATCTTCGGCATCGGCCTGTTCGCGCTCGCCTCGCTGGCCGGCGGGTTCGCCACGGACCAGGCCTGGCTGCTCATCTGCCGGGTCATCCAGGGAATCGGCGGCGCGTTCGCGGCACCCGCGTCGCTGTCGCTGATCGCGGTCACGTTCCCCGAGGGCAGGGAGCGGAACCGGGCGATGGGCGTGTACGCCGCGATGTCCATCTCCGGCGCGGCGGTCGGGCTGATCGCCGGCGGGCTGCTGACCTCGTACGCGGACTGGCGCTGGGTCTTCTTCGTGAACGTGCCGATCGGCCTGCTCGTGCTGCTGCTCGCGCCGCGGGTGCTGGCGGAGTCCGAGCGGCGGCCCGGCCGGTTCGACCTGCCCGGCGCGATCACCGGATCGCTGGGTCTGGGCGCCCTGGTGTACGGGCTGTCTGAGGCGGCGACCACGTTCAGCAACGGTAAGGCGATCTCCAACTGGGGTGACCCCAAGGTCATCGTCTCGCTGGTGGCGTCGGTGGTGCTGCTCGCGGCGTTCGGGTTCATCGAGGCACGGTCGCCGCACGCGCTGGTGCCGATGCGGGTGCTCCGATCCCGCAACCGGACCGGGGCCTACCTCATCTCCCTGTGCATCGGCACGGCGATCTTCGGCATGTTCTTCTTCATGACGATCTTCGTGCAGACCGTCTGGGGGTACTCGCCGGTGCGGTCCGGGATCGCGTACCTGCCGATGGTGGCCACGATCCTGCTCGGCGCCGGGCTCTCCTCCCAGCTCGTCGCCCGGGTCGGCGCGCGGGCCCTGATGCTAGTGGGACCGCTGCTGGCGGCGGGCGGCATGTTCTGGCTGGCGCAGATCTCCGAGCACTCGACCTACACCGGCGGCCTGCTCGGGCCGATGCTGCTGGTCGGGCTGGGGATGGGGCTCACCTTCGTGCCGCTGTCCCTGGTCGCGCTCTCGAAGGTGGGCAACGACGACGCCGGCGTCGCATCGTCGCTGCTGAACACCGGGCAGCAGGTCGGCGGGTCGATCGGGCTGGCCATCCTCGGCACCGTCGCGTGGTCCGCGGTGGCCTCGAGCCTGCACTCGGCGGGCACCGCCGCCACGGCGCACCTGACCAAGGCGCAGCAGCTCGCCGCGCAGACGGCCGCGTACAACCACGCGCTGGCTTACGGGTTCGGCCGCGGGTACCTGGTCGCGGCCGGGATCGCGTTGCTCGCGCTGGTCATCTCGGTCGCGTTCATCCGGATCAAGAGGACCGACCTAGCGGGCGTGAACCCGATGGTGGCTCCGTGACGCGGTAAGCGATCGTCTTTGCCATAAGCCCGTCCCGCTCGGCTCTTCCGGCCACGCGGGGCGGGCTTACGCTTTGCTGTATGGCTGACGATGCTGACGATCTGCTCTTCGTGTACTCCTCGCCCGGTCCGGTCGATGTGGCGGAATTTAACGACTGGTACGACAACGAGCACGTGCCCAACCGGCTCGCCGTGCCGGGGTTCGGCGGGGTGGCGCGGTTCCGGGCGGCGGACTCGCAGTCGCCGGACTGGCTGGCGACCTACGAGATCAAGCCGGGGACGTTGGACACCCCCGCCTACCAGGCGCTCTGGGAGACCCAGTCGGAGCGGGAGAAGCGGATCATGGCGTCGGTGGCGACGCTCGACCGGTGGCTGTACTCGCCGGTCTACGACTCCGGCTACGTCAACGGCGCCGAACCGGGCCCGGCGCCGGTGCTGATGCCGGTGCCGATGTCGATGCCGCCCGAGCACGTGGCGGACATGGAGGCGTGGTACGCCGACGAGCACATTCCGATGCTGCTCGCGGTTCCCGGCTGGCGGCGGGCCCGGCGGTACGTGCTGTCGGCCGGCGAGGGGCCGACCTACCTGTCGCTGCACGAGATCGACTCGCACGCCGCGTTCGAGACCCCGGAGTACAAGGCGGCGATCTCCACGCCGTGGCGGAACCGGATCGTGTCGGTGGCAATCGGGCGCGAGCGGCGGGTGTTCGACCTGCACCGGTCGTTCGGCTAGCGGGTGCGGACTTAAGCGAGATCCATGCGGGCCATGCGCCCCTGAGCACGCGTCCGTGGGGCACGATCTGATGTAGGGAAGGACTTGCGCGGCGGATTGAAGGTGACCGCGATGAGCATCGACCGGGACCTGGTCACGTTGTGCGCCGGGCTCGCCGTGCCGCTTGCGGTGGGCGCCGTGCTGGCGCCGTTCCGCGCGACGCTGCCGGCTGTCGACGCGGCGCTCTGCCTGGTCCTCGTCGTGGTCGCGGTGGCGGCCGGAGGAAAGCGGGCCGGCGGCTACCTGGCCGCCGTGTCGGCGGCGGCCTGGTTCGACTTCTTCTTCACCACGCCCTACGACCAGTTCGTCATCGACAACCGCGACGAGATCGAGACGACGGTGCTGCTGCTCGCCATCGGCATCGCCGTCACCGAGATCGCGGTCTGGGGCCGCCGTCAGCACCTGGCCGCCAGCAGGCGCGCCGGGTACCTGGACGGCGTCCGGGCGGCGGCGCAGGCGGTGGCGGCCGGGGACTCCCCCGCGGCGCTGACCGAGCGGGTCAGCCAGGAACTGAGCACCGTGCTCTCGCTGCGCGCCTGCCGGTTCCAAGCGGGGATGGCCGGCATCGGCGAACCCGCCCGGCTGCAACAGGACGGCCAGGTCACCGTGCCCAGGCGGTCCTGGGACGCCGACCGGGACGGCCTGCCGCAGAACATCGACACTGAACTGCTGGCCGAGTCCGGCGGCCTGCTCCAGGGCCGGTTCCTGATGAGGGCCGGTCCCGGCTCGCACCCGACCAGGGAGCAACGGCTGGTCGCGATCGCCCTCGCCGACCAGGTCGCGGCGGCGCTCGCGGGGACGCACCGGGCCGGCCAGCTGTAGGACGGGGTCATGCCCGCCAGATGGTCGGTCCCTTGGGGAACGTCTCCCCTGGCTGGGTGAGCGTGAGCAGGCAGCGCTCCAGCCGTAGCTCGAACAGCACCTGACTGCCGTAGTCCGGCCAGGGGTGGCCGTGGTCGGCGATGACCTGGTCGTTGACGACGGCCCGGATCCCGGCGTCGGTCACCTCTTCGGCCATGCCGTAGACGGCGAAGCCGTCGTCCTCGCGCGGCGGCGCGTAGGTCTCACTGTGCAGCGCGTACCTGGGGTCGCGCCGCAGGTCGTGCAGCTTCGGGCCGGCGATGATGCTGACGTGCAGCCCGGCCGGGCTGAGCACCGGGCAGACCGGGTGCACCCGCGGGCCGCCGTCCTTCCGGACCGTCGCGAGAAAGCCGAGGCCGACGCCAAAGTGGTAGAAGTTCTCGCGGCCCGCCGCCGCGAGCTCGGGGTGCCATTGCTCAAACTGTGTCCACGTGATCATGGAGTCGGACGGTACGCGGCTATCACTGACATGTAGTGTCAGTGATTCTCGATTCACGTTTCTCGGGCGAGGTGGCGGGGAGGTGCGGCGATGGCGCGTCTGGTACCCAGCCGGTGGCGCGAAGGGCTGCGCCGCCTGCCCGTGCTCCACGGAATCCTGCCGGTGGACCGGGCCCGGGTCTGGCCCGATGTGCTGGCCGGCGTCACGCTGGCGGCGCTCGGCGTGCCCGAGGTTCTCGGCTACGCGCGGATCGCCGGGATGCCGCTGGTCACCGGGCTGTACACGATGCTGCTGCCGATGGCGGTGTTCGCCGTCCTGTGCTCCTCGCGGCACCTCGTGGTCGCCGCCGATTCGGCCACCGCGGCCATCCTCGCCGCGACCCTGTCCGGGCTGGCCACGCCGGGGTCGGAACAATATGTCCGGCTGGCGGGACTGGCGGCGCTGCTCACCGCGGCGCTGCTGTTGCTGGCCCGGCTGATCAGGCTGAGCTTCCTGGCCAACTTCCTGTCCCGGACCGTCCTCGTCGGGTTCCTGGCCGGGGTCGGCATCCAGGTGGCCATCGGGCAGCTCCCGGACATGCTCGGCGTCCCGGTGACCGGCGGGCAGACGCTGCGGGTACTGGCTGACACGGTGCGCGCCATCCCGTCCAGCCACGGGCTCGACGTGGCCGTCTCGGCCGGAGTGATCGCGGTCGTGCTCGGGACCCGGATGATCGACCGCCGCCTGCCCGGAGCGCTGATCGCGGTGGTCATCGCGATCGGCACCAGCCGGATCTTCGACCTGGCCCGGCATGGCGTGGCCAGCATCGGGGCGGTGCCGCGGGGCCTGCCGGACCTCGGCCTGCCGGACCTCGGCCGGTCGGACGCCACCGCGCTGCTCGGCACGGCGGCGTCCCTGTTCGTGGTGATCCTCGCGCAGAGCGCGGCGACCGCGCGGGCCTACGCCGTCAAGTACTCCGAACCGCTGAGCATCGCCGATGACCTGACCGCGCTCGGAGCGGCCAACGCGGCGGCGGCGTTCTCCGGCACGTTCGTCGTCAACGGCAGCCCCACCAAGGCGCAGATCGTGGACAGCGCCGGCGGCCGGAGCCAGCTTGCCATGCTGTCCGCCGCCGCCGTGGTCCTGCTGACCGTGGCACTGCTCACCGGGCCGCTGGCGTACCTGCCGCAGGCGGCGCTCGCCGCGGTGGTGTTCCTGATCGCGGTCGACCTGATCGACCGCAAGGAGATGCGGCGCATCCTGGTGATGCGGCGGGACGAATTCGCGGTGGCCCTGCTCACCCTGGCCGCCGTGGTGGTGCTCGGCGTCGAGGAGGGCATCGTGGTCGCCGTCGTCGCCTCGATCATTGACCACCTGCGGCACAGCTATAACCCGCTCAACCACGTCCTGGTCAAATCACCGGCCGGGCACTGGCAACCGGTTCCGGTGACACCGGGCGCGCGCACCGAAGACGGCATCGTCATCTACCGGTTCGGCACCAGCCTCTACTACGCCAACGCGGCGCGGCTCACCGCCGACCTGACGGCCATCGTCGGCCACGGCACCCCGCTGCGCTGGTTCGTCTTCGACTGTGTGGCCATCGAGGACATCGACTACACCGCGTCCAGCGTGCTCGCACGGGCGGTGGACCTGGCCAAGCAGCACCACGTCCGGTTCGCGCTGAGCACGGTCCTGCCGCAGGTGAGCAAGGAGCTGGACGGCTACGGCATCACCAAGGAGCTCGACCCCGACGCCAGCTATGAAACCCCCGGCGAGGCGCTCGAGGCCTTCAACGCCGCTTCCCGGTTACGGTGAGGGAGTGCGCGCCGACCGGCTGGTTTCGCTGACCCTGCTGCTGCAAGCGCGGGGCCGGACACCCGCGCGGGACCTGGCGCGCGAACTCGAGGTTTCCGTTCGCACGATTTACCGGGATATCTCCGCGCTGAACGCGGCGGGCATCCCGGTCATCGCCGAGGCCGGCCGCAGCGGCGGGTGCCGCCTCGTGGAGGGCTACCGGTTCCCGCTGCGCGGGCTCTCCACCGACGAGGCGGAAGCCTTGCTGATCCTCGGGGTTCCCGCGGCCGCCGCGGAACTCGGGCTGGCCGCGAAACCGCGCGCCGGCGTGCTCATCCACCTGGACATGCCGCGCTGGTTCCACCCTGCGGAGCGAGCGCCGCAGCTGCGAACGCTGGCCGAGGCCCTGCGGGCGGGCCGTCAGCTGCGGCTTGGCTACCGGCGCGACGGCGACGCCAGCGCCGCGGAGCGCGTGGTCGGCCCGCTTGGGCTGGTGAACAAGGCCGGGACCTGGTACCTGGTGGGATCGGCGGCCCCGCGGCCGGAGCCGCTGGTGTACCGGGCCGGGCGGATCACTTCGGCGCGGCTGCTCACCGACGCGGTCGTCCGGCCCGCCGGATTCGATCTTGTCGCGTTCTGGGAGCGCTGGTCGGCGGAATTCGTGACCAGCCGGCCGAAGCTCGAGGTGCGCGCCCGGCTGTCGGCGGCGGCGTTCGCGGCCCTCCCCTACGTGTTCGGCGACGTGGGCAAGGACGTGGCGCGCGGGGCCGGGTCACCGGATGCGGATGGCTTCCGCGAGGCCACCTTCGCCTTCGAGGACGAGCGGGCTGCCGTGCAGCGGCTGGCCGGCTTCGGTGGCGAGATACAGGTGCTGTCACCGGCCGCGGTCCGGGACCTCCTCATCAGCACGGCGAGGCAGCTCCTAGACCGTTACGCCGTCACCGAGCCCGTCGCGGTGCCTTCGGTTCAGGTGATCGGCGGCAGCCGCTGATTCCCCGCGAGCACCGGGGCGAACAGGTCGCCGAGGGCCGCCACCCGGTCAAGGATCGTCCGGATGGTGAAGCCGTCCGGGCGCAGCGAGGGGTCGTCGAGCTCGTCCCAGGCGATCGGTGCCGAGACCGGTGCGCCCGCCGCGGCGCGCGGGCTGTAGGGAGCGACCAGGGTTTTGTTGCTGACGTTCTGCGTGTAGTCGAGCCTGGCCAGGCCGGACCGCTCGGTCTTGTCCCACTTCCAGCTCACTAGCTCGGGCACCGCCGCTCCGATCGCCTGCGATAGCCGCTCGACCCAGTTCCTGGTGTCGGCGTAGCTGAGCCCGCCGACGACCGGTATCCAGATCTGGATGCCGCGCTGGCCGGTGACCTTCGGCTGGGCTCGCACGCCCAGGTGGTCGAGCGCCGTCCGGTGCAGGCGAGCTAGTACCAGGACGTCGTCCCAGGACGTCGCCGTTCCCGGGTCGATGTCGATCAGCGCGTACGTCGGGTTGTCCGGCTTGCTGGCCCGCGACGTCCAGGCGTGCCACTCCAGCGCGCCGAAGTTGGCCGCCCAGATGAGCGCGGCCGGCTCGTCGACTACCAGGTAGGTGGTGGTCTTACCGGCCTCGGCTTTCGGATTGACCCAGCGCGGCACCCAGTCCGGCGCGTGCTCGGGCAGCTGCTTGTGCCAGAAACCGGGGGCGTCGGCACCGCCGGGGAACCGGTGCATGTTCAGCGGGCGGCCAGCCAGGTAGGGCAGGATCACCGGCGCGATCCGGGCCGTGTAGGCGATCAGCTCGCGCTTGGTCACCGGCGGTTTGCCGTCCCGTCCCGGGAACAGGTCCTTGTCCAGGTTGGTCAGCTTGAGCGTGCGCCCGAATACCTCCCAGGTGCCGTTCTGGCCGAGCTCGGCGAGGGCGGCGAGCTCCGCCGCCGACGGTCCGCTGCCCGCTGGCAGGCCGCCGCCGGCCGGCGAGCGCAGCGAAACCGAGGCCGCAGCGGCCGGCAGATCGGACCGCCAGATCCGGTCCGGGTCCGCCTTGACCTCCTCGTTGGTCCGGCCGGAGAGCACCGAGCGCGGGTAGTCGTCCGGGTTCCAGCCGGGCACCGCGGCCGCGTCGTCCTTGTGCAGCAGCAGCCACTGCGAGTCGTCCCGCTGTCCCGCACGGTCGCGCCGGTTGCTGCGGATCAGCACGAACCGACCGGCCAGCTTCTGACCGGTCACATCGGCGTGCAGTTCACCCGCGGCGACGGCGGCCGCCGGGTCGTCGGTTTCGTGCGGCTGCCACGTCCCGATGTCCCACACGATCACGTCGCCGCCGCCGTACTCGCCGGACGGGATCACGCCCTCGAAGTCAAGGTACTCAATCGGATGGTCCTCGACGTGCACGGCGAGCCGCTTCACCTTGGGATCGAGAGTCGGGCCGTTCGGCACGGCCCAGCTGGCGAGCACCCCGTCGATCTCGAACCGCAGGTCATAGTGCACGCGCCGGGCGCGGTGCCGTTGCACCACGAACCGCAGCGGCCCGCCGCCGGCTGCCTGCGGCGGCTGCCCGGCCGGCTCGGGCGTCCGGTCGAAGTCGCGCTTGGCCTGATACCGGGCGAGCCGTTCCTGTCTGGCACCGTTGCCGCTGGTCTGCCTCGCCATAGTCCCGATGTTCCCACCGGCCGCCGCCATCGGCCAGCCGGGGCGCTTCTAGTGCTCGCTAAGGGCTACGGTGACAGCCGTGCCGGGTATGGGCATGCTCTCGGCTTCGTCGCGGACGGCGCTCTGGACGCCGGCCGGAAGCGGTCCGAAGACCTTGATGGTGACCCGGCCGCCGCGCCTGCCCCAGGCTCCCGCGAGACTGCCGTCGATGACGAGTCCGTTCGGGTGGAAGGTGTCGTGCAGCGAGATGTGCTGTCGCAGGCCCGGGCCGACGAACAGCCCGGTCCGATCCTGTCCGAAGAGCCGCAGGTCGGATGCGACAAGAAAGCGCACGCCGCGCATTGGCTCGGCTGCCACGATCGCCGTCTTGTCAGCGGCCAAGATCCATGCCGGATGGCCGTCGTAGTGGACAGGCATCAGTTCGGGCGCGAGCAGCTCAAAGCTGCGCTTAGCGTCCCGCGGTGACACGCCGGCCCACCAGCCGAACGCGGCGGGCGTCGTCGGGCCGAAGGCGTGCACGTGGCGGCGGCAAAGCTCGATCCGTGCCGCTTCGGGGTCGATCAACGGGCGAGGATGCTCCCAGACATGCAGGGCGCTAGTGGTCCAGCGGACCGCGAACCGGCCGGTCGCGCAGACGTCACGATGACCTGGCAGCCCACGCGCTGGACGCGGCTGGCCGGCCAGTTCCCTGCAGGCCCGCTCGGCCCGGTCCTCGAGTGCCTGCCGCGCCGCCGGGTCACGGGGAAGGCGGCCTATGGTGAACACCCCGAAGTCGTCCTTGGGCAGCACATACACAGCCCAGCGCGGGCTGTAGGTCTGGATCAGCCGCGGGTGTTCCCATGCGGACGGCTCACAGGCCGCCACCCGGGCGTGCAGGCCGAGTAGCGCGTCACGCGGCGCGGTGTCCTGCAGACCAACGTACGCGGCCGCGACATAGGACCCGGCCGGCAGCCGGCCGGACAGGTTGTTAACCGCCAGACGGAAATTCACCGCCTGCGCCCGGGTCACGCTTCTCATCGTTCCGCGGCGGCTGGATTCGCGAGGTAATACATCACGTGCGGCTTGAGCGGGCTGCCGTCCGGGACCGGCGGGTGCTCGAAGCGGGTCACCTCGGAACGGCCGATGCGCCGCATCACCGGCGGCAGCGGGCGGAAGAAGACCAGCGTCTCCGGGTCCCCGTTGAGCTCTGCGAACGGCTCCCGGTCGGCCTCCCGCCAGCGCCGCATCAGCAGCCGGTCCGTGTGGATCTCCTCGAACGTGCGCATTGGCTCTCCGTCTCGCCCGGTGACCGTCTTTCAATTATCCCGAACGGTCCCGTGTTTCACCCCGACGGCCGGACGCTCCGCCGGCAGCTCCGATTGCGGGAAGGCGACGGTGATGTCGAGCCCGCCGGCTTCGCGGGCGCGGGCGGTGATCGAGGCGCCGTGCGCGTCCGCGATGACCGCGACGATAGCCAGGCCGAGGCCGTGGCCGCCGGAGTGCTGTACTCGTGATCCCGCGAGCCGCT
>Ga0335075_10006068_pt1 | contig 18668 bp, 15 predicted proteins | sample Lox_Sample_24_FD_206723 | JGI IMG/M metagenome (GOLD analysis project Ga0335075, IMG submission 206723) | Soil microbial communities from Loxahatchee National Wildlife Refuge, Florida, United States - Lox_Sample_2.4 | ecosystem: Environmental > Terrestrial > Soil > Wetlands | place: USA... | reverse complement strand
ACTCGGCGAATGCTCGCACCGCAAGTCGGTGGAGGCTCGCCTGCGGGAACAGCACATGCCAGGGGCGGTTGAGAGGCGTACCGGGAACGCTGATCTCAGTCAGCGTTCCCTCGCGCAACTCGCGTGCGACAGCGAACCGCGATATGAGCGTTACACCGAGACCGACCGCCAGGCCCTGCTTGATCGCACCGTTCGAGCCAAGCGTGAGCAGTTCTGGCGTGCCGCTCCCCGCCGCGCCGAGGCCAAGGTCGGCGAGCAGCCGCTCGGTCGCCAGTCGCGTGCCCGATCCTTCCTCGCGCAAGAGCCAGGGCACAGTGGCCAGGTCGGCTGGTGGCTCTTTGGCCACGACCAGAAGGTCGTTCCCCACGAGCGGATAACCGGCCAGCCTGCTGCCCGGTGGGCTGCCGCCGATGCCGACATCGGCTTGCCGCGATTCCAGCCGCTCGAACACCGTGGCCCTGTTGCCCACTTCGAGCAGAATGCTGACCCCCGGATGTTGCTGCCGGTAGGCCTGGATCAGCGTTGGCGCGAGATACTCTCCGGCCGTATTCACCGCCACCAGCCGGACCTTCGACCGCTCCGGGTGCGCCGCCTCCCGCGCGGCGTTCTTGCCCTGTTCGAGCAGACCAACAAGCTCGGCCGCGTACGGGGCAAACGCCTCGCCCGCTGGGGTCAGCCGAACGCCACGGCCGTGGCGCTCGACGAGTGCAGTATCCAGTTCCTTGGCCAGCGATGCGATGGCCGCCGACACCGACGGCTGGCTGACGAGCAGCTGGCCTGCCGCGGCGCGGACACTGCCGGTGTGGCGAACGGCCAGGAAGGCCCGGATCTGGATGAGCGTGATCGACATTGCGTACCGCCTCGTGCTTTGCGAGTTCGAGGCCGACCCTAGCTGCGTTGCCGGTCCTGATGATGTTGCTGCCTGAAGCGAGATGAGCCTCGACCGGGCGGACCAGTCCGGCTCACATGGATAGCCCGGCCGCAAGCTCCTGCCCCGGCACCGGACACGGTCCGTTTCGGCCGCCGCCTGTGGCAGCAGGACCTGCAGCAATAAGAAGCATGAGGCAGATCGTGACCCCCGCCCATGAGCTACCCGGGCCTGGCCGGCGGCCGCGCGGCGCCGCTGCGATCGAGGCTCTATTTGCTCGGTGGCGGCAGGTGGCAGGAGATCTTCGGGTTGACGCCCAGGTAGTTCAGCGGGCCCGCGATGATCGTTACAGCGACCGTGCCCACCTGGCTGCAGTTCGTCGGCGGACTGGTGTAGTCGTCGCGCTGGCCTGCGGCGACGGCGCCAAGGATCAGCCACAGAATGAGCACAAAGGTTCCGACAATATGCATGACGCCTACCATTTCATTCCATGCCGCACTCGCCAGGAACACGCGCCGCTCGCTGACGCGCCCGAGACGGCGCTATCGCCCGCCGAGCGTGAATCTCATCATTGTCAGTCTGAGCCGGTTTGGCGCTCACCTCAAAGAGACGGAGGTCCTTCCATCTCTTTCAGACCGTTCGTCATGCGCTGCCGACCACGGACGTAGACGCGGGATTGACCTCCACCGCGGTGCTGCCGCCGCCTGCACCGGCACTGCCGGGCTGCGCGGATCTTCCATACCTGGTGCCGCTCGCAGCGCGGACTCGGCCGCCGGACGTAGTGGCCTATGGCTTACCCGAGAGGCTCCGCGGGGGGAGTTGAACCCCCATGGCCGTGACCTGCGGTAACGTCAAGCGCCATCTACGAATACGATCCATAGCAGGTCAGCGCAAGATGATGCGTGTCCGAGGGGGGACTTGAACCCCCATGCCCTTTTGGGGCACTAGCACCTCAAGCTAGCGCGTCTGCCTATTCCGCCACCCGGACTCTAGCTGCGGCGGGAAGCCGAGCCGGCCTCACGATAGCAAACGCAGGCCCCTTACGGCGACGGGAGATGAACTGCCAGGATCCGCCGAGGCCGGGAGCACGCACCCGGAGTGTCGCTACCCGGCACCGGCAGGAGCCGTCCCGCAGCCCGGCAGGCTCGCGGCCGCGCACCCGGTCTGCGTGCACTGCCGCAAGGTGCGACGATGTCGGAATGACCGAGAACGTCTCCAGCCAGCCAGCACGCGGCAGCGCCGCCGAGGACGAGGTTGCGACGCTTGCCAGCGACCTGATCCGGATCGACACCACCAATCCCGGAGATCACTCCGGGCCAGGCGAGAGGGCCGCCGCCGAGTACGTGGCTGCGCTCCTTGCCGACGCGGGGCTGGAGCCGAAGATCTATGAGTCGCACGGCAGGCGCGCCAGCGTCGTGGCCAGGATCGAGGGCAGTGACCCAGCGAGGCCGGGCCTTCTCATCCACGGCCACCTCGATGTCGTCCCGGCTGACGCGAGCGACTGGCGGGTGCACCCGTTCTCCGGCGAGATCGCCGACGACTGCGTCTGGGGTCGCGGCGCGGTCGACATGAAGGACTTCGACGCCATCACCCTGGCCGTGATCCAGCAGCGCCTGGCTGAGGGCCGCCGGCCCGCCCGTGACCTCGTCCTCGCGTTCGTGGCCGACGAAGAGGCCGGGGGCACCTGGGGTGCCCGGTGGCTCGTGGATAACCATCCGGGCGAGTTTGACGGCGTGACCGAGGCGATCGGCGAGGTCGGCGGCTTCAGCGTCACGATCGGCGGCAACCGCCTGTACCTGCTGCAGACCGCTGAGAAGGGCATGGCCTGGATGCGACTGGTCGCGCAGGGGACGGCCGGGCACGGCTCCATGGTCAACCCGGACAACGCCGTGACTGAGGTAGCCGAGGCTGTAGCCAGGCTGGGCAGGTACGAGTGGCCGGTGCGGGAGACCGAGGCAGCCTTTGCGTTCGCCCGGGAGGCCGCCAGCGCGCTCGGAGTCGAGTTCGACCGGGCGGACCCGGCGGCCGTGCTCGCCAAGCTCGGCCCCATCGCCAAGATGGTGGGCGCGACGCTGACCAATACGGCCAACCCCACGATGCTGTCAGCCGGTTACAAGGTCAATGTGGTGCCTCAGGTCGCGGCAGCCCAGGTGGACGGCCGCTTCCTGCCTGGCCACGAGGACGAGTTCTTCCGTGAAGTCGACGCGCTGATCGGATCGGGAGTCAGGCGCGAAGAGGTGCATCACGACATCGCGCTGGAGACCAGCTTCGACGGCGAACTGGTCAGCACGATGGAGCGAGCGCTGGCGGCGGAGGATCCCGACGGCCGCATGGTCCAGTACTGCCTGTCTGGTGGCACGGACGCGAAGTCGTTCTCCCGACTCGGCATCCGGTGCTTCGGCTTCACGCCGCTCCGGCTGCCGCCCGAGCTCGACTTCGCGGGCATGTTCCACGGCGTTGACGAGCGGGTGCCCGTCGCGGCGCTCCAGTTCGGTGTGCGCGTGCTGGATACATTCCTTGATCTTTGCTAGCCATTTGGCCGAGGTCAGAGCCTTATAGCCGGTCTAAGTGATCACTGGTGACGAGTCCGACCTAGGCATCTTTTCGTTTATTCAGTGCATGCACGTTCAGTAGTGCTATCGTGACTGACTGTGCGAGGCTGAGATACCCGAGGCGCGACCCCCCTTTCCGTAGGCGTCTCGGTCAAAGCGGTCTTGCGCCCTGGCGGGGTCATCGCGGCGACATGCGGAGACTTGCGCCAGCGGCCGGTAAGAGGGTTGCCTGTGTGCCGGAACAGGGCCGAAGCCTGGCAGTGGGCTCCGCAGCCGCGCTAGTTAGCGGTGGCACGGCGTCGCGACTAGCAGCGCGCGGACCTCGCGCCCCTGGCTGCCTGACCCTCTCGGCCAGCGGGCCTGTGCCCGCACCGGTGGCCACGGTTGCCGGCATCGCCGTCACGGCATGTGCCGGGCCGTGGTCACCGCCCTGGTGAAGCTGGTCTACTCCCGGCTCTGCGCCATCGTCGGCCGGATGCCCAGGTCAAGGCGGGGGCGGATGATCATGCGGCGCAGCGTGGCCTTGCGGCTGCCGTCCGGGTACAGGCGGAGCCTGGACAGCTCCCAGTTGCCATACTCGGCGTGATCAGTCAGGATGCGACGTGCCGCGTCGCGCGACGTGCCGCGCGGCAGATAGAGCATCAGATATGAGTACTCCGCCATCAACTCATTGTGCTCGCTCGACGGGATGGTTCAATCACCTTGCGACAATCCACAGCCAGCGTTCAGGGAACACGCTGGTGCTGGCCGCAAGTTAACGTTCTTGAGGGAACGGGGTAGCACTCGAACGGGTAGCCCGCCTGGCTGATGCTCTCTGGCTAGATCTATACCGTGCCAGGGAACAAGCGGAGGCGTCAGGCGGCTTCGAGCCTGCCTGCGGTAACCTCCTGGCGTTTGCTGGACATAAGGGTGGGAGACGTGACAGCAGGGACCGAGGAATCGACGACAAGCCCTCAGGCAAGGGCTAACGGCGGGAGCAAGCTCGTCATTGTCGAGTCGCCCGCCAAGGCCCGCACTATTGCCAATTACCTGGGCAAGGGCTACGTCGTCGAGTCCAGCATCGGCCACATCCGTGACATGCCGGATAAGGCCGCGGAGATCCCGACGAAGTATCGCAATGAGGCGTGGGCGCGACTCGGTGTCGACGTCGACCACGACTTTCAGCCGCTGTACGTCGTCCACTCGGACAAGAAGCAGCAGGTCGCCAAGCTCAAGCAACTGCTGAAGAACGCCGACGAGCTCTACCTCGCCACTGATGAGGACCGCGAGGGTGAGGCCATCGCCTGGCATCTGAAGGAGGAGCTCAAGCCGCGGGTGCCCACCAGGCGGATGGTCTTCCACGAGATCACACCGGAGGCAATTGCGCGCGCCGTGGCCAACCCCGGCGAGATCGATCAGGGGCTGGTGGAGGCTTACCAGACCCGGCGCGTTCTCGACCGGCTGTACGGCTATGAGGTCTCGCCAGTGCTGTGGAAGAAGGTCATGCCGCAGCTGTCGGCTGGCCGCGTTCAGTCGGTGGCAATCCGGCTCGTAGTCGACCGGGAGCGGGAGCGGATTGCGTTCCGTCCGGCCCAGTACTGGGATCTCGAGGCGGAGTTCGCAAAGATCGCGGCAGCGGCAGCGGCCTCGAGCGCGACGGCCGGGGACAGTGCTAGCGGGACCGGGGCGAAGGCCGCGGACGGCGTCTCCACCTTCAGCGCGACGCTGGTAACTGTCGACGGGCGCCGGGTAGCGCAGGGCAGGGACTTCTCCTCGACTGGCGTGCTGCGCGGGCAGGACGACTCCGGCGACGGCCGCGCGCGGGTGCTGCACCTGGACGGCGCGGCAGCGGCGGCGCTCGCCGAGCGGCTCGTCGGTGCGGCGTTTAGCGTCAAGTCCGTCGATCGCAAGCCGTACCGTCGCTCGCCCTATGCGCCGTTCCGCACGACCACGCTGCAGCAGGAAGCGTCGCGGAAGCTCGGCTTCTCGGCCAAGTACACGATGCAGATGGCGCAGCGCCTCTACGAGAACGGCCACATCACTTATATGCGGACCGACTCGGTCACGCTGTCGCAGACCGCGCTCAACGCCGCCCGCGCGCAGGCCAGGCAGCTGTACGGCGCCGAGTACGTGCCGGACGCGCCGCGGATCTACGACAGCAAGGTCAAGAGCGCGCAGGAAGCGCACGAGGCCATCCGCCCGGCGGGTGACGAGTTCAAGACCCCGGCGCAGAGCGGCCTGCACGGCGACGAGCTGCGGCTCTACGAGCTGGTGTGGAAGCGGACCGTGGCCTCGCAGATGAAGGACGCCACTGGTGAGTCGGTCTCGGTCCGGGTGCTCGGGCAGGCGGATGCCAGGGAGCCGATCCTGGTCGGCGCAGCGGGGCACGCAGCTAGCACAGGGCAGGCCAGCGCGCCCGACCAGGTCGCGGGCCGCGAGGCCGAGTTCGGCGCGTCCGGCAAGATCATCAGCTTCTACGGGTTCCTGCGGGCTTACGTCGAGGACGCGGACGAGGACGGCGAGCGCGACGACAGCCAGCGCAGGCTGCCCCCGCTGACCGAGCAGGAGCCGCTGCGCGTGGTCGAGGACAGCCTCAGGCCCGCCGAGCACGCCACCCGGCCGCCTGCGAGGTACACCGAGGCGACGCTCATCAAGGAACTGGAAGACCGCGCGATCGGCCGCCCGTCCACGTACGTGTCGATGATCAGCACGAACCTGGATCGCGGCTACCTGTTCAAGAAGGGCACAGCCCTCGTCCCGTCGTTCGTCGCGTTCGCAGTCGTGACGCTGCTCGAGCGGCACTTCCCGCACCTGGTCGATTACGCGTTCACCGCCCGGATGGAGGACGCTCTCGACGACATCGCCAGCGGCGAGGCGGAGCGTGTGCCGTGGCTGCGGAGGTTCTACTTCGGCGCCGACGGTGAAGAAGGCCTGAAGGAGATGGTCAGCGACCTCAGCGAGATTGACGCGCGCGATGTCAGCTCGTTCCCGCTGAGCGGCACTGACATCGTCGTCCGGGTGGGTCGCTATGGGCCCTACCTGGAGCGCGACGGCCAGCGCGTGAACGTGCCCGAGGGCACCGCGCCGGACGAGCTGACGCCCGAGTTCGCGGCCGAGCTGCTGAGCCGGCCTAGTGGCGACAAGATCCTCGGCACGGACCCGGAGACCGGCAAGACCATCGTGGCCAAGGCCGGGCGGTTCGGCCCGTACGTGACCGAGGCGGTGGAGGAGGACGGCGCTGCCCCGGCGGCCAAGGCTCCGAAGCCGCGGACGGCGTCGCTGCTCAAGTCCATGGACCTGGACAGCGTGACGCTGGACGACGCCCTACGGCTGCTCACGCTGCCGCGCACCCTGGGCGAGCTGGACGGCGAGCCCGTCACCGTGCAGAACGGCCGGTACGGCCCGTATGTGAAGAAGGGCAGCGAGAGCCGGTCGCTTGAGTCCGAGGAGAAGATGTTCACCGTCACCCTCGACGAGGCGAAGGCGCTCCTTGACCAGCCCAAGCCGCGCGGCCGGGCGGCTCGCGCCGCTGCGGCGCCGCCGCTGCGAGAACTCGGCGACGACCCCGCGAGCGGGAAGCCGATCGTGCTGCGCGAGGGCCGGTTCGGACCGTATGTGACCGACGGTGAGACGAATGCCTCGCTGCGCAAGGGTGACACCATCGAGGCGATCACGCCGCAGCGCGCGGTCGAGCTCCTGGCCGAGCGGCGCGCCGCGGCGCCAGCGCCGAAGCGCAGGGCGGCAGGCTCACGGACCGGTTCCGCCGGGACCGGGGGGACCGCGCGGGCGGCCAAGAGCGGCACGAAGTCGAGCACGGCCAAGAGCGGCACGAAGTCGAGCACGGCCAAGAGCTCATCGACGGGCAAGAAGGCTGGCGGCAGCGGCAGGACCGGGGCGAAGAGCGGGAGTAAGACGTCCGCGGCGGCGAAGAAGGCCGGGCGCGGGGAGGGCCAGGAGGGCTAGGCCGGTTCAGCCTGGCGGCTAGCTGCCAGCAGCACCGGGCAATGTGAGCATGCCCGATTTGCCTCGCCTGACGGGCGGCGGTCTACTGGAATCAGCACGTTCCTGTCCGAAATTTCCTGCTGCGGGCGAGGCTGCTTTCTGTTGCAAGCAGCCGTGTCCCAGCGGGGCCTATAACCTGGCGCAGTGAAATTGAGATCCCGTCTGGCTGCCAGCAGTACTGGCGTGCTCGCTATCAGGCCCTTCCGGCGCCTGTGGATAGCGCTGACGCTGGCCAGCCTGGGTGACTGGCTGAGCCTGCTGGCGCTGTCAGCCATCGCGGCGAAGCTGGGCGGGACGAGCGGCGGCGCGTACGCGGTTAGCGGTGTCTGGCTAACCTCGCTGCTGCCCTGGCTTCTGCTGGGCCCCCTGGCCGGCGCGGTGGCGGACAAGTTCGACCGCCGCCTCAACATGATCATCGGTGACGTCGTCAGGGCCGTGCTGTACATCACCATCCCGATCATCCTGACCGTGGGCTTCGCTAAAGGTCTTGAACTGACCTGGATATACGTGACCCAGTTCCTGGCCTCGTGCGCATCGCTGTTCTGGACGCCGGCTAAGGACGCCTCGGTGCCGAATCTTGTGCCGAAGGACAAGCTCGAGCATGCCAACCAGATCAGCCTGTTCAGCACCTACGGCACGGCGCCGATCGCCGGGCTGCTGTTCTCTCTGCTGGCCGTCCTCAGTACCGCTCTCGGCCACGTCTCGCACTATTTCTCGACCAACCAGATCAACCTCTCGCTGTACTTCCGGGTGCTGATGTACCTGGTCTCCGCGCTGACCGTCTACACGCTGACCGAGTTGAAGGGCCGCCCGACCGACAAGCTGTCCTCGCCGTCGGTGCTCAAATCCATCTGGGAGGGCTGGCGGTTCCTGGCCCAGACCAAGGTGGTGCGCGGCATCGTCATCGGCATGACTGGCGCGTTCGCAGCCGGCGGAGTCGTCGTCGGGCTTGGCCCCTCCTACATCACGAACGTCCTGAAGGGAGGCAACACAGGCTGGGGCGCGGCGTTCGCCGCGATCTTCTTCGGGCTGGCCATCGGCATGTTCCCGGCCATGCGGCTGGTGCGCGGGTTCTCGCGGCGGCGGCTGTTCGGAGCGTCGATCATGGTCGCGGCCCTGCCGCTCGCCGCTGCCGCGCTGATCCCGAACCTTGTCTTCACGATCATCGTGGTCGTCTTGGTCGGAGCCTGCGCGGGAATCGCGTACGTGACCGGCTACACCATCATCGGCCTGGAGGTGGACGACGAGACCAGGGGGCGAACCTTCGCGTTCCTGCAGTCCGCGATCCGGGTGATCTTGTTTGCTGTGATCGCGATAGCGCCGGTGCTGGCCGGCGGCTTTCAGGCGCTGGCGAAGGTCGTTGGTGCCTCAAACCTTGATGTCGCGGGTATCACCTACCGCGACATCGGCTATAACGCCGTGCTGCTGCTCGCCGCCGTGGCCGCGGTGCTTCTCGGCCGGGTGTCGTACCGGCAGATGGACGACCGCGGTGGCGTGCCGCTGCTGACGGACATCGGCTCAGCGCTCCGGCAGGTGGGGTCACCCTTCCGCCAGGATGGCAGGCAGAACATGAACGGTCATCGAAGAAGCGCACATTCCGCCCACCAGGTCGTTCCGGCCCAGGCAGCGCCGCGGCTGCCTGGCGTGTTCATCGCGCTGGAAGGTGGCGAGGGCGCCGGCAAGTCCACCCAGGCCAGGCTGCTGGCAATCTGGCTGCGTGGCCAGGGTTACGACGTGGTCACGACGCACGAGCCAGGCGCGACCAAGGTTGGCATGCGACTGCGTGCGCTGCTTCTCGACACCGCTCATGCCGGCCTCACGCCGAAGGCGGAGGCCCTGATGTACGCGGCCGACCGGGCCGAGCACGTTCAGTCGATAATCCTGCCGGCGCTCGAGCGCGGGGCGATCGTGGTCACCGACCGGTATGTGGACTCCTCCCTCGCCTATCAGGGAGCCGGGCGGCAGCTTCCGGTCGTCGAGATCGCGCGATTGAACCAGTGGGCGGCCGACAGCCTGATGCCGGACCTCACCATCCTGCTTGATCTGCCACCGGCGACCGGCCTGAGCCGCCGCGTGAGCTCGGCGGACCGGCTGGAATCCGAGCCGCTCGAATTCCATCAGCGAGTCAGGTCCGGGTTCCTCAGCCTGGCGGCGGCCGACCCGTCGCGGTACCTCGTCCTGACGGCGGACCGCCCGGAGACCGAGATCAGCCGTGACATTCAGGTTCGGGTGCGTGACCTGCTGCCGGACCCGGTGCCGATCGCTGCCGAGGACAGCACCGGCTCGTTTCCAGCGGTGCGGGAGTGAGCGATCTGGCGCGGGCGCCGGTCTTCGCGAAGCTGACCGGCCAGGACCTGGCCGCCGAGCAGCTTCAGCGGGCAGTCGATGCGAGCGCCGCCGCTCGTGCAGCCGCCGTTCGCGCAGGCAGTGCGCCGGGCGTGCCGTCCGAGCCAAATCGCCCTGCGGGGATGACGCACGCCTGGCTGTTCACCGGCCCGCCGGGGTCCGGGCGCTCACTGGCCGCGCGGGCGTTCGCCGCGGCACTTCTGTGCGAGCGGCAGGGCTGCGGTGAATGCCAGTCGTGCCACCAGGCCGCTGCGGGTACTCACGCCGACCTGCTGCTGGTGCGGCCAGACGGGCTGTCCTACGGTGTTCGCCAGACACGGGACCTGGTGCTCAAGGCGGCCGCTGCCCCGGTCTACGGCCGGTGGCGGGTCGTGCTGTTCGAGGACGCGGACCGGGCCACCGAGCAGGCTGCTAACGCCCTGCTGAAGGCGATCGAGGAGCCGTCACCGCGAACCGTGTGGCTGCTGTGCGCGCCGTACGCGGACGACCTGCCGACGACGATCAGGTCGCGCTGCCGGCTTGTCACGCTGGTGACGCCGCAGACGGACGCGGTTACCGAGGTGCTGACGGCGGAGGGCGTGCCGGCCGACCGGGCGAGGTCTGCGGCGCTGGCCGCGCAGGGCCACATCGGCCGGGCGCGGCGCCTCGCCACCGACGAAGAGGCCGCGCGCCGCCGCGCCGAGGTGCTGCGGGTACCGGGCCGGCTCGGCACCCTCGGCGACGCACTGACTGCCGCCGCCGCGCTCGTCAAGGCGGCCGAGGCGGAGGCCGCCGCCGCTACCGCGGAGCTGGACGAGCCCGAGCGGGAGGCGCTGCGCCGCGCGTTCGGCGAAGGCTCCACCGGCAAGGGCGTCGCCACCGCGCTGCGTGGCGGCGCCGGAGCGCTGCGGGAGCTTGAGGAACGGCAGAAGTCCAGGGCGACCAGGCTCAAGCGGGACTCGCTCGACCGGGCATTGCTAGATCTCGCGGCGTATTACCGGGATGTGCTGGCCGTCCAGTTCGGTGCATCGGTCGAGCTCGCGAACGAAGAGCAGGATGCCGAACTGCACCGGCTGGCCGGTGCGTCGCAGCCGGCTGACACAGTGCGCCGGATCGAGGCCATCATGCGGTGCCGGCAGCGGCTCGAGCTGAACGCTGCGCCGCTGCTCGCGGTGGAGGAGCTGACGGTTGCGCTGGCGGGCGCCGGAGGCTGAGCCGTTCCGGTCAACCGCTTTCAGGGGAGACGCGCGCCGTTATCACGCCGTAATGTTGGTGGATGGGCATGATGATGGCAGTGAGTTTCACGCGAAACGGTCGGCTCTATTACCTGGATCCGGGACCGTATCAGCCCCCAGTCGGAGCCAAGGTGCTAGTGCCCACTGATGCCGGACCGGAGGTCGCCGAAGTTGTCTGGGCGCCGCAATGGGTCGACGACGAGATCACCGGACTGCCGGTCTGCGCGGGACTTGCCGAGGACGAGGACCTGAGCCGGGACGAGTCGAACCGCGCGCGCCGAGCTGAGGCTCGGGTTGTCACCCGGCGCCTGGTCCGGGAGCACGACCTGCCCATGAAGATCATCGGCATTGACTACCTCGATAAGACCAACGTCTTCACCGTCTACTTCAGCGCGCCGCACCGAGTGGACTTCCGGGCCCTGGTCAAGGACCTGGCCAGCCGGCTGCGAGCCCGCGTCGAACTGCGGCAGATCGGGCCGCGCGACGAGGCCCGCCTTCAGGGCGGCATCGGTCCGTGCGGCCGCGACCTCTGCTGTGCCACGTTCCTCAAAGACTTTGAGCCTGTCTCCGTTCGCATGGCCAAGGATCAGGACCTGCCGGTGAACCCGCTGCGGATCGCCGGAGCATGCGGCCGCCTGATGTGCTGCCTCAAGTACGAGCACCCGCTCTACCAGGACTTCCGCGGCTCAGCGCCACGCGACGGCTCGCAGGTAGAGACGCCGGACGGGCCCGGCACTGTGGTCGGTCACAACGTTCCCGCCGACCAGCTGATCGTTAAGCTGGCTGCTGACGGACGCCGGACCACGTGCCCGAAGGCCAGCGTCTGCGGGTCGAGGAAGGCCTACGAGGCCATGCATGGCAGTGCGCAGGAACCTGCCGGGGACCGGTAGAATCCTGTGGCCCGCGCGGTTCACCGGGCGAGCGCCGCCTTAGCTCAGTCGGCAGAGCGATTCACTCGTAATGAATAGGTCGTCGGTTCGATTCCGACAGGCGGCTCCACCTGACCAGCGGAAACACCATTAGCGCGTTAATGATCATGGCTCCTCGTAGCAGTCTTCGTAGCAGTTTCCCCGAATAGAGCCCGCCCGAGCCTGGCGGCCGCGTCCTGGGCGAGCAGGGACGAGACGTGCGTGTAGCCGCGTGTGACCCTGATATCTGAGTGGCCGAGCATCTCCTGAACCACGGCCAAAGCGACGCCCTGGTCCAGGGCGATGGTGGCGGCAGAATGCCGCATCGTGTGCGTGCCGGCGTGCGGGATACCTGCCTCGGCCAAGATGTCTGACCACTCCTGCCAGTCCGCACGGGGGTCGACCGGCCGGCCGTTCTCCTGGGCGAAGACGACGCCGTGGTCATGCCACAGGTTGGCCGCCGCCTCGCGTTCCAGCTCCTGCGCCTCCTGATGGATCTTGAGGATGGCGACGAGTTCGGGCGGCAGAGGGACCGTCTTGCGGCGGCGTTCTTTGATCTCCCGGAAGATCAGGCCGCCTCCCTGCCGCTCCGGGCACGTCGAGGCATGTGCTGCGCAGCCGGGCGGGCACAGGCGGGGCGCACCGGCCGGGATGCACACGTGAGGCCTGCCCGACTTACGGGCCGCCTTCGGGCACCGGCGCGGGCAGGGTCTTCGGTGCTTGCCCTCGGTGCAGGCCACAGGGTCGGCGCATCCGTGGTGCCAGGGAAGGCGCTGTAGCTGGAACCAGACGTGCAACTCGCCGGCATCCAAATCGACGTATGGCCAGCGCAGGCCGAGCGCTTCGCCTTGCCTGAGCCCGCACGCGAGCCCGACAGACCAGCGCGCCGCATTGCGTCGGCCTGCCACCGCACTGAGGACCGCACGGGCTTGCTGTTGGCTGAGTGCGGCTTTGTCTTGCTGGCCGAGTCGCGGAGGCTCGACGAGCTTGCACGGATTGCGGGCGACGTTGCCGCGCCTGACTTCGATCTCGTAGGCGCTCGACAGGATGGCGTGCACCTTCCGGACCGACGACGCGGCCAGGCCGCTGGCGAGCATGTCTCCATAGCCGTCCTCGAGCTGCTCTGGCAGGAGCCGGTCGATCCGCTGGCCGCCCCAGCGCGGGTAGATCTGGTGCTTGCACAGCGAGCGGTAGCCGATGATCGTTTTCGGTGCGCGGTTGCGCTGCGGAAGCACGACATCGAGGTGCCGGTCGAGCATCGCCTTCACCGTCTTCACTCGTCCGGGCTTGCCGACCTGACCGGCGTCGCGCTTCTTCTCCAGCTCGCGGACAGCCTTGTTCCGCCCTGCTTCGGTCCTGCGCTCGACATGGCGGCGATCGGGTGTGCCGTCAGCCTTGGTGCCCATCCAGACGAATGCCTCGTAGCAGCCCCGCCAGTTGGGACCCTCTGACTTCCAGGACTCGCCATTGAGACGTCGGCTGACTGGCGTTTGCCTGGCACGGGCGCTCATGCGGGGATCCGGTCGTCGCCGCCGAGGCGCGCGACGTACTCGGCGAGATCGGCGCTTCTGATGCGTCGGCTCCTGCCGATCTTCACGGAGGCCAACTGGCCATCCTTGATTAGCTCAAAGACACGGCGGCGGGCGATGTGGAGCTCGGCCGCAGTCTGCTCAACCGTGAGCAGCAACGTGGCGGGCATCGGTACTCCTAAGGGCTAGTCGGCGCCGACGAGTTCGGCGGCTGTTACGTCGGGCTCGGCCTGCACCGGCACCGCAGCACGCGGGTCATGGCGATGGCACGCGGTCGCGGCTGCGCGCGAGGCGGCCCACCGTTCGGTGATTTCGGGGACGCGGAGTCGGCAGAACGGGTCGGTGCCGGTGGTGAGGGTGGCGACGGCGGTGCCGATGCCGCTCGGCATCTCACGGAGCAGTGTCGGGCTGTAACCGGGGTACTCCCGGATGGCATCACCAAGCGCCGCCACGCTGCTCTCTGTCGTCTTGAGCGCGAACGAGACGGCTAGGCCGGAGTTGTCGCGCAGGCTAGTCGGGACCCCCGGCGTTCCACGCATTGCGCTGCCCGCAGAGGGCGGCGATGTTGCTGAGCCGTCGGCGCATCTCGGCGTGCTGGTCCTCCAGGACCTCGAGCGCATCGGCGAGCTGGTCGCCGCAGTGCCGCCAGGCGCGGTCATGCCACGGTTCCTGGTCGCCGCCGTCCTTGCCGTCCAGGAGCGCGAACTGCGCGGCAGGCGTACAGGTGAGCTGGCACAGCCAGGAAGCGATGAGCGACGTCTTGCCGTAGCCGGGCAGCCCGGAGACACAGATGCCGGTGAGCCCGCGCAGCGGCAGATACCGGTCGTGGCCGAAGTCGTCGCGGCCAACGTAGAGCACGTTGGGGATGTGGGGTTCGTAGGTGCCGGGCGGGCAGCGATCCGGGCCGAAGGGCTCGGCGAGCGGGTCGGTCCTCAGGGCGCGGACGATGAGGCGGCCGGGTGCCGCCTGGGTGACGCCGACGCGGACAGACCGCCAGTAGTCAGCGATGTGCGTGGCTTGCTTCTCTACTTCTCGGCGACCGGTGCGCGGCGCCGTGGTCACCTGGCATTGCCAGCCGTACTCGGTGAGCCGCCACCGCCTCGCGCGCGGGTAGTGGATCCGGCCGGCCCGCTCGGCAAGCTCGATACCGAACAGCACTGCCAGGAGCGAGCGGGTCAGCGACAGCAACACCAGAACGAGGACGCGGGACTCAGCGGCGGGCCGGTTCTTGGCAGCGAGCTCGGGCTGGGCGAGACCGGTGCAGCGGCAGAGCCAGTGCCATCGGTGCCGGGCGCGGATCATGCCGGGATAGTGGCGGCGGGCAGTCGCCGGCGCGGTTATGAAGCGGATTAGGTCGGCGGCGGGGCGGGCGGTGATGAGGACCAGGACGACGAGAAGGACGTCGTGCCAAGTATCAGAGAACCATAAGAGGACGGTCGGGAGGTAGGGCACGATTGCCTCCGGCGGTGCCGGTTGCCCAGCCAGGCCAGAGGGCAGATGACCTGGCCGGGCAGCGAAGCTGAGCTACGTCTGATCGGCCTTGGCCGGCCGTGCAGGGTGCGCCTGGTGGACGTCGGTGGCCTGGTACCAGGGGCGGCCGCCGCGGATCCCGCGGCCGTTCTCGCGGGCCTCCGGGACGGTGAAGCCGACCCGCATCCGGTCGAAGACGATGGGGGTGCCCGGTGGGATTGAGGCGCACGGATCGGCGGCAGGCCCAGTGACGGTGACGCCGATAACCTCGCTGACGGGCTTCAGTCCGGGCTCGGCGTGGTAGGTAACGGCGGCCTGGACGTCCCACTTGCGCTCGCCGCGGGCGCTGATGTCCTGCTCGGTGCTGCCGAACTTGAGTTTCGGGCCGCTGGCCATCAATAAGACGGCCTGGAACGTAGTGTCGGTGTCGATAGTGAGGGTTCCGGGCATGTGCTGCCTCCTGGAAGACGGCCCCAACGGGCCAACTTGTGACCTATCTGGCTGGCCAGATAGAACTACGACCTAGGCTGAATGTAGATCTGACTGGCTAGGTTAGTCAACCACTCCTGGACCTGGCTAGCCAGCTAGGCTGGGTGGTCATGCAGCCCATTGACCCCGCGGACAAGCGGCAGCCCAACGTCCAGATCGCGGCCAGCATCAGGGCAGCCATCCTCACGGGCGAGCTTGAGCCCGGCGAGCAGCTGCCAGCGGGCCACGAGCTGGCCAGCTTCTTCGGCGTCAGCCGCATGACGATCCAGACCGCGATCCGTACCCTGCGCGACGAGGGCTTCGTGCGGAGCCTGGCTGGCAGCGGCGTCTATGTGAGGGAGCAGGCCAGCCTGCCAGGTCCCGACGATGCCGAGCATCCCCTCGCCGGGACAGCCGCGTTCCTGTTCGAGATGGGCCAGCTGAAGAACCAGCCGCGCTCGGGATGGCAGCTGCTGGGCATCCAGAGGCCCGAGAGCGTCGCCGAGCACTCGTTCCGGACCGCGACGGTCGGCATCACGCTGGCTGCGATCGCCGGTGCCGACATCGGCCGCACCGCTGCCCTGTCGGTGCTGCACGATGCGCACGAGACCCGGATCGGGGACGTGCCCGCGGTCGGCCGGGCTTATGTCGCCACCGCATCGCCTGAGGCCGTCACGGCGCACCAGACCGCGGGCATGCCCGCCGACGCCAGCAAGGCCATCCAGGAACTGGTCGCCGAGTTCGAGGACAACCAGACACCCGAAGCGCACCTGGCCCACGACGCCGACAAGATCGAGATGCTGATCCAGGCGATCGAGTACCAGGCCCTTGGTGCCGACACCAGGCAATGGCAGGAGAACGCCCTCGCCGCTCTCCGCACCGACGCAGGCGCTGAACTCGCCCGCGCAGTCACCTCGTCCAGCCCGCAGTGGTGGGAAGCCTTCAACGCCTCATATTCCGAACTCCGGGCGAGCACTCGTGCTCACAAGCAGCTCAAGAAACCTGCCGAGTGAGCGCGAGCCGGTAAGGCCAATCAGACTCGCACCTGAGCGCTGATTCGGCGCGGCGTCATTGGCAGGATTGGCTGTCTCGACCGGCGCGCTGTCCGCGGCACGACAGTGCGGTGTCTCCTGCGCCAAGCCGGTGATCAGGGGATGGCCGTTGTGCTGCTATCAGCAGCTTGCCTGCTGCGGGCTGGCCTGGCCAGGAGCCTGTTCATGCCAAGCGCCAGTGCCAGCCAGGCGGCGCAGAGTCCGAGCGCTGTCCAGCTCACGTGCGCCGGGCCGGCCGTGTAGACCATCCCGCAATTTGCAGGAGACCCGGAGCACACCATCTTTTGCGGCGCGTCAACGCCATATGTCCACTCGCACACCGCCATCGCGACCATGAGCGCCACGCCGAGAGCGCAGGTACCCGTCCATGAGCCCGCGCCGAGCCGCCCGCGGCGGAGCCGGAAGCTGCCGGCAACCCACACCGGGATCGTCAGGGCCAGTGATGCGAGCCCGGTGACGGTCCCGGTCGCGCTCGCCAGTCCGCTGAGCGATGCGGGCATGTCAACACCTGACGCTGTGAAAGGCTGCGTGCTGGTGAGGAACAGAGTTCCGCAAAAGACGGCTCCCGCGCCAGCCCACAGCATGGCCAGGTACCAGGCAACGCCGCGGGCTCGCAGCCCGCCGAACATCAGCGCCAGCGCGTCACGCGGCGACGGCCACCGCCGCCCACAGTTAGCCGCCAGCAGCGTGTCCAGCATCTCGCCAGCCCGGTCGCGCCGGTACCAGCGCGGATACGCGCGCAGCAGCAAGCGGCAGCGCCGCTCTAGCGGCGTCACGCAGTACTCGGTTTCCCGGCCCGGCCGCCCTCCCCCGCGCGACGGCCCCGGTCGGTCCCCGGCCGGCCCGTCACCAGCAGGGCCGCCTCGGCCATCCGCGCCGCCTCCGCCCGCAGCGCGCCGGCACCCGGCGGCGTCAGCCCGTACGACCGGCGCGCCCGGCCATTGACGATCTCCTCGCGCACCAGCTCCACCAGACCCTCCGCGGTCAGCCGGTCCAGCGCCGTGTACAGCGTTCCGGTCGCCAGCCGCACCCGGCCATCAGACAACTGCTCTGTGCGCTGGATGATGGCGTAACCATGCAGCGGCCCGTCCAGCAGGGACGCCAGCACGAAGTACGTCGGCTCCCGCATCTGGCTTCCCGGCTTCCCCACCCGCCCAATATAGATAACTCGCCGACATATAGCAATCCTGCTAGCAACGACATCAGTATCACTCGACTCGCCCGCTCTTCGGCATGTGAGCGAGGTTGGCGAGTCGTCGCCGGATAGCTCAGCCGCTAATTCCAAACCTTGGGGCGGCAACACACCTGGTGGAGGAGGACGTCTACGGCGGCGACCCCGCCGAGTTCGGCAGCTACCAGGACAGCGTGCTCAACACCGGCGAGGCGGATCCGCTGCCAGGTCGGGAGCGGGACAACCAATGCGAGCTCGCCGTCAACGTCCTCGGCCGCCAACTGCTCGTCGCTTTGCTCGGGCTCGGCTCCCGCGCCGAGCATCCGCGCACGTAGGCCGCCTGACCAGCGGACGGCAGCGAGACCACGGGTGGCGCGGGCATACTCGTGCCAGAGGTCACGGTCGCGTGTGTCGCCGGTCTGGTAGTAGTCGGCGAGGATCTGGAACGGGGTCCGGCTGCCGGTGCGGCTGGTCTTGAGGTCGCTACGGGTCATTTCCTCGGCGGGTGTCCAGTCGCCGCCTTTGGCCAGGTATGCGCCGGCGGCGGTAGCGGAGACGTTGGGATCGATGCGGACAGCGTGCAGCTGGTCGGGGGCGCGCAGCCCGCCATCGCGGCACCTGACAGTTAGACGCGAGTGGATATGGGCGTGCACCGCAGCGATCGCGGCGGCGCCCAGGTCCTGGTCGTGGACCAGAAGGACGTGGTAGTGGGGGTGCCAGCCGTTCTCATCTCCCCGGGTGAACTCCAGCGCGATGATGTGCCCTGCGATGCCGAGACGTCGTTTGAGCCGCTGCCAGGCCGCGCCAGCGGTGACGTGCTTCCAGGCTGCGCGCTCGGCGTCGACGAGCTTGGACAGTGGGTCGTCGAGGTCGTGCGGGACAGTGATGGTGACGAGGCTGGCGGCACTGCCTTTGGCTTCCCAGGCTTGGAGTGCTTCGCGGAGTTCGGCGGCGCGGCGGTGGTGGATCTTGGCGGAGCAGAAGGGGCACAGCCAGACGTTCCCGCAGGTTTCCAGGCCGCAGTAGTAGGCGCTGCCATCTTTGATGCGGATCTCCACACGGTCACCGAGCGGGACGGCTCCGCAGTTGCGTTGCCGCATCGGAGTGTC